>Ga0187863_10002590_pt1 | contig 13703 bp, 9 predicted proteins | sample June2016WEW_11_1_FD_132975 | JGI IMG/M metagenome (GOLD analysis project Ga0187863, IMG submission 132975) | Peatland microbial communities from SPRUCE experiment site at the Marcell Experimental Forest, Minnesota, USA - June2016WEW_11_10 | ecosystem: Environmental > Terrestrial > Soil >... | reverse complement strand
GCGTGGGGATGGCTCCGTCAGAATCCGTAGCCGCGGCGTCTCATGCGGCCAGCCCGGGAATGCAGACCCCGCTGATTGCCAGCGATCCCGCTCTGCTGGTCGCGCTTTGGCATGAATCCGGCGCAGCCGGCTGGGGCCTTGCAGCGGATGACTGCAACCGGATTCTGCTCGAGGTGGGGTCAAAGTGCAATTACGGTCTCGCGCCGGACCAATCCGCCACGCCCCGGCAACAGGCCCGGTTCTTCCGCGCACTGTGCCTGCCCGACCTGGTGCTGGCGCGCGCCTGCGCGCGGGGCCATGAGTGCGCATGGCAGCATTTTGTCGCGGTCTATCGTCAACCGCTCATCCGCGCGGCTATCGCGATCAGCGGCAATGATTCAGTTGGCCGCGAGCTGGCCGATCAGCTTTATGGCGAACTTTTCGGTCTGACGACCCGCGACGGCGAGCGCCGCTGCCCTCTGGCTTCTTATCGTGGGCGCGGGTCGCTGATGGGCTGGCTGCGCACCACGCTGGCTCAGCGGCACGTCGACCATCACCGGCGCACGCGGCGCGAGGAATCTCTCGACGAAATCGACACGCCTGCCCCCGATCCTGCGCCGCAGATTTCGCGCCACACGCTCTCGATGATCGAGCGCGCAACCGAGGGAGCGCTGCGGCAGCGAGATGAGGAAGAGAGGTTCTTGCTGGCCGCTTATTATCTTGACGGCCAGACGTTGCTGCAAATTGCGCGCACACTCGGCGTGCACGAGGCGACGGTAAGCCGCAGGTTGCAGCGGGCTATCGGCGACCTTCGCAAGCAAATTCTCCGGAATATCGGGAAATCCGGATTGAGCCGGCGTGCGGCCGAAGAAGCTTTGGACGCCGACCCGCGCGATATCCATCTCAACGTGAAGAAACTTTTGCAAAATTCGCAGAGGGAGACGTTCCAAGAGCAGGCTAACGAGTAAGTGGCTTCAATTGCGGACATGAAGACAACGGGCCAACACGAATTTCATCCAGACACGGAGCTGCTCAACGCCTTCGCCGAGCATGCGGCGGGCGAGCGCGAACGCAGACAAGTGCTGGCGCACCTTGCCGTGTGCGGCCGTTGCCGCAAGGTGCTGGCTCTGTCGCAGCAGGCGGTTGACGGGTATGAAGTGGAGTTTGAAGCGGCCGCGGTGCCGGCCGTAGCGGCGGCCGCGCCCACCCTTACGAGGCATCGCAGCTCTTGGTGGCGAAACTGGCGGCTCGCCTGGATGCCTGTTGCAGCGCTCTCTGTGGGCATTGCGCTTGCGGTCTACGTTCACATGGCTCGCGTCGAGCGAAACGCTGAGACGGCCAGGAACACCGCGCCGGAACTGTCGCAAAACGAGACAGCGGCGAATTCCGCGCCGCTGCAGCAGGCCCAACCGGCAACACCTCCGGCGTCTGCCCCCTCGGAGAATGTTCCAAAGGGGCTCATTGCCGGGTCAGCCGGCCAAGGGGCCGCTCCGCGAAGCGTTGCCACGTCTCCCGCAGCGCAAGCGCCACCCTCGGCAGAAACGCAAACCGTTACAGTGTCTCAGGCACAGCCCGCCATCGAAACCGAATCGGCGCAAGCCGCACCCGCTGAACCGCAGGTTGTCGCAGGATCGCCGGCTGTCTACAAAGTTGCACCGCCTGCGGCGCAGCGCCAACAGGCCCCGGCAGAACTGGCGAAGAAATCGGAGGATCGGAGCCGGCAGGTAGTTGACGGCGTCGCCGGGGGCCAATTGTCCGCGGTAAGCGTGGCGCCCATGCCCGGCCCGCAAAACTCGAACCGAGCCGCAACTCCGGAATCAAGCCCGGAATCGGAAACTCAAAGCAAGGAACTCCCTCAGCGCGCAGGAGCCGTCGCGGGGCTCGGTGCGCTTTCCAAGGCTCATGCTTCGTTTGGCCTCGCAGGTACTCCCCTCCGTCTGCCCAGCGGCCTCGCGGTAGCATCTGTCGCTTCGGCAAACCATCGCATACTCGCAATCGATAGCGCAGGAAGCCTCTTCGTCAGCAAGGACAGCGGAATTGCATGGCAGCCGGTGACGGCGCAGTGGACCGGCCGTGCCATTTTGGTCCTCACGCGGACCATCCCCCCTTCTTCTGCAGTTGCTACCCCCACCGCCGAGGCGCCTCCCAATTCAGCCATCGCCACGCCCGGCGCACCCCCGGGCCCTTTCTTTGAAATTGTGAATGACAAAAATGCGGTCTGGCAGAGTACCGACGGCATGATTTGGATCGCCAAGTAAGCCTGCGACGGACTCCAGGCGCAACCACTTCCCTCATGGAAACCGCTCCAGATGCCGAAAAGCTCCTTACCTGGACTGAGGAGACTCACGGTGCCCGAAGGCGAGCAGAACGGAAAAGCAACGCCACTTCCCTGGGCCTATCTTCGGCTCCCGCCGTTTCCTCAGGTGGCGGTTCGCGTCTTGCAACTGGCCAATAACGAAAATGCTCAGTTGCGGCAACTTTGCGATTTGATTTCGACCGATCCGGCGTTCGCCAGCGAACTCCTTACGGTGGCAAACTCCGCGTTCTACTGTCCGCGCTATCCATCGACAACCATTTCGCAAGCCGTCGCTGTGATCGGCGCAACCAGGCTGCAGGGAATGTGCGTCACAGTTGGCGTGCGTGCTTATCTGGGAAAGGCCATGAACCTTCCGGCCATGCGGAATCTGTGGCGTCATAACCTGGCGTGCGCGATCATCGCGCAATTGCTGCCTTCGCCGGACAGCATCGACCGAGACATGGCCTACACCTCTGGCATTCTTCACGACCTGGGGCGCATGGCGCTGGCGGTACTCCATCCCAATGCTTATGCCGAGCTTCTCGAAGCGCATCGTGGGTCCTCGGAATCGATCCTCGACGCGGAGCGAAGCCTATTCGGCTGGGATCACTGCGAGGTAGGCCGGCAGCTGATCGCCGATTGGAAGCTGCCGGAAAGCTTTGAGACTGCGCTTTCGAATCATCTCTCTGCGCTACGTGCTGATGGTGCGTGGGACGCAGGTGACCTTGTCAGGCTGAGTTGCGCCATGGCGAGTTCCGTTGGCTTCCCTGCGTTTCGCGGCTGCGAGCCGGCCGGCTACTCCGATCTTCTGGGGCGACTGCCGGCGCGTGAACGGAGTTCGTTCCGGCTCGATGCGGATGCGTTGCGCCAGAAAGTAGAAGACAACATCCACGCCGTTGAATCAGCGTGAGCGTGCGCGCGACTGCCCCGCAACGAACACTTGACCAACCTGACCCGCTATGTCCGCATCAGTTTGCGCTGCAGCGCCTCGAGACTCAGCCCCTTGGTCTCGGGGTAGAACAGGGCGACAACAAAGAATTGCACCAACGTGGCCGCAGAAAAGAAAACAAACGGCGCCGCCGTACTCATCTTGTTCACGACGACCGGGAACAGTTGCGCGATCAGCGCATTCATGAACCAGTGACTCGCGCTGCCCACGCCTTGCCCCTTGGCGCGGACCGACGTGGGAAACACTTCTCCGATGTAGACCCAGATCACCGCTCCCTGCGAGACGCTGAAAAACGCGATGAACGCCACCAGAAGCCACAACAATGCCCCCGGATGCGAATGCGAGTGGAACAGCCACGCCACGCCGGCCATGCAGGCGGCGCAGCCCGCGGCGCCAATCAGCAGCAGCGATTTGCGCCCCAGCTTGTCGATCAACGACATGCCGACGATACAGAAAACGAAATTCGTCGCGCCCACGGCAATCGCCTGCTGATCGCTCGAAACCTGGTTGAAGCCCGCCGCCGCGAAGATGTTATTCAAGTAATAGAGAATCGCGTTGATCCCCGCGAGCTGATTGAATGCCCCGATGGAGATAGCGAGAAACAGCGGATAACGGTACTTCCATTGGAAGACCGGCTCGTGCGCGGTGGCGTGCTCCTGCGCCAGGGCTGCCCGAATGTCTGCCAATTCCGCTTCGGGATCCGGATCGCCCATCAGCTTCAGAACGCCCAATGCTTCGTCGATGCGGTTCTGCGAAGCCGACCAACGCGGGCTGCGCGGGATTCCGAAAAGCAGCACCAGAAAGACCAATGCCGGCGCCGTGGCAACACCCACCTGCCATCGCCATTCAGTTGCACCCAGGTGCATGGTGCGAACCAGGTAATTCGAAATGTAGGCCACCATGATGCCGAAGACGACATTGAATTGAAATGCCGCCACTAGCCGTCCGCGCCATTTGGCAGGAGCAAGCTCTGCGATGTACACCGGACCAAGAACCGACGATGCGCCGATGCCGAGCCCGCCGACAAAACGAAAAACCAGGAACGACGGCCAATCCCACGCCAGTCCGCATCCCAATGCCGACACCACATAGAGCAGCGCCGTGATGCGCAGCGTTTCGCGGCTCCCGAGCCTCTGCCCGGCCTGGCCGGCACCGAGCGCCCCAATCACCGTGCCAACCAGTCCGATGGCTACCGTGAATCCTTTTTCCTGGGGAGTCAATCCATACAAGCGCACCAGCGCGTCGATCGCGCCGGAAATGACAACCGTGTCGAAACCAAAAAGCAAGCCGCCCAACGCGCCGGTCAGTGTGGCTCTGATGAGGTTGGAGTTGAGTCGCATCCTGCCTCGTGTCTTGAAAGTATCCAGACAATACTACAGACTCCCTCTTACGCGGTAAATCGTGCCGGGAACTGATGAAGGATGCTATCATCGCTTCTTCCGGCGACTGCTCAACCGGAAGGACGGCCGCGCATGGATCTCGCGGGGCGCAAATCGATCCTGGTCTGCTTCTTCGCCGTTGCCGCGCTCATCCGCCTTTCCGGATACGTCGGCGCCCAAGCGCCGGTAGCGCCGGGTCCCGCTTCGCAGGCACCACTCGCAGCGCAATCAGTTCCTGCTCCAACACAAGCGCCCGCGCCTCCGCCTGAAGCTGCGCCTTCCGCCCAGGCGCCGGATTGGAAGACCTACAGCTTCCCAGCGGACGGATTCAGCATTTCCTTCCCAGCGAAGCCGGTGCTGCAGAAGCAAAGCGTGCCTACCGACGCTGGTACATTCGAACTCCGCACCTACCTCACCGCGAACCCTTCGGCTGCGCTCTATGTCGGCGTCTGCGATTACGGCGAAGCGGCCAATGGAAGCGATCCGGACCGGGTTCTGGAGGGGGCAAAGAACGGCGCGGTGTCAAACGTGAACGGGCATCTTATCCACTCGAAGAAAGTTGTGCTGGGAATTTACCCCGGCGTGGCATTCGAGGCTGAAGCCCAGGGTTCGCAATTCTCCGGACGCATTTATCTGGTGGGGACCATTCTCTATCAGGTCTTCGTCACACCGGCGCCGGGCGAAACTTATCCCGAGACAGCGCGATTCCTCGACTCATTCCAGTTGATTCCGCGCAGTTCGTCATAGATCAGCGGAAGTTTGTTTGAGATAATTTCAGCATAGACGACTAACAAGCGTATGGGATTCAGATACGCAACGCTCTTAAGGAAAGGCAACACACGTTATGACCTTCCCCATCATGATTCTTTCGCGCCCTTTTGCGCGCTTTCTTGGGTTCTCAGTTCTGGCGGCTCCCCTGATGCACACCGTGATCTGCGCCGCGCAAGCGAACCCGCCCGCATCCAATCCCGCCCCCGACTTGCTGGTGCTCTCGAACGGCGACGCGTTGCACGGCAAATTTGTGAGCGAAACCGCCGGCAAAGTCACCTTTCATAGCGATCCGCTGGGCGACGTTACGCTCGGTTGGGACAAAGTCAAGGAACTCCACGTGACCGAGAAATTCGGCGTCATTTATGAGGCCATCGACACACACCGCAAGAAGAATCTTGTGCAGTTTCCGGTCGGGACGTTCGATGTTGCCGATCAGGTGGTCACGATGCATCCTGACAATGTCCCTGCCATCGCGCCCATTCCCGTCAAGAACGCGCAGTTCATCATGGACAGCGCGACGCTCGATAAGCAGATTAATCGTGAGCCGAGTTTTTTCGCGGGATGGAATGGAGCCGCGACAGCCGGCGCAACTGTGGTGTCGTCGACAACGGACCAGTACACGTTTTCGGGCGGGGTAAACCTCGTGCGCACGATTCCGGTGGTCAATTGGCTGGATCCGCGGAATAAGACGATTTTCGGCTTTAACGAGTCGTATGGCAGAATCACGCAACCTGCCTACTCCTATCCGGCTCCGCCCCCGGCCACTGGATTGATTGCGACGCCCTCGATGGTAACCAAATCATCAATCACGCGTTTTGGGGCAGAGCGCGACGAATATTTCTCATCGCGCGTCTATGTGCTCGGACAGGCAACCTTCGACCACAACTACGCGCAGGATTTGCAACTGCAGCAGGTCTACGGCGGGGGCTTTGGATGGACCGTCGCGAAGACTCCCAAACAGGAGTTCGACCTGAAGGGCACCGTACAGTACGAGAAGCAACAATTCACTTCCGGAACGGGCAGCTCAAACCAAAATCTGATTGGTTCAACCTTTGCGGCGAACTACGTTCTTCACCTCAAGCTGCTTACCTACACGCAGGCGCTCTCATTCATTCCTGCCTACAACTACTTCAAAGCATACTCGGCAACCGAAGCCGACACTGTGTCGTTTCCGTCGTACAAGAATTTCGGTTTCTCTGTGGGCACGCAGGATACCTACCTCAACGACGCACCGTTTATCGGGACGGCGTCCACTCCGCCAACCAAGCCAAACTCGTTTCAGTTCATCATGGGCGTGACCTACGCGATCAAGTCGAAATACTGAAAAATCGCTTTTAGCTCTCAGCTTCTAGCCGCCAGCGGTCGGCAGCGACGGCGCTGTTAGCAGCCAGCGCGAAAAGCCGGGTGCCCCATCCAAGCTTTGCTTGGGTGGGGGCGTGATTGAGTTCAAGCACAATCTCCGGCCTCTCCCTCGGTTGCGCTAAACCTTCAGGAAAATCTTCTTTCTATACAGAATCCAAACGGGGATGAAGCAGAGGAACGCGTAGGAAACGGAATAGGCGAACGCGCGCCAGCCCGGATCGGCGATGACGGTGAGAAAGTGCGCGTCGACAAAGCTCAGCGGATCCATCGCATGCCCGCCGGATGTGATATGGATCAGCCCGATCGCGGAGCCGAGCAGCTCGCTGATCATGTAGGCGGCAATCGCATTCGATCCAAACACAAGCCACGGCCACACGAGTCCTTTGCTCCAGCCCTTCTTGCACCATCCCCTGAGCTCGATCGCCCAGTAAAACAACGAGAATGCGACCAGCGACCATCCCGCGGCCACGAGAACATACGAGCTGGTCCACATTTTCTTGTTGATCGGAAACCAGAGTGACCAGAGATACCCGGCTGCAAGACAAGTGACTGCGCCTGCCACCAGCCCCAGCGCCTTCGCCTTCACGCTGCGTTCCGAGCGAAGCCATAACCCGGTCAGAAGTCCCAGCAGCGCCGTTCCCAGCGCGGGGATATCGCTCAGCAAACCCTCGGGATCGCGGGTATTGTGATCTGTCCACTCTTCATAAAGATGTCCCGGCATCAGGTGTCGGTCGACCCAGGCCACAATATTCTGGTTCTTGTCGAGCAACGGTACGTCGCGGCCCGGCATGCCCGCGCCGGGCACCGGAACCCATTGCACGAGGACCCAATACCCAATCAAAACGATCGCAAGAGCGGCAATCTTTGTGCTCGCGCGCTGGTCCCACAGATAAAACAGGCCGACGATTAAGTAACACACAGCGATGCGCTGCAAGACGCCGTAAAAACGCATATGTTCCAGGTGGAAATAGGGAAAGCTGTTCACAACAATCCCAAAGAGAATCAGGATGACCGCACGCGCGGCCGTATGCCAGGCGAGTTTGCTGCGCGTAGCGCCGCGGGCCAGCCGCGCCTGGAAGGCAAACACAATCGAAACGCCTACCACGAAAAGAAATGTGGGGAAAACCAGATCGGTGGCTGTCAAACCATTCCATGCGGCATGGTGCATCTGCGACCATGCGCCGGGACCACTGTTATTCACCATGATCATGAAGGCGATGGTGACGCCGCGAAGAACGTCGAGAGAAACTAGACGTTTGGGCGCCGATGGGACTGCGGAACCGTTCATCTGACTCGGGCTTCTCATAACCTGCAAGAGCCTAAGGTACGCGACCAAGCCGGCCTTCGCCAAGCGGGAATCCGCCAATGAGGACGCTCCGCGATAGAGCGCCCATGGCTCGGAACATAAAAAGGCCCGAACCTTGCGAGTTCGGGCCTTCTGTTACGGGCTGTCGTTCACGAATTTTACCGTCGTACTTGCAAGCTCATCGTGGTTGTCTTGGTAACGCTTCCGCCCTTGCCGGTTATCGTGATCGTATAAGTGCCGGTCGGCGCGGTGCGCGACACCGTCAGGTTAAAGTGCGCGGTTCCTGAGCCTGGAGCCGCAATTGAAGCCGGACTGAAGCTCGAAGTGACGCCCGAGGGCACTCCGGTGGCGCTCAATGCAACGGCCGAGTTGAATCCGCCGCTCACTGTCGTCGTCACCGTGGCGTACCCGCTCTGGCCCTGGTCGAGATAGCCCGAGGCGGGCGAGACAGAGATGGTGAAGCTGCCAGCGACCGGAGCCGATACCGTCAGGTTGATCGTCGTGGTCGCGGTGGTGCCGCCCGAGGTTCCCGTGATCGTGATCGTTGACGTTCCGGTCGTCGCGGTCGAACTCGCGGACAGCGTCAGCACCGAAGTGCCGCCTGAGACCGGATTGGTGCCAAAGCTAGCCGTCACGCCCGAAGGCAACCCCGAAGCCGCCAACGTCACTGCTCCTGTGAAACCTCCTGTCAGGGTCACGGTGATGGTCGAGGTGTTGTTGCTGCCCTGCACCACCGTTACCGAGCCTGGCGAAGCCGACAAGTTGAAACCAGGCGTCGTCGAGACCGGGGCCAGCGCATTCAGCAATCCGCTGCCGTTCGGGCTGCCCCAGCCGGTGGCCAGATCATACCCCGTCGTTGCAGAGTAGCCATTGCTGCCGCTGGTGATGTCGTGAAAGTCCGAGTCGTAGCTTGAGCTCTCGCCGATTGAGTAGAGGCTTGGGTTAATGAAACCGAGCGCCTTGTTGCCGTTCGAAATCGACTGCTGGTTGACCAGTGCCAGGTAGCCGGCCCACATCGGAGCCGCAAAGCTGGTGCCGCCGTAATCATTCGCCGTGCAAGTTGTCTGATCGGCGCAAACGTAAAACGTGAAGTTCGCATTCGCTGAAACATCAGGTCCGTTGCGATAGCTTTGCGAGCAGCTCGCACAACCTGCCGCCGCGGCCGTCTGCCATGAAGGAATGGCATACTTGTCCGGCGAGATTCCTCCGCCGCTGTCGGACCATGCCGTCTCTGAAGACCACGCTCCAGCTGCCTTGGCGGTTGTCAGATCCGTTCCACCGACTGACGTCACGTACACATCGTCGGCCGGGAAGATCTCCGACGCCGTTCCCGAGGTTGTCCATTTGCTGCTGTCGCCGGCCGCCTGGAACAAGTTCTGCCCCTGCGCCGCGAACTCTTCAAAGTACGGGTTGTCGGTGCTCGGGTCGGCAGGATACCAGGTCCAGGAAGAGCTCAACTGCGCGTTCAGCGGGCTATGCGTCGCCATGGAGTTAAAGATGGCCGAGTCAGTCGAGCCCACGTACATGACCAGGCTTGAAATGCCCGGCGCCATGCCCAGCGCCTGCGTCATGTCGAGGGTCTGCTCTGTGTCGTCGCAGCTTGGAGACGTGCAGCTCGTGCTGGTTCCGTCTGTCGAGAGCAGCGTGACAATGCCGGTTGGATAGGTCTGTTTCGCATTGGTGTAGTAGGTCTGCAGGTCAGCCAGATCTGTTCCGTAGTATTCGAGCAGGCCGATGGATTGCCCGGAACCTGTCAGCGATCCCCCGTAGTAGGCTGCGCGCATGTCGGTGCCCAGGAAGGAGGCAGAAGGTCCGGAACCCGTCGTTGCATCCGATCTCGTCACGACGCCGGCCGGCCGTTTTTCGAGACCCGCGGGATGCGGGATGGAGAAGTTGTCCAGCCCTGCAATGTGCCAAAGCGCGAACCCCAGGCTCGTCGTCGGCTCGCGGTCGGGAGCATAGAACTGACGCGGTTCAGTAGGATGCTGATACAGGCCCATGTTCACGTGGAAAGCCGCTTCCACTTTCGACACAGGACCCGCCACCTGAACATTCACCCGGTTCGGCGAGGTCCCCGTCACCGTCAGGCCGTTTTGCTTCGCGAATTCAATGACCGCATCGTAGTCCGCCTGTGTCGGTCCGAATCGATCGGTGAACTGTTCGACGGTCAGGAACTGCCGGTAGCTCGGACTGCTGGGATCGTAAAGATCCTTCAGAACCTGGTTGAGATCGTCCTGGTTGCGCAGAGGCAGCGTGATCACCAGGTTCATGGTCTGGCTTGCCGGAAGACGGCCCATTGACCGTGCAGTTCCGTCCTGCGTTGCCTGGCGAACGTGATGCGTGAGCACAGACTCAGCCTGGCTAACGCCCACGAAAACTGACATGACTGCCGCGATTGGGAGCACAAGCTTCCCCACGATTCGCATCATGCATTTCTCCTTTTAGCGATAGATAAAACCGGATGCGTCCCGGAGAGACGCAGACCCCCGTGTGTTTGCATTCTCCCGTACAAAAAACGTCACTGTCCACACAATTCTTTTGTGTAAATTGAACAGATTCAGTTACTTTGGTGTTACCTTTTCGCGAAGCGTCAGACCGCTGCCAGTTACTCGAATGTGACCGGAAGGGCTGCACGAATAGGGGCAAGGACTTACGGCCGGCCCCAGGAAATTGAGTGAGATTCTGGCTGAAGCGCAGGCCGGCCGCTGCCCGTCGCACGCGCTGGCTCGGCTTCATCGCTATCCCATCCTGTGCCTCACAAAACGCGATTGTGCGGCGCTTGCTCGCGAGTCACATGCGACGGCTGATCCTCCTCGTTGGCTAGCCGGCTGCAGTTGGATGCGACGGCTGGTAAAGACCCAGCGATCCTCCTCCGGGCAGGCGAATCTTCGTCACCAATCCCCAGCGCTCCCGCTGCGGTTCTTCGAAGACCACGTCCTTTTTCACCAGTTCCGCGATCTCCGCTTTCAGGTCATCGCACATCAGGTAGAGTTCCGCGCGGTCGTTGTGCTCCGCCGGATGCATCGCCGCTTCGGCGGGAGGCAACGCGAAGATCAGCCAGCCGTGCCCGGCATCGACCGATCCAAACCCGAGCACGTCGCGAAAGAACGCGCGATCTGCCTCCGCGTCCTTGGTATAGAGAATCAAGTGTGCGCCGGTGATCATCGTCTCCTCCTCTTCGGCAATTGCAGCGCCGCCAATCCCAATTTCTGAAATCGAGACCCATCCACAACTGAGGGTCCCCATCCTTCGCCTTCCTTCTGGCGAAGGGTGGGATCGCACGAACCCCAGCAGCCAATGGGCCGGATCAAGTCACATTGGACAGTACACAAAACCCACGGCGATGCCGTACACTCGCCATTTCAGGGTAGTCCCGCATCTCAACTGTATCCGGAGGCAGCCTGTGCCCGAGTTTCAGCCCTTCGTTCCCGCCGATCAAAATCCGCCCGAGTTTACCTTTCGCGCCATTCTTCTGGGCGCCATCTTCGGCCTTATCTTCGGCGCCGTCACAGTTTATGTAGGCTTGCGGGCCGGGCTTACCGTCGCCGCCTCCATCCCCATCGCCGTCATCTCCATCAGTTTTTTGCGCGACAAGGGCAAAGTCTCAGTCCTCGAGTGCGTCATCGTGCAGACTGCCGGCAATGCCGGCCAGTCCATTGCCGCCGGCGTCATCTTTACCCTGCCCGCGCTCATCTTCCTCGGCTTCGATCTCGAATACTTCCGCATCTTCATGCTCGCGCTCATCGGCGGCTATATCGGCGTGCTCTTCATGGTGCCATTGCGCCGCCCGCTCATTGTCGAGGAGCACGGCAACCTGAAGTTTCCCGAAGGCACCGCATGCGCCGACGTGCTGATGGCCGGCGCCAAAGGCGGCTCGTTCGCCAGCCGCGTCTTCTTTGGCCTTGGCCTCGGCGCGCTCTACACTTTCTTCCAAAACGAGAATCTCTTCGGCGCCTGGCCCGGAACTCCCGAGTACCGTCCCGATTTCGGACCCGATCACGTGATGAAAGGCGCCTCCATCAAAGCCGATGCCACCAGCGAATACATGGGCGTGGGCTACATCATCGGCGCCCGCACCGCCGGCACGATGTTCGCCGGCGGCGTCTTTTCCTGGCTCGTGCTCATGCCGCTCATTTATTTTTTCGGCAAGAATCTCACCAGCCCCATCTATCCCGGCACCGTGCCCATCTCGCAAATGGGCCCGAGCGATCTTTGGATTACCTACATTCGCCCCATGGGCGCGGGGGCGGTGGCCGCGGCCGGTCTCATCACTCTGGCCAAGACAATGCCGACCATCGTCGGCGCGCTGCGCTCCGGCTTCAAGCAGATGCGGCGCCGCACTTCCTCGATGGTTCAGCCCATCCGCACCGAGCGCGATTTTGCCATGAGCACCGCTGTCTTCGGGTCGATTGCGCTTGTGGTCCTCATGTTTTTCTTTCTCGAGTTCAAGCCGGTGCCCGGCGCGCAAGTGAGCGTCTTTGCCAATCTCGCCGCGTCCATTCTGGTGGTCGCCTTCGGATTTCTCTTCGTCACCGTGAGCTCGCGCATCGTCGGCCTGATCGGCAGCTCGGCCAATCCCATCTCCGGCATGACCATCGCCACACTCATGGCCACATCGGCCATCTTTCTCGTCAGCGGCTGGACCGCACCTGCGTTCGGCGCGCTGGCCATCACCATCGGCGGCGTAGTCTGCATCGCCAGCGCTGAGGCCGGCGATACCTCGCAGGATCTCAAGACCGGGTTCCTCGTCGGCTCGACACCCAAGTCGCAGCGATTCGCCTTCCTCATCGGTATTGCGGTTTCAACCATCGCCATCGGTTTCACTCTGCAGCTGATGAACACCAGCCTGCAGACCTTCCGCGCTGCGCCGCAGCCGTGGGACCTCAACGCTCCGCACCCCGGTGTCGCCGTACAGAATGACACGCGTGGGCTGGCCGATCATTTCCCGGTTACCGCTGCAGACAATTCCACGGCCATCCACCAGAAGAGCGAGTACATCGTCCTCAACGCGCTCGGTTCCACAGAACTCGCCAACGGTAAGTATCTCTACTCGCCCACATCGGGCCAGATTGAGGTGCGCTGGATTCCCGGTATCGGCAGCGAAAAGGCCGCAGCCCCGCAGGCACAGCTCATGGCCACGGTCATCAACGGAATCCTGACCCGCAAGCTGCCCTGGGGGCTCGTCATGCTCGGCGTCTTCCTGGTCATCGCCATCGAGCTGCTCGGCATCCGTTCTCTTTCGCTCGCTGTCGGCGCCTACCTTTCCATCGGAACCACGCTGGCCATTTTTGCCGGCGGCGTGGTTCGCTCCCTGGTCGATGCCGCCGTCAAGCGTGCCGGTGGCGGAGTGGATACCGAGTCCGACGTATCACCCGGATCGCTCTATGCGTCGGGCCTCATCGCCGCCGGCGGCCTCGTCGGCCTGCTCGGCGTCGCCCTGCGCGGCTACGAAACTGTCTTCGACAAGCCCAACCCCATCGGCTGGCCGCACATCTTCCTCTACAACGACTGGGTCTCCGTCGCCGCCTTTGCACTCCTGGCCTATTCGCTCTATTACTTCGCGAGGAAGCCGCTGAAGAAGTAGGGAGCCTCACAGGGCCGCGCGCCACAGCGAGCACACGAGTTTCAGGCGGGTGGCGCACCCGATATCTCTGAAATCCG
>Ga0187863_10002587_pt1 | contig 13714 bp, 13 predicted proteins | sample June2016WEW_11_1_FD_132975 | JGI IMG/M metagenome (GOLD analysis project Ga0187863, IMG submission 132975) | Peatland microbial communities from SPRUCE experiment site at the Marcell Experimental Forest, Minnesota, USA - June2016WEW_11_10 | ecosystem: Environmental > Terrestrial > Soil >... | reverse complement strand
TGATCAATCGCGAGGCCAAGCTTGCCGGCACGGTTCCGATCGCGCGTCTGGTGCTGGCAAGCCCTGATCAGAGAATGGCCGAACTTGCCTTCGAGCCGCTGCTGTCGGTGACAACGGACGCCAACGACGCGGATATCTTTGAACTCTTTGACAAATATAACTTGCGCAGCCTTATCGTCGTGAACGGAGAAAACTGTCCCATCGGAGCCATCACGGTGGACGACGTGGTCAGCCGGATGCGCGCCAAGCTCTGAAACTGACTGAAGCGGAACGAACACCGCGCAATGAATACGTGAAATGAATACCTGGATTACATTGACCGATACTCTGTCTGCGTGGAGGGCCCGCGGCAAGAAGTTCAGCCACCGCACGCGGCCTTATCGCCGGCGTCTGGCCGTGTTTTTGGCGGTCGTAGGTCCCGGGCTTATCACCTCGAACGTGGACAACGACGCGGGCGGAATCACGACCTACACGGTTTCCGGAGCCCAATTCGGTTACACGATGCTGTGGTCGCTGATTCCCATGACGATTGCCCTCTACGTCAGCGAAGAAATGTGCGCCCGCATGGGCGTGGTAACCGGCAAAGGCCTCTCCGATCTGATTCGCGAGGAATTCGGGTTCCGTTCGACGTTCTTCGTGATGCTGGCCGCCCTTGCTGTTGACCTCGGCAATACCGTCGCGGAATTCGCGGGCGTGGCCGCTTCGATGCAGATATTTGGAATCAGCAAGTATGTTTCGGTACCTCTCGCCGCCATGGCGGTGTGGATTCTGGTCGTCCGCGGGAGTGCCAGGCAAGTCGAGAAAATCTTCCTGGTCGCCTGCGGCTTTTATCTTTCCTATATCGTTTCGGCGGTCCTGGCCAAGCCGGATTGGCTCCTGGCCGCCAAAGAAACCGTGGCGCCGTCATTGCACTTCAGCTCGGGCTATCTTTTGATGCTGACGGCTCTCATCGGCACGACGATCGCGCCGTGGCAGTTCTTCTACCTCCAGGCGGGATTCGTCGAAAAGCGCGTTGGTCCACGCCAATACAAGCACGCACGCATGGATGTGCTGGTCGGCAGCATCTCCTGCATGGTCATCGTGTTCTTCATCATCGTTTGCTGCGCGGCCACGCTCAACGCGCACGGCCTCACCAATATCACCGATGCCGCGCAGGCGGCCCAGGCGCTCAAACCGCTCGCGGGGCGGTGGGCTGCCTCACTGTTTGCGTTTGGTTTGCTGAACGCGTCGCTTTTCGCCGCCTCGATCCTTCCGTTGTCGACCGCGCATGTGATTTGCGAAGGCCTCGGCTTCGAGGCCGGTCTGGACAATAAGATCAAGGAAGCGCCCGCGTTCTATTCGCTGTACACGGGTCTCATCGTGGTGGGCGGCGGCATCATCCTGATCCCCGGAGTTCCGCTCTTGAAGATCCTGGTTTTCTCGCAGGTGGCGAATGGAATCTGGCTGCCGGTCGTGCTCATTTTTGTTCTGATGCTGATCAACCGCCGCGACCTGATGGGGCAGCATACCAATACGTGGGCCTTTAACCTGGTCGCCTGGGCCGCCAGCATCATCATGATCATCCTCACGATTATTCTGGTGTATGCGGCTATCTTCCAACCTTCTTCCGCCGGTTTAGGCTGAGGCTCAAGTCGGTTCACTCCCAGCATGCCGCAGCGAGCTCGCATGCCCACCATGCCCACGACGCGAACAGGAGGCCGCCCATCGACGCAGTCGTTCTTGCCGTTCCTGGCGTTCACTGTTAGGCTTTTTCTTCTTTATGGGATATCGTCCGGGCGATTTTGCCTCGCGGTCCCGTCGAGCCGTTGCCGGTGAAAACGAGCGAACTTTTGCAAGACCCCAACCGCGAGGAAGCGGAGTATCTCGAGAAAGTCGATCCGAAACGCCTGCCGCAGCATCTCGCCATCATCATGGATGGCAACGGCCGCTGGGCGCAGCGCCGTCATTTGCCCCGGGTTGCCGGGCATCGTTCCGGGGTCAAGGCCGCGCGCGTCATCATTGAAACCTGCTCGCGCCTTCATATCCCTTGTCTCACCCTGTATGCCTTTTCGCTCGAAAATTGGCGCCGTCCTCAAGCCGAAGTGGAATTTCTTATGCGCCTTTTGCGCGAATATCTAAAGCGCGAGCTTCCTACCATGCAGAAGAACAATATCCGCCTTCTCTTCATTGGCCGGTCGGAGCACCTGCCGCAGTCGGTTCGCGACGATATGGCGGAAGGGATGAGCCTCACTGCCGGCAACACCGGCATGCGGCTGATTCTCGCACTCAATTACGGCGGCCGCGCTGAACTCGTCGATGCGTTTAATTCCATTCTCGACCGCGCCCGTTCCAACGGCCTCGTGCATTTCCAGGCCGATGAGCAATCGATCTCCGAACATCTCTACACGGCCGGCCTGCCCGACCCCGATCTGCTGATTCGCACGAGCGGGGAAATGCGCGTCAGCAATTTCCTGCTCTGGCAGATTGCCTACGCAGAGATTTACGTCACGCAGGTGCTGTGGCCCGATTTTTCCCGCGCACGCCTTCTCGAGGCGCTCGTGGATTACCAAAAACGCGAACGCCGCTACGGTGGCCTAGGCTCACCGCGCGGACGAAGCGCGGCTGGGAAGAGTTAAGGCCAGCGGAATGCTACTGCGCATACTCACAGCGGCGGTTCTCATCCCGGTCGTGGTGCTGTTGGTTTGGTTCGCGCCGCCGCTGGTGCTGGCGGCCGCCGCGGCCATTGTGGGCGGGCTGGCCATGTTTGAGTTCTTCGAGCTTGGCGAACGCCTCGGCGCGAGGCCTTATCGAAAGTGGACCACCGCTTGCTCCGCGGCTCTCTTCTATGCGCAGTATTCGCTGGGCCGGGTCGAGATTCGTTCCCTCAGTGGCGGGGTTTCTCTTATCAGTAACGCGGTGGGCGGCCTGCTCCAAATCGAAGCGGTGCTGCTGATTTTTCTGTTGGGCTGTGTGAGCATCGGCCTTGCCACGCAGGGCCCCTTGCAAGAAGTGCTGCCCTCGGTTTCCATCAGCTCGGCGGCACTTTTATTCGTGGCGCTGCCGCTGAGTTACCTGGTCCGGCTGAATGGAATTTCAATGGTTGGCCGCGAGCTAGTGCTCTTTACCCTCTGCTTGATCTGGGCCGGCGACATTCTCGCTTATTTTGTGGGCCGCGCGCTGGGCCGAGTTCCCATGGCGCCGGCGCTCAGTCCGAGGAAAACCTGGGAAGGGGCGCTCGGCAACCTGTTTGCTTCTCTTCTTGTGGGCGTCTTATTCGCGCGATGGATGGAGATTGACATCATCGACATGATGATCGTCGCGGGTCTGGGCAATATCGCCGGGCAGATGGGCGACCTTATCGAATCCGCCTTCAAGCGGGGCGCCTGCGTGAAGGATTCAGGCTCGATGGTGCCCGGGCACGGCGGAATGTACGATCGCATCGACAGCCTGATCCTGGCGGCGCCCGTTGTGTGGGCTGCCTATCAGTGGTTTTTGAGGTCGCAGTAGGCCTGGCCCTCTCAGCCGATCGCAGATTCGCAAATTGCCGCGAACCTCTATAAAATCTGAGCTACATGAAGCGAATCTCGATTTTAGGTTCCACCGGCTCCATCGGGAGCCAATGTCTGAGTGTTGTCGATTCTCTTCCTGGGCGATTTGAGGTCGTCGCGCTTTCTGCGGGCTCCCATGTCGCGCTGGTCGCCGAACAAATCTCGCGCCACCATCCGAAGGTTGTTTCCGTTGCTACCGAAGACGCGGCGCGAGAACTCTGCGCCGCCTTCCATCGCCAGCGGCGCTCCGAACCGATCGAGATTCTTTTTGGCCCCCAGGGAATCGAGAGGGTCGCCACCCATCCTGACGCAGACACCGTGGTCTCTGCCGCTGTCGGAGTTGTTGGGTTGCCCGCCACCTACAAAGCGATCGAGCGCGGCAAGAATATCGCCCTCGCTAACAAGGAAGTCCTGGTTGCAGCCGGAGAGGTGGTTATGGCCGCTGTCGCCCGCCACGGCGTTGCTCTCCTTCCAGTCGATAGCGAACACAACGCCGTTCACCAGTGCCTTCGCGCGGGCGATCACGGGGAGGTGAAACGCCTCGTGCTCACGGCTTCCGGTGGGCCTTTTCGGGCAACACCTGCCTCCCAATTGGCAAAAGTTACCCCGGAGCAGGCTCTGGCACACCCGAATTGGAAAATGGGTCCGCGGATCACAATCGACTCTGCCACGCTTATGAACAAGGGCTTTGAAGTGATCGAAGCGCGCTGGCTCTTCGGCATGGATCTCGACAAAATTCAGGTCGTCATTCACCCCCAGTCGACAATTCATTCCATGGTGGAGTTCGTGGATGGCTCTATCCTCGCGCAGCTGGGTCCGACCGACATGCGCATGCCTCTTCAATACGCGCTGACCTACCCGGAGCGCGTTGCGTCCAACGGTTGCGCGCTCGATTGGTCTTCGCTCCGCAAGCTTGACTTCGAGCAAGTCCCGGCGGGAAAGTTTCCGTGCCTCGCGCTGGCACTGGAAGCGCTTCGTCTCGGTGGTCCGCTCCCGTGTGCTCTAAATGCCGCCGACGAGATTGCCGTCGCAGCGTTTCTGGAGGGCCGACTGTCGTTTCCCGGCATCCCCGCTGTTATCGAACGCGTTCTCGATGCCATGCCTCGAACTGCCCTTCATTCGATTGACGATGTGCTGTCTGCCGATGCCGAAGCACGGCGGCTCGCTCGTGACGCTACCAGCCGGGTGGCGTCGTAGGACCGTTTGAGCGCATAACATTGCGCACTGGGAAGAATCCTTCGTCCTTGGGTTCGTGGTTTGTAGCGCGGCGGTTGGGGGTGTCGACGGCCGTGGCTAGTTGCTCTTTGGTGCGTGGCCTGGATGCGCCGATTTTCAAAAACGAGGGTTTTCTTTTAGAATAGCAACCGAGGCGTCCATGTCGAGTTTCCTCAGAGATCTCATCTCCGTATCCATTGTTTTGGGCATCATGATTTTCGTTCATGAGTGGGGACACTTCATCGCCGCGAAGTTCTTCTCCGTGCGAGTGGATGTGTTTTCTTTTGGTTTTGGTCCTCGCCTCTTCGGTGTGAAGCGCGGCGATACCGACTATCGTTTGAGCGCGCTGCCCTTTGGCGGCTACGTGCGCATGGCGGGCGACAACGTGGTGGAAGAGCGCACGGGGGCCGATTACGAATATCTTTCCAAGCCGCGCTGGCAGCGGGTGGTAATTGCCATCGCCGGCCCCGCCATGAACGTTCTGCTCGCGTTCCTCATCTTTTGGGGGATCTATGGGCTGGTTGGCGTGCCATTCGAACCGGATCTTCGCCAGCCAGCCGATGTCGTCGCAGTTCCGACAACCCCACCCATCACGTCGGGAGTGGAACCGGGGGACCGCATCGTTGCCGTCAACGGCGAGAAGACGCCGACATGGGAGAAGGTCTTGTCGCTCGTGAACAAAGCCACCCCGGGCAGCATACTGTCGGTCGCTGTGCAGCGAGGCGGCGTGCAGAAATCCTTTACTGTGCCCATTCCGAACAAGGTCGTCTCTGCGGACTCTTTGGTCGGCTATCCGAAATTGACCCCGGTCGTCGACGACGTGGCCATCGGATTTCCCGCCGAGAAGTCCGGGCTGAGGGCCGCCGACTTGATCGTTTCCATCGACGGCAAGCCTGTTTCCACCTGGTATCAGCTCGTGGACGCGGTACACCAGTCCGAAGGCCGTCCCATCGAATTTGTGGTTCGCCGGGTGGGAAAGGATTTGCCGCTCACGATCACTCCGATTCAGAACATGGGACCGGACGGCCAGAGCGTTTTTCAAATTGGAGTTTCTCCGAAGACAAGCGATGCCTATGAACGGGAAGGTCCCATCTCCGCGGCCAAGGACGCCACCATCGAAACGTATTTGAATATGCGTCAGATCGTCCAGGTTATTGGCGGCCTCTTCAGCGGTAAGGTTTCGATTCGTGAGCTGCAGGGCGTGGTGGGGATCGCGCGCGTATCCGGACAGGCGGCCCAGCGTGGTCCCCTGACTCTTCTCGGGCTCATGGCCGTCATCAGCTTGAACCTGGGCTTGCTCAATTTATTCCCGATCCCCGTCCTCGACGGCGGTCACGTGCTGCTTCTGGCCGTCGAAGGGGTTCTGCGGCGCGACTTGAGCGTGGCGCTGAAAGAACGCTTCGTGCAAGTGGGGCTCGTATTCCTGCTCGGTATCTTCGCCTTCGTCATGTACAGCGACATCCTCAAGCTTATTCAGGGCCATCACTAGCGACGAATATCAACCCAGTGCTTTTTTCAAAAATGGGTGTCCGATGTCGGTCTGTTCAGCCACCGTGCTTTTCGAAGGCGGAGCAATTGCTTTTGGTATAATGTCCTTGCTATGGCACGTTTGTCCCCCCGTCGGGTCTCTACCGGCGAACGTCTCAACGCTCACGAGCCGCCTGGCCGTTTGCAGCGCGAGTTAGGCGCGCGCCGCATCCGCCTGACGCGCCAGCGCCGCGTAGTTCTCCAAGTGATGGAGGGTGCTCCGCAGCACCTGGATGCCGGAGAAATACTCGAACGGGCGCAGAAGATCGATTGCGATATCACGCGCGTCACGGTGTATCGCACACTTGAACTGCTCAAAAATCACGGCTTGATCGATGAGCTCGACCTGCTCCACCTGCGCGGACACCGCCACTTTTACGAAAGCCACGGTCCGCGAGACCACATCCACGTGGCCTGTATCCGCTGCGGGAAGGTGCGCGAGTTTGAAAGCGAGCTCTACGAGGATTTAAAGAAGCAGATCGCGCGCGACTGTGAGCTGGAAATTACCATCACCCGCACGGAAGTGGGAGGACTGTGCGCCGATTGCAGAAAGCGATGACCCGCGTCTGTGTTCTGGGGCTTCCGGGGACGGCTACTACTGCTGCCGGTGAAATTCCTGTGCGCTTTCGATGTCTTTGAGCACCTGCTCTCGCAATTCTTCCGCACTCGCAAACTTCCGTTCGTCGCGCAAGCGCGTCAGGAAGCGAATTTTCATTTTGCCGCTCGTGCAATTCTCGCCGAAATCGAGGAGATGCGTTTCGATCGTGACCCGTGATCCGTCAAACGTGGGCCTCGTGCCCACATTGGTGACGGAGCCGTGCATTTTGCCGCCGACGGAAGTTTCGGTCGCATAGACTCCCCGCTTCGGCAGCATTTCTTGTTCCGTTTTTAAGTTGAGCGTTGGCACAACCAGCTTACGGCCTTGGCCCGTTCCGGTCTGTATTTCTCCCTCCAACGCGAAAGGGCGTCCGAGCATGAGCTGCGCGTCGGCCATCCGTCCATCGCGGAGAGCTTCGCGAATCGCGCTGCTGGATGCCACCGTTCCGTCGACGGTCAGCGACTTCACGCTCTCTACTTCAAATCCCCACTGTCGGCCGTAGTTCTCAAGCGCCTGCACGTTTCCCCCTTGACGGTGTCCGAAGCGGAAATTCTCTCCCACCAGCACCTTGCTTGCGCGCATCGTTTCCACCAGGTAGCGCCGCACGAAATCTTCCGGACTCACTTTGGATAATTCCAGATGAAAGGGCAGCACCAGTGCCGCGTCGATTCCTACTGCCTCAAACGCCGCGAGCCGCTGGGCGATCGTCATCAGCAACGCAGGCGCCTCCGAAGGCCGCAAGATTTTCAGAGGATGAGGGAACAGTGTCAGCACGGCGGCGAGCTGTCCTTTTTGCCGCGCCTGTTCCGTGACCCTGCGAAGAATCTCCCGGTGTCCTCGGTGAATGCCGTCGAAATTCCCGATGGTTACCACCGCCGGCTTGCGACCGTCTCCCCATCGGGCCATCCATTCTTCGGCCGAATTGAGTCTCGCAAGCGCCACTAGATTTCTACCTCGATACGCAGTCCGTCGTAGGAAAGCCGCACATTCTGCGGCAGCCGCGCGTTGGTGTCCGCGTGGCCGAGGTCGTGGCAGATGTGCGTGAACCATGCCCGCCTCGGTTTGAGTTCCTCCACCAGCGCCAGCGATTGGTCGACGTTGGAATGCATCGGATGGGGCGCATAGCGCAATGCGTCGAGGATAAAGTCGTCGAGGTCTCGCAGCAGCCCTTTCGATTCCTCGGGTACGCTTATGAAGTCGGTGAGGTATGCGCACTTGCCGAAGCGGAATCCCAGCACGGGCTGCGGGCCGTGCATCGCGGGTATTGGAAGAATGGTCAAGCCGAACAGGTCGAATGGCCCGTCGATCGTGTGCAATTTAACGCCCGGCAACAGATTTCCGTTCGGCGTGTCGTCGAAGATGTAGGCGAATTGCCGCTGCAGCGTCGCCAGGGTGTCCGAGGCGCCGTAGATTGGCACGACGCCGTTCTGCTTCATGTTGAACGGGCGTATATCGTCAAGGCCGAGGATATGATCGGCATGTCCGTGGGTATAAATCACCGCGTCGAGCCGGTCCATGTGCTCGCGCATGGCTTGCGAGCGGAAATCGGGAGTGGTATCGATCACGACGCTGCGCCCGCCGTAGGAGAGCAACACAGACGGCCGCATTCGCTTGTCGTACGGGTCGCGCGACTCGCAGACGGCGCAGTGGCACCCGAGCGTTGGTACGCCCATTGATGTGCCGGACCCCAGGACGGTCAATTGAAGTGAAGCCATGAATGGAGAGGAAGGGGCTGCTGCAATCCTACCCGCTATTTCTTCACACCCGCTTTTTTCTGCATCTGCTCGGCGGCCGCTTTGGAAATTTCCATGAAGGTAAGCTTCAGGCTTCCCAGCACTTCCATCAAAAGTTCGTCGTCCACCTTGGCGAGGTTCCCGCGCGTTTTTTCCCGCAGCACGTCGAGCATGTCGATCACTTCGCGCGCGCCCTCGAGGTCTAGAAACGCCTGGCCTGTGCGGGGGTCGGCCATTCCGCCGAGCATCGCTGCGGCGTTGCGTGTGAGGAAATCGACCAGCATCTGAAAGCTGCGCGAGGGCTGATGAGACTCTTCGGCGGGAACTTCCTCAGTGGACGGGAGAGCTGTAATTTCCGCCGCCGGCGCCGGTGCTGCGCCGGGCTTCGGCTGAGCCCTCAGCGCGGAAGCAGCTGCCGCTTTCTTTGCGGATTCCTCCTCCCAGCGGCGGTCCTGTTCGCCGGCGTCCTTGCGAAGTTCGCCATCTTCGGTGAACAGGCGCCTGTCTACGACCTTGAATCCTTCATCCTGCTTGGTATCAGCCACGTGAAATGTCCTTGAAAGTCTTCATCCTAGTTACTTAAAAGTTTAACATCCGCCCATTGCTGTCACAAGTCGCTTCGGTGCGGCCCCCGATGGCCTTGTGATTTTTCGGCGCCTACCGTACATTGTTGGCTCTTCCATCGGAGCCTCGGACCGCCCGTGTCTAGACGCAGAGTGAACTCAAATGCACGCGGGAAGGCGCTGCGAAAACCCACCGCGAGATCACGGCGCAGGCAGCCGCATCCGGCCGAAGCACAGATTCCCATAACCCCTCGCGACAAGCTTGCCGGCAAGTGGTTTGAGAAGCTCGTGGCTTTGCAGGCGCGGCTGTACGGGCCTGGTGGATGCCCATGGGACCGCGAGCAGACGCACGAGTCGCTGCGCAAGTTCCTGATTGAGGAAACCTATGAGGTTCTCGACGCGATGGAGTCGTCTGATCCTCGCAAGTTTTCCGGGGAGTTGGGCGATCTGCTGCTCCAGGTGGTGTTCCATTCCATCCTGGCCGAAAAGGCCGCACGCTTCACGATTTCCGATGTGATCGAATCGATCCATTCGAAAATGGTCCGCCGCCACCCGCACGTCTTCGGCGATGCTTCCGCTTCAAATTCCGCCGTAGTTCTCAAGAATTGGGAGCAAATCAAGGCCGAGGAACGCGCCGCGGAACGCGGGTCGGCGGGCGACAAAGTTCAGCAGGAGTCTGGGGAAGACTCCGTCCTGGGAGGCGTCCCGCGCTCACTTCCGGCGGTACTGGAAGCCTACCAACTCACTCGGCGGGCTTCCCACGTCGGTTTCGATTGGAGCAGCCTGGAAGAGGTTCTTGAGAAGCTTGCTGAAGAACAGCGTGAGATTCGGGCTGTCCTCCGGCTACAGGCGGCGGCAGAAGGAAAGGGCACCAGGCCGAAATCTACACCAAAACTTGAAGAGGAAGTGGGTGACTTTCTTTTCACTGCCGTGAATGTGGCGCGCTTTCTTGGAGTGGACCCTGAAATTGCTCTAAAGAAGGCGAACCGAAAGTTCAAGCAGCGCTTTCGCTCAATGGAATCTGTGTCGCTACGGGAAGGAAAGCGCTTCGCGGACCTCCCGCGCGTCCGCATGGAAGAACTGTGGAACGAATCGAAAGAGCGCCGGTGAGGGGTTGCCGCGGGGAAGGCGCGCCAATCGAGCGAAGCAGCATACAAGATGTTCGCGCAGGTATTGGTTTCTGATGTAAGATTTTTCGCAAATGATCCAGGCCCCGGTCTCCCCTGCAATTGAAATCCGCCACTGCGCGACACTGGCTGAGTTTGAGGACTGTCTGCGCCTTGAGCACGCGGTTTGGGGAGACGGAGAGGACATCGCCGTTCCGGTGCCGATTTTTGCGGTCGCACACCACACGGGCGGACAGGTGCTGGGCGCCTTTGACGGGCCGAAAATGGCGGGCTTTACCCTCGCTCTTCACGGAACTCGCGACAACAAGACCTTCCTCCACTCCCACATGACCGCCGTTCTCCCTGAATATCGGGATAGGGGGATCGGCCGGCGGCTCAAGCTCTTTCAACGGGAGGACGCGCTGGCGCGGGGGATCGATCTGGTGGAATGGACGTTTGATCCACTCGAGTTGAAGAACGCGCATTTCAACCTCAATCGGCTGGGCGCGGTGGCCCGGCGTTATGTGCCTAATATCTACGGCATCACGAACAGCCCGCTGCACGCCGGGCTCCCGACCGATCGGCTGGTTGCCGAATGGTGGCTCGCATCTCCCCGGGTTAAAGCGATTCTTGAGAATCGTCCGCTTGCGGCCAAAGGTCCTTCTGAGCGGTTTCCGCTGCCGGCGAACATGGCCGAAATTAAGCAAGATGATCCGGACGCGGCAATTCGCATCCAGACCGGGATTCGCGGGCAATTCTTGCGCGCCTTTGCCAATGGTCAGCTGGCTACGTCCATAGAGGCGCGGGTGGCGCGCGTCGATTACATCCTTGAGCCCGCCGGGCAGATCGCGGGGCTGGAGTTGCCGGAGTTTCATAAGGATTGAACGGAACATCAAAGCGTGCAAACAAAGGAACTGCCGGAACCCCCTTGCATTTGTCCGGGGCTCACGTATCCTCTTCAAAGTTTCAGAGCTACCTTTTCGAGCCACATGCGCCTGCAAAAAATCACTCTTCGCGAAATCCACCTGCGGCTTCTCTCGCCGTTTGAGACCAGCTTCGGAAAAGTCCAACTGCGGCGGATTCTGCTGGTCGAGGCGGATGTGGGCGGCATTGCCGGTTGGGGCGAATCGACGGCAGGAGAGAGCCCGTTCTATTCCTACGAGACGGTCGAAACCGCCTGGCTGATTATTAGCCGGTACCTTTGGCCCCTGCTCAAGGGCAGGGAATTTGCGTCCGCGAGCGAGATTTGGGACCTTCTGGCCCTGGTTCGCGGCCACAATATGGCGAAAGCCGCGCTGGAAACCGCACTTTGGGATGCCGAGGCGAAGCACAAGGAAGTGCCGCTCGCGAAGTTGCTTGGCGGGACGCTTGAGGAAATTCCGTGCGGCGTTTCGATCGGCTTGCAGCCGACCATAGCCGACCTTTTGGCAAAGGTCGAGCGGGAACTGGCTGCGGGCTACCAGCGTATCAAGATCAAAATCAAGCCGGGGGCCGACATAGGGCTTGTTAGCGCGCTGCGCGAGCGTTTTCCGCGCATCCGGCTGATGGTGGATGCGAATTCCGCGTACACGCTGAAGGACACGCCACTGCTGAGGGCGCTCGATGCCTTCTACCTGATCATGATCGAGCAGCCGCTGGGCTGGGACGACATCTTTTCTCACGTTCAACTTCAGCGCCAGCTGGACACGCCGATCTGCCTCGACGAATGCATTCACGAACTCAGTCATGCCCGCGCCGCTATCGAGACCAAGGCGTGCGGCATTATCAACATCAAGCTGGGGCGCGTGGGCGGGCACACGGCCGCGCGGCGCATCCACGACCTCTGCCATGCGCACTCGATTCCCGTGTGGTGCGGCGGCATGCTCGAATCCGGCATCGGGCGCGCGCATAACATCGCGATGTCGTCGCTCGCAAACTTTAATCTTCCAGGTGATGTGTCGGCTAGCCGACGCTATTGGGATCAAGACGTAATTGAACCGGAAGTTGAGGTTTCAAAGAACGGCACGATTCGCATTCCCTCGACTCCAGGCATTGGGTATGCGCCGCGCATCGACCGCATCGAATCGATCACGCATCGCCGCGAAGTGCTTGAGTAATACTTGAATTCCCCGACTGCAGTTGACCGCGAACCTTCCAGGGCGGCCTCTGATCGCCCGAGCCCTTTTCTGCTGGTCCTTGCACTGACCGCAGTGGTCCTCATCTGGTCCTTTAACTTTGTGGCCGCGAAAATCGGTCTGCGGCACATGGATGCGATGTCTTTTACATCGATCCGGATGCCCTTGGCATCGCTGCTGATGCTTCCGGTTTATTTCGCGCAGCGCCGGCGAACGCCGCTTGATCGAGGAGACCTCTGGACGTTTGCCTATCTTGGCTTTTTCGGTGTGGTCATCAATTCCGGATGTTTCGTGATGGGTCTGACCCAGACCACCTCGGAGCACTCGGTGATCGTGAGGGCGCTGGGGCCAGTACTGGTGCTGGCGCTGGCCGTTGGGCTGGCGATTGAAAAGATGACCCCGGCGAAGGCCGCCGGGATGCTGATTTCGTTTCTCGGAGTAATCCTGCTTGATGCCGAGCACGGCGTTTCGATGCATTCGCCGCTGCTTTTGGGCGATCTGTACACCTCCCTGAGCATCGCGGGCTTTGCGATCTACACCGTCTTGGCGAAACGGGTGGCCATGCGGTATGACGCGGTCTCGATGAATACCTATTCAGTGGTGGCGGCGGGGTTGATGGCTGCCCCGGTGGCGCTGCGCCAGGCGATTCATCTGCCGTGGGGAAGCGCCGTAGGGATCGCTTGGGCCGCCATGTTCTACATGGCGGGGATTACCACGGTTGTGTCGTACACGATCTACAGTTGGGTGCTGCAGTATATGGAGCCATCGCGCGTCGCGGTGGTCAATTATGTGCAGCCGGTGGTTGTGATCCTGATATCGGTTCCCCTACTGGGCGAGCATCCCACAAGGCATTTGCTGGTCGGGGGAGTGCTCGTGCTGGTCGGCGTGTACCTGGCCGAGCGGGTAAAATGATGACGAGCGAGTGTCTAGTTACACATGTAGGACATATCGGATGGAGTGTCAACGCGAGGGGGCTGGTCGGCTGGTCGTGCAAGAAGCCCGCTTGGCCGGGATGACAACGATAGGCGACTGCAAAGGCCAGAGAGCCGGCGTGCCGACGGCAGGAACGAGACGGCGGCTACTTGTGGTGGTGGGCTGCGATTAGCAGGAGGGCGAAGATTAACAAGGGGATCAGGCCGATCATGATGAAGAGGCGAGCGCTGAGGGGCTTGGGCATGCGGCTGGTTTGCCAGTCACGAAACTGGGGGCGGTCGGGGAGCGCGATCTGGTCCTGATGCTGCAAATCCCAAGCGAACTGGCGGGCCGAGGGGTAGCGGTTGCGCGGGTCGCGCTCGAGGGCGCGCCACAGGATTTCCTGCAGTGAGGGCGTG
>Ga0187863_10002585_pt1 | contig 13717 bp, 8 predicted proteins | sample June2016WEW_11_1_FD_132975 | JGI IMG/M metagenome (GOLD analysis project Ga0187863, IMG submission 132975) | Peatland microbial communities from SPRUCE experiment site at the Marcell Experimental Forest, Minnesota, USA - June2016WEW_11_10 | ecosystem: Environmental > Terrestrial > Soil >... | reverse complement strand
TCGCGGCAGGCAATGCCGCGACGCCCACCTGCCAGCGCCACTCTGTTGCGCCCAGATGAAGGAGCCGGATGAGGTAATTCGAAGTGTAAGCAACGAGGATGCCGAAGACCACATTGAACTGAAAAGCGCCGACAAGACGGCCGCGCCATTTCGCCGGCGCAAGCTCCGCGATGTAAACCGGACCCAGCACCGAGGACGCGCCGATGCCAAGGCCACCTATAAATCGGAACACCATCAGGGATGGCCAACTCCATGCGAGCGCGCTGCCGATGGCGGAGAGCACGTAGAGAACAGCGGTGAGGCGCAGAGTTTCGCGACTACCCAATTTGTGCCCCACGACACCGGCACTAAACGATCCGACCACGGTCCCGATGAGGGCGATCGCCACTGTCCACCCTTTGCCGTAATCGCTCAGGTGGTAGAGGCGCACGACCGCGTCGATGATGCCGGAGATAACGACAGTATCAAAGCCGAAAAGCAGGCCACCGAGCGCTCCGGTGAGAGTGGCCTTCATCAGGTTGAAATTCGGTCGCATCGTTCTGAGCCCCTTAAGCTGTGTCCCTTAAATCCAAATCATCCTACAGACTGTGCCCCGGCCCTGCAAACCGCCGTAGTACAGGTGCATGGTGGGTCGCGTCTTGTTACTATCGCTGCTAGGACCGCTCCGGCGGTCGCCGGGCCTTTCAAATTCTTTGATAAGGATCATTCCTCCATGACCTTGCGATTTTTCTTTTCCACGACTCCGGTTTGGAGCGCGCCAACGGTTGCGCGTGTTTTGCTTTTGGCGATTGTGACCGGCGCGACACTCACCGGCGCGGCGCAGACTAATCCAGCGCCTGAACCGGATCCCGACGTGCTTGTTCTCAGCAATGGCGACACGTTGCACGGCAAATTTGTCAGCTCCATCCAGGGAAAACTAACCTTTCATAGTGACCCGCTGGGTGACGTCTCGATCGGCTGGGACAAGGTAAAGGAACTGCACTCGACCCAGAAACTCGCAGTGCTCGAAAAGAATCTGAAACCAACTGGACGGAGGAGTGGAGGAACTATTCCGACGGGAACCGTGGATGTAGAGAACCAGGCGGTGACCGTGCAGCAGGAAGCGGGTGGGCCTCTCGCGCCGATTCCAGTAAAAAGCGCGCTCTACATCATGGACGCGGCGACGCTCGACCAAGAGTTGCATCATAATCCGAGCTTCTTCTCTGGCTGGGAAGGTGCAGCAACGGCCGGAGCCACGCTCGTGTCGGCGACGCAGAATCAGTACACGGTGTCGGGTGGAATTGGGCTGGTGCGCGCGATCCCGACGGTAAGCTGGCTCAATCCCCGCAACCGGACCTCCGTGGACTTTACGGGCTCGTTTGGAAAGATCACGGAGCCCGGATATACGGTGCCGCCGGTGCCTCCGGCAACGACGCCGACGTTAGTGCCGGCGTCATCGACAAAATCCGCAATCTACCATGCGGACGCCGAGCGCGATGAGTATTTTTCACCGCGGGTATACGCACTGGTGCAAACGGCGTTCGACCACAACTTCTCTCAGGATCTGAACCTGCAGCAGATTTATGGAGGCGGCTTCGGTTGGACTGTGCTCAAAACACCGAAGCAGGAAGGCGATCTGAAAGGTACGGTTCAGTACGAGAAGCAGCAGTTTATCAGCGGGACGTCCGGCACCGAACAGGATTTGATCGGCTCGACCTTTGCGGCGACCTACATTCTTCACACCAAGCTGCTGACCTATACGCAAGGTGTTTCGTTTATTCCTGCCTACAACAACGAACGCGCCTACTCGGCGATGGAAACAGACACTCTTGCGTTTCCCACTTACAAAAATCTCAGTTTCTCCCTGGGAACGAACGACTCGTATCTGAACGATCCGCCGGCGTCGCTGCCGCCTACGAAAAGGAATTCGTTTCAATTCACGATGGGGCTGACTTACGCGATCAAGCCCAAGGACTAGCATCCTCCGAGGCACGTGATTTTCTTCTAGTAAAGCGATAAAGCTAGCCAAGAGCTGCCCAACCCTTGTAGAGTTTCTGCGAGCTTGCCCTCCCATGAGATGCGTCGCCTCTCCCGCCAATTCTCGGTAGGCATGGGCGCGAACGTGGGATCAAGACTCGGGAGGAACGATCTCATGGTGTTTCGGCGATCTTTTTTGTTGGCGGTTTTGATTGCATTCTTCGCCGCGCTGGCTTCGGCCCAGCAGCCCGCTTACCTCGATACCCATCTTTCTCCGCAAGAGCGTGCGCACGACCTTGTCGGCCGCATGACTCTGGAGGAAAAAGTGAATCAACTGGAAGACTGGGCGACAGCGATTCCGCGGCTCGGCATCCCGGACTATCAGACCTGGAACGAGGCTCTGCATGGAGTCGCGCGTGCGGGCTACGCCACGGTGTTTCCGCAGGCTATCGGCATGGGAGCAACGTGGGATCCGGCGATCGTGCAAGGAATGGGCAACGTCATCTCCGACGAGGCTCGAGCGAAGTACAATCAGGCGCAGCGCGAGGGCAACCACCGCATCTTTTATGGACTGACGTTCTGGTCGCCGAACATCAACATCTTTCGCGATCCGCGGTGGGGGCGGGGCCAGGAGACCTACGGCGAGGATCCGTTTCTAACTTCGCGGATGGCCGTCGCGTTTATTTCAGGGGTCCAGGGACCGGACCTGAATCATCTGCGTGCCGTGGCTACCAGCAAACATTTTGCCGTGCACTCGGGACCGGAGACTTTGCGGCACGGATTCAATGTCGATCCTAGTGCGCGCGATCTCGAAGAGACTTATCTGCCCGCGTTTCGCGCGACGGTGACCGAGGGTCACGTGCAATCGGTGATGTGCGCCTACAACTCGATTGACGAGTGGCCAGCGTGCACCAACAAAATGCTGTTGAAAGAGCACCTGCGCGATGCGTGGGGATTCAAGGGATTCGTGGTGTCAGACTGCGGCGCGATTGTGGATGTGTACCAGGGACACAAGAAGACTACCGACATTACGCATGCCGCGGCACTTTCGCTCGAAGCAGGAACCGATCTCTCCTGCAGCATCTGGACACCGGGATTTAATTCGCTCGAAGAAGCCGTTCATCAGGGGTTAGTGCCGGAGGCTTTGGTGACGCAGGCTGCGGAGCGGCTCTACACGGCACGCATGCAGCTGGGATTCTTTGATCCGCAAGGATCGAACCCGCTGGACCGGGTTCCCTTTTCCGATGCTGCATCGGCCGTCCACCGGTCCACTGCGCTCAAAGCTGCCGAAGAAAGCATTGTGCTGCTGAAAAATAATGGCGTGCTGCCGCTGAAGGGCGCACAACAACACATCGCTGTGATTGGACCCACTGCAGACTCGCTGCCCTCGATTCTGGGAAATTATGTCGGGACGCCGGTGAAGCCTGTAACGCCGCTCGACGGCCTTCTTGCGGAAAGTGCCAACAGAATTGTCTATGCACAAGGTGCTACGCTCGCGGCGGGAGTCGGCGTGCCGGTGCCGCGAACTGCATTTGGGATGAAGAAGGGATTGAAGACGGAGTTCTTCGCTACGCCCGATTGGACGGGCCGAGCTGTAGCTACAACTACCGAACCGCTGGTGCAGGCCGATTGGGAAAACGCGAGGCCTGCGGCCGGTGTTGAGACAGTAAACTACTCCGTGCGCTGGAGTGGAACGCTCACCGTTCCGGCCGCGGGGCATTATGTATTCACGCTTGAGTCGGGGGACAGCTTCCCTTATTCGCCGGAAGAGAGCTATCGGTTGCTGATCGATGGAAAGGTCGCCGGCGAGGGAAGCCTGCGCGCGGGACACGATCTCTCCGCGATGGGCAATTTCAAGGCGGCTCCTGGTGCCTCGCCGACTGCGCCGCCAGTGATGGCTTTCCCCAAGGTGCCGTCGATTCCGATGGATTTCACCGACACAAATCCGCACGACTTTGTGCTGGAGTATTCGCACTCCGGTGATCGCGCCGGTGGCGGCGTGACGCTGAAATGGGAAGCTCCTGCGCAGGCGCAGCTGGATGAGGCCGTGGCGCGCGCAAAGGAATCCGATGTGGTGGTGGCGTTCGTCGGCTTGTCGCCGCAACTCGAGGGCGAGGAGATGCCCATCAGGATTGAGGGATTCGACGGCGGAGACCGTACCAGCCTTGACCTGCCTGCTCCGCAACAGAAGCTGCTGGAAGCGTTGGTCGCAACCGGCAAGCCGCTCGTGGTTGTGTTGCAGAGCGGCAGCGCGGTGGCACTGAAATGGGCGAATGAACATGCCGCCGCAATTCTCGAAGCATGGTACCCGGGGGTGGAGGGCGGCACGGCGATTCGGCAGACATTGGATGGAATCAACAATCCTGCGGGGCGTTTGCCGGTCACGTTCTATGCCGGTCTTGATGGCCTGCCTGCTTTCACCGACTACTCGCTGAAGGGCCGGACCTATCGCTACTTCGCAGGAAAACCGCTGTGGGGATTCGGATACGGGCTCAGCTATTCAACATTCAAATACAGTGCGGTGAAGCTGTCGGCGGAGACGCTGAAGGCAGGAGAACCGCTGACTGCGACAGTGGCGGTGACAAATAGCAGCACCGTTGGTGGTGACGAAGTGGTCGAAGCGTATTTGAAGACACCGCAAACCGATGGACCAATCCATTCGCTGGTTGGATTCAAGCGTGTCACGATCGCTGCGGGAGCAAGCAAGGAAGTGACACTGGAGATCGATCCGCGATCGCTTTCGAGTGTCGACTCGCAGGGAAACCGTTCGATTCTTTCGGGCAAATACTCGCTGAGTGTCGGCGGCGCGCAGCCGGAGGAAACACAGGCGAAGACTGAGGCGGAATTCACCGTGACAGGAACGCAGGAACTGCCGAAATAGCATCGCGATCGCAAAAAAGGGTGGCAAGGATTGTGTCCTTGCCACCGCCCTGTCCCTGGGTTTTCTTGAAGTCTTTCAATCTTGCGTGTACATAAAAGCCGGATTACTCCGAAAACTCACCGCAAAAGCTTGGTGACTTCCTGCTGCACGCTGTTTGCCTGTGCTAGGGCAGCAATGCCGGTCTGCGAGAGAATCTCGTACTTCGACATGTTCGAAGTGGCAGAGGCATAGTCGGTGGCTTGGATCGCATTCTGCGCCGAGAGCACATTCTCCTGTTGGGTACTCATCACCTGGCTGATCGAGTTCAGCGTGTTGATCTGCGCACCGATGTATCCGTCTTGCGCTGCCGCATCGGTGATAGCTACGTTGAGTTCGTTGAGCGCGCTCTGGGCATCGCTCTGGTCGAGCAAGTCCGTGCCGCTGAGCGATTGGCCGGCTGAGTCGGAGTACCCCATCGCGGCTATCCCCCCTGCACCGTTCGAGTCGGCCGTAATGCCGACGTTGGCCGTCCCGCCATACGTTGTGGTATTCCCGACTGCCACTGCCGTGCTGGTATCTGTGATGTTGCCCGAAATTCCGATGCTGTAATAGCTGGAAGAAGTGGAGGCTGTCCCGGTCAGTGGGCCGACACTGGTCGCAACTGAACCATTGAGGATGGTTGCGTTGCCTGAGAAGACCGATTGCTGGTTGTAAGTAGTCGTCGAACCGATATTGTTGATTTCGGCGAGGATCGACTGGTACTCATTGTTCGCCGCGCCGTCCTGCGCTGTGTTGAGCGTGCCGTTCGAGGCTTCGGTCGCGAGCGTGACGGCGCGATCCAGCAGGCTCGTCACCTGGGACAGGGCGCCATCGGCCACCTGGAGCAGTCCTACACCTTCCGAGACGTTGGTGGTCGACTGAGTCAAAGCGGCCGAATTGGCTGCTAGCCCGTTCACCAGCGAAAGCCCTGCGGAATCGTCCGCGCCGGAGTTAATCCTCGATCCCGACAACATCTGCTGCAGAATCGTCTGCAGGCTACTGTTCGTGTTATTGAGATTGTGCTCTGCGTAGATTGCCGAAAGATTGTTCAAAACACCGAGGGCCATGGGTAGTCACTCCTTTTTCCGATGTCAACCTTCGTGTCCACGCCGGCCTGTGCTTATTCGTTTCTGCCAGGTCCACCGTTACGTCTGCTGGGCACCATTTGCATCCGCACCCTTCATCGGAGCAGTCCCGGAGAACTTTAGTCATTTTTCGAAGCCTGTGTTTTGCCCCATTGTCGCAACTCGCTTCCATCGCGTCTCAGTTCGACTCAACTCCTGTTCCAACTCGCTTCAACTGCTGTTTCAAAACGCTCCAACCGACTGTCTTTTTTCTCGACACAAGTGCGGCATCGAGACCCGTCTTACCTTCCCGCTTCGCGTGCAATCAATCGCCGCAAAAAAAACGGCGGCAAGAGGATCGCCTCTCGCCGCCATCGGTGTTGACAACAACCGCAGTTGCTCTCTGCCAAAACCTCTTACGCGAATCTTCGGTTACTGTGGAAGGCCTGCGCCAGGTGCAGGCTCTTGCGGTGGCCCATTGAGAGAACCGTCATCGTCGAGCATTCCTTGCGCTCCGGGAGCAGGAGGCGCCGCATTCGGCCCGTTCGCGCCACCGCGGTGTCCATCAGGGCCGCGCCCGTCGGGGCCACCAGGACCTCGCTCGTCGCGATCGCGGCCGCCCGGTCCCCAATTGCCGCGCATCTGTTCGCGGTTCTCGCGGAACTGCTGCACCATCTTCCACTGTTCCGGCGTTAGTTTGCTGCGCAATGCCAGGAGATAACGCGCATTCGCTTTTTCCAATTCCGCACGTGCCTGCGCCACCTTGTCGATCTGCGCCAGAATGGCCGACTCATTGGGCTGATCGTCGCGCACCAGCGGCTCCAGCGCCAACTCGGCTTTTTCGAGGTTGGCGTGCAAATCAATCAGCGTCTCCCGATGCTGCAACAGAATCTGATCGAATTGCTTGCGCTGGTCGTCGGTCAACTTGAGCCGATCCACGATGCGTGGGTTATTCCACCATCTGCCTTCGATTCCGCGACCGCCGAAGGCTCGTTCAAACGGAGGCCGATGGACATCCATTCCTTGTCCCGGACCGCCCACGGGACCGGGACCCATTCCAGGCCCCTGTGCCATCGCAGTCCCCGCCATCAAAAGTGCTCCAATTGCCAAACCTAGCCGAGCTCGAATCGAACCTTTCATTGTCTTCCCTTCCCCTCGTCTCCAATGATCTTTGCCGTTATCTGGATTCGCCTTCATCATCCAATTGAGCCAGCGGCTCCATCGCGCTTGGCACCTCACGCGATATATCCTTGTCCACGCTGGCCAGGATGTCTTCTTCCTGCTGGGCCTCAGCGCGGGCGCGCTGCGCGGCAGCCTGCCGCTCCTGCTCCGCTTTTTGCGCTGCTGCAATCTGCGCGGCAATCACCAGCTTGTGGTGCTCGTAGAAGCCTCCTGACACGGTTCCAGCCAACAGCACAGCCGCCAGACTCCAACCGGCGGCAAGCCGCCATGACCTGCGCACAACAAGGCTCTGTGCCATGCGCTGCCGATTGCAGGCGGCATCGCTCCAACCGCGCACGCTGGCCTTGAAATCTCCCAACGCCTGCTTCAAAGCCGGATCGAGCGCCTCAATGTCTGCCGGCTCTTCGGGTCGGCTGGTCAACTTTGGCTTCCAGTTCATCGCTTTCCTCCCAATTCCGCGCGCACCCTGCCCAAAGCTCGGGATAGATGCGCTTTCACTGTCCCCTCGCTCAAGCCTGTGGTTTGCGCAATTTCAGCAAGTTCCAATTCCTCCACGTAGCGCAGCAAAAAGACGGTGCGCTGCCTTTCGCTTAACCCTTCGACCGCCTTCCAGACCTGCGTCACTCTTTCGCGCGCCAGCAGCTTCTGCTCTTGCGAACTCTCACCGCTCGGCAGCCATTCGCTGGCCTCGTCCAGGTCGACCGAGTTGGTGCGCGTCTGCCGCCAGAACTGCATCCGGCGGTTGCGCCAGTGATCCTTCTGCAGGTTGATCGCGATTCGCATCAACCACGTCATCGCACTTGAGTCGCCGCGAAAGCTAGACCAATTGCGGTGCGCTTTGAGGAAGCACTCCTGGGTCAAGGTCTCGGCAAGATCCACGTCCCGCGTGGATGCAAGGAGAAACCGGAAGATCTGCGGACGGTGACTCGCAACAACGCTCAAGAACTCCTGCGCGGCTTGTTCGTCCGCCGTTGCCATGGTCATCGTGTCGAGTATGGTGCAGGCTGCCATCACCTTGGTAGACGCCCGCATTAGAGGCAAGTTTACAGGGGCTTGGAGAATTCTGGATCGCGGTACCAGGGCGCGTCTGCCGTTTGCGCCCATATTCTCTCAATCGTTCGCCGCCATGTCTAATGGGCGCAGCTACGTCCGTGAAGTGAGGAATCGTAGCTCCCAAGGGGTCGTGGGTTGGCCAGTCTGCTCAGCAATGGCGCGCAATTCAACCTTCGCCGGTTGATCTGGATACTCGGCATGCGCGTAGTCGAAGGTTGTCGCGGCAATCGGAACTGAGAATGGTTGGGTAGGACGCAGGATCGTCCGTACATCTGACACATTCTCGCTCAGCAGCTTGTTTTGAGGCGTGAGCTCATTGAAGTACGCCGGATTGTCGGCCGCGCCCGCACCGAGAAGCCAGGGGCCATGCGAAAACGCAACTCGACCGTCAGCAGCCTGCGTGGTCTGCCGTTCCATCACATATTTCAATTTGACCGTTTCGCCAGCCGACCATCTTCGTTCAAGGCTTACATAGCCATTAGTCTCATGAAGCTCGACCGGGCTTCCATTGACGCTGACCTCGATTTGTTTTGCCCAAAGAGGCTTGCGCATGCGCAGAATCGACACGCTGTTTCCGGCCTCTGTGATCGTAATTCGTATCGAGCCGTCACGCGCAAGACTCGATTCGGCAAACGCCGACAGAGGGGACGCCTTGAGTCGACTGTCGAGAGGCAAATCATAATGTAGGGCTCCATCCTTGCTGCGAAACACGCTCTCCTGGATATCCGGAAAGCAACGCAGCCCATGCAATGTGCAGCACCACCACGCGCGCACAGCACCGGCGGAAGGCAGGCCGGTTTCGGTATAGACACGGTGTCCGAAATCCCCCGTCTCATATTGGTTGAAAGCGAGTTCATTGAAGATTGCGCGTTCTGCCACGGCAAGATATTTCGGCTCGGTGGTCGCTCGCCAAAGTGCAAGATTGAGTCGCACCCAGTCGGCTTCGCCGCATCCTTCCGTGCGATGGTTGTTGGGGCTCCAGCCTTCCGGTACACCGCCGGTGATCAGCAGGTCCTGCGAGGATGTGATGTCCTCCCAGGCCGCTTCACATTGGCGTAGCCACTGTGCGTCTCCCGTGGCCTCGTAGAGGCCCATGACTCCGCGCAGACTGGTGAGGTAGCCGTGGACATGATCTCCGGCCCGCCGCTCGATTACTCTCGCGATGTCTTCAGCAAGTCTGCGATAGCGGATGTCATGGGTGACGCGATATAGGTTGCCCAATCCCTCGGTCTGTTGCGTCCAACAGATGTAGCTCGAGGCAAAATGCTGCGCCCCGAACGCTTCGCGTATCTCCGTCGACAGCATCATCGGTGCGACGTGCACTAGAAAGTCACCGATCCGTCTGCAGGAGGCCAACACGGGAGCGGACTTTCTCAATTCGTAATACTCCAGAAGCCCGACGAGAAGTCGACCATTGCCCCACAAGAGCGCCATGTCGGCATCCGTCGGCTTTTCGTGGTGGAATGTGCTTCCAAAGTAACCATCAGGCTTCTGCAAGGCGATCACTTTGGCGATCAGGGCGTCCAGATCGGGGACATCGGTTCCATAGACCCGCGCGGCTGTGGCCAATGCGCCGACGTAGCGGCCGGAAACATCGCCGCTGTATTCGGTGAATCGGCGTTCGGCACTGGGCCGTACGTCAGCCAATACGAATTCTTCGGTATAGGCAGGCGAGTCGCCATCGAGAACTCGATTGAGGGTCAGCTCAAAACGATCGAAAAGCCATCCCGATGAATTCAACTGCGAGGCGGATTGGCTTGCAATCGGTGCAGCGGCTTCCAACAGCGCGGAAGATGACGTTAACTCAAATGCCGCCGGAGCAAACGCTGCGATTTTTACAAATTTGCGTCGATTCACTGCATCCTTCTCGTCTCGCATGGTCCCGGCGTCTTTGGAAGCCGCTCCCACCTGCGCTGGATTCGGCGCCCATGATAATGGAATCCGCCGAAGGTCGGCTGTTCTCAAACTGTTCGAGTTGTTAAACTGGGATAGAAAACGCTTTCCGAGCAAGGCAGGAAATCCGTATGTCGCTTGATTCGCTTCGTGAACAGGTTCTCCTCGCCAACCGCGAAATTGCGCGCCGTGGTTTGGCTCCGCATACCTTTGGCAATGCCAGCGGAATCGATCGCACCGGCTCCAAGCCGCTGGTGGTCATCAAGCCCAGCGGTGTCGATTACGCAGAGCTTACCCCCGGCGACCTGGTTGTGACAGATCTTGACGGGAAGATTGTCGAGGGGTCCCTTCGGCCATCGAGCGACCTGGATACACACACCCTTCTCTACCGCGAATTTCCCCAGCTCGGCGGGATCGTCCACACTCACTCGGAGTTTGCAACCTCGTGGGCGCAGGCTTGTCGGTCAATTCCCTGCTTTGGGACCACCCATGCGGACTACTTTCACGGATCGGTACCTGTGACCGAACCGCTGACCGCCGAAGAAGTCACCGGCGGCTACGTGCGTAACACCGGCTCGGTCATCGTTCGCCGTTTTCGCTCCGGGAACCTCGACCCTGTCGCTGTACCGGGGGTGCTGGTCGCCGGCCACGCGCCGTTCGCCTGGGGCAAGACGCCAGCCGAGGCGGTGGAACATGCCGATGTGCTGGAGTACATCGCTCGGCTGGCCTTCCGGACAGTCTTGCTGAGCCACTCGGCAACGGAGATTCCCACCCATGTGAGCGAGCACCATTACTTGCGCAAACACGGCCCGAACGCGACCTACGGCCAAGTCGATCACCCGTCCGGTAAAGCCGAGTAGCGCCGAGCGCTATGAGGATTCTGAAAGTGTTGGAAGCAAAGGTTGCAGGCCAAAGTCTTGCGCCAAATGGCGCTACTATTTCTGGTAGGCGAATCCTTATTCGCATAGGAACTCTATTCTTTTCCGTATTTTCCACATCTACCGGACGCATCAGGCGTTGACGTTTCGTCATGGATTTCGTCGATATGTTGCATCTTCTCAGTCGGTTAAAGGTAAGCTTGAATTGATAGAGGAAGCTTCTCCTCGTGGCAACTGACGTGCATCTTTCTATCTTGTCCTAAGGGTGCTCCTGAAATGGAGACGAATCTCATCAACCGTCTGCAGGCGACACTGCTGGCCGTGGCTACGGTCGGTCTGGTGCTGCTTGCCGTGTTGAATCTGAGGCAGGAGCGCCAGTTCCAGCAACCGGATGACGGGGTTTGGTGGATTGAGGCGCCGTCAGGCGCAGGGTTGGAGGCGCAGAAGGTCGTGCCCGATAGCCCCGGTCAGCGTGCGGGCATTCACCCTGGCGATCTGCTCACTGCAGTGAACGATGCGCCGGTTGTCCACCTTTCGGATTTTGAGCGGGAGCTCTATCGAAACGGCGTTTACACCAAGGCCGAATACACAATTACGCGCGACGGCATCCAGCTTGACTCCTCTGTCGTTGTCATTCCCGAGCCGCCCGATCGCAGCCTGCAGCAGGCATCGCGCCTGATTGGCCTCATCTACCTGGCCATCGGTGTTTACGTCCTGTTCCGGCGATGGACTGCGCCGCGCGCCACCCACTTTTATCTTTTTTGCCTGGTCTCTTTCGCGTTGAACGCCTTCAAATATACGGGCAAATGGGATTGGCTCGATCAAACCGTCTTCTGGTCCAACGTAATCGCTGAGTCGCTGCAGCCGGCGCTTTTTCTGCACTTTGCGCTGAGCTTCCCAGAGGAGCGCCTCAAAAACATTCGCCGCCGTCTCCTGGTTCCGTTGGTCTACGCGCCGGGAATTGCCCTCTTCGGGCTCTGGCTGATGGCCATCAATCGCTGGGAGGCGACGGGCCTGCTGAAGCACCGGCTCGATCAGGCGGGGACTGGGTACGATGCCGCGTTTTACGTGCTGGCGTCCGTCCTATTCCTGAACAGCTATTTGCGCTCCAATAACCCGTTGCAACGCCAGCAGCTGAAGTGGCTCTGGCGGGGTGCGCTTCTGGCGGTGCTGCCGTTTACGCTGCTCTACGCCATCCCGTTCCTGCTGGATGTGCGCATGCCCAGCTTGCTGACGAAGCTTGCAGGTTTGTCTCTGGTCTTTCTGCCGCTGACGTTCGCGTGGGCCATCGTGCGCTACCGGCTGATGGATACGGACCTTATCTTCAAGCGCGGCGTGGCTTATACGCTGGCAACAGGGCTCATCCTCGGCGGCTACTTCGGCGTTATCGCCATTATCGCCGTGACGCTGCACCAGCGCTTCCCTGAGGCGATCCGCGAGTGGGTGCTAGCGATCGCAATCCTTGCCACCGCGCTCATCTTCGATCCGCTGAAGCGCCGTATTCAAGGATGGGTGGATCGGGCCTTCGATCGGCAGCGCTACGACTATAGAAAAGCTCTGGTGGAGTTCGGCCGTGGTCTCAGTTCGGAGACGGATTTGCGCGCGTTGCTCGAATCCATTGTGGAGCGGCTCCCGTCCACCTTGCAGGTTTCACGCGTCGCCGTTTTCTTGACGGAGGGACCCGGCGCGCTGCGGCTTGCAGCCTGTCACGGATTACCGCCGGAATTCCGTGCCGCGCCGAATCCACGCCAGTCGGGTCTTCTTGACCTGGGATTTCTGGATTTCGACAAGGCCAGCGATCATTCGCACATCTTCCTCGAAAATGCGCAACAGGCGCTGCACTTGTCTGAGAGCCAGCGTGAGACCGCAGCATTGCTCGACCTGAACTACTACCTGCCCTGCCGGGTGCAGGACGGCGCAGCCACACGCACGATCGCAGTGATCGGGCTCGGCCGTACCATCGGCGGCGACTTTCTTTCGAGCGAGGACGTGGAACTGCTCGAATCGCTTGCCAGCTACATTGGCATTGCGTTGCAGAACGCAAGCCTCTATGCACAGCTCGGAGAGAAGATCAGCGAGTTCGAGCGGTTGAAGGAGTTCAACGAGAATATCGTTGAATCCATTAACGTCGGCATTCTCGCATTGGATCTCGACGACCGCATCGAGAGCTGGAACGCACAGATGGAAGCGATGTATGCGCTAAGCCGGGCCGAGGCTATCGGTCAGGAACTTAGTGCCGTCTTTCCGCCTGAGTTCGTGGAGGCTCTGGATCGGTCCCGCAACGAAGCTGGCGTTCACAACCTCTACAAGTTTCCCCTGATCACACGCGCCGGTGAGCAGCGGGTGGCGAACATCGCGATCGCGCCACTCCTGTCGCGCGACTTTGTCGTTGTAGGCCGCATTGTTCTGGTCGACGACATCACCGAACGGATTTCGCTCGAGACCCAGCTTGCCCAGGCCGACAAGTTGAGCTCGATCGGGTTGTTGGCGGCCGGTGTGGCGCATGAGATCAACACACCCTTGGCGGTGATCTCCTCCTATTCGCAGCTGCTGTCAAAACAAATGCGCGGCGATCCGCGGCTCGGTCCGGTGCTCGAAAAAATTACGCAGCAAAGTTTCCGCGCGTCGGAAATCGCCAATGGCTTATTGAATTTTTCGCGCACATCAACAACGGAGTTTCGAGAGACAAATTTGAATCAGGTGATTCGCGATACGCTTTCGCTGCTGGAGCATCAATTCAAGACAGCACGGGTCGAATTGGACATCGAGCTGGCGGAGCAGTTGCCCGCGAT
>Ga0187863_10002582_pt1 | contig 13729 bp, 16 predicted proteins | sample June2016WEW_11_1_FD_132975 | JGI IMG/M metagenome (GOLD analysis project Ga0187863, IMG submission 132975) | Peatland microbial communities from SPRUCE experiment site at the Marcell Experimental Forest, Minnesota, USA - June2016WEW_11_10 | ecosystem: Environmental > Terrestrial > Soil >... | reverse complement strand
CAAGTCGCGGAAGCCGCACCGCAGGCTGCAGCAAGTTGGGGCGAACTCGACCGGGCGTTCGAAGGCAGCCTCAGCGGGCCAGGGGTTGCGTCCGATTCTGACTCCGTTGATATCGGGCATCCCCAAACAGCGCACAGCGCACGCTGGCCGCTGCCGCAGGAGAATTTTCCTGACCTCGGTGAGCCCCAATTTCAATCTGAGTTTATTTCTGCTCCCCGTAGTTACCGGGTCTATATCGGCGCGGTGTTGGCGATCCTTCTCGTCCTGCTGGTGTACATGACATGGCGCGGCAGCGCAGCCTTTTGGGGCGGGGTCACGGCTCCGGCTCAGATCCCGCGAGCGGTGCCGGCCGAGCAGCCTGCATCCCCCACGTTGGCGCAGCCGACTCCTGCCCAGAGTGTTGCCCCGACGAGCGCTCCCCCTACCCCGCCGGTGCGCAGCCAGAGCCAGCCTGATGCAGATTCGCAACGGGATGCTGCGGTCGACAGGCGCCCCACTCCCCGGATCGTCCCCGTGACTGCGAGTTCCTCCACTCTTGCCGCGGCACAAGGCGGCTTTGAAGAACTAGCGACCGCGGAAAAATATTTGAACGCCGGTACAGGTACGACGCCCGACACGCAGGAAGCTGCCCGCTGGTTGTGGAAAGCGGTGGCGAAACAGAATTTGACCGCCACCTTGCTTCTCTCTGATTTGTATCTTCGGGGAGACGGCGTGCCTAAGAGCTGTGACCAAGCGCGCCTGCTGCTGGACGCAGCGGCTCGAAAAGGCGACACCGCCGCCGCGGAGAGACTCCGCAACCTGCAAGCCTTCGGTTGCCAGTGAAAACTGGCCTCGGAAAATTATCCGGCGGTCCCTTAGGCGTGAAATTGTGGTCCCTGTCTTCGCGACTCGTACCACAAAGCCAGTTCGACCCGGTTCCAGAGTCCAAGCTTGTCGTAGATGACGCGAAGATAATTCTTCACCACGTGTTCAGTGGTACCGATGGCGTGCGCCACGTCGCGGTTCTTCAACCCCTGGGCGACAAGCTCGATGACCTGCTGTTCACGCTCGCTGGGAGTGCGGCTGCCATAGCGTTCGTAGGGGGGGAACATGATTGCCTCCGATATAAAAGTGTCGCGAGTTTCACTCGTTTGATTCCGTCGGTGATTCCGAAACGGAGGAACAGCCGGTTGAAATGAGCCTTCACGGTTCGGCGCGCCATCTTGAGCTCGCTGGCGATTTCGGCGTTGTCACAACCTTGCAAAAGCAATTCGACGATTTGCTCTTCGCGCGGTCCCAGCCGAACGGACTGCTCGATCATCACCTTGCCGTGCTCCCTGGTCTGAATAGCTCCGCCCCTATGTACAACTGGAGTGTTTCCATATTCCTAGCACCTACAATGCCATTTTGAGACAGGGAAAGATGTGATCAAGGAACACTCATTTCCACAGGCGCTTTCAGGATGACGGAGAGACTCGAGGATCCAGACCGTAGAGTCGCCTATCGATCCGGACGACCCTCGCCGCGTGAAGGAAATCCGCACTGAGACTGCGAAAAATGCGCAAAGTGAGCTAAATTGCTCAGAAAGAGCGCGAGCAAGACAGGAACCAAGGCCCATTGGCCGACATAGGCGCCCGCTGCGTATGTAACCGACACCGTCGGTCCGGGCGCAATGGCCTCTGCGCCGTAGCACACTGGTCACCAAAGAGCACTCGGGCAAACACCCTATGTGAAAAGTGCAGGGCCTTACGGATATACCCTGAACAATTTACATCTTGTGGTTGGCTGGCCTGGTTAGGCTGGATTGAAGCACGTGCAAAGCCAAATCATTGCTGAGGCTCAAGGTTACACTGGTTGTTAGGGGAATGCAGGTGATACAGGGGTCACTTCCGCCGGCAAAGACGCTCGAACCGCGGGAGGAAGCGAGAACGCCGAAATGTTCACCAACCTTCAATATCGAATTCTGAAGAGGATATCTCCCGGAGCCCCAGATTGCTGCAGCGGGCGCGCTTATGTAGGCAAGTCGAAGCTAGCGGTTTTAATGGGGGACGAATTCTTCCCCAGGATTGCCGGGAAAGTTGTCATCGACTTCGGCTGTGGCGAAGGAGCGGATGCCGTAGAGATGGCTGGACGAGGAGCCAAGCGGGTGATCGGCATCGATATCCGGGAGGAGGTTCTCCAAGCCGCAAGCCAGCCGGCGAGGTGCTCGTGAGCTTTGGGCCAACCTGGCGTCACCCGCTGGGCGGTCATCTTTTCTCTGTTTTTCCATGGGCACATCTAATGTTCAGCGAGCAGGCCCTCATCCGTTGGCGGTCCACTTTCAAGACGGATGGAGCAACCCGATTCAGCGAGGTGGCCGGAGGCCTGAATCGAATGACGATAGCGAAGTTCGAGCGGTTGATCGCGGACAGCCCCCTCCAGTTCGCCAGCCTTGAACTTGTACCCATCAAGAAGCTACGACCTTTTCACAATCGCGTCACCCGCGAGTTTACAACCGCGGTTGTACGCTGCCGCTTGATTAAACGAACATGATCAAACGAACATGATGGCGAAGATACGCAGAGCGGCGCCGGTCCTCGAGTCCGAAGCTCGCGTGAAACTTCATCCCGCCGGGAATGAGAAATCAGGACAGCGAGCTCGGATTTGCACTACACTACGGGTCGAAGCCCGGGCTAAGAACGATCATGAAGCTTTCCGTCGTCATGCCGGTGTACAACGAGCGTGCCACGCTGCGCCAAGTGGTGAATCGAGTGCTCGCGGTTCCGCTGGGGATCGAATTGATTTGCGTGGACGATGGATCGACCGACGGCTCGCGTGAGATCCTTGAGCAATTGCACGCGGAGTATTCCCAGATTCGAGTTCTGCTTCAGCCCAGGAACATGGGAAAGGGTGCGGCGTTGCACCGCGGCATTCAGGAAGCAACGGGAGACTTCGTCATCATCCAGGACGCCGATCTCGAGTACGACCCGGCGGAATACACGGTGCTGCTGGAGCCGCTGATCGAAGGGCGCGCCGATGTCGTCTATGGCTCGCGTTTTCTTTCCGCCCGTCCTCATCGCGTGCTTTACTTCTGGCATTCCGTAGGCAACTGGATTCTTACTGTGCTCTCCAACGCGCTCACCAACATCAATCTCAGCGATATGGAGACCTGTTACAAGGTGTTCCGGCGCGAGGTCATCCAATCCATTCCTCTGGAAGAAAAGCGTTTCGGGTTCGAACCTGAAATAACCGTGAAGATCGCCAAGCGGAAGTTACGCATCTACGAAGTCGGCATCAGCTACTGGGGCCGTACGTATGAAGAGGGCAAGAAAATCCAATGGAAGGATGGAGTACGCGCCCTCTGGTGCCTGGTGAAGTATTGCATTACCGAACCAGCGGTAGCACGCCGGGAGACGATGTCGGCAACCCCCAATTCGCTTGCGGCAGGCACGGTGCCGGGCAAACAGCCCCCACGACGATCAGTTTAGCCACTGTTTGCTGTAATTCCAGCGTGGTTTCCAGTTTCAGCAGTGGATCGAAAGTCCCAGGGGCCGCGGAGCGATTCTTCCTTCCTCCGATGCGTCCCAGCTCAGAGGCCTGCGATCTGCTCATCCAGGTCGGAAGCCTGTACAAAGCTACCCATCAATTGTAAGGAAGCGGCCGATTACTACGTTAAGGCGTTGCAGGTTGATCCCAAGAATGCTTCAGGTCGGAACTAGATTTGCGGCCCCGACTTGGCTCTGCTATCTTTCGCAGGTATCAATTTCTATCAATAACCAAGAAAACGACCTGATAGTAGAATCTGATACTTCGACGAAACACCTTGCCAGGCTTGGCTTTTGACTAAGGTGAGTCCTATCGGAGGTATCAGAAACCACGAGCATATTTTGTCTCCATCCGGCGCTGCTCCTCGGCGAGCGCATGCCGGATGTTGCCGCCGTAAAAGACTTGCTGCCAGGTTTCGTTCTCGCGCTCTTCCTGCTGGATCTTTGAGAGTTGCAGCATGGCGCGGGTCATGTCGCCGCCCTCTTCCTTGAGGAGTTTGCTCACCCGCTCCTGCACCCTCTCCTGATAAAGCTTTCTCGTCGGCTCGGGATGAGACATCACGATGTACTTGCAGACGTCGAGAGCGTGATTGTCTTTGTCGACGATGGCTTCGCTTAAGTTGCGCGAAAGTAGTTGCTGCGCTGTGAGTTTCACGCGCCGGATGCGCATCAATTCCCACAGAAGGTTGGGGCAGTCCCAGTTGTGTAATCCCGGTTGGGGACGTTCGGAGTATTCGCGGCAGACAATCTTGATGGTCGGTTGGCGGCCTTCTTCTTCGAGGTTGGCCCAGTGCATCTGCAGGCGCTCGGCGAAGCTGATGTCGGAGCGATCCCCCGAGAAGGACGAGAAGATTCCTAAATCCTGATCTTCGTAGAGTTCGTTGATCGATCGGGCGCGCTCATTCTTCGTTCCTTCCGCGCCGCTTTGATTGAAGATGCTGGGATCGGCATGACAAACCTCCATCCGGAAAACGTCCTGCATCCTTTTGAGCCGTGGCGCGTGCTGCCAGATTTCCATCCCGGCCTGGTAGTACTCGCCGCAAAAATAGCCGGTGCCGTCGTGATCGAAGTAGCAGCGCTCAAGCGCGGTGGGATTGGCCTTGCCGTAATCGAATCCGCCTTCGAGGCGCCAGCGGGGATCGGGACGCCACTTTTTATCGGTAATGACGATCTTGTCCCAGTGCGAGACAAGGGTATCGGCGAATACTAGGTCTCCTCCGCCCGCGTCATCGCGAATTTCCTGTTCGCGGTCCCAAGCGGCCTGCGACGTGTACGTCTTGCGTTCGTTTTCTTTCCACCCTGGATTTCGCTCGGGGTCGCGGCTCGGATCGGCGGAGTAGTGATGGCGCGTGACGGGAATGCCGCCCTGCGTGCGGCGCGTCGTAAGCCCGCGCATGATTTCGGCCTGGGTCTGCGCAGGTAACTTTTTGGTTTCCTCCAAGACTTCGAGTGCTCTCTTATTCACGGTTGTTGACCACAATGTCGCGGCGGGCGTCGGCGTACCAGCCAGGGCCAGCGCTTGAGTTAAAGAGAATTTTCCCTTTTACCGCGGAGAGGTACTCGTTGTAGCACTCCCCCGCTTCCGACTGAAAACTGGATTCATCGTTGAGCACACCCCATGGGTGATAGGAGCGCATCTGATCGGCTCCGCCGGGGATGCCAACGACGTAACCCCCACGCGCAAAGTAAAGGCCGAGGTCGGGTTGCGAGTGCAGCGGCTTGGCGAGCGGATAAGCATCCTGCAACCATTGCGGCTGCCGCGAATAAAGGCATTTGGCGTATTTCACCAACTGCAGCGCCTTCTCTTCCTTCTGACACTGGAAAAGCACGCCACGCTCGGGCACTTTCATGGCGTTCAAGGTGAGATAGGCGACGTGACACCACGACTCCATCATGTCGCGGCTTTTTTCGAACCACAGAATGCGCTCATCGGAGTCGAGAAGAGTGAAGATCGCTTCAAGATCCGGGCGCACTTCACGGGAAGGAAAGGGTTCGTAGGGCGAGGAACGGCCTTCCTCAACCCAATGCTGGTTGTAGGTCTCGGTGTATTGCGTCACCCACACGTAGGGGTCGCGAGTGGCTTCTTCTGCCTTCGCGTCGCGCTCGGCGACTTGCACGCTGAGATCCTCGGGCGGCTTGTCTTTCGGGATTTTCGGCAACGCAGTTAAGGCACGAATTCTCTGTGAACTCGGTTCCGTCGGGTTTCGACCTATGTCAGCGAGAAGCTTGCGAATCTCACCATTCTCGATGTCGGCCTCACGGTGCGTCTTCACTGCACTCTTTGCTGCCGCCTCCTCGTTGTTCTTCTTCTTCATTATCGCCAGGAGCTCAGCAATTCGGTCCTTAACACCCAGCTGACGGTAGAGAAAACTCGCGGACCCCGGAGCTCGGCCAGCTAAAATCGCCGCCTCGACGTGGCTATGATCCTCCGCCACAGCCTTTGCGAACTTCTCGAGATGAGCAGCCAACGGAGCCTTATTGGTGGGAGGCTCCTTTGCGGAGGACTTTTTCGCGCGAGCTTTCTTCGCGGTCGCGCGGTTGCCCTGGATCGGCTTCTTGCGCTGACTGCTGGATTTCCTGGTGCGTTCTTGGTTTTGACCCATGGAGCTCTAGCCTCATCGAGCCGCGGCGTCGCGGCCCATAGCCCACTACCCGAAAGTCCTCTTCGCTGCTCGAAAAACAATCTTTTGTGTGGTGCGGCGCGGGTGCTTGGCCGCCTGGAGTTGGTGCTTGTCCAGTTCGTCGCTGGGGTGTGCTTACCCACGGCTCTTTCCGGTCCGCGGTGCTGGTGTCGGTGCGTACCAGCTCTTTTGGTCCGCGGCGCTGGTTGGTGCCTGTCAGCTCTAAGGTTCGAACACCAACCGCCGAAAAGGTCTGTTTCTTCATTAATTAATATCATGCGGAAGCACTAGGAGCGCCATGAAATTGTTGTTACGAGAGTCTTACACCTCTGGAACTCTGGTGCTTCCGCCAGTTCCAGCGGCGCTGAGGAGGTTTGGAATTGTGGGAATGTGGCTATTCCCATGGCGGAAAAAACGAAACAGGTCGCACTAACAATCGGGTAATTTGCGGATTGCCGACGACGCCTCCGGAGCCTGGTCATTGCTCCCAGAAGCCCGTTTGTGGATCGCGTCACGTTTGTTTCCGGGTTGGCGGCCACTCGAAGAACGTGATCCATAACAGCTTAAGGCAGCGGTGTTAGAAAACGTTGCCTTACCGATCTCACTGGTCGCGTTCGTAGGCCGGTTGTGAGCTTCACGCGATACTCCTGTTACACAACCGGAGCCTTCTTGACGTCGGGAAAGAGCCTTCCATTGGTCTCCGCTGCCGAGGTCTGAGCCACCGGAAACGGTTTCCAATCGGCACCGGCGACTGGCAGAGCCCACACATCACGGGCCGGACCAGTTCCCTGACCGACCTGAACTCTGTACAGAGCTATAAGCCTGTGAAGTCGTATGGGAAGACGAAGCTGGCCAACGTGCTGATTGGTCACGAACTGCGACGGCGTGCTGGCGATCGATTGCCTTCGACAATCTGCCATCCATGAGGGTCTTTCAGCACCCAGACTTTGGCACGCACAATGGGATTTATGCAACCGGTACTTAGTTCATTGCTGCACCCAATCGTAATCGTCACGCGTGAACTGAAGTCACAAGCATGAGCAGACCAGGGATTCTTCTGGTGACGCCGCCATGCCGCCGGACATTCACCCCGCGGCGCTCACATCGTCTAGCTAGCTGTTTGGAGCTCTCGGTGATAGCGAATGGCAGAACGCCGGCTATTTGATCCAACGTGCACCCCATCTAGAATGCTCGGACAGCGAGAAAACGTTGGTCAAGCGCCTGGCACGGTGCTAGACAGACTGGAAAGTCAATCGGTTGACGACTTGGTGATGAGTCGAGCAAGCACCCGATTTACAAATCTGCTGCCTTGCTTCTTGTAAGCCTCAGATCCCGCTAGCAAGAATGCCTCACAAATTTGGGCAACACTGTGACCTTCGCGGTTTGCGATTCCTTCGACATCTTTCTTCAGGTCGGATCGGACGCGAAAGGTCAAACGCGCATCTTTTTTCATCTTCGAAATCTTAGCACTCGACTCAAATGCCCAGCTCCTAAAATTTAGATTGACTAAAGAATTACATTATGGCATCCTTATGTCATCCATTTGTCATCCTTTTGGGATGACAATCGATGAGGAATGCGATGAAGACTAAGGAACTGCTGCTGGGGGAAAACTTGAGATTTGCTAGGAAGAAGTGGCCGTCTCAAATGAGCACTCTTCATTTGCGAGCGTTGAGATCCTTGACCGATCATCATGAATTCTCGATCAGCTCGGGTGACTTGATCCTCCTTGAAAACGGTTGGTATGTGACTCACACAGGCCTGATTAGACTGGCTCGTCGCAGCAGATGTGTCGGAATTCACTCCGAGGCAGCCAGCACCCTTTCTGAGCCAGCTAGTTGCCGCTGGGTCTTTAAGGCCACGGTCTTTAGGTCGCCAAGATGCAAGGGTTTTGTTGGCTACGGCGACGCCGACCCTTCCAATGTCTCTTTCCTTGTCCACGGCGCCGAAATGCGCGTGGCAGAAACTCGTGCGGTTAATCGGGCCCTGCGCAAGGCCTACGGAATCGGGATCTGCTCAGTGGAGGAAATCGGATCTTTCACCGAACTCCCGCAATCCAACCGAGAGCCGAAGAAGCTCCCGCCACAACCGACCAACGGAAACGGCCACCGCGGTCCGAAGGTTCGCGACCGCCTCTGCCAAATCATTCGCCAACATCAACTCGATCCCAACCTGGTCAAGTCCTATGCGACCGATTTCTGTGGTGTAAAGACCCTTCGCGATGCGACCCGCGAGCAGGTCGAAAACTTCGTCACGCACCTAGCGGATTGGGCCGAGAAGGACCGCAATGCCCTGCTCTGCCAGCTCAACAGCTATCCCGCCCAGAAGGAAGGTGCCGCATGAAACGCCAGATCACCGGCCTCCACGCCGCCGATCGCTGTGCTGCCGACCAGGTTCCCGATGGGGTTTTCTTCGTTCGCGTACAACGCACCCAGTTTCGTCGGCAGGCACAGAAGCCCTATTACACGCTCACCCTGGTCATTCTTGAGCCTAGTCGATTTTCCGGCCACATCCTTTCGAGCCGCCTCTATTGCAGCCCGAAGGCACTCTGGAAGCTGAACTGGTTTCTTCGCGACTTCGGCTATGACGCTGAGATGCTCGGTCGAGATGAGGTTGACGAAAGACAGCTTGTAGGTTTGAAGGGCGTAGTCAAGATCAGCCACATCGTCTTCAACGGCGCTTCCCTGCTTCGGCTCGACGGCTTTGCACCCGCTGGTCGCTGGGAAGAACTTTCACCCGCAAATCTGGACAATCCACAGGTGGCCTGATATGACCTACAGCTATACCCAAATCAGCCAATACCTCACCTGCCCGCGGCGCTATCGGCATCGCTACCTCGATGGCTGGAAGGAGAGGGACACGCGCGCGGCAATGCTGTTCGGTCGTGCCTTCGAACAAGCGCTGGGCGCCCTATTCCGTCGGGAAGATCCCGGAGCAGCCCTGTTCTCGGAGTGGTCTGCTTGCCAGAGCCAGGACTTGCACTTCTCGAAAAGCGACTCGTGGGATCGCATGCTTCGGCAGGGGCTCATGTTATTGACCCGCTTCTGCCAGGACGATCGTATCCAAATCTCGCAACCTCGAAGGAATCTGCAGATCAAATTCAGTAGGACGGTTGCGGGCCAAAACGATTTCGTCGCCTACATCGATGCCATCGGCAAACTCGACGGCACGCGCTGCCTTCTGGAGTGGAAGACCTCTTCGAGCCGATATCCTGAAGAGCCTGATGGGTTATTGTCTCTGGATCCGCAGCTTGTCTGTTACTCGTGGATGACTGGCATTGCCGATGTTGCTCAGGTCGTGTTTGTCCGCAAACGACTGGTCGAAGTTCAGTATCTGCGCACAATCATCACCGATGCACAGCGCGAGGAGTTCGGGCATCTTGTTGAGGACACCATCCGACGAATTGAGGCGGCGGATTTCCTACCGCACAGCGGTATCCGCTTTCCCCAGAACCCCTGCAGCACTTGTCCCTATGTTGGACTTTGTCTTGGAAAGCAAGCGATGGCTGACACGGCTTTGGTGCGGCGTCCAGGAGCTGAAAACCTTGATTGGCTTGACGAGCTTAGTTACTGACAATCCGCCCATGACACCGAAATTCGATCGCCGCCGTGCCCTCTTCGTACTAGGTAAGATCGACGAGATTTTGGCGTGGGAGCAGCGCAAGGAAACGGAGCGCGACACTAAGTTCGTTGAACTGGGGCGCTACTTATGCGAAGTGCGGGCGGGACAGTATTGGCGGCTGGAGACCCTGAAATCCTTCGACGCGTTTCTGGAGAGGCGATTCCCCGGGTCCCGGCGGAAGGCCTACTACCTGATGTCGATCCACGAACATCTGCCGCCACAGGCTAGAAAGCAGTTGAAGGAAGTGGGCTGGACGAAGGGTCTGGAGTTGGCCAAGCTGGCCAGAAGGGACAAGCAGCACTTCGATTGTGCAACCTGGTTGCACAAAGCGGCTCAAATGCCGAAGGAGGAATTCAAGCAGGAGGTCGAGAAGGAATTAACGGGAAAGGAAACGGAGCCGTGGGAGATCGTCTATTTCAAGCTGTACAAGAGCCAGATGCCAGTCATCGATCGGGCGATCGAAACGGCGGCTCTGATGCTGGGTAGCGATCGGTCCCGCGGTTACTGTCTGGAAATGATCTGTGCGGACTTCCTGGCGGGCGCCAATCTGGATCACGGAGATCCGGAGATGTTGCTGTTTTCGATGAAGAGGTTCTTCAAGTTTTTGCCCGGGGAGCAACAGCAAGCCTTCCTGGGAAGCCTGAGCGAGCAGGCCTCATGACCTCGATTGGCCCAAAACTGACGCCCTTGCGGCTGGACCCGGCGTCGTACGGGAGGTTACGGCAGCAAGTCCTACGCCGTGACGGCTGGCGATGTCAGTCGTGCGGCACTATGTCGAATCTCGAGGTTCACCACAGAGAATTCCGCAGCCGATCGGGCGATGATTCGGAGGAAAATCTGATTACACTCTGCACTGCGTGCCACCATGCGACACACAGCATCTTGATATTGACATAGCAACGTAGAATCTTCCTGGTCGGCAATGTGATGATCGACAGCCTGCTGCGCCATCGCGAACTGGCCGCTTAATCGCCCATTCTGGACCGGCTCGGCGTAGGCCAGAACAGTTCGGTCTACCGGCCGCATGGAGTCATCATTCTCCATCAACCGTCCAATGTGGGCCATCCAAAAACACTGCGGCATTCTCAGCGCGGTAAGCTCTCTGCGATATATGGCGGGTGCCGGAAGTGGAGGCGCGGGAATCGCGCCCCTCGATCCGCTGGGATATCTCGATTTTCTCTTCCTCACCGAGCGGGCGCGCATTGTGCTCACAGACTCTGGAGGAGTACACGAGGAAACCACAGTCCTCGGCGTACCATGTCTAACGACGTGAGAACATGGAGTGGCCCGCGACGGATAGCTCCAGGCCCTCCCACTTGTTTAGTTTCGCTTCAGCAATTCCGATCCATCGATATTATGGATGAGTGGCCATCCCGCGGATGTTGTAACCCGGCCTGACCGAGACAAATGAGCCAGAACATGAACATCACCGACTCACGCTTCCGGATCGAGACAGGTCTCGCGCTACCTGACGACGAAGTGCAACTGTGGCGAGTCGATCTGGAGGCCATCCGTGCAGCCGAATCCCGCTGGCAAGAGGTACTTTCTGCCAATGAAAGGAAACGCGCTGCCAGATTTCATTTTCCGGCCGATCGTCAACGGTTTGTTGCGTCACGCGCCCTCTTGCGGAAAATTCTGGCAGCGTTCTTCCCAGACACCCGCCCAACTGACTTGAATTTTTCCTATTCCAAGAAGGACAAGCCCTCGCTGGCAGGGGCTCACGCCGCCAGCGATATCAAATTCAACGTTTCTCACTCCGGTGGGATTGCACTGTATGCCTTTGCGCGTCGCCGAGACATCGGCGTGGATGTGGAACAAGTTCGCCAGGATTTCGACCTGGAAGCCATTGCCCACCGCTTCTTTTCCGCCGACGAGCAGAAGCAACTCGACACCGCGCCCCCGGAAGAAAAACCCGAAGCCTTCTTCCGCTGCTGGACACGCAAAGAGGCCTACATCAAAGCCACCGGGGACGGATTGTCGCTTCCCCTGAGCCAATTTGACGTGTCCCTGGAGGTCGGAGAAAAGAACGGACTCCTGGCAACCCGGCCCGATGCTTCAGAAGCAGGACGCTGGCTTCTGCAGGAAGTTCCGGGGGGCCCCGGCTATGTCGCCGCTCTCTGCGTTCGCGGTCAAGATTGGAAACTAACCGGCTGGTGGGAAGACCGGCGCACTCTGAGCCAATAACCTGGACGTGTCGGAGGAGACGGGCAAACTCAAGTTGCTCGCTCGAGTCTTAAACTGGTGGAATTTGCTCTACCCATTGTCGCAATTGTTTTCCTATTCAGAGGTCCAGTCCAGGGTTCGCAATCGAAATACTCCCCACAAAGCTATTCCTTTCATTGGTTTACGTGGATAACGGCTGGCGCAGAAGGTCGGCAAATTGCTCCATCTGTTGGTTATTCGCTGGAATCAATCTATTTCTTCTCCCGCAGAGAAAGTGATACTCTGTGGGATAAAGCCGCGGGGTTTGTCCCTTAAGTACCTGCAATCGGTTCCGCCCCCCCCCGATAAAGTCTGGGAAGCGATCCAGGCAAATACAACAAAGGCAATAGACAAGACAAACGCAAGAATCCAGGAGGCCTAGCACTTGACTGCTTCGACTAGCCATCTCATTCCGCCGCACGGCGGAGAACTTGTTCAACTCATCGCCCAACCAGAGAGAATTGCCGAACTGAAGGCCCATTCGAAGGAGTGGCCCTCGTGGGACCTCACCGGCCGCCAGCTTTGTGACCTCGAGTTGCTGCTTGCCGGCGGGTTTTCTCCTCTGCGAGGCTTCATGACGCGCGCCGACTACGAAGGCGTCTGCCACAACATGCGGTTGGCCAACGGAACCCTCTGGCCCATGCCCGTCACTCTCGATGTAACCGAGGAGTTTGCCAAGAAACTCACTCCAGGCACGAGCAAGATCGCCCTGCGCGATCCCGAGGGCGTGATGCTGGCGGTGTTGAGTGTGGAAGAAGTCTGGCAGCCCGATCGTAAGTCCGAGGCGCAGGCAGTTTTCGCCAGCACCAGCGCCGCTCATCCCGGCGCCGATTACGTCATCAACAAAGCGAATCCCTGGTACGTCGGTGGAAGCTTAGAGGGGATCCAGATTCCATCCCATTATGATTTCCGTAACCTGCGTTTGACTCCGGCCGAAGTCCGCGCCGAGTTTGCCCGCGTGGGCTGGCGGCGTGTGGTCGCCTTCCAGACTCGCAATCCTATGCACCGTGCTCACGTCGAGCTTGCCTTCCGCGCCGCCAAGCAAGTAGAAGCCAATCTGCTGATTAACCCAGTCGTGGGTATGACCAAGCCCGGCGATGTGGATTATTTCACCCGCGTGCGCTGCTATCAACTGCTGCTGCCAAAGTTTCCGCAGTCTACCGCCAAGCTTGCCTTGCTGCCGCTCGCCATGCGCATGGGCGGACCGCGCGAGGCCATCTGGCACGCGCTCATCCGCAAGAACCATGGCTGCACCCACTTCATCGTGGGCCGCGATCACGCCGGTCCGGGGTCCGATCCCGCGACGAAGAAGCCCTTCTACGGCCCTTACGAAGCCCAGGAAGTGTTCAAGAAACATGAAGCCGACATCGGCGTCACCATGGTCCCGTTCAACATGATGGTTTACCTCGAGGACCAGGACAAGTACGTTCCTGACGATGAAGTCAAGAACGGGGATCGCGTATTGAATATCTCCGGCACGGAACTTCGCCAGCGCCTGAACGAAGGCCGCGAGATTCCCGCATGGTTCACCTATCCCGAAGTGGTGGCGGAATTGCGCCGCAGCTTCCCGCCCCGTCACAAGCAAGGCGTGACCATCTTCTTCACGGGACTTTCCGGTTCCGGCAAGTCGACCATCGCCAATGTTCTGCTGACAAAATTCCTGGAAACGGGCGGACGTCCGGTCACGCTACTGGACGGCGATCTGGTACGCAAGAATCTGTCTTCCGAACTCGGCTTCTCGAAAGAGCACCGTGACATTAACATCCGGCGTATCGGCTATGT
>Ga0187863_10002580_pt1 | contig 13739 bp, 12 predicted proteins | sample June2016WEW_11_1_FD_132975 | JGI IMG/M metagenome (GOLD analysis project Ga0187863, IMG submission 132975) | Peatland microbial communities from SPRUCE experiment site at the Marcell Experimental Forest, Minnesota, USA - June2016WEW_11_10 | ecosystem: Environmental > Terrestrial > Soil >... | reverse complement strand
TGCGTGAGGATGTAATTGCAGGTTCCATTGAGGATTCCCGCGATCCTGTAGAGCTGGTCGCCGGCCAACCCCTCCTGGATCCCGATAATCGCCGGGATGCCGCCCGCAACAGAGGCGCCGTACTCGATCCGCCGGCCCATCTTTCGCGCAAGTTCGGCAAGCTCGGCCCCGCGCTCGGAAATCAGCAGCTTGTTGGCGGTCACTACTGATTTTTGGGCTTGCAGCGCCTTGCGAATCCACTCGCCCGCCGGCTCCAGGCCTCCAACCAGTTCCACGACCACATCGACATCGGATGCGAGGACTTCATCGGCGCTGTCGGTCCAGCGGATCGTCGCCGGCAGACCGTCCACTTTTCTTTTGGCGATGTTGCGGTTGCAGATATGCGTCAACGCGAGCGGGCCATGCGGCTGCTTGGTGAGGATTTTCGCCACCGAGCGCCCCACGGTGCCAAATCCGATCATCCCGATTTTTAGCCGCTTGCCGACCAGGGAATCTCTCTCAGCTGCTGCGGAACGTGTTGTGGTGTCCACATCCGGCACAAGATTCTCTGCCACCCGTGATCTCCTCGACTCGATGCTTTCTGGAAATGCGTCATTGTAGCAGAGTACCAGACGTTGAAACGTCGAACGACCGGCAATACCGCCCGGCGCTGCAATTGTTGGCCGATAAAACTGCCTGTTTCAGGTATGATCAAGCGTTATTTCCTGCATTCAGCCGGAATGATCGGCTTTCACTGCGTTCCGTGCCGTAAACATTTCCCCCCGGCGCCGCACGCGAGCGTCCAAGGAGACTCGATTGATCGCACGTTATACGCGCGCCGAGATGGGGCGCGTCTGGAGTGAAGAGAATAAGTTTCAGCGCTGGCTGGATGTGGAGATTGCCGCCACCGAGACGCTCGCCGAAGTGGGCACGGTGCCGCGCGAAGCCGCCGCGAGGCTTCGCGAGCGCGCACGTGTGGACGTGGCGCGCATCAACGAAATCGAGGCGCGCGTTCGCCACGACGTGATCGCCTTCACCGTTGCGGTGCAGGAGACCGTCGGCGATCCGGAGGCCGCGCGCTGGCTGCACTACGGGCTTACCTCCAATGACGTGGTCGACACCGCGCAGGCCCTGTTGATCCGCGATGCCTCACGGCTGCTGGAACAGGGAATCGAGAAGCTAGGCGAGGTGCTCGAACGGCGCGCGTGGGAATTCAAGGACACCCCTGAAATCGGCCGCACGCACGGGATTCATGCCGAGCCCATCACATTTGGCCTGAAGATCGCCAATTGGTATGCCGAGAATCGACGCGACGCCGCGCGGTTTCAAATCACAGCCCGGCAGATGGCGGTGGGGAAAATTTCCGGCGCGGTGGGAACCTGCACGCATCTGGGGCCTGAAGTCGAGCAGAAAATCTGCGAGCGGCTGGGGCTCGGGACCGCCCCAATCACGTCGCAGGTGATCGAGCGCGACCGGCACGCACAATATGTGGGAACGCTGGCCATTGTGGCGGCGTCGCTCGAACGCATCGCCCAGGAGATTCGTCACCTGCAGCGAACCGAAGTGCGCGAGGCCGAGGAGCCGTTCGGCGGGGAGCAGCGCGGGAGTTCAGCCATGCCGCACAAGCGCAACCCGGTGTCGAGCGAGCAAATTTGCGGATTGGCGCGCGTGGTGCGCGGCAATTCGGTCGCGGCGCTTGAGAATATCGCACTGTGGCATGAACGGGACATCTCGCACAGCTCCGTCGAGCGCGTCATCCTGCCCGATTCAACCATTCTTCTCGATTACATGCTGCATCGCATGACCGAAATCATCGCGAATATGAAGGTGTTTTCCGAGCGGATGCTGCGCAATCTCAACGCCACGCACGGCCTTGTTTTTTCCGGGCAGCTTCTGCAGGACCTGGTGGAGCATGGCGCGCCGCGCGAAGGCGCTTACAAGTGGGTGCAAGCCCACGCAATGGCGGCATGGGAATCGGAGTCTAGCTTCCAGGATCGAGTCGCCGCCGACCCCAATGTACGTAAGTTTCTCGATGAGCAGGCTCTCGCGCACACGTTTGACCTGCGCCGCCAGTTGCGCGCCGTTGATGCGATTTTTCGGCGCGTTTTTGGTGTATCCTCCTCGGCCCAGCAGCGTTGAGCCGAGGATGCTTTCGCGGCAGCCGGCGCAGCCAATTACACAAGGAGGATGTTCCGATGAGGATGATTCTGCACGTCAAGTTTCCGAATGAGCCGTTCAATACCTTCGTAAGAGAAGGATCGGCAGGGAAAAAGATTCAAAAGATTCTCGAAGAGATTAAGCCGGAAGCAACCTATTTCACCGAGACCGACGGCCACCGCGGCGCGATGATGATCGTCGAAGTCGCCGACAGCTCAAAGATTCCCGGACTTGCGGAGCCGTTCTTTCTCCTCTTCCATGCAACCTGCGAGTTCCACATCGCGATGACACCCGAGGACCTGGGCAAGTCGGGAATCGACACATTTGGAAAGAAGTGGTCCTAGACGCGTCACGTCCGCATCCGGCGATGCGGAACGCATGAGCGCGGATTACCGCCTTACTGAATGCGCTGGATGTAGCGGCCCTCGGAGGTGTCGACCTTTACTTTGTCGCCTTCGCCGACGAAGGGTGGGACGTTGATGACGAGGCCCGTTTCGAGCTTAGCGGGTTTCATCACCGCGCTCGCGGTAGCCTTCTGGATGGTCTGCTCGGTTTCGACCACCTTCATGTCGACGGTGTCGGGTAGGAGCACGCCGATGGGTTTGTCGTCGTAGTATTCGATTTTCACGGGGAGATTGGAAATCAGGTAGTCCTTGCTATCTCCCACCACGTCGTCCTGCAATGCGAGCTGCTCGTAGTTCTGGGTGTTCATGAAGTGGTGGCCGTCGCCATCGCTATAGAGATATTCGAATTCGATTTCGTCCACCACGACTTTTTCGACAAATTCCTCGGCGCGGAATCGGTAGTCCGTCATCGCCCCATTGCGCAGATTGCGCATTTTCGTCTGCATGGAGCCGCGCTTGTTGCCCGGAGTGCGATGATCCACGCTGTAAATCACGTAGAGATCGCCCTCGTGCTTAACGATCATGCCGGGGCGCAGCTGGGTTGCCTTCAGCATCAGAGTCTCCTTGAAACTGTTGGGAGTTTCCCCGCAGGGACTGTAGCCATTGCGTATCAGTGCATCCACGGCGGCGTATTCGCCACGCTGCGACGCTCGCAGCCTGCACCACGGACTCGCGCAACGCGGGATGCAGACGGTGCGCCGTATGACGAGTTTGAACCCTCATTATAGCGGCGCGCGGACGAAACGGTCAAATGTGGCTTAAATCCCAGTAAATCCCAGCGTGAAACTCGCAGGCGCGCAGCCGTTTGTGATACCATGCGTGCTTCCGAATATTCCCGTAAGGGGATGGCGTTGGCGCATATTTCCCGTAAAGAGCTGAAGACCGACGAAGTACGCGAGACGTTCGCGCATGGCGCCGAAGCCGTACTGTTGCATAAACAGTTGACGACCTGGCTCGTTGTCGCGGCACTGGCGATTGCCGTCGGTTTCTTTGGCTGGAAGACCTACTCCGAGCGGCAGACGGTGCGAGCGTCGGCTGCATTCGATGACGCCATGAAGGTATTTCAGGCCCGGGTGGTCTCTGTCGGGGAGCCCGCCCAGCCAGGCGAGCTCACCTATGTGGATGAAAAGGTAAAATTCAGCGATGCGGCTAAGAAGTTTGGTGATGTAGTGGCCAAGTATTCTAGGACGCGACCGGGGCAGCTCGCCAAGTATTATGAGGGACTGAGCTTTGAACGCACCGGCAAGAACGACGCCGCCAAGAGGCTTTTCCAGGAGCTCGCCGACGGCGGCAACGACGAATTTGCGGCGATGGCGAAGCTTGAATTAGCCAGCCTCGACGACAGCATCGGCCAGCATGATGAGGCCGCCAAGCTTTATCAGCAGCTCCTTGACAAGCCCACGGTGCTCGTCCCCAAGCCGGTCGTGCTGTTAGCCTTGGCCGAACATTACAGCCAGACGAACCCGTCGGAAGCCGCCAAATATTACAGCCAAATAAAGTCCGAGTTCCCCGGCACGCCCATCGCGACACAAGCCGACCAGGAACTCGCGCTGCTGCCCGGCAAGTCCTGAGCTGACGCCGTGGAGGCGATGCTGCTTGCGCCCTATGCCATGGACGTGCGGCGCACTCGCGGTCGGCGCTACGCTGAACCTCGCCATCCCTATCGCGATGACTACGCGCGCGACCGCGACCGGGTAATCCATGCCCGCGCTTTCCGGCGCCTCGAAGCGAAAACGCAAGTCTTCACCACGCGCTACTCGGACCACTTTCGCAACCGCCTTACGCACACGCTGGAAGTGGCGCAAATTGCGCGCACCGTTGCCGGAGCCCTGCGGCTCAACAGCGATCTCACGGAGGCGCTGGCGCTCGTGCATGACATTGGCCACCCGCCGTTCGGACATGCCGGCGAGAGGCAGCTCGATTGTCGGATGCGGGAATATGGCGACCGCTTCGATCACAATTTGCACGCCCTCCGCATCGTCGAGCAATTCGAGCAGCGCTATCTTGCTTTCCCGGGGTTAAACCTCACCTTCGAGGTCCGCGAGGGGATCGTCAAGCATTCGCAAGATCACTTTACCGCCGACGTTCCGGAGATTGCACAGTACTTGCTTTGCGACAGGCCACCCCTGGAGGCTCAGTTGATCGATTTGGTCGACGAAATTGCTTATAACGCAGCGGATTTGGACGATGGTTTCGAGGCTCGCCTGCTCGATTTCGACACGTTGCGCGCGGAAGTCCCCATGTTTTCAGCGGCGTATGACGAAGTGGATCGCCGTTTCCCATCCGGCCGCCGCAAGCTGAAATTTAACGAGGCTCTCAAGAACGTAATCGATCGTCTCGCGACGAATCTGATCGAAAACACGAACGTGCGGATCGAAGCAAGCGGGGTCCAGACGGTCGAGGACGTTCGCCTTCAACCCGAAAGGCTCGCTGGTTTCTCACCGGAGGTCGCCGCAGAGAGCGCGACGCTGAAGGGTTTCCTGAACGCACAGCTCTACTCACATCCCACAGTTGCCCAGGAACGCGAGCAGTCGGTCGTGGCGCTCGACACGCTGTTCCGCTTCTTCATGGAGCATCCGGAGCGAATGCCGCAAAGTTATGCCCAACTGGCGCAACAACAGGCGCGGCATCGCGTGGTCTGCGACTATATTGCTGGAATGACGGATCATTTTCTGCTGCGGCAGAGCCGCGAGTTGAGCGGCGCTTCGGTCCCGACAGTCGGGTGAATTTTCCACGCATTCTCCGACAGTTTGTAGTCACCGACCGGCTGCGACGGCGCCGCCGGGCGGCAGGGGGGCACTCGTTATCGGTTGGTGTCAGTAAGCGCAGCTTCTCGGGGCCCCTTCCTTGACAAAGCAAGCACCGGATTTATAATGACTCTTCACCTTGAAAAGCACGGGGAACCGCGATGTTTCTGGATGTAAACGAACTGGGTATCCGGAAGGTCCGCATCCGGAAGAGCTACACGCCTGGCAATCTGGATTTTCATTCCGGTGAGTTCAGGCAGGTGGAACCTCTGGAAGTCCGTGCAACTGCGGAACTTGTGGAAGGGCAAATCCGCATCTATGGGAACCTGCACACCCGGGTCGAGCTGGTCTGCGCGCGGTGCCTGGACACGGTCGTCGAGGAAATCAGCCGCGACTTCGACCTTTACTACCGTCCCATGAACTCGATTGCCCACAACGACGAATTTCATTTGAATCTGGACGATACCGAGATCGCCTTCTTCGAGGGGGAAGGCCTGTTTCTCGCCGACGTTCTGGCCGAGCAAGTAAACCTCGCGATTCCCATGAAGGTGATCTGCCGCAGCGACTGCCGCGGCCTTTGTCCGCACTGCGGCGCGAACCTGAACAATGAGGAATGCCGCTGCGAAAAGCACGGATCCGACCCCCGCTTGGCCCCGCTGGCGCGCTTGAAGCAGGACTGGTTCAAAAAGCAATAAACCGCTACACTAGCGGTTGCGATTTTCTGCCGCCGTGTGTCGCGGCCCGTTTGCGAGGAGCTGAAATGCCGAATCCGAAGCGACGTCATTCCAAGCGCCGCACGAGTACGCGCCGCGCCCATGACCATCTGCACAAGCTTTCCCTTGTTGAATGCCCGAATTGCCATGAGAAGAAGCTGCCCCATCAGGCATGCCTGAAGTGCGGTTATTACAAAGGCCGCGAAGTCATTGACACCGCGGCCAAGTCAGCCTAATTTGTCAGCCTGAGTTTTTCCTCGCCTGTCTTCTTGAGCCGGTGCCGGTTGGTGCCAAGATGATCACAGTAGCTCTGGATGCGATGGGGGGCGACCATGCCCCGCGAGCCGAGGTCGAAGGCGCGATTGCCGCCGCGCGCGAACTCGAGGTGCACGTGCTCCTGGTCGGGATCGAAGCCACCGTCCGCCAGGAACTTCGCCGCCACAAGCATCAGGACCTCCCCATCGAGATCGTCAACGCGGATGAAGTGATCACCATGAGCGATTCCCCGTCCCATGCGTTCCGCCGGAAGAAGGGGAGTTCGCTCCATGTGGCCGCGCATCTGGTGAGGGATGGCAAGGCGGACGCGCTGGTCACGGCAGGGAACACCGGTGCGGCTATGACGGTCGCGCGGTTCGTGATTGGAACGCTGCCTTCGGTCGACCGCCCGGCACTTGCCGCGGCGTTTCCCAACATGAAGGAGAAGACGTCGATCGTGCTGGATGTCGGCGCGAACGTCGATTCGAAACCCGAACAGCTGGAACAGTTCGCCATCATGGGCGAGATTTACTACCGGGCGATCTGGGGAACCAGAAAACCGCGCGTGGCGCTGCTTTCCATCGGCGAGGAAGAGATGAAGGGCAATGAGCTGACGCGCGAGGCCGCCACCCGCTTGAAGCAGACCTCGCTGAATTTTGTGGGCAATGTGGAGGGCCGCGACGTGTTTCGCGGCAACGTGGATGTAATCGTCTGCGACGGGTTCATCGGCAATATCGCGCTGAAACTCAGCGAGGGCGTGGTCGAGCAGATCGGCACGATGCTCAAGAAGGCCATCAAGAGCAGCCTCGCGTCCCAATTGGGCTATGCGCTTTCCAAGCGAGCCTTCGACAGTCTGCGCAAGAGCACCGATTACTCGGAGTACGGCGGCGCCCCGCTGCTGGGCGTTCGCGGCATTACCATCATCGGACACGGGCGCTCGAATCCGAACGCCATCAAGAATGCCATCCGCGTGGCGGCGGAACTTTGCCGCGCGCGCGTCAATGAAAAAATCGAACAGGAGCTCTCCGCGATCGCTGCAGTCGCCGCCCGCGGCTGATCCGGCTGACCGACTCGGGCCGGCCAATCCGGCGTGGAATCGCGATTCATTATGAGTAAGCTTGCTTTTCTTTTTCCTGGTCAGGCTTCCCAGTATCCCGGCATGGGCCGGGATCTGGCTGACCATTTCCCGGAATCGCGCGCCGTCTTCGAGGAAGCCGATGCCGCGCTGGGATTCCCCATTTCGAAGCTTTGCTTCGAAGGCCCGGAAGAGGCCCTAAAGCTCACCGAAAACACCCAGCCGGCTATTCTGACGGTTTCCACCGCTGCCTTTCGCGCGCTGGATTCCCGCGGAATCACACCCGATTTCGTAGCCGGGCACAGCCTGGGTGAATATTCGGCGCTGGTGGCTGCCGGGTCGCTTGATTTCGGCACGGCAGTGAGGCTGGTACGCGAACGCGGCTGCTACATGCAGGAGGCTGTTCCCGCGGGCGAAGGCGCGATGGCCGCGATTCTGGGGCTTTCGCCGGCAGACGTCACCGATATTTGCAAGAAGGCGGCGCACCACGAAGTTGTCTCACCGGGGAATCTGAATTCACCGGAGCAGACCGTGATTTCCGGCCACGCCGGCGCTGTAAAGCGCGGGGTGGAAATCGCGTCGCAAAGCGGGGCAAAACGCGCGGTGATGCTGCCGGTTTCCGCGCCGTTTCATTCGGCGCTGATGGAGCCGGCCCAGAATCGCCTGGAGCCTGATCTGCGCGCCGCTGTGTTTGGCCCTCTGCGTTTTCCCTTGATTACCAATGCCGACGCGGAAGCCATCCACTCGGGCGACGAAGCGCGCGAGGCGCTGATTCGGCAGGTTACGTTGCCGGTCCGCTGGCTTGACTCCGTGCGCGAAATGATCGAGCGCGGCGTGACCATCTTCGTCGAGGTCGGCCCCGGCAAGGTGCTCTCCGGCATTCTCCGGCAGATCGACCGCTCCGTGCGCTGCTTCAACGTCGAAGACTCCGCCAGCCTCGGTTCCGCCATTGACCGCATCGCCCAGGCCCGCACCGAATCCCCCGAATCTTAGACGGCGCAGTTTCGAACGGATCGTTGACCTGCTGGTTTATGGGATGCCTCGGGCATCAAACAAAACGGGTAAGACCCCTGACTGCAGTATCGGTACGAGCCCTCCCCGTAAAAGAAGTTCGCAAGTTGCGAGAAGCTCCGCCTGTCGGTGCAGACCAGTGGCAGCGGTGAAGACGATTTCATATTTCTGAATGGGAATTTCTGCAATCGGCACAGGGGCATCAGCCTTCGGCTGAACCTTGCCGGGTCGTGCCCACGCGGTTGCATGGCGTCGGCAGCGAAGTATTTCCGGAACCAATTAGAGGGCGGGCACAACAAACGCAGCAAGCTTTTGATCGATGGAAGGCTGTTTCTGAAAACTCGTGAACTTTTAGGAAGGGTTCGAATTCCCTTTTCGAGATCATGAGCTTACCCTGCCGGTGTTCTCTGCAGCGGCAGACTGCGCTTTCAGCCGCGGGCTACTCCAGGCCGGCGGCGAGCAAAAAGAGGAGGGTTTTCGTGGTCCGTTTCATTTCACCGTCCCCGGCGGGAATCGCGCGAGCAGAACCACACCCTACCAGCCCAGGACGTAGGCGAACAGGAGCGGGGCGACAATTGTGGCGTCTGATTCGATGATGAAACGCGGGGTGTCCACGCCTAATTTTCCCCACGTGATTTTTTCATTCGGTACGGCGCCTGAATACGAACCGTAGCTTGTTGTGGAATCGCTGATTTGGCAGAAGTAGCCCCATAGCGGCACATTCTCGCGCCGCAAGTCCTGATGCAGCATGGGCACCACGCAGATCGGGAAATCCCCGGCGATGCCGCCGCCGATCTGGAAAAAGCCGATGGGCGTTTTTCCGGCCGTCTCGGTGTACCAGTTGGCGAGCGCCATCATATATTCGATGCCGCCGCGAACGGTCGTCGCGTTTTTCACCTTGCCGCCGATCACCTGTGCCGCAAACATATTCCCCAGCGTGGAATCCTCCCATCCAGGAACGAACAGCGGCAGATTCTTCTCGGCGGCCGCGAGCATCCAACTGTTTCTCGGATCGATCTGATAGTGCTGCTGGAGCTTCCCGCAGCGCAGAACTTTGAACAGGAATTCGTGTGGCAGGAAACGCTGCCCGCTGCGATCGGCCGCATACCATTCCTCCACCACGATTCGCTCGATGCGACGCATGGCCTCCTCTTCGGGGATGCAGGTGTCGGTGACGCGATTCAAATGGTTCTCGAGCAGCTCGACTTCCTGCTCCGGTGTCAACTGGCGGTAGTGGGGAACTCGCCGGTAGTGATCATGGGCCACGAGATTGTAGACATCTTCTTCCAGGTTTGCGCCCGTACAGCAGATCCCGTGCACCTTATCCTGGCGAATCATCTCCGCGAGCGATATGCCAAGCTCGGCGGTGCTCATGGCGCCCGCGAGCGTCACGAGCATCTTGCCGCCCTGCGACAGATGGCGGGTATACGCTTCCCCCGCATCGATCACCGTGGCTGCGTTAAAGTGCCGAAAGTGCAGTTTCAGAAACGTGGATATGGGACTTGCTAAGACCGCCGCGGCCGGATTCATTGAGCCTCCTCGCTTCAATTCGAAAATAGAAACACCCGTAGGTGAAAGAAAAGCTACCAAGGCATTTCAGTTAGAAATAGCTGGCGGTGTAGCTCAGGAGCCGGAAAAACTCGTGAGTGGAGACCAGGAATTGAAACGAACGCGGATGAAATTCTTGTGGCACCACAGATGGATAACATAAATAGCGTCGATTCGCTACCGAATTCCGCGCATGACGCAGAGGTAGTCGTAATCGGGAGGGGGTGAGAAGCAGATTTTTGCACTGCCGGGCACTGGACTTCGAGTATGGCCAGAATGTAGAGTGCCGCTCATGCCGCGTGCGCTGATTCCAGGCGGTTCATTCTATGAACTTACTGCATAGGAAACGGTATTGGCCCCTGCTCTTCTCTCTGTTGTTCTCCGCGTGCGTGTCGCTTGGCTCGCCGCAGCGGGAACGACCGCTTGACCCGGCCGAGCCGCGAAACCGGCACCGCGCTCCAGCGCTGTTGCCGCGGCCCGGGGGCGCTGTTTCCCACTCGGAAATCGATGAAGCCCAAATGCGCGTCCTGGTCGAGGCGCTCGTTGCCTGCCAAACGCGCCATACCCTTTCTTCTTGGTCCGATCCCGCCCGTGGCATCGGCTGCGGTCGCGACGTGATCGTGGCGCGAATGAACGAAATCGCTAAGGGGGCGGGAGGGAAGCTGCAGGTGGTCGTCGACCGATTCGAAGCTACCTCGGCGCGGACCAGTAACAAACCCGCGCACCTTGAGAACGTCTACGGCGTCCTTCCGGGGGCCGATGCGGCGCTGTTGAAAACCTTGTTCATTGTTTCCGGTCACTTCGACAGCCGCGCCAGCGATGTGATGGATCCCACGCTGGAGGCGCCAGGCGCCGACGATGATGCCTCGGGAACCGCAGTCAGCGTCGAATGCGCGCGCCTACTGAGCCACACGGGCGTGGCCGGCCGCGGGCCGTATCGTGCTACTTTGCTGTTTGCGGCGGTTTCTGGCGAGGAGCAGGGCTTGATCGGTTCGAGCCACTTCGTTGAATGGACCAAGCAGCAAGGCTACACGGTGGGTGGAATGCTCGACGACGATATTGTGGGCGCCGATGTGTCTCCGGGAGGGCCTCATCGCGTCCGCCTGTTCTCAGGCGCGGGCCCCGGTACGGATGCCGACTCGCCTTCGCGCGAGTTGGCCCGCGCCATCGAGGAGATCGACGGCATCCTGGCCCTCCGGCTCATCTTCCTCAGCGACCGACTCGGACGCAGCGGCGACCATGAGCCTTTCTACCAGGCGGGGCTTGCCGCCGTGCGTTTCACTGAACCGCTTGAGGACTACCATCATGAACATCAGACACTGCGGACCGAGGGCGGGGTCGAGTACGGAGATGAGGCGAAATATCTGAATTACCGCTTCATGGGCAATGTCGCGCGCGACAATGCGGAAGCGTTGCGCCAACTCGCGCTTGCGCCCGCGCCTCCTTCGGGAGTGAGTCTTTCCGGCGCGGTAACCCCGGATGCCAAGCTCCATTGGACCGCAAACGATGATCCCGAACGGGCGGGTTTTGAAATTCTCTGGCGCGAGACGACCAGCCCGCGCTGGCAAGTCTACGATTTTGTGGCGTCAACAGGGGAGGCCGTGCTGAAGGGAGTCTCGACCGACAACCATTTCTTCGCTGTTCGCGCCGTGGGGAAAAATGGCGCACGCTCTATCCCGGTTCCTGCTCGATCGGCAAATAGGTAGCCGCCCCACGGCGAACGGGCCCGCAAAAACGTGTTGATGACACCCCGGGGGCTCACATGCCTTCGTACTGGGGGCCTCCGCCGCCCTCGGGGGGCACCCAATCGATGATCTGGTAGGGATCGGCGATATCGCACGTCTTGCAGTGGACGCAGTTGGCGAAGTTGATCTTCAGCTTCGGTGTGTCTTTTTCCGTGACGATTTCATAGACCGCCGCGGGGCAGAAATACTGGCAAGGGTTTCCGTACTCGCGAACGCAGCGATCGCTGCAGATGTTCGGATCAAGCACGTGCAAGTGGCAGGGCTGATCATCCTCATGGCGCGTGCCCGAGTGGTAGACGTCGGTGAGGCGATCGAAGGTGAGCTGGCCATCGCCCTGGAAGCGCGTCGATTGATCGACGGGCACGCGGCCGCGATTTAGTTGGGCGTACTCCTGGTAGCCGGGTTTTACGCGCATGGGGTCGATCAGGCCGCGGCCGCCGGTGACGAACTGCAATCCAGCGTGGACGAGGCCCTTCCACAAACCTGCTTGAAAAGCCTGATGGAAATTGCGCACAGCCCACAATTCTTCCTTCAGCCAGCTCTTCTCGATTTTCTCGGGATACGCGGCGAGGGCCTTCGCCGAAGTGTCGCCTGCGCAGAGCGCTTGGTAAATCGTCTCCGCAGCGAGCATCCCGCTCTTGATCGAGGTATGGATTCCCTTGAGCCGCTGCGAATTGAGAAGGCTCGCCGAGTCGCCGATGATGAGGCCGCCATCGACGTAGCTGCGCGGCATCGAATACCAGCCGCCGTAAGGGACGGTTTTCGCGCCGTAGCGAACCAGCTTGCCGCCTTCGAGAATGCGGCGGACGAACGGATGCGTTTTGAATTTCTGGAAGGCTTCGTGAGGGTCGAAGAGGGAATTGTGATATTCGAGCGCAACCACCATGCCGAGCGAGACGCGATTGTCGCGCAGGCCGTAAACCCAACCGCCGCCATAGATGTCCGAGCGGAGCGGCCAGCCGAGGGTGTGCGCTACGTGCCCGGTGTCGATTCGTCCGGGCGGCACCTCCCACAGTTCCTTGATCCCCAGGCCATACATCTGGGGGTTCCATCCCTCGAGCTTCAGCCGGCCGACGAGATCTTTTGTAAGCGACCCGCGCGGGCCTTCGGCCAGCACGGTAACCCTCGCGCGTAATTCGTAGCCGGGCGTGAAGTTGTCCTTGGGTTTGCCATTCTTGTCGACGCCTTTGTCGCCCGTGAGCACGCCGGCGATACCGTCGTTGTCAAAAAGGAGTTCTTGCCCTGCGAACTGCGTAAATACGTTTACGCTCTTTCGCTCGACCAATCCGCCAAGCCATTTCACGAGCTTGTTGAGCGAGATCACATAATTGCCGTGATTTCGAAGCGGGGGCGGCGTGATCGGCAGCTTCCAGGAACGCGCTTCGGTGAGAAAGTGGGCGGCGTCGCTCGTGACAGGAGTATCGAGCGGCGCGGTCTTTTCGAAATCGGGGACTAGCTCGCGGAGCGCGCGTGGGTCCAGGATGGCGCCGGAAAGCTGATGCGCGCCGATTTCGCGGGCTTTTTCGAGGACGTAGACATTTTCGGCGGAAAGCGGCGGTGTTCTGTTGGCTTTGGTATGCTGCTCGATCAGATTCGCAAGGTGGAGGGCGCAAGCAAGGCCCGCCGGTCCAGCGCCGATAATGAGTACGTCCGCTTCGAGTTGTTCGCGCTCAATCGTCATGATGTGACCAGGGCGCCACGATGTGACTCGACATAATACTTCAGACGCTGACGCCTCGGGCTTCCCCATGCAAGCTTATCAGTTGTAGCTGGCTAGCGGGGAGGGCCGGAGCTGAAATCGATCGACCAGAAGTGCGGTGAGGGCCGCAGAAATTCGATGCCCACGAGCGTCTCGCCTTTCCCCATCCTCACGAGCCGCGCAACGCGACAGGCGCGATCTTCGTTCGTTTGCAGATTGGTGACCAAAAGCGTCTGGGACCGCTCGACGTCGGTTGAGAGCGCCACCAAAGCGCCGTGCGCGCTGACGTCGGCGGTCTCTGTATGCTCCGAGAAAGGCTGTCCGTGCACACGTCCATAGACGAAGACGGGCATAGCGGCCGGCACGCGTTCGCAACGGCGCTTCTCGATGGTGAATCTTGCGCGCG
>Ga0187863_10002578_pt1 | contig 13743 bp, 17 predicted proteins | sample June2016WEW_11_1_FD_132975 | JGI IMG/M metagenome (GOLD analysis project Ga0187863, IMG submission 132975) | Peatland microbial communities from SPRUCE experiment site at the Marcell Experimental Forest, Minnesota, USA - June2016WEW_11_10 | ecosystem: Environmental > Terrestrial > Soil >... | reverse complement strand
GATTTACGCACGCGACGTTCTGCCGCTGACGGCTCCGCTTTGGGCCGGACGGCGCAGCTTCGACGTCTATGTGGAGCAAACGCTGGAAACTGCGCGCAGCGGCTACGGGCGCCGCCACTATCGGACGATCGGGCTCTTCGACGGCGCAACGCTGGTGGCGTCGTTTAAGCGCTACGAGCGTTTGATTCGCGACGGGGAACGGCAACTTCACGCTATCGGTTTCGGCGCCGTCTATACGCCGGCGGAGTTTCGCGGCCGCGGCTATGCCAGCGTGATGCTCGCGGCGGAGCTCGATCGCGCGCGAAAGGCGGGCTGCGCGCTGGCCTACCTCTTCTCCGATATTCGGCCGCAGTTTTACACGCCGTTCGGGTTTGTCGAGTTGCCTTCGCGAGACCTAACGCTGCGCGCAAGCGCGTTGCCGGCGCAACGCGTGCGCCCCACTGCGCTTGCGCCCGGAGATTGGAACGGCGTGCGGCGCTGTTTTGCGTCCAGCGAACCAGAGCGTCCCTACGGCTTCGAGCGGAGTCAATCCGTGTGGGGGTGGATTATGATGCGAATCAAGCACGGATCGGAGCACGCGGCGGGTCACGAGTTCAACCTGGTCGTGCGCCGGGGTCGCGGCGTCTGCGCCTACGTCCTCGGCGCGCGCGTTCCGGAGCGCGACGCGTACGTTGTGGACGAATACGGACATGCCGACGAGGACTCCGCCGCGCTGATCCCGGCGCTGCTGCGAGCCGCGGCCGGGGACCTGCGCCGAATTATTGGGTGGCTGCCGCCGGCGGGTCCTCGCGATCTGCTGCCCAAGGGCACGACGCGCAAACGAACGCGCTCAACCCTCATGATGGTGACGCTGCGCCCCGATGGGCGCCGCCTGGTCGACCGCGTGCTAGCCGAGCGCGGCGGCGACCTTTGCTGGGCAACCGAGCACATCTGATGCAGTAGGCCCGCCCGGCGCCCTCGAAGTTACGCTGCCGTTGGCGACTCGTAGGAGATGGATGATGGTGAGACGCGTTCCGATTGGTGGCGCCATTGCGCTAAGCATCGTCCTGGCGGCCGGATGCTCACCCGGCGCCCAAAACTCGCTGCCGCAGAGCCCAGCCCCCAACCCCCTTGCGGGCGCACATCTCAACGGGCTTGGTAAGATCAAACACGTCGTTTATGTCATGCAAGAAGGGCGCAGCTTCAACACCCTCTTCGAGGGCTACCCGGGTGCGAACACGGTTTCTTCCGGCGAGTTGTCGAGCGGCGAAACGATTGAGCTCCAACCGGTTCGGTTGAAGGAGCGCATAACGGTGGAAGATTCCGCCGACGCGATGTTCGAAGCTTGCAACGGCACGGGGGAACTGCCGGGAACCCACTGCCAAATGAACGGTTTCGATAAGGAAGAGGCGCTAGGCCCGAAGCACCTCCTTTATCCGCAGTACGTTTACGTCAGCCATCGAGATACCAGACCGTACTTCGCGATGGCGCGCGAATGGGTGCTCGCCGATAACATGTTTGCTTCGCAGTTAGACAGCTCGTTCATCGCCCATCAGTACTCGATTGCGGCACAGGCGGACAAGGCGGTTAACCTTCCCGACGGCGGCGCGTGCGGGACCGGCAGCCAAATCGAAACGCTCAGCAAGAGACGCGTCGTGAAGGGCGTTGAGCCGGCGTGTTTCAGCTACGCGACGCTCGGCGGCGAACTCGACGAAGCCAAGCTGTCGTGGCGATACTATACCGTCGGTAAATACTTCGACGAGTCACCATACTCGTACATTAAGGGATTCTTCGAGGGCGCCGGCGCGCGCAAGCATATCATTGCGCCCTCGACACGGTTCCTGTCGGACGTTAAGGCCGGCAAGCTTGGCAGCGTTACGTGGCTCGAGCCGCCGAATTGTGGGGATTCCGACGATGGCCGCTGCGGTGGCGGCAATGGTCCCGCGTGGATCGCCGCGGTCGTCAACGCAGTCGGCGAGAGCAAGTTTTGGGATTCGACCGCAATCTTCGTCCAGTGGGACAACTGGGGCGGATTCTACGATCCGGTCGCGCCCAAGTACAAGGACTTCGACGGCCTCGGCTTCCGCGTACCGCTGCTCGTGATCTCGCCCTACGCCAAGCAAGACTTCGTTTCGCACGTTCCGTACGAAACGGCCGGCGTTCTGCGCTTCATTGAGGACCTCTACGGACTCGACCAGATGGCGGCGGCCGATAAGCGAGCCACGTCGCCGGCCGCTGACTGCTTCGACTTCAACCAGCAGCCGCGCAAGTTCGTTCCGATCAAAGCGCCCGAAGGAATGGACTTCTTCTTGCATCAAGTGGGTAGCTGATGGACGGAGAACGGTTACAGGACGCCGAGGAGACGATCGCTCCCGACGTCGCATCGCGGCGCGACGAGCCGATCGATCCCGCCGAAGCGGTGCGCCGCGAGCGGGAAAAATACGGCGAGAACAGTTCGAACCCAAACCGCGACGACCAGTGGGACGAGCACCACGGCCAACCAGACGACATCGTCTAACGGCGCCTAGCGAGTAGCAAAGGGCCCCGTCAACGACGAGGCCCTTGTCGTTCTACATCGACTTCGTGCAGTTGATCGTCGTGTTCGTCGTGTGACCCTGAGCGTCGGTGCCACTGGAAGCGTCGGTCGTCGAAGTGTCGCTGTTCTTCGTGGTGACGTCGGTTCCGGAGCTGCCGTCGAGGCCCTTGGTGGTCCACGTCATCGTGTTACCCTGCCAACCCGGTGAAGTGCTCGTAAAATAGGCGCCCGAGCTATCGACGCCGGTCTGGACCCACATCTTGGTCGTCGGATCGTAACCCGTGTACGTCGTGGATGTGATCGAATACGTACGGTATTTGTCAAATGGCGGAGCGGTGTCTTGCGTGACCATCCACATCCCGTCCATTCCCATGGTCGTGTCGCTGGTGTCCGGGCGCTTCGATCCACGCAGCATCTGCGTGCAGGTCCACGAGCCCATCAAGAAATTCAGCGAGGAAAAATCGGGCTTTGCCGCCGGAACCGGGGTGTACGACGGCGCGGGTTGGGCCGACGAAACCGCAGGGACGACTGCGAATGCGACAATAAGAGCGATAGCGCTAAGCACTATGGAGGCGATGTGCTTCATTAACTAGTTACCTTTCAATGGAGTTTGCCCCGGAATGCCGGGGCTACCTCGGTTCAACGGCAAGGCGAGCGCTACCTCGGAATGCGTACAGGCGTGAAGCGAAGCGAGGCGGACGTGGAAGCGTTAGCTTGCTTAGCGTTCAGTGATATTGAAGACCAGACCGAAACGATCGCGCAGATATACTCGCGGCACCGACGGGTCCTCTTCGACGACTTCGCACCCCGCCGCAATCAGCCGACTCTTGGCTTTGCCGAGGGCGTCAACAAAAAACTCGAAGACCGGCGGACCGGGCTCTCCACGCTCGTAGTACAGCGTTAGCTCGCCGGTATCGAAGCCGACGATTGAATCGGTGTCGATCACGATCGGCAACCCGAGTTCGGCGCCATAATAGGCTTTGACGGCGCCAAGATCGCGCGCGCGACAAATAACGTCTCTCCCGCTTTTCATGCCGGGAGGGTCGTATAGGCGCGCGCCAGAAGGCGCCGCGGCGGAGGCGGCAGCATGCAAAAGCGTTCCTCGGTCTTCACGGTTACGACCCTTCTCTTCGGTGGACTGCTCGCGACGATCGCCGGTTGTTCTTCTGCTCCGGGCGCCAACTCCATTGGTCCCGCACTACCGCTTAGCGAAAAAGTCCCAAACGGTGGCGACCTTTTCGTTTCAAATTTCTACGCTTCCGAGATCGTGATTTACGCTGCCAACGCTGAAAACCCCGAGCCGTCCGGCACGATATCCGACGGCGTTTCCTATCCGTACAACCTTGCCGTCGACCAAGCCGGCACGCTCTACGTCCAGAATAACAACAACACGATTACCGAGTATCCCGAGGGCGCATCCGAGCCGGCCAAAACGCTCACCGAGCCGAAGGCCGGAATCGGAACCGGTATCTGCGTCACCGTGGGAACCGACAGCACGGTCTACGCCGCCGATCACTACGTGGGGCAAGTCTACGAGTTCAAGAACGGCAGCGGATCTTCCAGCACGACGCTCGACGTCTCCGAGGCCTTCGGTCTCGCGCTCGACAGTCACAACAACTTGTACGTCGGCTGGGCGGACGGTTCGTCCGGTGCCTCAGGCCACGTGATGAAGTTCAAGCCCGGCGCCACTAGTGGTAAAGATCTCGGCATCACGGTGAAATCCCAAGGTGGGCTCGCGATCGACTCGCACGACGACCTGCTTCTCGGCGATCAGGGCAATCAAGTCATCGATATCTTCAAAAAAGGCGCGACGACGCCGTTTCGGACGATCGACACATCGCCATACTATCCGTATCAGTTCGCGTTCGATCGCAAGGAGCGATACCTCTATCTCGTGAGCGGCACGCCCGCTGCGGTGTACGTCTACGAATATAAGACGGGTAAGCTCGCGTGGACGGACTCGGAAGGCCTCAAAGGCTCAGGCTACGCCGAAGGCGTAGCCCTACGTCCGGCCGCAAAACCATGAGCTAGAGTCGCTCCGCGAAGTAGTTCACGGTCGCGGTGTCGGCCGCAAGCCAGGATGCGTAGCGTAAGAAGCCGTGGATCTCGTTGGGAATCACGATCTGTTCGAAAGGAACGCCGGCGACGCGCAAACGCTCGACGAGATCGACCATCTGTTGGAACTCGACGTTACGGTCATCGTCGCCTTGAATCAGGAGCACCGGTGATTTCCAGGTAGCAATCGCCGAATCGGGTGAGGACTCCCAGGCGAGCTTCATCATCGCGCGCGTATCGAACTGCTGGTATCGTTTGAGCTGATGCGTGATACCCCACACCGGATTGTCGATGTCGAGCGACCAGTCGTGGACGCCGTGAAAGTCGACGCCGGCTTTGAAGATATCGGAGTTGCGCGCCAGGGCGAGCGCGGTGAGGTACCCGCCGTACGAGCCGCCCCAAATGCCAATGCGCGCGGCATCGACGTGCGGATCGCGCTGCAAAAAGCGCGCGCCGGCGAGGACGTCTTGGTATTCCGCGGCGCCGGTCGGTCCCCAACGCGCCGGGAAGTTGAAGTCGTGGCCGTAGCCGATGCCGCAGCGATAGTTCACCGATAACACAACGAAGCCGCGGCTCGCGAGGTACTGGTTCACCGCGTACGCGTTGGAGTAGTAATCCATGTAGTGCCAGTTCAAGAGCATCTGGCGGAACGGCCCGCCGTGGACGAAGATGATGCCCGGATGCTTTCCCCCGCCGCTCGGAAGAAAGAGCTGACCGAAGACTTTTTGCCCGTCGGCAGCCGTGAATGAGACTTCTTGGGGCGTGACTAGCTGTGACGACGGGAAGTCGGCCGGCACGAGATTTTCTGTATCGAGAGCGCGCATCGCATATGGAGGACGACTCATTGCAGGCTCAGCGACGATTGGAGCATGCAGAGTAACGAGCGGCACCATTTTAGCCGACGTGACATTAGCGGCTATCATTCCGCCATCGAGAGCCACTGGCCCGAACTCGCTGGTCGCGCCAGCTGTCAGCCCGCGCGCTGAAAAATGATCCCCGAAGTGGATCAGGAAGAGGTGGCGACGATCGTCGTCGCCCGCGTCCGATCCAGTGTTAGCGGCGTAAACGGCCCACTGACGGTCCGGTGCGACCGAAACGTCTTCGACCATGTAGTTGCCGGCGGTGAGCAGCCGTGCGGCACCGCCGTCTGCCGGCACATCATAGAGGTGTGGCCAGTTATCCCGTTCGCTATTAAAGACGAGACGGTCACCGGCAATCCACTCTAAGAACGGACCGCCGCCGCTCTGCGGCAGCGAGTCGCGCGACGAGGAGCCGCTGGCCCAGACGCGCTGCGCGAATGACGCGCCCGGCCGCGCAATCCAAATCTGCCACGGTGTCGGATTCCAGTTCAGCGGGTTGCGCGGCGGACCGCCATCGCCGGGCGCTCGAATGAACGCGATGGTGCCGCCGTCAGGCGACCAGCGCGGCATGAAGTCCTGCGAGGTGGTCGGCGCGAGGAACTCCAACGCCGTCGCGCCATCGCGATAGACTCCAATGAAGCTATGATCGCCACGGTCCGAGACGAACGCCAACGCGCTGCCGTCCGGCGACCAGCGCAGCTCTGAATCCTTCCCACGATCGAAGAACAAGCGTTTTGGCGGAGCGCTGCCATCGAGCGGCGCGACCTGCACCGCGCCGGAGTCATCCTCGAAGACCACCCGTGTGCCGTCGGGAGAGATTGTGGGCGCGTCGCCGTTGCCGAGCAACTTCGGCTCGCCGCCTATCGTGGCGACGGACCACACTTGCTCCCGCGGCTCGACCGTGCTCAGCGCGGGATTCGGCTGCAGCGGCACCGGCCAGTTTTCGTCGTGATCGCCGCCGCGTACGTAGACAACGTGCGCATCGTCGCCCGAGATCGCGAGGTCGCTCAGCTCCTGACCGTCGTCGCCTACAGAAGCGAAGAGCCGCTTTGGCGTGAAATCGGGCGCGCGCGCAAACCAGATGCTTCGCACGCCCTGTTGGTCGATCGCGTAGGCAATTGCCTTCCCCTTCGGGTCGCGAACCGGCGCCGAGGGGAACGGATAGCTTAGTATCTGCGTCAGGGTGAAAGCAGCAATCAGCACGCTGCCCTTCTTACGCCGCTGCGGCGACGCGCTCCCCGAGCTTAGACGCGCGGCGAAGGGGCATCGAGAACGCCACTTCGCCGCAGGCCGACAATACCGAGAGCGAACCGAGCGCCGAGATATGGAGCATTCGCTGGGCTCCGCGGTACCGCGTTAAATAACATTATGCCACCGAAACCCACCGTTGATATGTTAACGCATGCCGCACGCTTGGTTAAATTTAGGATGTTAGCGCAGGCTTGCTACCGAAGCTCCGCCTCCTAGGGTAACCGGCAAGCCGCAATCAGGCCCAATCACGGGCCCGGTGCGCGGCAGGCAAGAAAGGTAGGGAGCAATTTGAGGAAAGCATTCGGTCTTTTTGTCTTAACGATCGCTCTCGGTGCGCCGGCAAGCGCGCAGATGATGAGCGGGGACAGCATGATGGGAATGGGCCCCATGCAATATTACGTGGGCAGTTGGTCCTGTATGGCCGGTCCGGTCGGACAGCCGCCGAGTAAGGCGACGGCCACGTACACGCTCGATTCGGGCGTCATGCGCGGATGGATCCTGGTTCCGGCGCAGGGCAAAATGAAGACCGCGTACGCGCTCGAGATCGTCACGGCGTATGATGCGAAAAACCACCGCTTCGTTCAAACGCAGTTGGGCAACGATTCCAACTGGTCGGTCGATTACGCCAAGCCCTGGACCGGAAATACCGAGCAGTGGGCGGATCACGCAAACTCCATGCCGCCCCTCGGTCACAGCCAAACGATCCGCACGAGTCAGAATCGGTTCGACTTTACGGGCTATGCCACGCTGACGAGCATGAAGCCGGTCTTCAAGGGATACTGCACGCGTACCACGTCTGCGATGTAGCCCCTAAAACAGGCTGGTTTGGAGAGCGTCGCCTTCCGTAAGGGAGGCGACGCGCGTTCCAAGCAAACGCACCGGCGCCCCTTCGAGCGCGACGCGTCGCAAACAGAAGACCGCGGCGCGAAAGATTCGGCGGGCGTCGCGCGTCGGCTCGGCAAGATGAGTTTGGCGGCTCACGATCGTAAAGTCGGCGCGCTTCACCTTTACCGCGACGGTTTGGGCGCTGCTTCCCTCGTGCGTCAGATTTTCAGCAAGTTCTTTGGCTTGGATCCGCAAGAGGTCGATGAGCCGGCTCTCGTCGCGCACGTCATACTCAAACGTCTCTTCCGTCGAGATCGACTTCGTCTCACGTTCGGGCTCGACGCGGCGCGAATCGACGCCGCGCGCGAGATCGCGCACCTCGTGAAACCACGAACCGAACAGTTCGCGCAGCTGGACGTCGTCGAGCGCGGCGAGCTGGCCGATCGTCGTGATGCCGAAGACGTTTAAGCGCGCCTGCGTTTTGGGCCCAATCCCCCACAAACGCGAGACCGGCATCGGCGCCAAGAATTCTGCCTCTTCTCCCGGGGCAACCGCAAGAAGGCCATCGGGCTTACACGAGTCCGAAGCGATTTTGGCAACCATCTTCGCCGTGGCGACGCCCGCGCTCACCGTAAGCTGCGTCGACTCGAAGACCTCGCGGCGAATTGCCGCGGCAAATGCGCGCGCTTCGTCGAGCGTCGCCAGGCCGACCGCAACGAAAGCTTCATCCATCGAAAGGCCTTCGACGGCGCGACCGTCCCGGCGAAAGATGTCGAAGATTTCGTGCGAGATCGCCCGGTACTTTTGCATATTGGGCGGCACCACGATCAGCTCGGGGCAGGCCATGCGCGCCTTGTAGAGCGGGATGGCGGAGTGCACGCCGTACTGGCGCGCTTCGTACGACGCGGTGAGCACGACCGCCCGCCGGCTCGAGCCGGCCACCGCGATCGGCTTGCCACGCAGTTCCGGATTGTCGCGCACCGCGACGCTGGCGTAGAACGCGTCGACGTCGAAGTGCGCGATAAACGTGTGCGTCACTCGTCCTTCGACTGCGCTCAGGATGACAAGCGGCGTTCGCGCGCGCGGCGGCGCTGCGCTTTGGCTTGATTGCCGCAGGTCGCCATGCTGCACCAGGCGCGCGAACCATTCTTCGTTTGATCGTAATAGGCGAAGCGGCACGTCTGCTTGCGGCACGCGCGCAGTCGCGACCACGTTCCTTTGAGCAACGATTCGTAGACGATCGTGAGCAGGGACGCGATCGGGCCTTCCGCCTCATGGCTTACCGGCTGCAGCTCGAGGCCGCGATCGGGGTCGACGTTGAGAGCAAGACGGGCGCGCGAGAGGAACGGACCTAGGGCCTCCCAGGCGGCATGCGGGTCGCCCTCGCCGTTGTTGGCAAAGAGCAGGTCGCGCAGCGCCTCTCGGAAGGCGCGTAGGAGCGCGACGTGGGCCTCATCGAGCGGCGCCGGCAGCCCGTGAGTTGCGCACCAGGCCCGAGCGCGGTCGAGCGAATCGAGCTCGTCGGGACCGCTCGGGAGGTCGACCGTATTTTCGAAAAGGCGCACCAGATCGAGCGAGCCAGGCGCCCGGTCGGGAGGCGTTGCCAGGGTCGTCACGATTTTCCCGGCACCGGTAAAGGATGTTGACAAGTTACCGTCACCACCATATAATGATTGAAGGTTACCATTTCGTCAAGAGGATTACAACAATGTTCCGTGACCCAGTCCGCACCGCCCCGCTCGTTTCCGACCTTAGCGACGTCGATCTCCGCCTAAAGGTCAACCGCGCCGATTCGGCGCTCTTCCTGGAGTCGAACCTCCGTCTGCCGCATCTTCGAGTCTCCTAAGGGCATCCTTCCCGACGATTGCCGTCCGCATTAGCGCATACTCTTCGCGGACGGATTGCGTCGCGCCCCGGGCGTCGGAGTTTGAAAAGGCGGCAAGCAGTTGCCCGTGAACTCGGCGCGCACTGCGAAGGAATGCTTGCTGGCGATCGAACTGAAGCCGGAAGCGCCACGCGTTAATTGTTTCGGCCATGAGCGGTCGATGCGCGGCGCCAAAAAACACCGTGTGAAAGCGTTCGTGCGAGCCTCGCACCGAGGCTTCGTCGCGCGCTTGATTCATGAGATTCATCGCTTTTGCGGCGCGTGCGACGAGGTCCGCATCGGCGTTTTCGATCGCGCGCTCGATGAGCCGCACCTCGAGAACTTCGCGGAGTTCGATGATTTCCAGCATTTCCGATGCGTTTGGCGTGCGAGCAACAACGGCACCCTTGTTTGGAAGGTATGTTAGGTAACCTTCTGCCTCCAGATGCCGTAGCGCTTCGCGAATGGGAATGCGACTGAGTTTAAAACGATCGGCGATTTGCACCTGATTGAGCGGTGAGCCGGGCGTGAGATCGCCGGACTCGATCTCGGCACGCAGTGCGTCGGCGATTTGTTCCGAGGTCCCCTTGATTGACAGTGTCACTTTGGAAGTGTATACATGTTTACACTATGCGTCAACCGACTCCGGCCACGCGTCACATCGCGACCGCCCTAACTACCTTATGGATTACGGCGTGCCTGGTTACAACGGCTCCTGCTGCTTCCCCGCCGCTCACGGTGTTGAACTATCGACTCGACGACCGCCTCGTGCGGGTGCCGATTCGGCTAGATCGGACCGTCCTTTGGTTTGACGTTGATACGGGCGCGCCGCACACGGTCGTAGACGCTTCGACGGCAAGGCGCTTGCATATCGCAGTTGTCCGCACGGATCGCGCGCAGGGTGCGGGGCGGGGAACCGTACCACGGCAACACGCGGTTCCGATTGATATCGCGGTGCGGACGGTTCGCTTTCGCGTTAACGACCCTTGGATTTATGACCTAAGCCACACGGGTACGTCATTTCACGAGGATGGTCTACTGGGAGCCGATTTCTTCAAACGTTACATCGTTCGGATCGATCCCATCGCAAGAACCTTCAGCGTCTTCGATCCGGTGAGCTTCCGCTATGGCGGAGGCGGCTCCGCCATTCCGCTAACCGACCGCGACGACCATCTCTTCATTCCGATGCAGCTGTCGTTAGCGAACGGCATTTCGGCCAAGCGAAGCGTTCGGATCGATACGGGCTCCGATGACGCGGTGAGCGATGACCTCGTCAGAGAGTCTCCGGTACGTAGAAAGAGCGTCCAGGGCGTCGGGCTGGGGCAGGCATACGTCGACTACTCGGGGATATTTTCGACGATTCAGATCGGCCCATACTCAATTCACAACGCCTGGGGTCCGTCAAACAGCGTACCTGCCGTCGGTATGGAAATCTTGCGGCGCTTCGTACTAACCTTTGATGTTCCGCGTAACCTCTTATACCTCGAACCGACGCGCCATCTCGGCGATCCCCTTCCCTCACCTGCGCCCGGTTAGGGGACGCCGCGCAGGATGACATTGATGGTCTGCATGTTGCGCAGGTCGTCCTCGGCGGTACCGGGCGTTTCGAGGATGGCCGTCTTTTCGCGCAGCTCGGGATGAGCGAGTAGCGCGCGGAAACCCTCGAAGCCGATACTTCCGTCGCCGATGTGCCAGTGGCGATCGCGGCTTGCGCCCAGCGGCACTTGCGTGTCGTTGAAATGAAACATCAATATGCGATCGATCCCGATTTGGGCCGACGCTTCGTCGATGAAGCGATCCACCCCGGCCTTCGAGTTGATCTCGTAGCCCGTTGCCCACGCATGTGCGGTATCGAGGCAGATGCCGAGCTGCGGATGCGGCACCGCGCGCACGAAAGCACCGAGCTCCTCCAATGTGCCTCCCGCCAAGTTTCCCGCGCCGGCCGAGTTCTCGAGTACGAGAAGGACGCCCGGCTCGATATCGGCGAGCGCCGCTTCCAGTGCACCGCAGATTGCCGCGAAGGCTTCCCCGCGGTCGCGCGTTCCATACGAGCCGAGGTGTGTGTTGACGAATCGCATGCCGCCGCGCGCGGCTACCGCGAGATCGTGCTGTAGCAGGCCCAGCGAACCTTGCGAAATTTTCGGATCGGTGCTTGCGAGATTGATCAAATACGGCGTGTGAATCACGCATGGGTCGAGATCCGCCTCACGGCGAAGCTGCGCGAAAGCCTCGAGCGCCGCAGAATCGATCGCAGTTCGGCGATAGCTGCGCGGATTCGTAGAAAAGACCTGCATCGCAGCAGCGCCCACCGCTTTCGCGTGTTCGACCGCTTTCGCGTAGCCGCCCGCGACGTTCACGTGCAGCCCGACGCGCATCCTTAGACGGAGCCTGTCCTGAGCGCAGTCGAAGGGCTCAGGATGACAGGGCGGCGGTGGCGGTGCGGTTGCCGAGATCGAACTCGAGCGGCTGCCCCGGTTCCAGCTCCAGCTCAGGAAGATCGTCGAGCGAACGCAGCCCGAAAGACTCTAAGAAGAACGGCGTGGTCTTATACTGCATCGGACGGCCGACGACGTCCTTGCGCCCCGCTTCTGCGATGAGGCCGCGATCGAGCAGCGTACTCACGACGCTGTCGGAGTTGACGCCGCGGATCGATTCGATCTCGCCTCTGGTCACGGGCTGAACGTGCGCGACGATCGCAAGCGCTTCCATCGCCGGCGTGGAGAGCGTCGTCTTTGGTGGGAGCAGATAGGCTTCGACCACGTCGCGGGCCAGGGGTGACGTAGCAAAGCGATAGCCGCCCGCAACCTCGCGCACCACGATCCCGCGGTCGCTGTACTCGGCCTCGATCTGCTGCAGCGCCGTGGCAATCTCCGATTCTTGCGCGTCGAGCAGCTTGGCGAGCTGCGGAATCGAGAGTGCCTCGCCGGCAACGAAGAGCAAGGCCTCGATGGGGCGCCGCAGCTCGGGCGCGCTCACGTAGCGGCCATCGCAAAGAGCCGGATGTCGTCGAAGGCCTCGGTTTGCTCGAACGCGACGCGGTGGCGGCGAATCAACTCGAGGATCGCAAGAAAGGTGACGACGATGACGTCGCGCGTCATCCCCAGCTCCTCGCAGAGGTCGGAGAACTTCGCTTCGCCGCGCTCGTTGATTCGGCGCACGATGTAATCCATTGAGGCAATCAGTGAAACGCGCTCGCGAGCGATCGAGCGCTTCTCCGGACGGGCCTGCGCAAGCATCGCGATGAACGCGCGTTTGAGCTTCTCGGGATCGATGTCGTAACGCTGCACGATCTCGCCGGCCGGGTCGCCCGACTCTCGATAGTAGAACGAGCTCGCTTCGCTCTGGTGTTCGCGGAGCTGTTCGCCGAACTCGCGATACTTCGAATAGGCGATAAGGCGGCGGCGAAGGTGCTCCTCGACCTCTTCGGGCGTTTCGGCGTCGTCGACGAACTCCGTGGGAATCGGCGGCAACAGCGCCTTCGACTTCAAAAAAATTAGCGTCGCGGCGATGACGAGATACTCCGCGGCGATCTCAACGTCGCGCGCCTCCATCGTCCGAACGTAGTCCAGGTACTGCTCGGCCATGCTCGCGAGCGGCACCGTCGCGACGTCGAGCTGTTGGTCTTTGATGAGCGTGAGCAACAGGTCGAGCGGCCCGTCAAAGGCCTCGATGCGGACGGTGAATGGGGTGGACGGGGTCAGGACGATACGCGTTCGCCTTGGGCTTCGATCGGCTCCGGCCGTACCGGCTCGCCGAATGCCGTGGGATTGACCGCAAGGAAGTCGAGCGCCAAATCGACCAGACGCTTTTCGTTGACATACTTGAGCGTTTTGCGGGCCTGCGCGACGTCGAACCAGCGCGCGTCGTCCACTTCGTGGTCGTGATTGGCGGGGTTGCCCGAGAGGTAGCGCATCAAATAAAAGGTCACCGCTTTGCGGTGCTTGGCCCTGCCGACGTAAAACCAATACGCGATCTCGCTAAGCTTCGTGATGATCTCGCCCCAGCAACCGGTCTCTTCGCGAACTTCCCGAAGTCCGGCTTGCTCAGTCGTCTCCCGGGCTTCGACGTGACCTTTGGGAAGCGTCCAGACGCGCGGCGGCGCACCGCGGCCAATCAGCAGTGCATCGTAGGTCGAATCACGACGGCGGAGCAAGAGCCCGCCCGCCGACACTTCGTACTTGATCCGCATGACGCTCCACGATTCAAGATAGGGAAGGGGGCCGCTTCGAGCCCCCTTTGGTTACCTCCATTATAAGCTCCCGGCCCAAGAAGCGCCTGCGGGAAGGAACACCCTTTTTCGGATTACGGGTACCTCGGGTACGCCGACCTCAGCGCGTCGGAGGTTGTGACGTCGGCTTGGCCGTTGGGCGCCT
>Ga0187863_10002576_pt1 | contig 13746 bp, 10 predicted proteins | sample June2016WEW_11_1_FD_132975 | JGI IMG/M metagenome (GOLD analysis project Ga0187863, IMG submission 132975) | Peatland microbial communities from SPRUCE experiment site at the Marcell Experimental Forest, Minnesota, USA - June2016WEW_11_10 | ecosystem: Environmental > Terrestrial > Soil >... | reverse complement strand
TTCACGCGGCCGCCCAGCAGGAACATCCAGGCGGAGAGTTCGTCGCACAGCTCGCGGAGGTCGGCGGGACCCCGTCCGTTCAGAATTTCGAGGACTTCTTCGATTTCGAGGGCGTTGCCGACTTTGCGGCCTAGCGGCTGGTCCATGTCCGTAATGAGGGCAACCACTTTCTTGCCCATGCGCCGGCCGGTTTCGACCATCAATTCGGCGAGGTATTCGGCGTCGGCGGCCTTTTTCATAAAGGCACCGCCGCCGGTCTTCACGTCGAGCACGAGCGCGTCGATTCCCTCCGCCAATTTCTTGCTCATGATGGAGGCGCAGATCAGGAAGGGGCTCTCGACGGTGGCGGTGACGTCGCGCAGGGCGTAGAGCTTCTTGTCGGCCGGGGCGATCTCTGGTGTCTGGCCAATTAGGGCGCAGCCGCACCGTTTGAGCACTCGGCGAAATTCGGCAAGGGAAAGATTCACGTTGAAACCGGGGATGGATTCAAGTTTGTCGAGGGTGCCGCCGGTGTGTCCGAGGCCGCGCCCGCTGATCATTGGCACACAGATCGGGGACACCTGTGAGAGCGCGTTTCCTGCATCAAGCCTGGCATGGGCCGCCGCTACTACGGGCGCGACGACGAGGGATGTTTTGTCGCCCACGCCGCCCGTGGAGTGCTTGTCTAGCTTGGCGCCGGGAATGTCGGAGAAGTCGATCACCTCGCCCGAGTGCAGCATCGCTTCGGTGAGGGCCGCCGCTTCGGCGGGCGTCATGCCCCGCCACACCACGGCCATCAGCCAGGCGGCCAGCTGGTAATCGGGGACCATGCCGCGGGTCGCGCCCTGGACGAGGAATTCGATCTCGTCTCGGGAGAGTTCTCCCGCGTCACGCTTCTTGCGTATGATATCAACCACCCGCATTGGTTCAGCCCACCGAACTGATGCAAACCCACGCCTTTGAAGATATCATTGAGCCGTTATGAGACCCATATCATGATTGCGACCTTGCGTGTTTGTGCTTTGTTTGTTGTTGGTTTACGCTTGGCGCTCAGAAACGGGAGCACGGTAGACGTGAAGCTTCTTACCAAGCGCTCTCCCTTTATTCGCCTACTCAGACCAGGCATGACACGGAAGGAAATCAAGAGGGATCTTTGAGACAGGTACCACTCGTTCCAGGTGTGTTGGGTGAACGCAAAACAAAGCGTACGATTGATGGACCCAACCATTGCAAACGGTAACCGGAAGTTCACCGCCGCTGCAGCCCATCCTGTGAATTTGGCGGGTTATGATTTAGAATTACCGACCGAATGGATATCCAGAGAAATAAGCAGGTTGTAGCGATTTATCCCGGGTCGTTTGACCCGGTCACCAACGGCCACCTCGACTTGATCGCGCGCGCGGCGGTGATCTTTGACAGGGTGGTGGTGGCGGTGACGCGCAATCCCGAGAAGGACTCGCTTTTCGAGGTGAAAGAGCGCACCGAGATGCTCGAGGCGGTCACGTTCGAGTGGAAAAACGTCGAGGTCGACGTGTTCGAGGGCCTGCTGGTGGACTACGCCAGAATGCGCGGCGCGGGCGTGATCCTGCGCGGGATCCGCGCGGTTTCCGATTACGAATACGAGCTGCAGATGGCCATGATGAACCGCAAGCTCGAATCGCAGATTGAAACGGTGTTCATGCTTCCGGCGGAAGCCTACAGCTTCGTTAGCTCGCGGCTCGTGAAGGAACTGGCGCGGCTGGGCGGCCCGATCAAGGGATTTGTGCCGGCGCTGGTGGAGCAGCGGTTGCGCGCGAAAGTGGTTTAGACGGAGGCCGCTGAATCGACGAGGCATTTCGCTATGGTGGAACAGTGGGGAAGACGTCAGAACCGCACGGGCTAGAGCCCGGTCGCAAGCGGAGGCGTACTGTCGGAGCGAAAGCTCCGACCCGCTCGAGCGCCCCCTGACGAGTACCGTTTGTGGGACGTCTTGCGGGCAAAGCGAGGCAGATCGAATGGAACGCGGCGCGGGCTTGAAAATCGAGGAGCCGTTGCAACTCACCCCGCGGGTGAACCGCATCAGCACGTCGCCCACGATGGCAGTTCTGCAGGAAGCCGAGAAATACAAGGTGAAGGGTGTGGATGTGGTGGATTTCGGGCCCGGCGAGCCGGACTTCCCTACCGCGGACCACATCAAGCGCGCGGCGATCAAGGCGCTCGACGAAAATCGCACGAAATATACGCCGGCCGCCGGAATTGGGCCGCTGCGGCAGGCAATTTGCGACTGGCATGCGGCCCATTTGGGGTCATTGCCCGCGTATCAGCCGGCGGAGTGCATCGTCACTTCGGGCGGCAAACATGCGATCTTCAACGCGGTTTGCGCGCTGGTCAGCTCGGGCGACGAAGTTCTGATTCCCGCTCCCTACTGGGTAAGCTATCCGGACATCGTGAAGTATGCCGGAGGCGAACCTGTTTTCGTGCCGGCGCGCGCCGACGATGATTTCCGCCTGCGAGCCGACGACCTGGAACGAGCCATCAGTTCGCGCACGCGGATGGTGATCGTGAATTCACCTTGCAACCCGACCGGGGCCGTGATTCCGCCGGACGAATTCTCAAAGATATTCGACGTTTGCCGGAGACACGGCGTGTGGCTGCTTTCAGATGAATGCTACTCGCATTTCACCTATGGCAGCGCGAAGCCGTTTACGGTGGCAAGCCTTGCGGGTTCGCGCGACCGATTGATCATCGCCGGGTCATTCTCGAAGACGTTTGCGATGACGGGGTGGCGCATGGGCTACCTGCTCGCGCCGCAGCTGCTGGTTGCGGCGGTGACGAAGCTGCAAAGCCAGTCCACTTCGAATGCCACGTCGATCGTGCAATACGCGGCACTTGAGGCGATGCGCGGCCCGATGGATTCAGTGAGCGCGATGCTCGCTGCATACGCGCAGCGGCGGGAACGGATTCTCGCGGGCCTGCGCGCGATTCCCGGGATCACCTGCACGGCTCCGGAGGGCGCGTTCTACGTGTTCCCCAATATTTCGGCACATCTCACGGCCGAAATGCCGGGCGATGCGGCTGCTGCCAAGAAGCTACTCGAGCGCGAGCACGTCGCGGTGGTTCCGGGAGAGGCGTTTGGCGCCCCGGGGTACATCCGCATTTCCTATGCGACATCGATGGAGCGGATCGAGGAAGGGCTTCGACGTCTCGCTCGATTTTTTGGCAGCGCTGGCCCGGCACAGTGATCCTTTCGCCCGCGCGCCTGGAGCCTGTGTTCAGCCCCCGCCCCTGGGGTGCGCTTTCTTTGGCTCCTTTTTTTCCTGAAAAATCCGAACTCGCCCAGCCAATCGGCGAGGCTTGGCTAACCGGCAGCGAATGCACCTTTGCGACCGGCCCATTTTCGGGCCAGAAACTGGGCGAGGCGTGGCCCAAGATGCCGCCCCAGTGGGCCGGCACCGCGGTGAAGCGTGAGGGCGAATTCCCGCTGCTCGTGAAATTTATTTTCACGGAGGACAAACTGTCTGTGCAGGTGCATCCCGGAGACGACTTCGCAGCCATGCACGAGCAGGCCGCTGGGGGCCGCGGCAAGACGGAAATGTGGTATGTCGTGCGCGCGCGTCCCGGGGCAGAAGTGCTGGTGGGGCTAAAGCCGGAGGTCACTCGGGGCGATTTCGAGCGGGCGATCGCCGACGGAACCGCCGAGAATTGCCTGGCGCACGTTCCCATGAATGCCGGGGATACGATCTTCGTTCCCGCGGGCACGGCGCACACGATTGGTCCGGGGCTGCTGCTGTGTGAAATTCAGCAGCACTCCGATCTCACCTACCGCGTGTTTGACTACAACCGGCCGGACGCGCTCGGCAATATGCGTACGCTGCACATCGAGAAGGCCCTGCAGGTGTTGCGCTTCGGGCCGCAGCTGGGCGGGAAAGTCGATCCGGTACGGACCAAGCACGGCGCCCTGACGGAGACGTTTCTCGCCTTGTGCCCCTATTTCGCCACGGAGAAATGGGAATCGAGTGAGCGCATCGATGCCAGGACATCGCCCTCGCATTTCGATCTGCTGATTTTTCTGGAGGGCCACGGAAGCATTCGCCACCGCGGGGAGATTACACCGTACCGGCCGACGCAGGTGTGGCTGATGGCGGCGGCTCTCGGCGAATATCAACTGCTTCCGGATACGCACACTTCCCTGCTGCGAACCTACGTCCCGGCCAATCCAATTGAATTCACCCGCCGCATGGCCCTGCGGGGCGCGCAACCGGACGCGATTTCGAGGCTCATCCACCCATGAGAAAAACGGCCCGACCAGAGGCTCTGCCGGTCTGCGCGGTGCTGCTCGCCGGAGGCCGTGGGACCCGCTTCTGGCCGCGCAGCCGCATGCGCACGCCCAAGCAGCTGCTGAACATCACGGGAGGCGCGACGATGCTGCGCGAGACGGTGAAGCGCCTGGAATCTGTGGTTCCACCGTGGAATATATGGGTGGTTACCAACGCGAAGCAGGCTGCGGCGGTGCGACGCGAGATGCGTGGATCGCCATCGTCGCAGGTACTCGCCGAACCGGTCGGGCGCAACACCGCCGCTGCGATTGGGCTGGCGGCCATACACCTCGCGCACGAGCATGGCGACGCCCTGATGGCCGTGCTTCCCTCCGACAGCTACATTGCGGATGCGCAGGGATATCGCAAGCTCTTTCGGGCCGCGCTGGAGCTTGCTCGAACGCCGGGAAGCCTTGCGGTGCTGGGGGTTCCACCTACGCGTCCTGAAACCGGCTATGGCTACATCGAAGCTGGCTCGCCTTCTGCGACGCCGTCGGGGGTGGAGGCGTACGGTGTGAGCCGGTTCGCCGAAAAACCCGAGCTCAAAGTCGCGCAGGAATATGCGGCGTCGGGAAAATACTTCTGGAATGCCGGGATGTTCTTCTGGCGGGTTTCTACTTTTCTCGAAAACCTGAAGCAATTCCTTCCGGCAACGCACGGCGCGCTGCTCGAATTGGAAAAGTCGATTGGCACCAAGCGGTACGCCGCCGCGCTGCGCAGGATCTATCCTCAGCTCGAAAGCATTTCGGTGGACTATGCGATCATGGAACCGGCAACGCGCACGCAGGGAAAGCCGCGGGTCTCGGTGATCCCGGCGGAGATTGGCTGGAGCGACATTGGCTCCTGGACGGCCGTTTACGAATTGCTTGCCGGGGAGACGAATGCGAATGTATCGGCGGGGCCGTCATTTACGCTTGACGCCGCGGGCAATTATTTCTGGAGCCCAAAGAAATTCGTCGCGGCTATTGGGGTTCGCGACGTGGTGCTCGTCGAGACCGATGATGCGCTACTGCTATGCTCCCGCGAGCGGTCGCAGGATGTGGGCAAAATCGTCAAATGGCTCGAGGAACAAAAACGCCCCAAACTCATTTAGCAGTCCATCGCCCTTGCCGAAGACACGTCGGAGCACCGCGGCTGTTCGCCGGCCAATTTCCAAATTGAGTGGATTCCCTGCGCCCCCTGCGGCCCCCTGCGCCTGACACTTTCTGCGCGAAACTGCTTCCCGTATACTTCTAAACTGTGACCCCGATTCAATTTGGGACCGACGGCTGGCGCGGAGTGATCGCCCAGGACTACACGTACGAAAACGTGCGCAAGGTTACGCACGCGATAGCACGATATGTGGTGCGTGGCGCAAATCCTGAGCGCGGCATTCTGGTGGGGTATGATACGCGCTTCGGGTCGGAAAACTTTGCACGTGTAGCGGCTGAAACCATTTCGGCGACCGGCACTCCGGTATGGCTTGCGGCGCACGCAGCACCTACGCCCGCGCTTTCGTTGCTGGTGCGGCAACGGGGCGCCTCCGGCGGGATTCAGATCACGGCCAGCCACAATCCGTATCGCTGGAACGGAATTAAGTTCAAGGCGAGCTACGGGAGTTCGGCATCGCCCGCCATCGTGGCCCAGATCGAAGCGGAGCTCCTCCAAGTGCTCCGCGACGGTGTGCCTCTCTTGCCGCCGCGGAAGGAGCTGATCGGTCCGCTCGAAATCCGGGAACCCTACCTCGAAACGATCGGAAAGCTCGTCGACTGGGACCGCTTGCGCGCATCCAGATTTCGCTATGTGATCGATCCGATGCACGGCGCCGGACGCGGACTGTTGCGCGAGCTGTTTCATCGCCACGGAATCGAAACCGATGAGATTCGCGGCACGCGCGATCCTCTTTTCGGCGGGGTGAACCCGGAACCGATCGAACCACACGTCGAAGCGCTGCGGCAGGCGGTTCGCGCGGGCCATTACGATGCGGGATTCGCCCTGGATGGCGATGCCGACCGCATCGGCGCCATCGACCGCGACGGCAACTTTGTGACGCCGCATCAAATTTTTTCGATTTTGTTGTGGCACCTCGCGGGCACTCGCAACCTGACGGGCGACGTGGCGAAAACATTTTCGACGACGAAAATGATCGATAAAGTCGCCGCGAAATTCGGACGCAGGGTCTGGGAAACGCCGATCGGCTTCAAGTACATCTGTGACCGGATGCTGGAAGGCGACATCCTGCTGGGCGGCGAAGAAAGCGGCGGCATCGGGACCAAGCTTTATCTTCCCGAGCGCGATGCCACCGTCAACGCGCTGCTGCTGGCCGAGGTGATGGCGTGGCACGGAACACATCTGGGCGAGCTGGTCGCGATGCTTGAGCGCGAATACGGCGAGCATCACTACGGGCGGGTGGACCTAACGCTCAAGGGCGGCCAGGCGGAGCGCGCGCTCGCATACTTTGGCGGCGCGAAATTCAACCACTTCCTCAACTGGCCCGTTGCCCGCCGGGAGCATATCGACGGCGTCAAGGTCTACCTCGGAGAGATCGGCTGGGTGATGGTGCGCGCTTCGGGTACCGAGCACATGCTGCGCGTTTATTCTGAGACCACGCGGCGGGAAACGACGCGCCGCGTGCTCGACGAAGTGGCCAAGCTCGTCAAATCAATCTGAGGGACCATTGGAGAGGCCGCCCCCCGCGGCGCTTTGTGCCGGAACACTTACAGGAAAGGCCGGATTGCACCCGCCATTTACAGAGCCCCTTGGGGATGGCTCTTGGCAAATCCCGATCGATCTGGCGCTCGCCTTGCTCAATCCAAATTGTGGAGTTCGCCCCATGCATTCTGCCTGCCACCAACCAGATTTCAGACCGTCTACGCCAGTCGCTGCTACCGGCACGCGATGGACAAAGAGCCGGATTCATGACAAATTGGCCACCGAGCCTGAAGGAGCGCGATTGCAGGCATATGCTCGAGCACCCCACTACGCTCCATTTAGCCCTGCTTTCTGCGATGGTTCTGGGCTTTAAGCACGGCTTCGACTACGACCACATCGCGGCCATTTCTGACATTACGAGCGTCGAGGCGTCGCGCACCAAGGGCATGCGGATGGGGCTGGTGTACGTGATTGGCCATGCTTCCACTGTGGCGGTACTAGGGGGCGCGGTCATCTTATTTCAGCGGTCGCTACCGGCACGGATCGACCACTGGGCGGAACGCGCCGTGGGGTTCACGCTGGTCTGGCTCGGGCTGTATGTGCTGGGCACGCTGCTGCGGCAAGGGACGTCGTTTGTGCCCCGATCACGGGCGTCGATTCTGATCGCTTCCTGCCAGTGGATTTCGCGGCATATCAGGAAAGTCTTTCATCCAGGCGCCGGCTGGGAGCTTGGGAATGGGAGCGGGAACTACAATCGCAGGTCAGTATTCCTGGTTGGCGTGATCCACGGACTGGGCGCGGAAACACCAAGCCAGCTGCTGCTTTTTCTGCTCGCTGCAAACCTCGGTGGGCTCACGCGTGGGTTCTTGGGCCTCGCGATGTTTTTGGCAGGCCTGCTCGTGATGAACACCCTGATGACGGCTTCGGCGGTAGGAATATTGGGGGCGAGCGCAGCGAAGCCCCGCCTGATGCGATTCGTGGTGGCGCTGACGGCCGCCTACAGCCTGATCGTGGGCGCCATCTTTCTTTTCGGTTCCTCGGCGGCACTACCCTCTCTCGGGGGCTGAGCCGTCCCTAGTTTCGCGAGGCCATCGTCGCACGGGTATCGTCAAAGCCAAGGGAAGGCCCGCTGCGATCGGCTAACCCTTTGCCGGATAAGCCGTCGAAATACTAGATTGACAGACTTCCATGTGACATTGGATTGTTACAAACAATATATGGGTATTCGGTTCATCGTGGCCATTATTGTCGGTTTGCTTTTCTGCACTCTCGCTACTCTTGAATTTCCCGAATTGCTGACTCTCAGTGATGACACATGGAATGACTATTCCCTGGAGCTCTGCCAGGGCGCGACCAGCGATGTAGTCGAAAGGCAGGCTGACTCGCCGCAGGCGGCCGTCGTCGGCGAACTTGAGAGAAACATCGAGGTCGATCATTCGGTCCTACCAGTTGGACGCTACCGTTCCTTGTGTGATGCCTCGGATTTCCTTCCCTTGCTTTGCATCCGGCGGACATAGACTTTCCAACCCCCTTCTGGTTTTGTTCTGAGATGAGCACCCAGCAAAGCTTGGCAGGCCACCGATCCCCGCGGCGGCCCTGACAGTTCATGAGGGGGGGGCGTTTTCGGATTCTAGATTAATTATCAAAGAGGAGATCGCCACCATGGAAATCGGACGTAAGTTGCGCGAACTGCGGGAAGACAAGAATCTGTCGCAGGGGGATATTGAGCAGAAGACGGGTCTGCTGCGGTGTTACACGTCGCGCGTCGAGAATGGCTACACGGTTCCGTCGGTGGGAACTCTTGTAAAGTATGCCCGCGCGCTGGATGTCCCGCTGTACCGGTTCTTCACCGACGGGGAACCGGTGAGAGCGCTCCACCTCCCGAAGAGCGGGGACCGCAGCCAGTGGGGCGAAAAAGGCAAGGAACGCCGGGAGCTGCAGCAGTTCGCAAAGGCATTGTCACGAATGAAACCTCGAAGCCAAAAGCTATTGTTCGCGATGGCACAAAGAATGGCGACCCCGTCTCCGCAGGCCTAGCATTCCGCGCGAGAGGGAAGATCCGTCCCGAAGGTGTGGTTTCGGCCCTTCCCGGGCTTAGCGCCATCTCACACCGGCTTTTCCACAGCTTCCGCTGCCCCGCTTGTTGCATCCCTAAAGGGACTGGGGGGAGCAGTTGGCGGGGTGGGGAGGAGGGTTCGACGCCGGAGGCGTCTTTGGAGACTTCTGCCGAGAAGGTAGCCGAGCTCCCGCGGCTGCGTCGGGGATGGTGGAAAGAGGAAGGGGCTTATGGGAGGCGACAAGCCTCCCGGTGGCCCCTTTTTGTAACTGCCCGGATGCTGCAAACCCTCCCGGGTTTAGTCGTTGGGTTTTGTGCCGGTGTAGTAAAAGACTGCATACGCTTCTATCACGCCGCTTGCCTGAGGCACCCCGAACACTCTAACGGGGACTGCAGGCACGAGGTTGCTTGTGACCGTGTTCTGCCCCGCAGTGGTGGTGATGTCCACAGAGCTAATCGTCACGATGTTATTGGTGCGGTCGACTTGATACACGAGGGTAGCAGAGCCCGCAGTGGTGCTGAGGCTGCTGGTAACCGCGCTTGTTCCGCCCAGCACCGTCATAGTGAAGCCACCACTGCCCACCGTGTATCCGGCCACCACTGTTCCAAGAGGCGCGGAGACGGGCATCAGAACAACCGATGGAGCGGCCCAGGTGTTGGGATCGGCCGGGTCGTTCCAGATGGCATACGTCTCGCCCCACGCGCCCAGGATGCCGACGGTTCCGCCAAAGTTGACGGCTCCATTCGTCGCGTTGGTGAAGCTGGTGGTCACGCCCGTGCCGTCGGTGAGGATTGTCGGGAAGGTGAAATTCCAGTATTTGAAGCCGGAGATGGCGGTCCCGCTGGAATCGGTGCCGTTTGGCGTGCTGCTTGAGATGTAATCGAGCGGCACGACGTAGTCGTCACTAGCCGTGTGGAAATTGCGAGTGTAGGTAAAGCCTGTCGTGGTGGTGCCGGAGATGTAGCCATCGAACCGCGCGATCTCGATATCAATCGTTTGAGCCACGAGCGGAGTGGCTAGCGGATCGACCACGCTGGCATGGATCTTGAAGCCACGCACGAAGTTGTGCGAGGTGAGGAATCCAGGTCCCGTGGCGATCGGGGTGGCGTCGGCTGTCGCGTTCCACGGAGTGCGGAAGAAGAACTGCGTGCTTGCGTTCACGGTGACCGGAACACCCACACCGAGTTCATTCTGCACCGTTATGACATCGGTGCTGGTATTCACATGCAACACGTGGCCTTCGGGGCTTATCCACACGTTGTTAAAGGTGCTGCTTGACCAGATCCGCACGGCGACGAGTGTGCCATTCGATTGGTAGCGAGCCGCAATGCGGACGTTCTTCCCTACGATGGTGGATGCTTCGGCCGAAAAGCTCTTGATCGTCGTAGTGGTCTTGGCATCGAGGTCGTAGAAGATCGTGCCGTTGGTTGCATCGGCGAGAATCTGCAGACTCTGGGCTCCGGCAACCGCAGTCTCGGGATTTACCGGAGGCTCGGTCGGGAACTCCTTGGTGATGGTGATAGAAGTATCGTCGGTAGAAACGGCGGTCACGCTGCCATAGGTGTGACGCAGAACCAACCTGGTGATATCACCGATCGGATGATGACGCACGGGACCATTGAAATTCACGGCCCACATCGTGGTTCCCGTGGCGACTGGCACGTGGCTCACAATGAAAGCAGGATGCGCGAGATCGAACTCCAGGTCGAGGGCGTTGCTCGAGCCCGCCGTTACCGTCAGGGGGGATACGAAGTTTACGCTCACCGGAATGGTTAAGCTGCCAGCGCTGCCGGTGGTGCCCTGGATGTCGATTTGATTCGACGGAATCGTGGCACCGGCGGTGCCGGCGAACCCAGCCTCCGGATCGGCGGAAACGGTGAGCAATACGTCGCCGGGGTTCCCACTAATCGTGAGATTGGCGCTCGTGTATGTGCCATCGGCGACCGTGAGGTTGCCGAGAATTTCGCTGAGTTGGTCTAATTCCACAAGATTGATAACGGGCGGAGGAGTCGGAGCCGTGTAAACGCTGACCGGTGTGCCGCCACCTTGCGGAGCCAGAGAAATCGCCAGAATTTTTACGCCGATCGTTGCCCAGTCCTCGGTAGATGCGTCGCTGACCATCATGTTGACGTTGCCGGTCTGGACGGCGGGTGCTTGCGTGTTAGAGCCGGAACCGCTCGAGGTCGAACCTCCGCCGCAACCGACCGAAAGAAAAGGCGTCGCGGCAATAGCCAATCCAAAAATCAGACCAAGTAGCCTAGAACGCATCGTTTGCTCCTGCGGAGACACAGGGGTCTCCTATCAATTTGGATTTAAGAAAAATTATGACGACGCCGGGACAAGTCTTCTAGGACTTGAAAAGGGGTCCCGTGCGATCACTGCACTAAACACGCGCGTCCCAGAAGAGTTGCACAAAATCTATGGAGGGTTTACTGGTACCAAAGTACTATCATCCCCTGATGGCAGTCGCTCACTTGATGCGTCTGCTTCATTTATTTTAACGTGTTCTGTCGCTGGTCCGGAGTGTTTGGATGAATGCATGCGGGAGAGGCCAGACAACTCATCGGGGGGGCCGCGTCATCCTTAACAGTGGAATCGGAGTTTGCTTTGCATTGCACTTATGCCTGCCGTCCGGCGCAGACAGCCCCACGGCGGAGGAGCAACCATGAAATATAAAGAGCGAAATGAAAAGAGTTCCTTATGGAGAGTCGCAGGGATCGGTAGCCTGGTCCTAGCATTTTGCGTCGCCACTTTGCCCGTCTCGGCGCAGCAGGAACAGGAACGACTTCCGGGCTATCCAGTGGCGTCTGCCCAGACGAATCCGAACGAGCCTGCGTCAGCTCCTAGCGTGCCGCAGGAATCCAGTCCGGCGCCGGCGCCAACCCAGATGGCGGCTCCGCCAGACGGCGCTCCGCCGAACGCGGCGCCCGCCAATCAACCGTTGCCTTCTGAGTTGACCGTGCCCGCGGGGACGATCATTCAGGTTCGGACGAACCAGTGGCTCTCCACAACTCGCAACCTGCCAGGCGACGGGTTTGACGCGACGCTCGCGCAACCTATTGTCGTCAACGGCTGGGTGGTGGCGCAACGCGGCCAGAGTGTTCTGGGGCGAGTAACGATGGTGCAAAAGAATCATGGCACGACGAAACTGGGTCTGCAGATGAGCGAGTTGACGTTTGTGGACGGCCAGCTATTGCCCATCCAGACGCAACTCTCGCAGACCTCGGCCGGAGCAGACCACGGGCGAGACGTGGGCGTCGTTGGGTCCACAACCGGAACCGGGGCTGTAATCGGCGCGATTGCAGCGGGGGGCCCGGGCGCTGCAGTGGGAGCCGGGATTGGAGCGATTGCCGGACTGGGCGTGATCACGACGCAGGGGAAGCCGACAGTCATTGCTCCGGAGTCGCTTCTTACGTTCCAGTTGCAAGCACCCGTAACGGTGTCAACCGAGAACAGCAAGTTTGCATTTCACGCGGTAACACCGCGCGATTACAACGCGAACATCGACACCCAGCGTCCACAACGCCTCAATAGGGGTGGAGCGTATGGAGAGTATCCTCCTCCGCCACCAGCACCGTATTACGGCTACCCGTACGCCTATAGCCCTTATTATTATCCCTACGGGTGGGGATTTTATCCAGGCCCCTTCGTCCTGGGGTTTGGATACTACGGCGGATTCGGACGCTTCGGGGGCCGATTCCGGTAATCCGGAGCTGACATTCCTAATTTGGAACATTGAAAGCGCCGCCTTTCGCGTGACCCGGGCGGCGCTTTTGTTTGAAGCATCAGGTGTTTGTGCCGCCCCTTGGGGGCTTTGCGCCAAGTCGCTACTGGGCTCTCTCCCCCCCTCGCTGTGGGCTAGGTTGCGGCGTCCCTGACAAAACTCCCAGCGAGGGGACCACCTTTTGCGGGCGAAGATGACGCGGCTATTCCTTGCGGCATTCGAGTGCGGAGAAGACCAGGGTGACTTCCTTTATGGAGGAATCGGATGCGTCTATCGAGATCGGGCCGGCGTCAATGCGAGTGCAGTTCGCGCCACGGCCGGTGGCGGTGCGTTGCGGATCGAGATCTTCCCAAGCCGAGACGGCGTAGTGTCCTGATGCAAGCAGCGGAAACTCAAAGGTTCCATCGGCAATCTTTTGAGCGGCGGGATTGGCGGTGCCATCGTCCGCTTGGGCCATGACGGTGAGGCTGCCGGGCGGTTGGCCATGTTCCCATTTCACGCGCACACGAAGCGGACGCGTCGGATAGCCCTCGTGAAGCTTGATATTCGCCTTTAAAAGCTGCTGGCCGTCTTTCAGCGCGATTGGCTCGGCACCATCGGCGTCGGTTGCACCGGGATAGAACGAACGAGGAAAGGGCGAATTGGGATCTATGCGGTTCATCCGGTTGTAGACGATCACGTATTGTCCAGGGCCGATGTGATCGAAATCGAAATAGCCCTTGGAGCCCTGAAAACCCCACAAACCCGGGCGCGTGTCCCCGTACTGCCCTGCCCGATACAACTCCACCGATGCCAAACTCAAGGGCTTGCCGTCAGGACCCAGCACGCTGCCGCGAATGTGACCGGTGGGCAGAGCGTCCACGTTGTATTCGTAGCAGGCGCCATCGGGGATCTTAAACGGCGGCAGACCTCCCGTGAGTGTCTTTTGCGTGAGGACCATTCTTACAGGCAAGTTCGCGGTGAAGCGGTATTCGCCGGCGTGAACGTGATAGAAGGTGTAGATGCCATCGGGGCCGCTGCTGGTCGAGAAACGGTCATCGCGCGAGCGCAGTTTGAGCGA
>Ga0187863_10002573_pt1 | contig 13751 bp, 23 predicted proteins | sample June2016WEW_11_1_FD_132975 | JGI IMG/M metagenome (GOLD analysis project Ga0187863, IMG submission 132975) | Peatland microbial communities from SPRUCE experiment site at the Marcell Experimental Forest, Minnesota, USA - June2016WEW_11_10 | ecosystem: Environmental > Terrestrial > Soil >... | reverse complement strand
TGCATTGCGCGGAAAAAGCCATCGGACGATAGACCCCCATGCCTCGAAAAATCCCCGCCCCGCAGGGGCGGAATCTACACTAACGGAGAACGCTTCTTCTCCATTTCACGCTGAGCCAAGACAGCATGCTGCTGAGTATCCTTCTGGGGAAGAAAACAGAGCACGGCAGGTACGGCACAAAGCCAGAAGGAAAGCAGAGCGCTTCCTCGCTGATGCACTCATCGAATACGTTTCCCTCAGAAAGGAGGACAAATGAAGAAGGACAGCAAGCGATTCATGGCGCTCTACAAAGCGGCGCGGCTGAAGCACCCAGAGTTGAAGAAGTGCGAGAAAGCTGGGCATCCGCTGACACCAGAAAATGTATTCGGTGGCGCCAGTCTGAAGAACGGTCTGCTGCATTGTGTCGCATGCGACCGTATACGGAAGGGAGTCAAAGCGAAGTCAGCATCAAAGAAGTCCCTCGCAACCAAATAACGTGAGCCGCTGGAGTGTTCAGACTCCGACGGCTCACTAAACACAACGATTCCACTGGAGGAAATCGCAATGTCTACGCACCATTCTAAAGGACAACACCATCACTCACATGCGGGGCAGTTTGTCGCCACGCTAACCGCCAGCCAGAAGAACAGTCTGCGCCTGCTTCTCGCCAAAGATGCAGCCGCCGATCTTCACTATCTGCTCGGAGTTCAGAAAGCGGTGACACGAGCCGTCTCGGATGCTGAGCACAAACTGGCGCTGGCGAAGAGCGGGCGCACTGCTGAACTCTTCCGCAGCCAGCATGCGCATACGGACATCACGGTGCGGCTATGAGAGACATCCAGCTATTTCTCAAGCTGCTGTCAGAGCGGGTCTACATGCTGCGAGATGCTACGGACTTCAAAGAGTTCCTCTTGCGGTGCTCTGACCTTGCGGGAGCATCTACAACTATGGAAGAATTCTTCGACAGGCTCTAAGACTTTCCCCGTCGCACTCAGCGCTCAGGCTTCGGCTTGAGCGCTTTTTCGTTGCAGCACTTCGCTGCTGTAGATGTGTTTTACGTGATATGCATCACACGGCACAACGCAGTAGACAACTTCTTCGCGGTGACCTTTCTCTTGGAAATTCTTCTCTTCGGCGGCTCGTGCATCTTCGAGCGTCCGAAAGCAATCAGGCTTTTGTGTCCTCACACGCGCCATTGCAGGTCCGTTTCCCGCATCAACTTGCCGCCCACAAGGTACCCATTGCAAACGAAGGGCATGAGGCTTCGGCTTTCTGAGTTTCTTCTTGATGGGCTGCGCTCCGGCAGCGATCTGCGCAGCGCGTCTCTGATCGTATGTCGGTCTGTCCGTCAAACGGTGGATACCGTCCTCGGCATCGAGATACTCTTGCGGTGAGCGCCGTGTTTGAGGCTCTGGCTCTGAAAGATCGACTTGGACTGGCTTGGAGAGTCTGGGGGCAGCGCTCGTTTCAGAGTGTCTGGATGTAGCTGCGGGTTCGTTCCCATCGCTAGGAGCGACCGCCTCCGATGCTTTCCCATCACTTTTGGCAGCAGCCAGATAGTCTTTAAGGATTTGAGTGACTGCACCTGAAACACGCCCCTTGCCAGACCGCTCTACGATCCTGTCGCACAGTTCTGTCGAGAGGCGCACGTTTCGAAATATCTTCTGCTTGCGATACGGCTCTGGATCACTGCCGTACTCAGCAACAGCCTTTTCACGAATGAGTTTCGCGCTGAGGTCAGAGCCGCCAATCGTCGGTAAAAACTTTTCGAGAAATGACAACGGAAAGGGTCGGAGCAGAACGAATGTGGACCACGCAATATACTCAAGCCTCAAGTGAGTCGGAAAATGTGCTGCCGTCCTCGCGATCCTGTAGAGGCTCACGCGCCCATATCCAGTGGCTTGGCAAGCAATCGCATAGCTCTTTCTACCGAATTCGTTGGTGCCAGCAACGAGCAAGTCACCGAGCGCCCAATTTCCGCCTGTGTGTGTCTTTGCGCAATCGCGCAGTTTTTGAATCCACTGATCCTGAGTCATCATAGGTTCCTTAGGGGGAGCAGCGCTCACCAGCGGATAAGGTGTAGAGCCTGACATCTCATCCCGTTTCCAGAACGTATGCCACCCGACCAAGTGGTGAGGCGCTGCAAGGGTCTTGGGGGAGACCCCATAATGTCCTGAAAGTGTTACGCTGCTCTCCGCTTCTTCTCTCTCCATCTTCGTGTGCGCTCAGCGCCAGTCGCCGCGTGTCCATAGCTCTCGTAAGCATGAGCATCTTTCTGCATGATGGTGCTGAAAGAAATGCGGTCATCAGACGTGCGCTCGTTACGCGTAAGGTCGTCGCGCTGCTGCTTCCAGAGTTCTTCACTTTCTGGGATCACGCTCACGCTCTTGCAGAAGGCAACATATGATTGGTAAGCCGCTGTCATGGGAGTTCGACCGTGAGTGACGAAATGCGGAAACTTTTCTCCGCTCCGCCGTCAGGTTCTACGGCAGAGCAAGAGAAGGGTCCCGCGTCCCGTCAGGCTCCTACGCCTCTACGGGACATTGCGGGAGTTGTCAGCGCCGTTTACACGACTCCGCGTTCTTCAGGCGCGTAGTGCTCACCAGCGCATCGCTAAGTAGTGAGCGATACCATCTGAAATATCCTTAAACTGTGACGATGCGCTGTCGCTCTTGAAATGTGAGAGGCGAACCCTTTGCGGCTTCCGCATCAGCGATTGCTTTGCGGAGTTTGTCGTCATGCGCTTTCTGCCGAGCTTGCCGTTCTGCGATGATTACCGCAGCCGTAGCGTTGTGTGACTCAGGATTCTGTGCAGGCGCCTTTGCCCGCAGTTCGTCAAGTTGCGCAGGTGTGAGTGGCGCTTCTCGCGGCGGGTAAACAGGATCAGTGTTGGCAAGCCGCTCTTCGCGCGACGGGTGCCCCGGAACTACTAGCGGATAGATAGTCATATCGTCCTCCAAAAGTGCTGCTTCGATTTCGTTCCGGCTCAGTCTCACAGCCCGAGAACCTTGTCGCGCTCGGCATCCGTGAGTCCACGTCCCAACCGCTGTGCTTCAGTCCTGAGCGCTGCAAGTTGGTCGTTGGTCAACGTCGTTGTGATCTTCGACGCTTGTGCTGCGCTATTCGCGGAGCGCACAGCAGCTTGGCGGGCGGTATCGGCGTCAATTACCGCCTGTTCCGCTTGGCGCCTCGATTCAGCTTCAGCACGCATCCGTTCGAGTATTTCGGCTTCATTAAATACGGTCGTCATGTTGTTTTCTCCCTTAGATCACTTGCAAATTTTGGGCGCCAGCGGCATAGTTGCCAGCGACCACATCAAAACTCACTCGCGTACCAACACAAAAGTTTTGCGCGATCACGTCAAAGTCGCCGGGGTTATCCGGCACCGGGCGCAGGTAAATCGCACCGAATGGCAGCACAAGCGGTGAGCCATACGGAATCGGGTTCGAGCACTGCGGACCGCTGCACGGCGCGAGCGCCCAACCAGAGTTGGGACTTCCTTGTCTGGCATCTGCTCTCACCAGACCGCCCCCGTTCTTCCAAGCTGCACAGACAGTCCCTTGGACGTTCGTATCCCCTGGCGCTGGATACCAAGCCGTCGTGATCTGTCCCCGAAGCGTGAGAAATTCTCCGATCATGTCAGCTTCTCGATTTGCTCCTGAATGTCAGCAAGCAGCCGCCGGAAGTGTCCAAACGAGTGAGCGTCGAAACTCTTTAAGTTATGTGTGCGCTCGAATTCAATACGATCTACGATCCGCGCGATCTGTGCCGCGTGCCGACGCGCATTGTTCAGACGCGCTTCCTTCAACGCTGCTTGCGCCTCGGATTCGTTGGGGATCAAAACGTCACCGCGTGGACCCTGTGGTCCGACAATGCTCTGCCCGTCCACACCATCACGCCCATCTTTGCCGGGAGCACCGTCAATGCCATCACGAATCTGCCCGCGCAGAATGTTGCGAGCATCATTGATTCGCGTCTGGAGTTCACTTTCTACAAAGGCGAGCAGATTCTTGTTGGCAGTCTCAAGACTCAGCACACGCGCCTGAAGATCCTGTATGCGCTGGTTGACTGTATAAACGTTGGTCTTGCTCATTTCTTCACCTTCAAATCTCTCCAAGCGTCGTTGAGATACCGAAACGCCATCACCTGATATTCGAGCAAGGAATCTAGGCGTCGGAATCCCTCATCTGAGTTGCGCTGCTCGCAGATGTACTCTGCCAGCTCTGTTGCAGCTTCACGATGCTTCTCCAAAACGATTTCGAGTGCTGGCAGCATTTACAGGCAGTTCTCTTTCTCACGGCGGAGATTTTTGCTTGCCTCGCGTGCGACGAAGCTGGAGTTGAGGTCTGGATAGAGCCGCGCGGCTGCCGCGTGGAGGTCTGCTGCTTTGAAATGCTCGATGCCCTGATCCATCGTGGAAGATTTTCGAGCGAGTGCGCGGTGATACGCTGCCGCGCGCTCGTGCTTGTCCGCATCCCAATCGTCGTCGCCCCAGCCAAAATCATCATCGTCATCTCTGAGGCTTGCCGTGGGGTCTTGCGACTGCCCCGGCTCTTGTCTCATCGGTCCCGCTTCAAAAGTCGGACCGCCAATCTGACGCGCATAAGCAGCAGCGCGCAGTTCGAGCATGAGGTCGTCGCTGTAACCCAGCTTTTTGCAGCGCACGATTTCCTCTAACGACAGAGGAGAATTCTCTTTCGCGATGCTCCGAGCATCAGTGATGCTCCGCTTGCGGCGGTTGTCGAAGGCTTTGATAGCTGCGTGAATGGCGGTCTGGTCACTGATGACAGGGCGGGCTGCCACATAGTCAGCAGCGCGAGCCGCTACGCTAGTTCCGACCGGATACGCAGGTGCAAAAACTGGGGAAACATCGAGAAGGAATGCCCGCTTGACGGTCCGCGTTAGCAGCCCTGTACTATCAGGTCCAGAAAAATCTTGCCCGTCGTCACCATCAACTGCGAAAGCAAACGACATTGAATCTATTTTTCCTGCCTGTATCGCCGCTCTCGTCGAAACCGCGATGGGGTCATTCGGGTCAATCTTGCACGAAAAATCGAGACCTGCGGGAGAGTCTTGCAAAGTGAGTGACCCGTCCCTCGTGCTTCCGAGAAGAAACCCATCCTGATGCTCGCGCAAGCACTTAACTACGCGACCACTTGCGATTGAGCGCGAAAAACATCCGGGGGCTAGAATTTCTTTGAACCCGCCCAAATTACCAGAGGGCGTGTTGTAGGAAAGCGCACGACCGGCAATGGACATATCGCCGCTCTGTGATGCGCGGAGCGCCGTCCCTCGGAAAGTACGGACCTCAGTTTTGTTGCTCATACTGCCTCCACTGTTACTCGGTTTCTGTGACGCGCCCTATTTCTTCTTGAACACCGGATTGACTGCTGACAAGTCGGCTGGCTGCCCGTCGCCGGGGCTGGGGCGCGCGTTTTCCCACCCGTAATTGTTATGCTTTGTGTTAACCGGATGGTCGAAGAGTACTGGCGGACCGACAACGACACCGTTGATGGTTTGCGGCGCGTATAAATCAACCCGCTCACCATCACCCTTCGACGGCTGGCAATTCTTGTAAAAGTGCGCTTCGTCAGCGCCCACCGTTGTGATGTTCTCCGACTTCTTCTTCGCTCGATACTCAGCGCAGATGCTGGCGGGAATTTTCTCAGATGCTGTGCCGCTGCACGAGTGGATGAAAGACTGATTCTCGATAGAGCCGTTCGTGCGCGTAGACTTTATGCTGAAGAAGCCTTCTTCGACGCCCTTTTTGTCAATTATCTTGCCGGGGTCACCGTCGAAATAAAACGCAGAGCAGTTTGGGCGAGAACAACTCGCAGTGATCGCCCACCGCTCCGTGAGCATGCCCTTTTTGACTACCCACTTTACTGTTGGAGCAGCTTGTGGGAGCGAGCTTTGACGAACGGCTTCTTCTTCTTGAAGGCGCTCGACGTAGTTCTTAAAAGGAATGAGTTCAGCGAGACCAGCGGCTATGAGTGTGTTTGCGATTGAAGGTTGCAGGTGCTCGATAGTGCCCTGCTTCGGACCGGATGTGAATTTTACTTTCATGACTTGCTCCTATTCCTACAGAGTGTGTTCGTGCAGCCACCATCGTTCACGGGAACCCATAATGTCCTTACCGTGTGACGGGTACGGCTCAGCGCAGCAAGACACCTGGGGACGGTGGCGCCCCTACCCAGTTCACTTCTCCGCTGCTGTCATCAGGTGTCTCGATGACTCTGAACCCGCCAGCGCCATCCGTACGCCCGTAGTCGAGTTTTACGGTCGGTAATTCCTCTAGCGGCTTATCAAGGGTGACTCTTTTTCCATCGACCACAGTCTTCCCACAGTCATACGTCACGAAGCCACCGCGATAGCCCAGCGATTTCTTGCCGGACCGCGTAATGACATTGAAGAATCCAAGTGGGAGTTCCTCGGGGCTGAAGCTGTTCACTGTGATGAGCGCCATCGTTGGTTTTGGCGGCTCTAAGTTCAGGATGGACTTCACGACATCAAGAAACGGCATACTATCTCCTTGTGAAAACGTTCTTCAGGGTTTCCCCTTTCGTTAGGTGTTTCATACCAATTGCTTCTCGCTCTGATTGCGTGAGTTCTCCGATCCCATTTTTCACGATGAGATAGCGCAGCACGCGCATTGCCTGAACGGCTGCATCCGTTTTCGAGAACAACCACGCGAACGCGGGTTCTGTTTGCTGGCTCAACTCAAAGCCCTCTGGCGGATTGTCGAATTGTTCACCACGTGCTTTTGCGCGACCAACAATGCCGACGGATGACCGTTCGCAGATGAAAGACCGGAGCGCAACTTGGCGCACGAATTCAGTCGTCGCATTCTTGAGGATTTCCGCACGTTGGTCGGGCGGTGGGTCATATTGAAAGACAAGTCCTGCACGAATCCACTGGTGGAGCATGGGAGCAACGGCAAAGATGCCGCAGCCCTTGTTGCAGAAAATCATTGGACAAATATCGCGGCGACCATAGTCATTCCGCGTTGCGACTAAGATGAGAGCGTAATCTCCACCCTCTATGTGCTGAACTATGACGCTGCGTTGCATGCTTCCCCCTCTTTTATCTGCTGCATGGTGATGGCGCTATGGTGAAATCGGCAGAGCGACATCAGGTTCGGTGTCGGGTTCTCTAGCGTTCCGACTCCCCCGATGAATAAGATCCAGTCGCCTTTTTCTTTCCATGACCCATCGATGTGATGAACATCAGTAGCGTGAGCAGTGCACTTCGTGCCGTTCTCTTCGACGTACTCGCAGATGGGATCTCGGCGGATCTTGAACCGTCTGACGCCCCAGCGCCCGCGCCATTCCTTGCGGTAATACCAGCGCTCGTTCGGGTGTCTGCCGCGCAGTGACAGCGATGTCGAAGTCTGATGCTGCTCACAAAACAGCCCAGTCTTTGCGATCCCAGGACAATTTGGCTCACGACAAAATTGCATAAATTACCTCAGCAGCCCTTGTACGTCTCCCGGGTGAATATTCCCGTCTTTCTCTGGCAACGGACCGTGCACAGTCACGAGTTTTCCGTCCGGTCCGTTCTGTCGCACTGTGCCGTCATCGTCGATGAAGGTCATCTTCACATCACTCTGCTCAGGTGCATCAAGCATCCCCGGCGCCATTGCGAGGCGCAGAGCGTAGAGACAAGCAAGCGCAACGTCGATAGTCTTCTCAGGATCGGAGCGCCTCGGGAACAGGTTCGCATTCAGGTCACGGTGCGCATGAATGCCGAGAAAGTTCGAGAGCAGAAAATCATCATCGGCTGGGAAGTGCACGCGGCATGTGCGTCCCAACTTCTCATCTGCTAAGAGACTCGTGAAGAAGTCCATCACTGGACTGAAGGTCTTGGCGCCGCGCACAAACGGCAGCGTATTGATTCCGTTCTTCTCAAGGCGCGGACTCGGCGTCAGCCATGAGTCATGCGCCAACGCTTTGATCTTGAGTCCGGTCTCATCGTTGATCGTGACTCCGTAGCCCAAGTGATTTCGGAAGTTCGCAAACACTGCATCGGCGAGTTGTTCGTCGTCGTTGGCACTGGGCTCGAAATAAGCTGGGAAGAGATAGAAATGTTCAACACCACCGAGATACGACTTGCAGCAGTAGACGACCGCAGCATGCTCTTGCAGTGAAGTCCGCTGCATGCCGACCACAAACGGGCGCAGCATGTCTGGCTGTACGACTCCGGGGTGTTCTCCAACGTGCCACAGCCTGAAGTCGGGCATCTTGAGGTCCGGCTCACGGCACGGAGCGATCTGCGGCACTTCAAGCCAATTCTTTTCTGTCTCTCCCTCTTCCCACAAGCAAAGAATGTGGCTCTTGAAGGCGGGCTGAAGAGATGGAATAGCGACAGCACGTTGCTGCGCTTCTCTCATCGTGTCGAAGTAGGACGAGACACCAGCGTTCGGATTGGCTGCCAAGATTGCCTCATCGGTCTTCCAGTCGTAGCCCTCGGCGGAGAAGATGAGCGCCAAAGTTTTTTCGTCCTTGAGTTCACCCTTGAGCATCTTGATGGCTGTTGCGTGCAGCTCGTAGCCGACGCTGAGGAGATTCTCACCAGCGTGACCGATGCTCGACAGCAGGGAGTTATTCCGCTTGTCGCAGCCGAGGGACATTTCTTCGTAAACGGATCGGTCGTAGTGTGCCCAGAGTTCATCGACAGATGCGCCATGCAGAATTTTTCCAGCAAGTGACTTCCCTTGCGCTGAGACTGGCAGCAGAGTGCTTGCGGATGACGGTTGGACAATCGAGTGCTGGAGAACTTTCAAGCCGAATGATTCAACAAGGCGCGGGCACGCACGGAGCATGTCGCGGCATGAATCGAAGCACTGCCGTGCCTGAGAAGTAGCGCGGGCTGCGCAGACGACCTCAGCGCCCCCTTCATTGTCAGCACAGAGCAGGTACAGCAGCAGCGCAGACGATAGAGCAGTCTTGCCGGATGACTTGCCGCATTCGAGAAACAGGCGACGGTAACGGCGCAAGTGCGTATCGTCGATGCGCTTCCATGAGAAGCAGACCAGCACGAGCCACACCTGCCAAGGTGAGAGAACAAACGGGCGCCCAGCGCATTCTCCTTTGACGTGTCGCAAGCATCCAATGAAGTCGATGACATCTCCGCCGTCATCAGGACGCCACACATACGGAAAGTCTGGATCGCCTTGCCGCAGCAAGTCAGCACGCTGGCGCTCCACCGCTTTCCGCGTCCATTGACAAACGGGACGCGAGCCGCTGAGTATCTGCTCTTCCCACTCGGCTGCTATTTTTTCAAAGTCGGTCACTGGGCTGCTTTCAGGGCGCGTATTTTTTCACGCGTCAATTCTTGAGCGCTTTTCTGCTCTTTTGGGACTGCGGTTTCTGCTTTGGCTTTCTGAATCTGGAGGCGAGATATTTGGTGATTCAATTTCTCGAAGGCTGCGCTCTCAGCAGTCCACTTCTTCAGCAAGTCCAAATCTGTTGACTCAGACGCCGCCAAAGCCGCTTGCAGGTCCTTGACTCGAACCTCGGCGGCAAGCGCTGCGCGTTCTTTGCTCTTAATTTGGTCATCGAGCCACGCGACGGAACCACGCTCGAAAGACGATGCGGACTCGGGCGCAACTTTCTGAGTGGCTTTCTGAGCAGATTTCTTGGCTGGCTTCTTGCGGCAGTTCTCACAGTGCTTGGTGCGTCCAGATTTCACATTGTCTTCGCGAGCAATAAACGTGTTGCCGCAGGCGCACTCTGCGCGTACGAGTTTCTGCCCGTGCTTGTTCTTCCCGGCTTCGGAGAGGATCTTCATTTTGTGAGTGGATTCGTTGTCCTGGCATGCTGGCGGCAAGCCTGTGACGGGCATTTACTACATGCTTTTCCGTGTAGTAAGTCGGCTAAACAGCACGCCCTAGGTGACTTGCCTGCTTCGGATGAGCCGAAAGGCATGACTTACTAGCAACCTACAGGGTGTCCCGCGTAAAAACAGATTGACAGCGGTCGCAGACAGGTCGGTATCCGAAATTCAAAAATGACACCCCCCACCCCCAAAAATCCGTACAGGATTCGTGACGGCAGCCAGCATGCGGAGTCTGAGCACTTATCGAAGCGTTGCAGCTATCGCGCTGGGGCGCTTGTCGGCGGCTGCCAGCAACAGAATATTCGGGGAGATGATTTGCGACCCATCGAGGTGGTTGAGCATCTCAGCGGTCACGCGAACCTTAAAATCGTCTGTCGGGATCAGCCAAGCAGAGAGGGATAGCGAGTACCTGAAGCTACCAACGTTTATCCGCATCATGGTGTAGTGTTTCCCTTTCCCTGTGGTGTGATGGTTTGTCTGGGTGTGGTTGCAGTGCTCTGCGCCCTTTTCCCTACGCCACCGACGTTCCCTGTTGCAGGGCGGCACGATTGGCGCGGCGCTCTCGGCGTGCTTCTTCAGGGTCGTAAGCGTCCGGTACAGTTCGGCAGACTGATGGAGTCGGCGCCAAGTCGTTCAGTTCATGAACACGACAGCAATGGGGTCTGCCACATGGACCACGATAGAGTTGCTCTGCCATGTCCTTGTCAGCTACCAAAGTGATGAGATTTACGAGTGCAGTAACCGCTTGTGGTTTGCCAGCGCAAAACGAGCAGACTGCCCAGCGCCCAACTCCGTTCACTATTGCAGACGGAAAACGACGACGGCAAACCTCTACGAAGTTCGTGAGCGGCGCCTGTCCGTTTTGTGAATGGTTCGACTGCATCACAATATGTCAAGATGCCTGTGACGCTTTTGATCTTGATTGAAAAGAAAAAAGCCCAGCGAGAGTTCCTACTTATTAGGTAGTAGCTTCTTAATCTCTTCTTGGTAGTAGCTTTTTAGCTTCTTAAGTGTGGGTCTCCCAGACTCTACGGGGGGAGTCTCCCAGACTCCACGGAAGCGGGGAGCGTAGAGTCTCCCAGACTCCACGGCGTAGAGTCTCCCAGACTCTAGCGTAGAGTCTCCCAGACTCCACGGACGGAACCCGAAGCTATGGCTTCGCTTTCTTCTTCGGCGACGGCTTCTTCATGCCGCGTCCGATCATGTCTGAAAAGGAAAACGACCGCCGTGCAGGGCTGCGAATATCAGCGAAGTGCTTTCCGAATTCCTCTTTGCTCACAGCATCCCAGTTTGGAAAGCGTCCCAGAATTTCGGCGCGGCGGAAAAATTCGTCCCACTCATCGGACGTTGGATTCTTATATTCATAAAGCGTAGAGTCCTGATTCGCTCCACCCAACGATTGCGGTTTCTTGGCGGTGAAAAAACCGGCAGATACGAGCGCTGTAAGCCACTTCACTTTTTCTTGGCGCCTAACCGGGATCTGGCTGAGAGCACAATCGCCCATTTCGATTGTGGCATCAGTCCCTACCGTTTTGTCCCACAAAAAGAACAGCGTCAGTAGGAGCGTAATTGGAACGTCAGGGTAATAGTCATTGAAGAGAACGAAGAAGAGATGAGGCATTCGACCATAACCGTATGAGTCGATGGCGTGGTTGCCTGTAGCTTTCTCTCGGAGAAAAACTGGGTGCTTACCGCCGATAGTTTTGGTCATGGTGGGTTCTCTCCCTATCGGCATCAAGTCTTTCTGTTGAGGTTTTACGGAGCAGCGTTGGCTGTCCATCACGTAACTCGATTTCAATCTGCCCCCAAGCCTTTTCTCGTTCGGCTTGGCTAATCATATTGTCGAGTTTTTTCAGCAGTGCATCCTTGGTCATCTGCTCTTCTCCTAATTTCAGGCGCCTACCGAATACTCTGACTTCGCAAAGCAGGCATCGCAGAATGGTTCGCCAGTCAGCGTGCTTGGAGCACCTTCATTCACAGTCAGAAAACTGACAACGGTCGTCGTATGCGCTCCGCACTCCTTGCACGACTTCAAATGCTCAGCGACTTTCGTATTCTTGACCTTGATTATTGTCATCGGCTTCTCCCATCGTTCATTTTGCAGACTTCAGCGAATAGCAGCTAGTTACTGCGGTCATGAGCGTGATTTTCGACATCCGCGATGACGCCGCACAGGGGGCTGGATTGCCATCCACGCGCAGACAGCCGTCCATGAAAAGCGCAGATGCCTGCCAGCGCGTAACACAGGCAGGGAAGTCTTTCGAGATGGGCGCATCATTTCATAGACCCAACTCTGCGGCACTTTCAGGCGCTCAGCGAGTTCAGAAGGCGTGAGAAGATCGGACGGAGCAAAGGCTAGGGCATTGCTGTTGACTGTAATCTTAGTGGGCACAGACGAGACTCCGAGGTAGAGATTCGGAGTTCCCCTTTTCCGATGCGGGAACCTCATCTGTCCAGGCTGCTCAGGGCTGAGCAGAACATAGAACTCGCAGCTTAAAGGACCGCGGATGGCTTATTAGGCGCCTGTTGCAAGCTGCCGTACAGCTTGACTGAAGACAATATATCTCAAACAGGCACCAACTTCAAGCGTTACTTTAACCTGCGCTTCTTCGCCCGGTTGAAAGCCCGTTCCAGTTTGCGCATCGCAGCATGACCCTCCTTCGACACTGGCTGTCGGTAGATGTCCATCGTCGTTGAGAGTTCTGAGTGGCGCAGAATAGCCTGTATCGTCTTGCCATCAACTTTCAGTACCCCTAGGTTTGTAGCCAGACCGCGCCGAAATGCATGCCATCCCTTCCACACAATTCCATTGCTCTCAAGCAGCGGCTTCATGACACGGCGGTAAAGATTCTCGATGCGAAGCGGCTGGCTGGTGCGCACGCCAGAGAAGATGAAGCCGTCACCTGAAGTTCGCTTTCGGTGCGCTTCAAGAGCCTTATGCACGAGCGGCAGAATAGGAACTGGCGCCTTGCTCATGAGAGTTTTGGTGTCAGATATGTGTCCGCTCCAAACCGACCGTTCTACATCCAATTCATTGCCCTTGAAGTCTTCCCATCGCAAACCCTTGATCTCGGAGAGCCGCAGCCCCGTGAATGCTGCAACGATGACAAGAGTACGAGCTGGCTCCGGCAGAACGGCAACCGTCGCCTTAATCTCTTCAAGCGTGTAAGCAGCCTTCGGGCGTGACGGCAGACCTCGCGGAATCTCAGCCTCTATGACAGGATTGCTGCTGACCATCTCTTTCTTTTTGGCATATCGGAAAGCGCCCCTCAAGAAGTTCCGCAAGTTGCGATGCGTCGTGTGAGCACGCTGCTTATCACTAGTGGCTGAGCGCATCAGGGCTTCGACATCTGCCGTCCGCACTTCACGCACTTCCAGACCGTTGACGTGATCCTTCAGCATCCGCCACACTGCGCAATATGCATTATGTGTACTAGGGCGCTTGGCTTCTTTCACGTGCGGTAAGTAAACGTGCTCAAGAAAAGCAGCCAATCCCTGTCGTGATTCTGGATCTGCCGTCCGTGCATTGATCGGCGCGAGTATCATGTCAGCAGCAGCGCGGGCGGCTGACTCTTGCTCTTTATGAGATATGGCGGCTGGATCCAGCTTCAGCTTTGTAGTTTTCTGCCGCTTGAGAACTTGACCATTTTCAATGACAGGCTCGTAGTAGCGCAGCAGCCAGCAGTTTCCGACTTGTTTGATCTGACCCTTTTGCATAGGAATCTCCGCTCCCACAATGTCTTATGCACAACGTGTGCACAAGATCACCGTTGTAACCGCTTAAATAGCAGCGATTCCTAGTTTGTCACTGAGTTTCCTAAACCGTTGGTCGGCGGTTCGACTCCGCCCGGGGCCCCCATCCCAACGAAGACGAACTGATTAGCCGTGATGCCGGGACTGCCAGTTTCAGTTTTTCGATCTCTTACACTCTTGCG
>Ga0187863_10002563_pt1 | contig 13774 bp, 12 predicted proteins | sample June2016WEW_11_1_FD_132975 | JGI IMG/M metagenome (GOLD analysis project Ga0187863, IMG submission 132975) | Peatland microbial communities from SPRUCE experiment site at the Marcell Experimental Forest, Minnesota, USA - June2016WEW_11_10 | ecosystem: Environmental > Terrestrial > Soil >... | reverse complement strand
GCCATCTGGCTACCTCTCTTACGTACCGGAGGCGACGATTAGCAACGGTACCGGACGGGAGTACCGGCCGCAACCGACGGTGTCAGACACTCGTTGACGATCTAACAGCGGTACGTGGTGGTACCAACGGTACTCGCCTAGCCTCCAAGCCAAGGAGGTGCAGCATATGGATGAGTTCAGCCTCGGTGACCTGATCGTTGTCAAGGATGCTCGTGGACATGAACTCCAGAAGCGAGCACTTGGCCCTGCTGTTCAAGGTGGCACATTCCGAGTTGTCTGGGCGTGCCGTGAGGACGAGTGGCTTGCTGCCCAAGCAGAAGGCCGCGAGCCCGACGGCATGCCATGGCCAGCGGAAGATGTCCGACCGGCCCGCGGTGCCCAAGCAGCCGCTTAGACCAGACGGCACCAGGGCGATGCGGTCCTGGTCGAGGAGCGACTCCTGGTATCTGCCGCCCCAATCACGCTGGGGTGGCGGAGCAGCAACCCGAGCAGCAACTCCACCGGACAGTTTCGGACGCGCACCTATAGCCAGGCACCGACGCGGTTGCTCTCATCAGTGATACGGACGAACCCGGACGGGTTCACCAGCGCCGAGACTGTCGAACGCCACGTAATTCCCCGGGGTTGATGCTCAGGTAATTCCCCAGGTGGGCTGGCCTGTTCCTGTTTTACATGATGGTCTCCGTCTCCTGGGGGATGGCGCGCTGGGGGGCGCCGGGTCGTTTGTTCGGGCGGTAGCTGGGGCCGTCCATGACGATCTGGTGGCTGGTGTTGATGAGCCGGTCGAGCAGGGATTCGGCGACGACGGGGTTGGGGAACAGGGGGTACCAGTCGGCCGGGCTGCGGTTGCTGGTGATGATCACGGGCTTGCCGGCCCGTTCGGTGATCAGTTCGTAGAGGTCGTCGGCCTGGGCGGGGGTGAGCTCGCGGAGGCCGAAGTCGTCGCAGATGAGGACGGCCGGGCGGGCCCAGGCTCTGAGGCGTTTGTCCCAGGTGGCGTCGGCGCGGCCGCCGGCGAGGTCGGCGAGGATGCGGCTGGTTTTGGCGAAGCGGACTTCGTGGCCGGCGCGGATGGCCTGGTGGCCGAGGGCGCAGGCGATGAAGGTCTTGCCGACGCCGACCGGGCCGGACAGGATGACTGATTCGCGGGCGGGCAGCCAGCGCAGGGCGGCGAGGTCGCGGATGGCGGCGGCGGGGATGCCGGGGCTGGCGGTGAAGTCGAAGCCCTCGAAGGTGGCCTGCTCATCGAAGCGGGCCCGGTGCAGGCGGCGGCCGATGGCGGCGCCGGAACGGCGGCTGATCTCGTCTTCGCACAGGACCTGGAGGAACTCCAGGTGGCCGAGGTCCCCGGCGCGGGCCTGGGTGAGCCGTGCCTCCAGCGTGCCGAGCATGCCGGAGAGCTTGAGGGTGCGCAGGGCTGCGCTGAGGCCGTTGGTGTCGGTGATGGCGGTCATCGGAGGGGTTCTCCTTCGGCGGCAGCGGGCACGGTGTCCTGGCGGGCCGGGCCTGCTGCGGCCCGCACCGCCCTGGCGGGCCTGGGGCGGCCTGGTGGTGCCGGGATAGCCAGGAGCGCGGGGTCCGCGGGGTGCCCGGAGGGCGTGGCGGCCGGGTCCGCGGCGGCGCCGGGGGCCGTGGCGGGGAAGGGGAGGACGTTCGCGAAGATCTCGCCAGGGCCGCGCAGGAACGCGCCAGCGCTGGCAGCGGGTGCGGGTGCGGCCGGTGGCCAGGTTTCGGTGCCGGCGGCCAGGATCCCGCGGATGGTCTTATAGGACGGGTCCCCGGCCTCGATCGCGCGGGCGCAGGCTGCTTCCAGGCGGGCGGTGTCGTGCTTGCCGCCCAGGCCGATCACGCCCTGGGCGGCCCGCAGCCGGTAGAGGGCATTGTCAGCCATGAGCTCCTCGATGACCTGCGTGCATGCCGGCCCGATGCCCGCCGCCTGGCGGCGGCACCACGCCGGGGTCCGCATGAAATGCGCGACTTTCTCAGGCGGGTAATCGGCCAGGTCGGTCTGCTTGCCGCGCTGCTTGCGCGGGTGGGTCTTGACCAGCTCCCCGCGGTCGAAGAACTGAACCATCGTGAAGGTCAGCCGCACGTCGAGGGTCTTGCCGATGTGCCGCCAGGGGATGGAATACAGCACCTTGGCGACCGAGGCGTGGATGTCGGGCCCGACCTTCGCGGTGCGCCATTCCGCGAGCACGAACTCCCCGGCCGGCAACGCTGCCAGCGTGCCCTTCTCTGCCGCCTCGAACACGGCCAGCGGGCTGGCGCCCTCCAGCGGCCGGCAGGCCCGCCGGCCGGCCACCTCGGTGCACCAGCGTTCGCCCTCGGATTGCATCTGCGCCAGCGAGGTGAATTCCCGGCCCCGCCAGAAGCTGTCCCGGATATACGGCATCGGCCGTTCAACCTGCGGTTTGTCCCGGGGTTTCCGGGACCTGGCAGGGTCTATCAGGCACCCGTAATGGGCGGCCAGTTCCGCGTATGCCCGGTTGATTTTCGGGTCATACAGGTCCGGCCGGTCCACGCCGGTCTTCAGGTTGTCCGGGACGAGCCGGGCCGGGACCCCGCCGAAGAACTCGAAGGCCTTCACGTGGCACTCGGTCCAGGCATGCTGGTCCAGCCTGATCACCGGCCGCACGAACAGGTGCCGCGAGCAGCACAGCACCATCACGAACGCCCAGACCACGTGCCTGGCCCCGGTCAGCGGGTCAAGCCAGCGGCCCAGCTGCCCGTAATCGATCTGCGCTTCCTGGCCCGGCTCACGCGGTGCCAGCCGCAGCACCCGCACCTGTTCCCGGCGCGTCTCCTCCGGCACGTTCGCCGCCACATACCGGCGCAGGCTCGCATACGACGCCGCCAGTCCATGATCACCGGCCAGCCGCTGCCAGATCGTCTTCACCGTCACCCCGGCCTTGAGCTGGGCAGTGATGAACTCATGGTGCTTGCCGATCTCCGGCCAGGTCACCTGCCGCAGCCCGGCATCGGCCAGTTCCGGGAACCACCCCGCGACCCGCTCCCGCCACTCCTGCCCGGTCACCGGGGGGCCGCCTGGTGCCAGGCCCTCCGCCTCCGCCGGGGCCAGGTACTTACGGACCGTCTTGCGGTCCAGCCCCAGGCTCTCCGCGATCTGGTTCTTGCTCCGGCCCGCATACCAATGCGCCAGAATCTCGGTCACATCGACCACGTCGAACGTTCTCCTTGCCATCGGCCCCCCGCCCGTTGCGACGGAGGGAAGCATCCTGCCTTCCCGATGACCAGCCCCGCACCGACACGCACGCCATCCCCATGGGGAATAACGTGACTCCGCCGGGTGGGGAATTACGTGCTCACATCAAGGCCCCGACTGGGGAATTACGTGATCGCCGACACTCACCCCGGGAACCGTGCTTCGCTGGCACCGCCGCCTGGTTCACATCGGTTGCAGCCTTGGCACCGAGGCTCTTGCCGTCTGGAAAGGTCTCCAGAATCTCGGAGTCGTCATCGGGGTAATACATCACTCCCGAGGTTACATACAGCCACGTTGCGTGAGCAATAACGAATGCAGGTTCGACCACCGGCGAGTAGCCAGCCACGATGGCCAGGAGACCAACGTCTAGCCTCGCTCGGGCGGGCCCCGCCAGCGGGCCGCGGTGCAGAGCTAAGCCGTCAGGTCGAGGGCGTCGAACCCCGTTCCATGTCGGTCAGGAACCATCCCTCACGGCCGCCAGTCGACTGGCTGGCGCACCAGCGCAGGCCGATGCACCAGCGACCGTGGCGATCCTTGCGCTGGCCGATCACTCGGGCCAACACCATGTACCGTCTTGCAAGAGGACCTCGGCGTCGGTGTCCTCTGGGATCGTCGAGCCCGGTACGGCGCCTGGGGGAGTACTCGCCGTAGGCGATCCCTAAGGATGCTCGGCCGGGGCGCCCGGCCTGGAGGGCGCTTGCTACCGGCGGCGGGGGTCGAGAGCGCCATCGGCTAGTCGCTCGACTTCGCCTCGATCGTTGCGTCTGGCCAGCACCGACACACGACGAGCTTGCGTTCCCTCCGGTCCGGCGACTGGCGTACGCCTGCGTTGAAGGCGCACTCTGCGGCGGTTCTGCCGTTCTCTGCCCCGCCAAGAAAACAGGGGGCGGTGCGAACCGTTTGGGCGACAGACACCGTAGTTGTGGCAAGTCCCCAGATACGGGCCCCAGCGACGGAGGAGACAGGCTCCTGGCTGGCTAACTGGGTCCGTCACAGCTCGGCCATCATGGCCAGAGATGGAGCTGCAAAATGTATGACGGCCCGAACTACAACCCTCCTGATGTTCAGCGCCATGCCCCAGGTCAGCCGCCCTGGGTGCAAACGCAAGCCAAGGCGATGCACGACGCAGCTGCCTGGCAGGCCCGTCGCCCAGACGGCAGGAGAGTGGCCGTGACCCTATCCAGAACGCGACGCTTCAAGTTCGCCCTACGGCAACGCACGGGCGTGCTTAGCGCTCTCGTCGTTGCCATCGCCGCCGCCCTCAGCTTCGGCAGTGTTACGCCAGCGTTCGCTGGCAACACGCCGGACTGCGGCACGACCTCCCCGTACCTGCACTGCTACTCCTATACGGAGTTCGATCTCGGCGGCGCAGCACAGTTCGAAGGTGGCCATGGGACCTTCCCGCTTACGAATCTCAAATCCGGGCCGTCGAGCGGCGCCAACAACGGCGCTTCGGACTATCACGTCAACAACACCGTCTGGGTCAATTTCAGCTCCACCGATTACATCGAAGGGGGAGTGCGAGACGGGTATGTCCAGCCCAACAACTACAACCACTGCGGCAACGGCTCATGCGACAGTGTTACGTATGAGTCTGGCAGCGGTGCCTCGCAGCCATGCATCAGTAACGGCTGTGGAGCCTACGTTCTCTACTGGGAGGACCACCATAACTCCGGCGGCACGCAATACACTTACATGCACATCGTCCGTTTCCTCTCTCCGACGGGAGGAAATGAGTTCGTCGACATCCTTTGGAACTATTCCGGTCACAACGACTGGGATCTCAACTTCACAGGTGCTTACGCATACAGTGGGCAAAGCACGATCGACGACGGGTATCATCACCCGACGAGCGTCCAGGTAGGCGGCGAGCTGTACGCACCCGCAAACAATGGCGAGTGCGCAGCGTACAGCGCCGACCAAGCGGGGGTGTGGGAAACACCGGGCTGGACCATCATCTGGCCTGAGACAGCGCCCGGCGCCACTGTCACCCCCTCCACCTTCACCTCCTTGTTCGGCAACGGATTTTACGACAGCAGCGGCGATTTGAACTGGTCCGCAAATACACCCTGCACGTAACTACTAGTCACTCGCAAAGCGACGTCCCGTGCTGCTAGAGGGTCTCGGCACGGGACGTCGCTTTGCGTCTATGTTTTGCACATGACGTTTCCTTGGCGGGCGGCGTTTATGCTGGCAGCAACTTTATCCTTCGCTGCATGCGGCACCAGTTCTACGGCTTACATCTCAGCCTCGATCCACCGCATGAATTCAGGTGATCGTTTCCGCGGCGGCCGGGCCTGTGGGCTGATCTTGATGGCAACTGCGGGCATGGTTTATCTGCCGCTCACGTTTCTGCGGGGTGCCCATGGGTCCGTGCTGGGGATTTGGGATGGCCAGGTGGCCGGTGCAGGCGGTAGGGATGCGGTGACCGGGGCTGGGCTGGTAAGGCCGCGGCGGCGGGCGGGCCGCAGGCGGCGTCGAACAGGTTCATCCATCCGGTGTCGCGGTGCCAGTCTTCGGGCAGGTGCAGGGTGATGTGGCCGCGGCCGTGGCGGGCGGTGCGGGCGGCGACGCTGATGAGGTCGCGGTGCAGCGTGGCGCCTCTGGCCTTGGCGTGCGTGAGGCTGGCCAGGGACCCGGCGGCGCGCAGCAGGTTGTGCGCCATGGCGGCGCAGGCCAGCCAGGCCGCGTTCGCGGGGAACGACCCTGAGGTTCTCTGAACTAACCGGCTATGTTCTGACGTTGGCGCCGCGTCCGCTGGCGTGTCAGGCCGGCTGGGTTTGCCTGCCCGTGATCTCGTGGAAGGCGACGCGGAGCCGATGGTAGCCAGGGACGTCGCTGGCGATGTCGTAGTGGCCGCGGCGCAGATTCTGCACGAATGCGTGGCCGGCGGCGAGGATCCGCGCTGATCGGTGCCGTTTCAGGCCCGGCATCGGCCGGAGCCGGGCTTTCAGCCGCCCGTGATCGGCCTCGATTGGGTTGTTTGCGTACTGCTCCACGGTGTGCAGCGCCGAGGGGATCAGCTCGTCGAGGACCCTCGGGTAAACGGCTGCGCGGTCGGTGGTGACCTCGGCCGGGATGGTGCCGGTGCGCAGCGCTCGGCTGAAGAAGTGCCGCGCGGCCGTCAGGTCGCGCTTCGCGGACATCAGGGCGTCGATGACCTGGCCATGCTGATCGACCGCCCGGTAGAGATAGGTCCACTTTCCGGCGACCTTCAGGTAGGTCTCATCGACGAACCAGCGGTTCCCGGGAGCGTGGCGGGCCGGCCGGGCCGCCTCGATGAACTCCAGAGTGAACCGCTGCACCCACCGGTAGACGGTGACGTGATCGACGGTGATACCGCGCTCGGCCAGCAGTTCCTCGACGTCCCGGTAGGACAGTCCATAGCGCAGGTACCAGCGGACCGCGACCGAGATCACCTCCCGCGGGAACCGGAAGCCAGCAAAGACCGAGGCCGTGCCAGGCGCAGTCACAGGACCAGTCTCCAGCCTCCCACGATCGGCCAACGCAACAGTGCCCCCCAGGGGCCCCAGGGCCCCGGCAAAGTCGTTTAGGCGAAGAGCGCGTTGTTGCCGGGGATGAGCTGCTTGTACGCGACGCGCATGCCCCTGAACCCGGCGTTGAGCGCGCTGATGCTCATCTGCGTCGGCCCGTGGCGGTCACCGTGCGAGACCACCAGCGGGTCGGTGAACTTGACGCCACCCTGCAGGAACATCGCGACATGCTGCGTCGCGCCCTCGGTGCCGTAGACCACCAGGTCGCCGCGCCAGGTCTGGTTGAGCGCGATCGAGTTCAGCTGGACGTCGATCGAGTCGCTGTTGCCGTAGTCGTTGAACCCGTAGCCGTTGGGGTCGGGCGCCTGTGACCACTGGCACATCAGCGTGACGAAAGTCGAGCAGTCGCAGGCGAAGCCCGCGGGGATCTGCCGGTGGGGCGCGAGCACCATGGGGCGCTTCTCGACATAGCCGAACTTGGCCTTATTCTTAACCGCCCACTTCAGATTGGATACGAGCGCGGCACAGACCTCGTTGACGATGTTCGGATCCGCTTTCGGCGACGCTGCCGTTCCCGTTGTCATTACAATTCCTCCTTTTAGATACGCGATTACTCGCCCCCGACATGATCGTACTCTTTGCCCGGCGTATTCACACGGCCCAGCCGGCCAGTTGCCAGAAATCGCGCCCGTGACGGAGCACGTCACACACACATTTGCCGCACAATATCTACCCGAACGAGAATCACGGCGAGTATGCAATGAGACTTATTCATAAGGCGCACTGATGGAGGCTGGCCAGGCCCGGGTGGCTTGCGAACATGAGCATTCGGGTGGTTATCGCTGCTCACAGCCGGGGACTTGGCTGCCGGAGTGCGACAGCCAAGTCCGGGCCGGGTCACTTCTGGAGGACGGCCTCGATCTCCAGGCTGATCGACACCTTGTCGCCGACGACGACGCCACCGCCGTCCATCGGGATGATGCTATCGATGCCGAAGTCGCGCCGGTTGATCTGCGCGGTCGCGGAGAAGCCGACCCGCTGCCCGCCGAACGGGTCCGGCCTGAACCCGTTCACCTCGACGGCCAGCGGCACCGGCCGGGTGACGCCGTGCAAGGTCAGCTCACCGTCGATGACCCAGTCGTCGCCGGCCCGGCGAATGCCGGTGGAGCGGTAGCTCATCGTCGGGTACTTCCCGACCTCGAGGTAGTCGGCGGAACGGAGGTGGTTGTCACGCGGTTCGCTGCCGGTGTCGATGGACGCGAGGTCGATCGCCGCGGCCACCGGCGAGCCCTGTGGGGCTCGAATACACGATCGTGCAGGTGACCTGCTCTCTTGTGGGTGCCGATAATGCCTTGATCTCATGCGACCTGCGAATACTCTTGGAGGAGGCCGCCAAGCCGGTCGCGTCTGAGAACGCGGATGTTATCGTCGGCCGGCGTGATGTGGGACCTTCCGTCGGGTGGTCTCTGGCCGAGGGTCCGGCGCGGCCGGTGGGTGTTGTAGTGATCGACGTATTCGCTGAGCGTGTGGTGCAGGTGTCGCCGGCCGGCGATGCGGATGCGGTCGGTGCACTCGCGCCGCGCACTGGCGATCCACCGCTCGCAGATCGCGTTCGCGCGCGGCGCCCGGACGGGCGTGGTGATGACTCGCATGCCGGCCGCGGTGAAGACCGCGTCCAACGCGTCGGTGTACTTGGCGTCCCGGTCCCTGATGAAGAACTTCAGGCCGTCGGTCCGCTTGCCAAAATCCATGAGCGCGTTCCGGGCCTGCTGGACCGTCCACGCGGTGGTCGGGTGGGCGGTGACGCCGGCCAGGTGGACGCGGCGATGGTGGTGCTCGATGACGAACAGCACGTAGAGCCGGCTCAGGAAGACAGTATCGACCTGGAAGTCCACTGCAGCGATCGTCTTGGCCTGGGCGGACAGGAACTGCTTCCAGCTGGCGGCTGCACGGCGCGGTGCAGGGTCGATTCCGGCTTCAGGGCGACTCCGAAGGGCCACAAAACCTTCATCTCCCGCACAGCACCGCATCAAGGACTCGTTCCTACATCCGGTCCTCCTTGCGTTCAGGACACACCTCGGCACGCACAGGCACAGGATCAAGCGCCGGCCCATTCTCGGCGGCCTCATCAACGAATACGAGCGGGCCGCATAGAAGCCCAGGTCAACACCGGTGGCCGAGTTCTGGAACCGCACAGCTCGCGGATGGAGTGCGGCTGATTTTGTGTGGCGGGCGTGCCGGGAGTACCGTCATCCTCCGGCGATGCGGGTCAGGCTCTCTCGCACGGTCTGCGTCACTGGATCCCCTGGTGGCAGCATCCGCTCACAGCGTGCGACGGTCTCGCGCAGCAGCGTCATCGCATCGCTGAGCCGGCCCACCCGGTAATAAGCGTTCGCCAGATTCGCGCGATGCGCCAGGGTATCCGGGTGATCGGCACCGAGCACCCGGCTGTAGGCTGCGCCGGTCTCCTCGTAAAGTTGCAGCGCGGAGGCCATCCGGCCGACCGAGTAATTGGCTGCGGCTAGGTTACCGCGGGCCGCAATCGTGTCCAGGTGGTCGGGGCCAAAGATCCGCTCCAGGTCGGCGAGCACCCGCTTGTAGTGGGAAAGAGCATGTCTGGGCCGCCCGGCGGCCAGGTAAGCGTCGGCGAGATGCTGGCGGGTTGTCGTGGTGTCCGAGTGCGGGGATCCCTGAATGCGCTCGCGGTCGGCTAGCGTGCGCTGGTACAAGCGGATGGCGTCATCGAACTGCCCAGCGGCGTGGTGGGTGGCTGCGAGCTCATCTCGCGCGCCAAGTGTGTCGGGGTGGTCAGCCCCGCGGACTCGCTCGTAGTCGGCTACTGCCTCGTTGAGGATGGTAAGCGCATCTTGGAGCTGATTCGCCGCCAGTAAAGCATGACCGAGATCGCGCCTGGCTCCGATAGTGCCGGGATGATTCGGTCCAAGCGTGCCGACCCGGTCCGCCATGACCCGCTGAAACCACGGACAAGCCTCCTCTGCCAGCCCCGCCGTAAGATAAGCGCCGGACAGTCGCTGGCCGATCGTCAGGGTGCACGGGTGGTTCGGCGCAAGGACTCTCTGACTGACCGCGGCGAGATTCCTCCAGTATGTGACGGCGGGGCCGACCAGGCGTGCGCCGTCATGGCTGCGCCCGGCGCGCAGCAGCAGCGGATGACAGTTGCCCGCCCAAAACAAGTCTCCGGCAGCTTGCTGAAGGCTGGCCGCGCAACTGCGCAGGTCCGCAGCAAGCCATGCCCGCTGCTCATCCTCCGGCCACACCTCAAGCAGGGCGTCCGCGGCTGCTCTGGCCGCACGATCGAACAATTCCTCGGGCATAGCCGCCCGGACTGCCGCCTGGATCACTGGCTTCATCCGGACGGTCGGCGGTGTGGCCGCCTGGTCGATGGAAAGCAAGCCAACCCGATCCAGAATGAGCAAACCTCCCCGGACCCGCTCCCGATCCACGAGCCCGCCTGCGCCGTCGGCCGCAAAAAACCTGAACGCTGCCGGAGCGGTGAAGACCGCTCCGGGAATCCCATGGCCGTCAAGAAGCGCAGCGAACGCCAGCAACGACCGGACAGCCCCGCGGGGCAACAGCCGGTCGGCCTGCTCAGCGGAGAGGGTCCATGTGACTGAGACGGCAGACAGCGATCCGCCAGCCGTCTCCGCCAACTGCTCCCGCCTGCGCAGGAAGTAACTCCGGTAGTTTTGGCACGACAGTCCTGACGTTGCGATGACAGCGCTGGCCTGGGCGAGCGCCAGCGGCTCGCAGCCAAGAGCTTCGACGAGGTCCATCGCTCCATGGCGCTGGCCAGGGTCGGCTGTCAGGCGGCCCCGCAGATAACTCAGGGCTTCGCGAGGACCGAAAGCCCCGACAGGCAGGACATGGGCCCGGCGATCGCCCGCGAGAGCCGCAGAACCCGCGGTCGTGATCAGAACCCTGCCTGCTGGCCCCTCCGGCCACAGCCCCGCCAAGTCCGCCGCGTCGGACTGATCCTCGAGCACCATGAGCCATGGTCGGCTGGTCTCGCCGAGCCAGCTGACGAAGCGTGCCGCGATCGACTCGGCATCACCCGCAGGATCGGCGCCCATCGCTGCCACCGCTGCCTTCACATAGCCGGACAGCACTGAGGCACGGCTCGTGGCGGCAACCCAGACCAGCAAATCCACCCCGCGCGATTGCCACAATGACTCCGCGAAAGCCACCGCGAGCTGGGTCTTACCGCACGACCCCAGCCAATTTTGCGGACCCTCCGCAGCTCCCCGGCCAGGCATCAGCGCCACAGCTGCGCCCGGATTCAGCGCCGCCCCAAGGTCTGGCGCACTCGCCGGCCTCGCGATGAAGCCTTCGGCAAGCGGGGGCACGGCGCCCGACAACAGCGGCCACCCGACCTGAGCGTCCCGTGACCCAGCGGGCCTTCCGGCCGCTACTCCGGGCAGAGAGGGCGGACTTCCCGTGTCGGCCGCAGCGGGGAAGGCCGGAGTTCCCACTTTCTTGGTACCGGAGGTGGCGGCCGAAGGACTCTCACCCTCTGGCCGGTACCTGTTTGCATGGCCGATGTCCGGCGTTATTAGCTGCTCATGGAGGTGACCTGTGACCTCAGCGAGGTCGGCAGCGGCCGGTAGGCCGTCTCCCCATGGGGCAGGGTCGGTAGGCCAGATTGTTTCGGCAGGCGGGAGATGCTGCGCGACGCCCCCTGGACCGGAGCCATATGGCGCGAGGCCTAAAGTAGTGCGCAGTGCGTCAGCGAACTCCCGGCAACTGTCGTAACGGTCCTCTGCGGTCTTGGCTAGCGCCCGCGTCAAGACGCCGTCGACCGCAGGAGGAAGGCCGGACCGCTGGGACGTCAGGAGCGGGGGCGGCTCTGACATGTGTGCCCAGATTACCGCTGTGGGGTGCTCGCGGGGGAACGGCGGCGTTCCGCTGAGCAATTCGAACGCCGCGCACGCCAGCGAGTACTCATCCGCTCGCCCGTCCACTGGCCTGCCCTGGATCTGCTCTGGGGCCGAGTAGCTTGGGGTTCCCAGAAACTGCCCTGCCCCGGTCAGTCCGAGTGAGGATTGCATGCCCTTGCTCAATCCGAAATCCGATAGGTAGACGTGATCGGGTCGACCAGGCCGTGTGTCCACCAGCATGTTCGCTGGTTTGACATCACGGTGCACCAGGCCGACTGTGTGTGCGGCATCCAGCGCTGACGCCACCGCAGAGATGATCGCCGCCGCACGACTCGGAGAAAGCGGCCCTGCCCTGCGTATCACCGTCCGCACGTCCCCGCCGGGGACGTAGCGCATCGCGATGAACAGCACACCATTCGCCTCGCCGGCCTCATGCACGGGGATGATGTGCGGGTCATCGACGGCTGCCGCTGCCCGCGACTCCCGGATGAACCGCTGCCGGAACGCCTCATCTGCGGCCAGTGCTGGGGACAGAACCTTCAGCGCCACCAGTCGCTGAAGACGCTCATCGCGCGCCCGGAATACCACCGACATCCCGCCTGCCCCGACCTGCTCTTCCAAGCGGTATCCCGCGATCCGTGAGCCCGCGGCGACGCTGACTGGCAAGCCACCGGCCTCCACGCGAGTCTCACCACTCACCGCGCCCCCAGCCCTCGCCAGTACCCAATGCCCAGTTTTCCGCTCTAACCCCACGAGAGGATGCTACGACCAGGTCTGCCAGTCCAACGGGCTTACCAAGCTATCCGGTTCGGCCACGCCTGCCGCTACCTCGCAGAACACTTCCATCTTGGCGCACCGCAACCTGCCCAAAGCGGACTAATCCGCCCATTTCCCTGGTGCTCTCCTGGCGTTCATGATGGAGTGGACAGCGAGGCACTGTTTATCCTGATCTTGGAGTGACTCGGCAGGAGTCCCGATCACGGTGGTGTGTCGAGTTGAGATACAGCGGTCGGGTCGCCCGGGAGGATCTCACCCCCAGGCTCCCACAGGTTCCGACGTGACTTCTCGCGCAGGCCCTCTAGCCACGAACCAAAGGACGACGATGTACGCTCGTTCTCCGCGCCCCACAGAGTTGAGGGACTGACTCGGCCCTCGGCGACAAGCGTCTCGATAATATGCCGCATCGAGACCATGTCAGCGCTTAGGCTGCGCGGGATGTCCATTCGTGGCTTTACCGCAGATTTCAGATACTCTATGCCATCTTTGATGGCTTCCAATTCGGAGACAATGGGGTTATCAGGCGCAAGCGCCTCTAGACTCCTCGAAGCCGCCGCCTTGGAAACGACTGACGATACCTCGTGAGCCGGATCCAGCACCGTTCTCAACGTCTCGGTTAGGTCGGCAATACCTTTCTCGGCCTGCTCTGCAGTGATCGGATATGTACCCCCAAGGGTAATTGCTCGCTCATCCCTAGCGTCGAAGGCGAGAGACTCGACAGTATCGCAGATAATAATGGTCTTCTTCCCGAATGAATGAGCTATTCCAAGTTCATAGTAAACATTAGGATTACGGCTAGTCAGATCGGCTATAACAACCGGCGACTCTATGAGTGCCTTAACCATCTGTGGAGTCTGGCCTGGCGTAGGATCGAGACTGACTCCGTACACTTCAAGCCCAATAGCTGCTAAAGACGGCTTTATTATAAATCTGACGATTGTGTCGGCGCGCTTCCGCTGGATTGAATCCTGTTCACCTATTTGCGTTATCACGAATACTCTATGTTTACGAGGCTTAGCTGTCATAGCAGGACAGTATACCCATGTGTACGTGCTCAATCCCGCAATCGCGAAAGTCTCCGCTCAGTACTACAGTCGCGGTTTTCCGGCGCGTGGCCGCGCTACTGCTCGGCGTGATGCTTTGTGCGCCGGACGTTGTCACATTGCGTCACCACCTTCCCGGCCGCGGCTTGTTACCCGGTTCCGGTTATGGCGAGGAGCCGGGCGCTGGAGTGGTGCCAGCGGGCGATGGCCTGGTGCCTGTGCCGTGCCAAAACTCGCGCATGGGCTCTGAGTTGGTGTTTTCTGTGCCCGTCAGGCTGCTCTCCGGTACTCGTTGATCAGGCCGTGGACGATCTGTCTGCGTTTGATCCGCGCGGTAATGTC
>Ga0187863_10002562_pt1 | contig 13775 bp, 10 predicted proteins | sample June2016WEW_11_1_FD_132975 | JGI IMG/M metagenome (GOLD analysis project Ga0187863, IMG submission 132975) | Peatland microbial communities from SPRUCE experiment site at the Marcell Experimental Forest, Minnesota, USA - June2016WEW_11_10 | ecosystem: Environmental > Terrestrial > Soil >... | reverse complement strand
TTTCCTCGGGCTTCTCCGCGGTAGCTTTTTTCGGCATGAGGGGAACGTTTGCGCGTTCGCAAGAAAAAGAGAAACTAACATAGCACAGGCGGGGGCGCTGGAGCTGGGCTCTTCGAGAACGAAGATTTCTCTCCGGCTTCCAGCGGAGCTGGACAACTATCGGCGCGTGAGCTCTTCGAGAGCCTGAACCCAGTGCAACAGATGATTCAACGATGGCGTATGCGTGTGATCGAGCACCAGTGGAGTGACCGAGATGGCGCCGTCGCGAATGGCGGCGTGATCTGTTCCCGGCTCGATGCCTTCGGTAAGCTGCTGCTCATGGAGCCAGTAATAGCGGCGGCCGCGTGGATCGATGCCGGGCTGAAGGAGGTTTCGCGTGATCTTTGACGACTGGCGCGTAAAGCGCACCTCCCCGCTCCAGGGCTGCGGCACATTTATGTTCAGCAGAACGCCTCTTGGCAAGCCTTCTTTCAGGACCACCGGTACCAGAGGACGTGTGAAGTGCGCCGCGGGCGAAAAATCAAATTCCTTCCCGCGAAACGCCACCGAAACCGCCAGCGACGGCGTGCGGTTGATCGCCCCTTCCATCGCCGCGCCTATTGTTCCAGAGTAGTAGACGTTCTCGCCCAGGTTTCCGCCCGGATTGATCCCCGAAACGACGATATCGGGCTTTTCTTTCAGGAGCGTGTTAAATGCCAGAATCATGGCGTCGGCGGGCGTGCCTTCGACGGCGAACTCGCGTTCTGCGAGCTGCTCGCAATAAATTGGCTGGCGCAGCGTAAGCGATTGCGCCGTCGCGCTGCGCTGCTGGGAGGGGGCCACGACCGTCACCGTGCCGATTTCGCTGAGTTCGTTCACCAGCGCGCGCAACCCCGGCGCGTGAATCCCGTCGTCGTTCGTGACTAGAATGTGCGGTGCCATGAAGTTTAAGTTTCGCGGCGGGTGTCTATCCCGGATCTTTTCATTGAAGCAGGTGGGTCGGTCAATTTCTCGAGCGGCGACGACGGAGATTTCAGTGTCGCCCTAAAAGGTGTGAAGACCGTTAGCGCCGCGTCGGCATCTCCCTACGCGACTGGCGTGGGCGGCACCAGCGTGTTCCTGAACGGCAATAACTCCATCAAGTTGCAGACGGGTTGGGGCAACAACATAACCCGCATCGCGACTTATCCTCTCACTACAGGGGGAGTCAATCCACCCATTATTCCGCCGACCTTTGAAGGCTTTTACGCTGGAGCTGGCGGGGGCGCGAGCGCTGTCTGGGCGAAACCGTCGTTCCAAGGGAGCTTGCCTGGGAGCTGGCGGCTCGTCCCGGATATCGCATATCTAGCGGATCCCTACACCGGTGTTGAGTTCGTCGACACCGAAGGTGGAACGCAGTCGATCGGTGTTGTCGGCGGCACCAGCCTGGCCTGCCCCATGTTCTCGGGTCTGTGGGCAATCGCGACTCAGGCTGCTGGCGGCAACTTACTCGGCCAGGCGGCTCCAATCCTTTACGGTCTGCCTGCCGATGCGATCACCGATGTGATTGCCCATACCGCGGCGACCAACGCCAATGGCACCACCTACGCCACTGCCTCGACTCCCGTTTCCTACACTCCGGCCGAGTTGGTGGCTCCGGTAGAGACCACCTCTGATTTCGTGAGCTTGCTCTATCAGGGGACCTCCACACGCTGGTACGCAATCAGCTTCGGCACCGACACTTCGCTAAACGTCGGCGCCGGATGGGACAACGTCACTGGACTGGGCACGCCGAACGGCGCCAACTTCGTCACGGCGGTCGCCGCGGCCAAGTAGCCGCAAACGAAACACGACCCAGAGCAGGCCGGGGCAATCCCGGCCTGCTTTTTTGTTGGATCCCGTCATGCGAAACTCACACCCGTACCCACTTGGACCGGCAATCGGAACCCGAAAACTCAAGCCAAGATAAAATGGCCGATCGCATTCGTTCGTGAAACCCATGGCCTCTTCTTCTGCCAAGACAACGAAACGCTCGAAAGGATCCGTGGCGGCCTCCAAGGCGTCTCCACCGCCGGATGAACGCGGCCTCGGCGGGCAGACTTCTGATCGTCAAACCTTGCTCTTGTGCCTGTTGCTATTCTCCGCTGTGCTGGTCTCCTATAGCTCGGTCATTCACAACCAGTTCCTGGATTATGACGACGATCGCTACATCACCGAGAACCCCAGCGTAAGGCGGGCCTGACGTGGGCCACTGTGGAATGGGCTTTCACCACCGCCGAGGAGGCCAACTGGCATCCCCTGACCTGGCTTTCCCATGAGCTCGACTTCACCCTTTTCGGTCTGAATCCCGCTGGACACCACGCCGTGAATGTCTTGCTGCACGCCGCGAACGCAGTGCTTCTATTTCTGCTGCTCCAGAGCGCTACCGGATTCCGCTGGCGCAGCCTCATGGTCGCCGCCTTGTTTGCGTTGCATCCGATTAATGTCGAGTCCGTCGCCTGGGCAGCCGAGCGCAAGAACGTGTTAAGCATGTTGTTCTTTCTGCTCGCGCTTTATGCCTACGGCTGGTACGCGCGCAGGCCGCAAATCAGCCGCTACGCCGCAGTCGCGTGCTTCTTCGCTCTCTCGCTGCTCGCCAAGCCGCAGGCGGTCACGTTTCCATTTCTGCTTCTACTGTGGGACTACTGGCCGCTCGACCGAATTGGCGCTCAGGACGAGAAGCCGCAAGCAGGGAACACGCCCAGGTTTTCGATACCAAGGCTCTTGCTCGAGAAAGTGCCGCTTTTGCTGCTCTCCGCCGCCAGCGCAGTGGTGACGATGGAGGTGCAAGAAGCCGGCCACGCCGTCAAGGATCTGTCCCTTTTCAGCTTTCCCTTAAGGTTGGAAACCACCGTAATCTCATATGCGCGCTATCTAGGCAAGGCGCTCTGGCCAGCACGACTGGTGGCACCCTACCCGCACCCCATCAACCTCTATCCCGCCTGGCAGGTTACTGGAGCCGCAGTATTGTTGCTGCTCATCACAGCCATCGTCCTCCGCGAACGCCGCAAACGTTATCTTGCCGTCGGCTGGTTCTGGTTCCTCGGCAGCCTGGTGCCGATGATCGGACTCGTGCAGGTGGGAGATCAGGCCATGGCCGATCGCTACGCCTATATCCCATTCATCGGATTGTTTCTGATGATCGTCTGGCGGATTGCCGACGGCGTCGCCGACTGGAACGCGCGACCGACCCATGTCCGGAAAATCCCCACCCGCTGGCTGGCCATTCCGGCGGTTTGTTATCTGCTCTTGCTGGGAACCCTTACTTACCGCCAAGTGCGCTACTGGCACGATCCAGAATCGTTCTGGCGCCGCGCATTGGCCCTCACCGAGGATAACTACATTGCACACGACTCCTTGGGAGCCTTGCTGCACCGCCAGGGTAGAACCGACGAGGCCGTTGAGCAATTTCGTGCCGCGCTCGCCATCCGCCCTGACAGTCTGCGCGCCAACCTCAATCTCGGCGCCTATGAGTTCAGCCAGGGCAAGTCTGCGGCCGCCATCGCACGGTTTCAAATGGTGGCGAATCGCGCGGGTAACGTTCGCCTTCGCTCGAAAGCTTACAGCGATTTGGGATTTGCTTATCGCCAGATGGGGGAGCCGCTGCAGGCGAAGCAAGCTTTCGAACAATCGCTCCAGGTTATGCCCAACCAACCCATGCTCATGGTCATGCTCGGCTTGATCGCGCAGAAAAATGGCGACTTGGCGGAAGCCGTTCGTCAGTACACCCACGCCTCGGCGCTGCAGCACGCCGACACTCAGTACTTGCTGCTGGCGCAGGCGTTGCGGCAAGAAGGACGCCTGGATGAGGCCAACGTCGCCTTCCAGCGCGCGGCGCGTGTCTCGCCCAATCTAGCGCAAGCGCAGAAAACCGCAGAGTCGCTTCTCGCCGGGAAGTGATACGCGGCAGCCCAGCAACTCTCAACCTTAATGCACTAGCGGTTGGCTAATGACCAACGACTAGAGACCACCGACTGCCTTAACGATCGCCCGCCGGAGAAGCCAACGCCCACGGTTTGCCGTCGAAATGCGCAGGCAAGGCGAGGCCAAACAGTTTCAGGATCGTCGGCGCCACATCCACGATCGCGGGCTTGTCTTCGATGAACTTGTGGCTCGAGAACAAGACTCCCGGAACTAGCCGTGGATCGATGCAATGGTCGCCGCTCCAGGCCTTGGTGTTGTCCTCGAAGATCTGTCTGGTGACCTTGCCCATCACTGAATCCCACGAGGCGCGATATCCAGCCCCGTATCCGACCAGCAAATCCGGCGCATTTTCCGTGTATGGACCGCGATAGAACTCGTCCGTAACAAACACGCCCGTCACTCCGACCGCACCCGAAGCCGGATCGACCAACCCGCTCAACCGTTCCCGCAGCTCGTCTTTCAGCGCGTCAGCTTCCGCCGGATCGACGATGCCCTGCTTCTCGCGCCCCTTGAGATTCAGGTAAAGTCCGTTGAGACCCATGGTGTAAGCGCGCGTTCGCGACCAATCCACATCGTCGAACCAGTCGCCACTTTCGCTCTTGCCGTCCTTCAGCGCGAGATATCCATTCTGGTGCAGCCAGGCATTCAGATTCATGCAGCGCGCAAACGATTTGAACCCATGATCGGAAATCACCATCAGCAAAGTGTCGTCGTCGATCCTCTCCATCACGCGTCCGACGAGGCGATCCATGCGTTCGTATAAATCTTGAATCACCTGTGGATGCTCGCTGTGCGGCACATCGCGCGCCGCCGGATGGTCTTCCTCCAGATAGCGCCAGAACATGTGCTGTACGCGGTCGGTCGTATCGAAGACGCACGTGCACAGTCCCTGCTTGGTTTTATCCAGCGCGTCGAACAGCATCTTCTCGCGATCTTCGTGATTACCGTAGGCCTGCGCCAGAAAGGCATCGTCGTCGAGCACATGCTCGTTGAGCGCCCATGTGTCTTCCGCGAGACCGAGCGTCGCATACGGCCCCAACAGCTTGGCCAAATAAATCGAATATGTCACCGGATGCGAGATCGGCAGATCGGGATGGCCCGGATCGATGTTCACCGGTGTGACATACACTTCGACCTCCGGCGAAAGCCCCTTGAGATAGAAGCGGCAGATTCCGTGCGCCGTAAATCCCATGCCAGCCTTGAATTCCGCTGGAACCCACTCGGAATATTCCCCAACCTCTAACGCAAACTTTTCGGGACCAAAAACAAAGCGAGCCGACTTCGCTCTCAAGTCGGGACGAACTTCAAAATCCGCGCGCAGTTCGCCACCCTTCTCGATCAGCGGATTGTCAGGCCCCGGAATATAGGAACGATAAACGCCGTTCTTGCGGTCCATGGGAACCCGCACCCCGCCTTCGCGAAACTTGTCGTCGGAAACGCGCGTCGTACATAGGCAAAAGGTCCCCTGACTGCCCTTCAAGTCAGGCACGCACATTCCGGACAGGAGCACGCCTTGAAACTTTTCCGGCGGAAACGTAACCGGTACGCGAATCACGGAGCTGAAAATTCCCGCCTCACCCAGCCAATGCCAGAACGGCGTACCTTTCCGCATGCCTTTGATTTGTGTCTTGCCGAACGGAATGGAATACTTCCCGATCTTGATGTGACGCTTCGGCCCCTTGATTTCCGCCGACGAAAGAAACGGGAGATAGTTGTTGGTATCGCGCGCCAGAAAATCGTAGATGTTGTGCTTGCCCGGATTGACTCCGGTCAGGAACGTCGACCAAGCCACAGGAGATATCGCCGGAAACGTCGTGCGCAGTTTGCTGAACGTCCCTCGGTCGCGCAGCTTCGCCAGGTTCGGCAGGCGGCCTTCCTTCATAAAACGCTCGGCGAGGTCCGGATCCATGCCGTCGAAACCCAAAATCACAACCCGCTCAAACTTCGCCCTTCCATAAGCATTGCGCCGCCGCAAAAATCGAACCAGCTGCCGGAACGGCCAGGTCATCAACGCATAGAACGAATAAAGAAACGCGACAAAGATCGCCCAAAACGAAGACAACACCGCAAATCCCGCACCCGGCCCGGCATAGGCATGAGCAAGCGCGGGCAAGAAAACAAGAGCAACCAGCACAACCCGTGTGGGGCGGGCGCTCCATAAACCTTTCATATCTGAATCCCCAACAGTTCCTTGAAAATAAATCCGGCGACCATCGACAAAATGAAAAACAGCCAAATCCAATTCATTCCATAGCCCGCAATCTCGATGTTGCGATCTGGATAATTAATCGAAATGGACTCGATCGAAACATTTTCCGGTAGCGAAGGTTCCGCCGAAGAGAAAACACGATTCCAGAACTGCCCGCGCAAACGCACCGTCGAAATCCGCGGCAGGCCGCCCCCCACGCAAACGACCTTCTCCACGCTCTGTCCACCCGCATTTATGTTCATTTCGTAGCTTCCATCTCTTGTGCCGGCCAATCGCCAGACAATCTGATAGTCCGCCGCAATGTGCACCGGAGGCGCGGTCATCACGATCTCCGATGGCAGGGCGAGTGTCGCGTCATTCAGCGCGTCGCTGGAGCTGAAGTGCACGGTCAGAAGAAACGGCGCGTTGACAGGAATCGGCGTCTGCCCCAGATAGCGATCCATCTGCACCATCAGCAAAGTGATCGGGACGATGACATAGAGTAGCGGCTTGAACGCGAGCTTCAGGTATCGAACCGTCCCGCGCAGAATCTTGCCATACGATCCCATCACCACCGGAATCTGATCGCGATACAGGCGCACCGCCAGCAAATGCGCCTTCAGTTGATCCTTCGCAATTCCGATCGCCTTCTGATCGGATGTGTAGCCGAACAAGACCACCATCGCCAATCCAACAACCACCGATACCACGATCACGATCGCCAGCGGACCCGTCAATATAGAGATGACCATGGAGAAACTGAAGGCCGCGAAGCAGGCCATCGGATTTGAGAGCGGAGCCAATCTACTCGATGTACCCTAATCCGCGCAGCCGTTTCTGAATCTCTTCCTTCGACGTGCTGCTTTCGTCCGGCAGAATTTTCCTGGTTTCTTTCTCCAGCATGTGGATGACGAATTCGTCGATCGACTCATATCCCGCAGCATCCGAACACTGCTTGACTTTCTCCAGCAGCTCACCTTCGATCTTCACTTTATGTGAACCAAACATAGTTGCTCCCGTTTGTTAAATCGCGCCAGCAGCGTTTAGCGCGGCTGAAAAACCGATTGCCCTTTCATCTCTTTCGCCTTCGCAATCCCGAACTCCGCCAAAATCGTGGGTGCAATGTCAGTCAGTGCCGGAGTCTGCGCGTCAATCTTGCGGTTGCTCAACAGCACTCCCGGAACCTTGGTGAAGTCCATGCAATGATCGCCGCTCCACGCATTCGTGTTGTCTTCCAGCACGTCCGCCGGAAACGCACCCAGAATCGTCTTCCATCCCGCGCGATAACCCCGGTTGTAGCCAACCAGCGCATCCGGCCCCGAGCGCGCGTAGGGCCCCTGATAGACCTCGCTCGCCAGGTCGATACGGGTAATCACCTGCGCGTCATCCTCGGAATTCGCCTTCGGATCGCGCACTTCCAACAGCTTCTGCCGGATTTCCCGCAGCAGCGCATCAGCCTGCTCAGGGTCAACAATGCCCTCTCGCTCGCGTCCGCGCACATTCACATACAGACCGTTCAGCCCCAGCCCATATGCCCGCGTGCGTCCCCAATCCACGTCGGAAAACGGCTCGCTACCCTCCACTGCACCCTCTTTTCGGGCAATGTAGCCATTGTTCAGCAACCACGTATTCAGATTGAACGAATGCCGGTAGGGAGCAAATCCATGATCGGATAGCACGAGCAGCGTCGTGTTCTCATCGACCTTCGGCAGCACCTCGCCGAGAACCTGGTCGATCTGCTCGTAGAACTCCTCGATCGACGATCCATATTGCGGCGCCAGCGCGGCATCATACGCGGGACTTTGCGGATCGGTCAGCCGCCACATCATGTGCGCATTCAGATCGAGGCTCGAAAAGTAAAAAAAGAACAACCCCTCCTGAAACTTCGGGAACTCCACATCGAACGCCCGCCGATGCTCGGCCAGCACCGTCCGCGCCTGTTCCAAATACTCCTTGTCGTCGAGCACTCCGGCCGTGAGCGCTTTTGTATCTTCCGCAATCCCTTGCGTGTGGAATTCTCCGATCTGTTTCGCCAGATCGCGCGAGTAACTCGATGGCGTGGAAATTGGCAAAGCGGGGTCTTCCGGATCGATATTGATGGGCGAAACATACAGCTGAAACCGCGGATGCGTTTGCTTGAGATAAAAGCGGCAAATCCCCTTTACATTGCCGATAACCGGCATCAGCTGAAATTCCACCGGTACCCATCCACTCCATTCGCCTTCTTTCAAGACAAGCTGCTGACCCTGTATGCCGATGCGCGCCACCGCCTCCAGTGGGTCCACATCCACCGTAAGCGGCTCAGTCGAAGGCGGCGAGTTCTTGCGAAACGTGTTGTCCGGCCCAATCAGATGGGTGTCGACGCGGTTTTCCTTGACCTCAACCTGCACCACTTCTCCGCCCTCGACGGCTCCTGCCGCTGCCGTAGGATCGTCCGTGTAGAAAGTAAACGTGCCGTATGTGCCGCGCAGATCGGGCGTGCCCATGCCGGAAAGCGTCTTCCCTTTCGCCGCAATCGGAGGGAAATTTGCCGGAATCCGGTAAACATAATTAGGCACGTTCTGTTCGTCCAGAATCTCCCAGAACGCCTTGCCGTGCCGCAACTGTTCCGCCGAGCCGCTGCCCAGCGGAATCACCCAACTGCCAAGGTGAAAACTGTGCTTCGGCCCTTCGACTTTCGAGGTCGAAAAATACAGTTGAAAAGTTTTCGGGTCGCGGTGAATAAAATCGAAAATCCCGTGGCCGCCGGCATTCATTCCCGTGATCAGGTTCGACCACGCCACCGGGCTTTGCGGCGGGATGCTGGTCGTCAAACGCCGAAACGATCCCTCCGAGGCCAGCCGCGCGAAGTTCGGCATCCTGCCCTCGGCCATGAACTTCGTGAGCAGGTCCGGGTCAAGACCGTCGATCCCGAGGATAATCATCTTCCGCGATGCCGCCGCTCCGCTCCGCGCGTGCTCGCAAGAGACGAGCGCGCTCAAACCCACGGCGCACAGCGCCAGCAGGCACAGCGGACGAAGACGTTTTCTGAAAGGCACGGTCACAGCAAATAGGAAATCTGATCCGGCTTCACGGAGGGCCATCGAGCCTTTCCGGCTGACTTTTCCGCCGAACGATGGGTGGTGTTCACGACATCACCACCAGAGGAGATCCCGAGTAGCACGTACACCGATTGTACGCGGAGATGCACGGGCCTCAAAGCTGAGATTAATCAACCCGCTGTGGTAGGCTGGGCGCTGATGAGGCGGCCAGCCATTTTAACCCGAATTTTAATCACAATCCTTCTCCTCGGGATCACGCCACTCGGACCTCCGGCGCTTGGCCAAACGTCCGCCCCAACCTCAGCCCAGCACAAATCCCCCCCCGACGTCTACCTCATCACCATCGATACGCTGCGCGCCGATCATGTCGGCTGCTATGGATACAAGCAGGTCGAAACACCCGCGCTCGACACACTCGCCGCCGATGGCGTCCGCTTCACCCAGGCCTTCACCCATAGCCCGATCACGAACACTTCGCACATCACGATTCTCACCGGCCTCTTACCCAGCGTGCACGGCGTCACCGACTTTGGCGTCCCGCTCTCGCCCCAGCATGTGACTGCGGCGGAACTGTTGAAAAAACACGGCTACCAAACCGCCGCGTTCATCGGAGCCATCATTCTCGATAGCAACTCGCTCGCCCCCGGCCTCGATCGCGGCTTCGATTTCTACGATAACTTCCCCAAGACCGACAGCCGGAGCGCCGACGGCAGGAATGACGGGCGCTGGGGCCGCGTCGAGCGCCGCGGCATGGAAGTTGTCGAGCACGCTGAGACCTGGTTCGACAAGCACCGCGCGGGACCTCACTTCGTCTGGGTCCACCTTTACGATCCGCACGATCCCTACGAACCGCCGCCCCCGTTCTCGGAGAAATACAAAGACCATCTCTACGACGGAGAAATCGCCTATGCCGATTCCACAATCGCTCGCTGGATTGCATTTCTCAAGAAAGCCGGTGTCTACGACAACGCCATCATCGTAGTCACGGGCGATCACGGCGAAGGTCTCGGCGAACACGGAGAAGAAACTCACGGCCTGTTTCTCTACGACTCGACGCTCCACATCCCGCTGATTCTGAAGATGCCGGGCACCGCTCATCGCGCCACCGTGGTTGATACCCAGGTGCGTACCACCGATATCCTCCCAACCATCCTCGCAGCCACCGGCGTGGCTCCGCCGGCCGAACTGAACGGCGAGTCGCTCTTGCCTCTCATCGCGGAAAACCCTGGCACGCCATCGCCGTCCGGTCGCCCTCTCTTCGGCGAGACCGACTATCCTCTCCGTTGGGGATGGGCGCCTCTGCGAGCCTTGCGCGCTGATAACACCAAGTGGATCGAAGCTCCCCGCCCCGAACTCTACGACCTGCAAGCCGATCCCAAGGAGCTCAAGGATCTCTACGCTCCAGCCAGTGCCAAAGCCAGGAGCATGCAGGCAGCGATCGCCGAGTGGGAGGCCAAGCTTCCGCCGCGAAGCGGCGCTGGCAACACCGTGCAACCTCTGCCCGATCCCAAAGACAAAATCGAAGTGCAAAACCTGTTGCACAACGCCATGCTCGCCAGTGACGATCATCGATCAAGCGAAGCGCGTCAGTACCTCGAAAAGGCCTTGCAGATCGACCCGACCTCACCGACCGCGCACCGCCAACTGGGCGAACTCGAATTCTCGGCCGGAGACTTCTCCAAAGCCGCCGTCCATTTGAAGCGGGCGGCCGAACTCCGCCCCGAGGATCCCACCGCTCTCTTCGAATTGGGCGAGGCCATGGAGAAATCCGGCGATTGGCCCGGAGCGCGGGATGCGCTCGAATCGAGTCTGAAGATGTCACCCAGTCAAATCTCGGCCCGGTTGCTGCTGGGCCGCGTTTACCTGCAACTCAAAGACGCGAAGAACGCGGCAGACCAGTTCGAGGCAGGCCTGCTGGTGGATTCGAGCAACAGCGAAGGCCGCCTGGGACTAGCGGAAGCTCAAATTCAGCAATCCGATTTTGCCGGCGCCCTGCCCGATCTAGAGGCTTTTACCAAAACCGATCCTCGAAACGCTGAAGCCCTGCGTTTGCTCGCGCGAGCCTATCGAGGCCTTGGTAAAGAACAAGACGCCCAGCGAACTGAGCAGCAGGCGGAAGCGTTGAAAAAATAGTAGTCGAATCTTGGATGTCTAGCGGGTAGCCTTCTGCTTCTCAACCTGTGCCTGCTTGGTCTGCCCGAGATGGTCGTAGCACTGCGCCAGCAAAAGATGCGCTTCCCGAAATTCCGGCAATCGCACCACCGCCAGCTCAAGATGAGCCGCGGCCGTCTTGAAGTCGCCCGTCTTCACCAGGCTCGCTCCCATCTCGTACTGCGCCCGCGCGGAACCGGGTCGAAGCTCGATGGCTTTGTGCAGATGCTCGATGGCCTGCGCATATCGCTGCTTCTCAGCCAGAGCGGCTCCCAATGCGTACTGCGCCAGATACATATTTGGCGCGGCTGCAACCGCCTGCTCGAGCACAGCAATTGCCCGATCCGGCTTTCCCTCGGAGATGCTCGCTAGGGCGTTCAGAACCCGATTAGCCGTGGCGATCTCATCCTTTGGGTCCGTGCCCGTCACCGCCGCGTTCGACGCCGACGCCGTCTTTTGCAAACCGACATATCCCAGAGAAGCCAGCTTCTGCATTTCACTCGAAGACAGTCCCTCCGTTGCCGATTTACCACGCAGGTCTCCGAAGTGGCTGTCAAAGGCTTCCAGTTGCGCGGCCAGCGCGGCCAGCGTCGCCTTGGAAGTCTGCGCGAGATTGTGACCGGCACCCGGATCCGCCACCAGATCGTACAGTTCCGCCTGCGGAGCGCGAATATACAAGAACTTTCCCGCGCGCCACGACTCCAAAGCGCTCCACCCGAAAGCCTCCTGCGAAAAATCGCTCCGCGCGTACGCCGACTGATCGGCATCGGGATTCGTCTTCGCAATGCGAACCAGCGACTGTCCCTGCATTTGCGACGGAATCGAGACACCCGCCGTTTCGAGCACGGTCGGTGCAATGTCCAGCAGGCGCACCCGTCCCTTCACCCGTTTTCCTGCCAACTGTTCCTGAGGCATCTTCACCAAAAGCGGTACGTGGATGGTCTCGTCATAAAGAAAAATTCCATGACTGTCCTCGCCATGCGCGCCCAGACTCTCCCCATGGTCGGCGACTATCACCATGAGCGAGTCTTCAAAGAGCTTCCGCATGCGCAGTTCGGCAACGAGCTTCCCCAAAGCCGCATCCGCGCTGGCGACCCCATGATCGTAGGAAGAACGATCGTGCGACGTTCGGCAAGAAGCATCCGCATCGGACAAGTGAATCCACAAAAAGAACGGTCGGCCCCCGTTCCCGCTCAACCACTTGATCGCGCGGGCGGCCACCTGATCTCCCGGCAGCTTCGCGCCACACCCGCCACCGACCCGAAAGCTGTTCTGGATAGGGGCGTCAAACACATCGAATCCGCGATCAAAGCCCGGAGCCATCCCATCTCGCGGATCGAGCGCAGCCGACCCCACGAAAGCAGCCGTGCGATACCCGCGGGCACGCAGCAAATCCGGAAGATAAGGAAGCGTGCCCGGCAGGGGAGTGCCCAGTTCGCTCGCCTGATTCGTCTGCGGGTAAGTACCCGACAGGATGGTAGCGCTCGACACGACCGTAAGCGGAGCCTGCGCGTAGGCCCGCTCGAACACGATACTCTGCCGGGCTAAATCGTCGAGGTGCGGAGTCAACCCTCCGTGATAGCCAAGAAAACCCATGCGGTCAGCCCGCGCGGAATCGACTGTCACCAAAATGATATTCGGCTGAGTCGCAGCCCCGGAAGCAGCGGGGCAGAGAACCGAGATCAAGATCCCAAGAACACACAAGCAAAGCACACAGCGAAACATATCGGATCAGTGTAATGCCTCGCAGACCGCCTCAGGAAAGACATCCGCTGATCATCCCCAGTCAACAAGTCGTCTTGTCGGAATGGAGTTCCAATACAAGGAAGAGACAGCCGAGGCGGCCTGCCTCTCTGATTGCGCCCGTTATCTTCACTCTAGAAGCGGGCGCGCTCGTATTGCTTGGGCCATTGGACTTGCTGCTTTAGAACATGAGCGGCACGCAGCGGCCAGTAAGGGTCGCGGAGCAGTTCGCGAGCCAGCAGGACGATGTCGGCCTGTCCGGTGGCCAGGATGTGCTGGGCCTGCTCAGGCGCCGTGATCATGCCGACGGCTCCCGTCAGGATTCCCGCCTCGCGCCGGATGCGCTCGGCAAAGATAGTTTGATAACCGGGGCCGAGAGGAATTGTCGCCTTGGGAACGATGCCTCCCGAGGACGCGTCGATCAGATCGACGCCCAGGGGCTTCACCTGCCGTGCGAGCGTGATGGAATCCTCGATGCTCCAGCCGCCTTCGGTCCAGTCCGAGGCGGAAATGCGGAGCCACAACGGCAGACGCTCGGGCCAGACTTTGCGAACGGCTGCGATGATCTCGCGCAGAATGCGGGTGCGGTTCTCAAAGCTGCCGCCGTACTGGTCGGTACGGGTGTTGACCAGCGGCGAGAGGAACTGATGGACGAGGTAGCCGTGAGCTCCGTGGATTTCAACGAGTTCGAAGCCGGCTTCGAGGGCGCGGCGAGCGCCCTCGGCGAAAGC
>Ga0187863_10002559_pt1 | contig 13782 bp, 20 predicted proteins | sample June2016WEW_11_1_FD_132975 | JGI IMG/M metagenome (GOLD analysis project Ga0187863, IMG submission 132975) | Peatland microbial communities from SPRUCE experiment site at the Marcell Experimental Forest, Minnesota, USA - June2016WEW_11_10 | ecosystem: Environmental > Terrestrial > Soil >... | reverse complement strand
GAACGTATATAGCATTCCTCTTACCAGAAACGACCAGTTCGACAGCACGTTCTCGACTGCAGCCGACCTGCCGCCGCGGACGCCGATGCTCCGCAACGTGAACACGATCGGATTCACGCAGGAATTGATGCCGACACAGTAGCAGCTTTACCACCGAAGCCGTTCTGAAGCGACTCCTACTCCTGGAACCGCTTTTCTGAGGGTCCCGCAGTCCACGCCACAGCAAGTGGTGGGTGCAGCACCCGTATTCCTCTCGCGAGCGGATCGACACGGTATAACGTCGGAACCAGGTCCGAGCTGGCCTTCCTCTGTCTACGAATCAAGTCACCCCATGTCTTCTGCCGAGGCCACGGCTCCATCGGACCAGCTACCTAGTGATCGAATACAGGTACGCTGTCCGCTACCGAATGGCCACAGATCACCCCCCACGCATTCAGCGGATCTAGCAGCAGGGCAGTGAGCGGGGTGCGAAAACGGAAGCATGACGAGCCTCGTGAAGGCACCGGCAGGCACATCCGAAAGACCCGCCCTACCACAATAATTATAGCGTTCCCGTACTCCCTATGTCCGATTTGTCCGGAGCGTCACTCAGGACCCAAGCTCCTGTCCTGAAACGACCCTCGCCTGTTGCTGGGAAAGAAACCGTTCTGTTTAGTACAGTCCTGACTCCCGACACGTTCCTAAGATAACCGATGCATTCACCGCGGTGACACATCGAGGAGTATCTGATACTCACCGAAGACAAGAAAGCCGCCGACAGTATCCCCGCATTGGACGCTATCGGGCTTCGCGGTGTCTATCTGAGTGCTCTAAACCCATTGGCTAAGGGTCAGGCAATCAAGCTAACAGTGCGCTTGCCAACTGCGAAGGTTTGCACTCGAGCGACCGTGCGCCGCTCGATATGGGGCGCACAGACAATTCAAGTAGTTCGTTTCGATAGCGCGATGCACGTCGAGCTGACCACAACGATCGTGTGAGGCGCTTCGGGAAAAGGAGCATTCCCCATGGCCGAGGCACAAGCAAAAATAGCTCTGTTGTCAGTAGCGCGAGACACGGAGAGCCAAAGTCACAAGCCAGGACCATACGGTTTTGAAATCAGCGAAAGCTGCGACACATGCAACCTCACCGCAAACGGGTTCTATTGCAAGTTGCCTGTCGCCGCATTGAAGGATTTTAGTGCTGTCCAATCCGTCTCGGTCTACCCAAAAGGTGCGTTGCTGTTTATGGAGAAGCAGTCCTCGCACGGGATATTTATGCTCTGCGGCGGGCAGGTGAAGCTCTCAGTCAGTACGAGTGAAAGCAAGAGGTTGATCTTGAGGATCGCCAACGCCGGGGATGTGCTGGGTATGATGGCGGTTCTTGCCGGAACTAGTTATGAGGCCACCGCTGAAACGTACCGCCCTTGCCAAGTTGCCTACGTTCGTCGAGGTGACTTCCTTCGATTTATTGCGGACCATCCCGAAGCTTACCCCGGGATTGTGAAGCAGTTGAGCTCAAGTTATGCCAGGGCGTGCGAGCAACTGCGGAACGTTGCATCTTCGGCGTCTGCACAGGAACGAGTTGGCAGACTCTTGCTGGAATGGTCAAAGGAAACGAAATGGGGAAACCAAATTACGTTGCCTTTGACCCAGGAAGAAATCGGAGAACTTATTGGTGTTTCTCGAGAGACGGTCACGCGAGCATTGAGTCAATTAAGGGATCATCGCTTGATCGTGCGTAAGGGTGTAACTCTGACGATTCCTGATCGAGCAGCACTTGCGAGCTTTGTTACAGATTGTCGTTGGTAGTTTCGCCGCCAAATGGGCCGGCGCGATGTAAGTAGTCTGCGCATTCTAGTAACATACCGTCAATATTGACAAGTATTCTCACATACTATGAAGTTGCATGAGGCCTTCAAAACTCCTGCGAGATTTCGCCGCTATCTTCGGACACCATATCTTGCCGCGGAAAAGATCAAATCCCTTCCGACACGCCAAACAGCGGGTGCGGAGATTAAATTAGGCATTCGCCGCACATGATGCGTCGATTCACCTGGACGTATTTGTTTAGCGGGTCGAACGGCCAGTTTTAAAGGGTTTTTGCAAATACCGCCTGGGCGGTGCGCAATTTCCCTTGGCCAACCGTCTCTGCGCGCAGCGGGATTTCCTATGGAAGGCGGAGTTTTGATTTTGAGGTCCAGGAACACGCTAAACAACTACACCTTGTCTCAGGAGCGCTCCAACGGCGTCAAAGGACCATTCCATCCGGGCCCTCGCCACCCGACCAAGTGATCGCCAGTACCGGAGCCATGCACACGTCGGGCACCAAGCACGATTTCGAATGCCGGCCTTAGTTTGCCGAATCGAATCCCGGATCACACTGGCAAGGTGGGAGCTCCGGAACTACGCTGCCAAGACAGCGGGGCAGCCTTTCCCGGCCCAGAAATGTGTCGAAAGAATTATCACCGTCCAGAATTGAACAGACTTGTTTTTTCTCTGAATGCAACCTAACAAGTCTGGGGAGGCACCATGACGGCCACAAATCCACAGATTCTTTTGATCACGGGTAGTCCAATGGGCCTGTCGTTCTTGGTTGCACGCTTGAGCAACTGGGAGTGCAAGATCTATATTGCAGACTCTTGTAAGGAGGCCGATGCCCTCATTCGCAACCAGAAGTTCGACTTGGTGCTGAGCGAATTTAGACTATCGGACGGCAGTCCCTATCCATTGGCAGAATTGCTTATCGGGTCGAATACAACTTTGATCTATTGCTACCCGGTGGAAAACGGGTGTTGGTGGCTGCCAGCGGTAAAGAAAGGCGAATCATGCTGGGGCTCTCTGGCGATGCGGCCCAGTGAATTCATTGGCTTCCTCGACGGCATTCTCCGAGAGATAAGGTCCCGTACGACCGCGATTTCCGATGAGCTCAGCGAGAGACTCTGTTCGAAGGAAATGGGGACATAGGCATCGTGATACGCGTCGATAACGTGGTCGTGCCCTGTACCCGAAAACATTTCTGCGTTGGCCTGGTTGGAAGTCTCTATCCACTTGCTGAAAGTGGCCAACCTCAAGTGAGGTGCGAACAATGAATTCTTCTCGTATTCCAGAGGTCTGGAAAGAAACCATTGTTGACGCCCAATAGTGCCTCGGAAGGGCGGAGCCCATTGGTGTGGGAAAGCCCCATACTTGAACTGATTGCTCTGCGGGCACCGTTATATACAATTCTAAACGCGCTTTGCGCCGCTATCGATGTTCAGATCGGGAGCATCGTATCACTGATCCTGCTTCCGAATGAGGACGGACAAGACTTCCACGCGATTGCCCACAGTGCTGCCGACTTCGGCTTGCATACGTTTTGTTCTGCGGCGATTCTTTCGGCAAGTGACGATTTACTGGGTACTCTGGAAATACTGTGCTGCGATCCACGAAGTCCTACTGCAGAGGAACTTCAGACCATTGAGCGAGTAACGCACCTAGCCGCTGTTGCCATCCATGACCGGCCACGAGAAGTCGTGAACTGACCGATGAACGATGTCATGAACGAAGCAGTTGGGAGGAGACTTGCTTTGACTCCATTTTCGACCTCATGGTCTACACCCCAACTCCTGTTTATTTAATCTGAAAAGTAAAGCATCCTTTCCAAGGGACCCTGATCCTGCTGTTCGGGACCCAAGGTGCGCTGGCTTAGCCTCGGCGCAACGCAACGGAAAGGAATCGGGAACAACGGCAATTCTTGTTCTTGCACTTTCCTAAGCCGTGGTGAGACGCGAGTGGATCGCCACAAGTGTCGCACTTTGTCGCTCGATGCGCCTTGCGTTTCTCGCTGAGAATCTGCTTTTTCTCTTGTTCGGTCATATTATTATAGCCCTTCGCTTCGGAGGTGGTACAGCCGGTCTTACCACCTCAAGCTTACCGGACGAGGAAGAATGCTCACTCAGTGGTTCGTGATCGGCGTGACAGGTTTGGTTGGTTTATTGCAGCTCTCACAGCTTCGGAGAGGCAGCGCTTACTGAGGCTCGTCGAGCCCGGAATTATCGATCGTCCACTCCGCGCGTTTCCTTGCCTCCTCGATGGCGTTCTGCTCCGTTGTAAACACAATCGCGCGGTCTCTGGGAGTCCACGCCAGGCTTTGATCCTTGCCATTGATCCGGTAAAGTGGCCGCCAAACTTCATTCGGCGCATTGTTTATTTGGCGGGCTGTGGCATGTACCGCGAATCCTTTGTAATTGTAATTCATATACCGAGTGTAGCACGTTATGGAACGACACGTTGGCTGTGAGTGTTTCAGGGTTCTTGCTGCTTGGTTTTGGAGGGGGCGCCCTCACGTCACTGCGCGTCATTTCAGACATTGGTTGTAGTTGCTCATACTATAACGCTGACCGAACATCTGAAGTACTCACCCGCATCCGGTTAACCTGACTGCGTCCACTACGTTGTTTGCGGACGACTTTTGTCGTTGTGCTCGCGATTGGAATCTATGGCTTTAAGTAGCCCCAGCAAATCTCCAACTGAGTTGATCGGGACGGTTGTTTCAATGCCCATGGCTGCACAGGAGCGTCGTACATCCATCGTCAGCTGCACGATATCCAAGGCTCCCAAAGCCGACAACAATTCCGTATCCTCGGTCACTTTACCCGATTTGATTCGGGCAAGCAGAGTATTACGTAAACCTGGATAGAAGGATTCCATGGCCTAACGCACGCCCTGGTCTACGAGCTGAGGTTTGCACACGGCGGTGTCTTCTCCTGGGAAAGTGCACGTTCGACTAAATCTTGAGTGGTTCCCGAATCAACTCCGGAGGGCCCGGCACAAGCAGGCCCCGGTCCAGGGTATAGGTCGATTCAAGTTTCGGGCCTGCACGAGCCAGCCCAACGATCTTGTCAGCGGCCATTTCGATTTGCTGAAGCAGCTCTCTGCGCATCTGGTGTGCGTGACGAATGAAAACGACGAGGAGGTTCCTGTTGGACCCAATGAGATCGTGGACGTACCCAAATTCGCACATGGCTTGGTGTGCGTAAAAGCCGCCAGAAATTGTGGGGCGAGGACGCGGCCCCGAAAGCAAGCTTATATGAAACGTCCTACCATCCGAGCGATTGACGATTGCTGTCAGGTCAGTCCGAACGAAGAACCGTCCACAGTGTCCGCACTTATTGGAATTCCTCTGCATCGGTGCACTCCTTTTGCGGCGCCGAAAACAGACTCCCGCCAGGGGTACGGGAAACCTCGGGGGTGATTCCCAGGAACCAATCTACGAAGTCTCCCCTAGGGGGTCGTGTTTGCATGTTACTAATCTGCCACGGGCCACTTCCGGAAGTCTGTTCAAAATAGGACACCTCGGAGAAATCGAATGTGACCAAGTTTGCTTCGGAAAAAACACGCCGCGGTGTGTGTCTCGGGACGCGGCGTTTCCCTGAGTGAGAGAATGCAACTCATCGCCGGTGTAGATGGCTTCGTCGATGTAATGGTGCGCTTTGCCGATGTGCTCCGATGCGCGTTGCTGTAAGCGCCGTACGGCGATCGACCAAATCACCGCGCAAAAACAGTTCCTTACAGGAAACCGAGCTTCGTCGCAGAGATCCGCGGCAGACAGTATTCCGGCGCCACGAACCCCCAGCGAGAAAGCACCGTGCGAACCGCAGAAGGCAAGCGTCAGCGGCTGTAACTAGACCCGACCGTATCGCCGCCGCCCTTACCCTTTGTTTCAGTCCTAGCTCGGATGGATTGGTCGTGGTTGGCAAATACGAAGTAGGGGCCGGGCCTTTCCTCTGCAATCTTGTGCATACGCTCGGTAGAACGGGAGAGCCCTTCGACCGATTCTAACCAGATTCCGTCTGCTTTTGTAGTTCCCCTGAAAATATCGAAAATGAGCTGCATATGACCTCTCGATTTTAAAACTGCTGAAGGACAAATTCGCAGTTGGCCCTAAAAGGCGTGGCAAAAATGCGACTTCAGGTGGAGACACAAGCTTGCATGGTGTCATCTAATAACAGCAAGCAGTTCAGAAGTCTTAGTGTCCATTGTGATAGGTGGAAGAATCCCCTATGTCGCGTTGAGCCCACGACGGGAAGACCGTCTCATTGCGGCCGATCCGATTGCAGGCGCCTTGTAACTCTTCTCGTTTGTGCAAACGGGCAAAAAGTTGTTCAAGGTACGGGTCACGAACAACTTCGTTTCACTGAATGTCGCTTCTTCGTTGGACGTCAACTCTGTCACTCTAACTGGTATAAAACTCGGGCGGGTCAACACCGTCACGCTAGAGTAGAAGGCAGCATAGCCCTCAGAGCAGCGAATTCAACAGGCGCTATTCCCGGCTCCTGAGGGGCTCAGAGACTACTGGAGAATGGTTGTAACCGCAGCGCAGCTGCCTATGGATGTTCCGACGACCGTGCCAGTCGTTTTATAGCGGATCACGCCGGACTGATCCGAGCAGAAGGAGCGCGTACCAGTGGTGCCGACGGTGGCTGGAGTGGCATTGACTTCAAACCCCTGGTTGGCGCCGCCCACAGGCGTATTACCTACTGCGGCGAACGTATAGCCGCTCTTGGCTCCCGCACCGAGGACCGGGTCGACCAAGCAAGCCTGGGTCGACGACGCCGTACAAACACCGGCCGAGCTGGCAAGATTCGACAATGTCGCCGCGTAACCAAGGCCCCATATCGCGGAGTAGGTGACTTCGGACGTGTTCAGGGAGCGAACCGAGCCTACCGCGGACGCTTCATTGGCAGCCATCCGGGAGCGCAGCAGGTTTGGAATAGCAATGGCTGCAATGATCAGAATGATCGCCACCACGATCAATAACTCGATCAAGGAAAAGCCAGCTACCGAAGCTCGGATGGCCCGTTTTTGTGATTTAAAGTCGGAACAAACAGAAACACGGCTCCGCCGTTTCGTCCTGTAGTGAGTCGGCGAAAGGAGTGTGGGGGGCGCCATAGACCGTCTTAAGGATTGTTGGTGCTCGAGCGCACTTGTGCTCGACCTCCAGGGCCGACTGAATGGCTCCGCGATCCCTTCAATGTCTGCCTGAAAATGTCCTTTACCTTCGGGGATTCCGGCCATGTATGCTCCACCTGAGTTGGAGCACGTCATGTTCCATCCAAACACGGTGGAATCAATGCAGATAGTGTCGTAGGGAGATACCGATGCCGCCTTTACGCAGTTGTCAGTTATCTTATGTAGACATGGAATGGCAACCGCGAACGACGAATACGCTGGAATTTAGGTGTTATATGTGCCCGTTTCGGTTTGGAACCAACCGTGGGAGCTCAAAAGGGGATCCGCGATGGGAACATTTGAGGTGACGCAAGCAACCACGGAGAGAGACCTTATCTGCGTTTCGTGCACACCCGTAATGTCCTCATTAGAGGATGGTTAATGCAACCCTCCAGGTCGGCGCTCTAGGGCGTTGCGGTTGGCGTCATGTCGTTCAATGATTTCTCAAGTTCCATTACCCCATCCCGCGAAAATCAGCCAGAGCACTTCGTGGCTAGCCCTGCAGTCCCGCCGCCTTAAAAGTGCCACCCGAATCGGTAACAATACGGATGGCAACTTGCGGTTTCTACGAATTGACAGCGCTTGCTTCCAGCAAAATCATCCGTCTAGCGGGAGTTTACTGCGCGATGGGTGAGGTTTGCTACGTGTTATAAGAACTTTCGTTTCGTCGTCTCAGAGTAGAGGGCGCGAGCTCTGGAACTATTGGATCCCGATGGTCAGGAAAAAATCTAGGATGTCGCGACCGTTTGAAGCTAGCATCTATCTGGCAACGACCGGACTGAACAGAAAAATTGTGAATTACAGCAAGGGGCAAGTCATTTTTCATCAAGGAGATCCCGCTGGTACAGTCCTGTATATTCAGACCGGTTCGGTCAAGATCACGGTGAATTCCTCTTCGGGAAAGGAAGCCGTGATCGCGCTATTAGGGCCGGGCAATTTTTTCGGTGAAGGATGCATAGCAGGTCGGCCCGTACGCGTTGCGACGGCAACCGCTATGGGCCCTACGTCCGTATTGGAGATTAAGAAGAGTGAAATGATTCGGGTGATTCATCAAGAACATGAATTTGCAGATCGGTTTGTTACCTACATGCTCAAGCGCAACGTTCGTATCGAAGAGGATTTGGTAGATCAACTTTTCAATTCCAGTGAGAAACGGCTGGCGCGCGCCCTTTTGTTAATCGCCAGGTATGGGAACGAAGAAAAGGCCGAGAAAATCGTTGCGCATGTGTCTCAAGAAACTCTGGCAGAAATGATTGGTACGACTCGAGGTCGGGTCAGTTTTTTCATGAACAAGTTCCGCAAACTCGGATTCATTAAGTACAATGGAGGGTTACAAGTCAACGATTCGCTTCTACGTGTCATTCTTCACGATTGATGGCGAACTGGTTGGTCCCGCCTTGGAAAGCGTACTCTGAGCTGCGAAAGTGAATGAGCTGCATGGGTGCGAGATTCTGGTGCCTGTCGCCTTTGTCCGAATTGGCCTGTGAACGGCGGTAGAACTCTGCTACGGCTGGCGTTGAGGGACGCCGAGCAACTGGCATTTTCCTGGTGAGCCCAACGTGGACAGCAGAAATACCAACCTCGGCCGGCAGAGGCCCTGGAATGCCCGGGTCTTCTTCGCTTTCGCTCCTCGCCTCCGGCTCATTTGGACAGCAGGGGCCTGGAGTGAACATCGCGAGGGCCTTCCGTAGCAATGGCATTTACCACCACACTTTATTGGAGACCTACGGTGAGATTTGTGCGTGTACGGGGTTCGTTTTCGGGACACTCAGGTAGCCGGCAATTTTATCTTTGCCGATCTGGTTTACCGTGAACTCCATTGGTGCGCGGGTGCCACGGATAAAGAAGTAGATCGGCTCGTTGACGGAGCGATTCTTCTTATCGTATCTTGCATCATCCATATAGAGCGACACAGTATAGAGGTTCTTCTTGGGGCTCGCGCTCTTAAGCTCGACCATAAGGTCGCCGACCCTCTCGCGCTGGTTCTTCCTACCGACCGTGAACTCGTAATAATTGCGATCGCCCAGACGACGCAGTTCGTCGATCTCGTCGTGGTTTTTCGCGATCAACGTGCCGAATTCCCCGCGGGCCAGGGCCAGGTTGTTCGTGGTTGTGTCAAGGTTGGATTTCACTCCTGCCACATCGGTGCCCAGCTTGTTAACGTCGTCGGCACTGGCTTTGGTGGCTAACTGGCCGCTGACAGTCTTCTGAAGGTCAGACAATAGCCTGTCGTTATCTTCTTTGATTTGTGTCGCCTGAAAACGCGCCCTGTTCAGCTCAACATGGGTGAGCTTCATTCTGTCGGTAATAACGCTCAGTTCACCCTGAAGCTGCTCGTCGATTTCTTCGGCCTTCGCAAAACGTTGGCTCAGAACTTCATCTCCCTGTTTGGCCTGCTGGACTTCTGTCGAGAGTGTGGAGAGCTTTTGCTCGAGCGCTCTGGATCGATTTGAGGCGGACCAGCCAACTGCCAGAGCTCCGAGCGATACTAAGGTCAGAATAACGACGGCAATGCTCATCCAATTCGGTGTGGCCTCCTGTATGGTTAGATCGGATCCATCATGCTTCTCATGGTTCATGGTCGCGTCCTCCGTGCAATCCTCCTGCGAATGGATATCTCGTCAAACGTTGCGTTCGTATCGTACAAAAGTACTTGGCGTCAGGACTGTACTAAACGGCACATGTTTTCTTCTCAGCGAGACTGGTGCGTAGGAGCGAAGTAGAGCCATGGTACGGTCGTGGGCACCTTGTTGTGCTGCCAGATGTACTTTCATAGACTTTCTCGCGCGGCCGACGAGGTGAACACGCCACGTGCGATTACGCCCTACTCGATCTTCGGCGTACCAGAATCCGATCTGGTTGAGCCAGGAGGAATAGGTTGCGGTTAGCGCGAAGGATTGTTGGCAGTTCGCGCGGCCGTAGTAGCGGGCACCTGCCGTCCTGTTGCCGAACTCACAGTCCGAGTCGTCGGTGGCCATGTCGTGCTCGAGCCGCTGCGGCTTAAGGCCGTGCTTGTCCCACAGCCGCGGCACAATACGCGACTGACCGGGGGCTGCGTTGCTGGTCGGCGCCCGTTCGACTGAGTCGGCCCATCGGCGGTACACGCTTGTCGCGGCGGTTTCAGCCTTTCTGCTTCAGTCACGTTCTACACCTTGGTTTGAATGATGAACAAGGCTTAAGTCGGCATTCACGCTCCGAGATAGCTGGCCCAGTCGCGATCCCCAGGAGAGATCACCGGTGGGCCAGTGGCAACGATCAGGCTCCCAAGAAAAAGCAGTGGTCTTTAACTGGTCCTCTGTACAGTCGTTCTCGAGGGGTGGGGAACTTAATCTCCACACATGGACACCCACAACGCAAAACTGTCGCCACGGATTGTGAACCTCATTAGCTGCACATTCCTAACCCTAGCAGCTCTGATGTTTGTCGGCTGCGGCACAACCTCGAAACCAGGTTCGAGCAGTGCGACGGCTCCCGTCGCTCCGTCGAGCGCTCAGGCGGGGCCGGTGATCACCACGCAACCGATCAGCCAAACGGTTACCGTAGGACAGCCGGCTACATTTACCGTCGCGACCACGGGAGCGGCTACGATGCTCTATCAATGGAGTAAGAATGGAATTGCGATTGTAGGCGCGACATCGTCGACCTACACCGTGCCGGCAACGACGGCTTCCGAAAGTGGTTCGCAGATTAGCGTCGTCGTCACCAACGGCATGGGCAGCGTGACGAGCATCTCGGTAACGCTGACTGCGACCGCGGTGAGTGGGACTCCCGTGAGTGGGACTCCCGTGAGTGGGACTCCCGCGCCTGCCATTAGCACGCTGGTTCTTAATGCGAGTGCGGCCAGCCTGAACTTCGGCAGCGTGACCGTGTCGAGCAGTAGCATGCAAAGCGTCACTCTCGCAAACGCCGGCACGTCGAATGTGACAATCTCGAACGTCAGCATCGCCGGTGCGGGCTTCACTGCCAGCGGCGTGCCGGCCGGAACCATACTAACTCCCGGGCAGACAGGAACCATGAATGTCACGTTTTCTCCAGCGGCGAGCGGAGCCGCGACGGGCAGCATCACCGTAACGAGCAACGCCTCCAGCGGACCGAATGTGATTGCACTCTCCGGTACCAGCACAGTGCTGGCTACCCACACGGTTACCCTGTCCTGGGTTGCGAGCACGTCGACAGTTGTGGGATACAACGTTTACGTCAGCACCGTGTCAGGCACCTCCTACGCGAAGCTGACTTCGACCCCAGTTGTCGCGGAAGGTTACACGGATTCTGGCCTTCAGACACCTCAAACGAGATACTACGTGGTGACTTCGGTGGGTTCAAACAACAACGAAAGCGCGTACTCGAACCAAGCATCGGCGATAATTCCCTAATCCGCAGGTGAGTCACAGGTTTCAACCAGTGGCTTACTGGCGGCGTAGAGTTGCAAAACGACATTCTCGCCCGAGCCTCTTGGGGGAAGGCTCTTTGCAGAGCTTGGGTTTCTCGACCATGCCGCACCTTCCGGCCTTGTGCCAAGCGCTTCTTCTCCTCAGAAAAAGAGACGGCACACTTCCGCGAAAGGGTCTAGAATGACGGACCCGGTCCTTCAACATCAACAAGATGAGGAACGTAAGGCAACAGAAGGGATTGGGGAGTACGATTGGCTACCTTTGCAATACTCTCTCCCGGCACATCGCCAGAGGAAGGGAATCTGGCCTCCTGTCTGGGGCCGACGAACGGCTACTCGTGCTGTTCTCCGCCAGTAGGAACCGGAGCAGAGCGCTCCTTTGTTTGCTGATGCCAACGGAGCAACATATGTTCTCTTTGGAACAGATTCCGATGTCGAGCGGTCCGCTGCGGCGGTTGGCACGACTCAGTCCCGACTCGCGGAGTTCAGTCATGCAGGACAACGCTCAGAAGAGAACTGTTGATCTGGAGGCTGCCGTTATATCGAATGAAACCCAGTCTCCTGAATTTGTTCATGAAGACATTCACGCGGGGGCGGGTCGTGCCAATCATTTTTGCCAGGGTCTCTTGAGATATTTTGGGGAGCATCTTCTGCGGGTGGTCCAGCTGGCCATAGCGCGCGAGCATCAACAGAGTCCGCGCGAGCCGTTTCTCAATGGAGTTAAAGAGTTGATCGACGAGGTCCTCCTCGACTCGGATGTTCCTGGTCAGCAGATAAGCGATGAAGCGGTCAGAGAGCTTGTGTTCTTTATGAAGAACGCGCATCATCTCATTTTTCTCAATAACGAGTACCGTAGTCGGCGTAATCGCGGCCGCTGTCCCCATCCGAAAAGGCAGACCGGTCAAGCAACCCTCGCCTAGGAAATCGCCCGGCCCGAGAAGCGCCACAATCGCCTCCTTTCCGACCGAACTTACAACCGAGAGCTTCACACCGCCTTTTCGAATGTAGATTACGCTGATGGCAGGGTCACCCTGGCAGTAGATCTTCTGCGCTTTCCGATACTCGACGGACCGTTTTGCTACTCCGGGGGATTCAAGAAAAGCCTGTGCATTGAAAGAATACCTTCTAGTAGACGGTGGCTTTTCAGGGCTTACGGTGTCTTCCATAACATCTCCTTTCAAAAGTACCTGTGTGAAGACCGTTGGTATGACACCAGATCCGTCCGCATCGTCCGGTCGTTAACTGAAGTCTCTAGGCCAAGGATAGCTTTGAGAGTGAGTTCTGGCGTCACGAGGCTCAGTGTATCGTCATGGATATAGACAACATGTTACATATAGGACAGTATGTACTCGTAGGACACAATGTGGCGACGCACTCTTCAGTGCAGTATGGTTCAGGACGGTATGCTCCCGGGCGTTGTTCCGCACGATTTCTGTTAGCCAACAGCGGCAGCTGTTTAAAAAGAGTCGATGCGCAAAGATTGAATGTCACGGACGACATGACCATCAATCCGACGGGGTATGACTGTATTCCGATCGCCTACTCGAATGAGAACTTTCTGGAACATGCCAGGGCACTTTGGCCTTTTACGGTGAGCAATCCTCAACGCAGAGCGATTAGTTAACTTCTAGAACGCTTTCAGCCCAATCTGAGTGGTCGCAACCAAACAAGTGTTTCGAGAAAATTGCTACCTCATACTTCGTAACGCCACTTGATTCATAAACCCTTCGGATCGTCCCTTGTTCCTTGGTGTCGCGGTTGAAGACAACTTGGTCAACGCTAAATTTAGTAGTCGGAGTCATCTTATTGCCTCTTGGTTTTCGATATCACTGCTGCCTTGTAATGAAGGAGCACAACCAGGCGAAGGGATACATCAACGCTACGAGTAGCTCTATCGAACCGACAATGTCGAGGCCTCCGGCCGACTCTGAGTGCGGCCGCGATCAGCGCCATTCATCGTGAGTGGAGATTCTCGTGTGCTCGTAGCAGGCATTTTCGCGGTCTCGCAGGGTGCCCTTTTTTGCCGCTCCCCGAGCAGGTTCGGCGAAGCGCGGCTTGGCCATTTCTTTTGTGACATTGGCAAGTGTTGTTTTGACGGACCCCTTGTGAGATCTCTTTTTATTCATCATGACCTATGATGACTGCGGGCGCGAAGCAATACAGTGCCGTTTGGAACACGAGGTTGGGGGTGGTGTGGCTTAGCCGCGTATCTGGTGAGCCGTGGAGTCGCTTCATGGCCTTTGATGGCCTTTATAATCCTTCTCCTCCGGGGCCTGGGCCATAGGGGTGGCACGGTGCGTAGTGGGCAGGGAGATCCGCAGGACGGTGGAAGGAGCAGGGTAACTGATAGGAACATGTACCATAAGGAACTTCTATGAGTGAGGTATCGGAATAGCCTGGGTGAGAAAGGAAGGTCTGGGTACT
>Ga0187863_10002555_pt1 | contig 13793 bp, 11 predicted proteins | sample June2016WEW_11_1_FD_132975 | JGI IMG/M metagenome (GOLD analysis project Ga0187863, IMG submission 132975) | Peatland microbial communities from SPRUCE experiment site at the Marcell Experimental Forest, Minnesota, USA - June2016WEW_11_10 | ecosystem: Environmental > Terrestrial > Soil >... | reverse complement strand
GAGATACTCCATGGCGATGAACGCCTCGCCGTGCTGGTCGTCAATTTCGTAGATGGTGCAGATGTTCGGATGGTTCAGCGCAGAGGCGGCCTTGGCTTCGCGCTGAAAACGGGCGAGAACTTGCGGGTCTTTGGCGACATTGTCAGGCAGGAATTTGAGGGCGACAAACCGTCCGAGCTTCACATCCTCAGCCTTGTAGACAACACCCATCCCGCCGCCGCCGAGTTTTTCGACGATGCGATAGTGCGAGATGGTTTGGCCGATCATGGTGGCGCAGGACTCAGGGTGCAATGTTAGGGATGCAAGGACGCCGAGTCAACGAGGACGGCAACGACGGAGGCAGGAAAATGGAAAATCCCGCGACTTCAGGCCTTCCCCAGACCTTGCCAACCCACCGTCTCAAAAGGGTGCAATCCGCAGCAGCATTTTATGCGCCCTTTCGTCCCCTGTTTCGCCGAATCGTCCCCTGGCCCACGGGTATACCTTGTGAACCAGCTAGGAGAAGGACAGCGGTAGCGAGGCTGGTGTTGCTCGAATTGACTTGTAATAGTCCGACCTCGCCCCTGCAGACAGTGTTGACAAGTCTTCACGTACCAGGCACAGATCAGTATCTGATCTCTGATTCAGGGGGGTGAGCGTAATGGCGATTTCGTCAACAATGACGTTCACCAGATTGTTGCGGCTCGCGGAGGAGGTAACGGCTCTGGCTTCGCCGAGTTGAAATCAGCTAACTGCGTTTCTACGCCCAGCCCCACAGGTTCAGGTCGCGAAGTCAGAACTCTTCCGTCCCTACAGAAAACGAGCCTTCCGTTTTGATCCCAGTCTGCCCAACTTGCACGTGTGAGCGGGGTCCACATCAGCTTCTCGGCGCACATGACGGAAAACTTCTCCGCATACTTTAGCCCATCAATGGAACGCTCCAAGCGAAGAGCAAACTTCCCATTCCGGCTTAGTTTTTCCCGTATTTCTGCCTGAATGGTACGATTCCACTTCGGGTACCCAAGGTGTTCGACCTTCCATTCCTGCTTGAGCTTCCAGCCGTCTCGCTCGATGCGATCCGAGAATAGGGGATCGTCGTCTCCGCGCCCTCGGTCTGAAAAAGTAATATGCAACCAGCTGGGCGGATTGTGGTTCGGGTGCGCTGTGACTTCTCCGATGTGGTAAAGCACTAGCGCCTTATCACTCTGAAACAATCCTCCGCCACTGAAGCAGTCTCGCTGCGGCCAAAGAGCGAGCGCCGTCAGATATGGCGGCTTGCTTACCGCTGTCCATGCGGACGTGTATTCTTTGTCCTTCAAGCTACGCGTAGAGATTTTTTGAGCGAAATAGATCAGTAGCGAGCTATCGGGGCTTAGGTCGCACCGCCGCTCGTAGATTCTCCCGTGAAACCATTGGCCGCTCTCGAAAACATCAGTGTCCGTGTTCCACTTGATTACTTGAACCCACCTTGATGGTCCGCGGCGAAAGATCACCGCGTGATGCGCCTTTCGCGCTAGGATCGGGAAGAGCCGCGCTCCAATTGGTTTCCTGCTTCCTTTGGGGATGACTGCTGTGTTTTGCACACTTGGATTTTGACACACTAACAGGAGGCGACCCGCCAATTGTTGTAAGCAGGCGATAGCACTCACCTACCGTCAGCCACTATCTGTACCGGATTTTCGAGAAGCTTGAGGTTTCCAGCCGCGTCCAACTCATCCTTCACGCGATGAACGAGAAGAAATCTGCTCCCAGCGCATGAGAGCTCAGTCTGGGGGCCAACCATCTGCTTGGGAGTGAGCCGCTGTCGGTGAGGACGGCTGTCGAGAGTTTGCGGCGCCGCGATCTTGTTCTTGTTCTTGTTCTCCCGGATGAACTGCTCGAACGACTGCACAGCGCGCACGTGATCGGCTCCCAACTCCACCAACTCCACCAACTCCACGGCTTTCATTGACTTGCTCCGTTTCGCCCACGTAAGATTCGCGCCAGTGATCGGCCAAACCATTTCGCACTATCGCATCATCGAAAAGCTCGGTGGCGAGGTGGAGTAAGACCGGAGCAGCGCTCGCACTGCGGTGCGCTGAAGTGTGGCGCAAGCAATAAGCGGACGGCCCTGCGATTTCCACCCAAAGAGGAGTGTCATCGACATGAACGTTCTCTCGATCCAATTGCAATTCTGTAAACTCACCCTGATTGCGCTCTTTCTAACGGCTCCCGCTCTCCAGGCGCAATCTTCTGCGGCCCACGTAGAAGCAGCACCCTCCGGGCCGCACCTGCGCAGTCGTCTCTTCATCTACGATCTGCACGAAGGCTCCTCGCGCCTAGTCTATTCTGCGGACTCGATATGGGAGGCACCCAACTGGTCTCCAGACGGGAAGTACCTCATCGCCAACTCTGGCGGGGGCATTTATAAGCTCGTCCTCAAACAGGACGGCATGGTCGAGCCGCAAGGATTAGCTGTGCCCGCCAACTTTCAATGCAATAACGATAAGGCCATTTCTCCCGATGGCAAGAAGATCGCTTTCTCCGCTACGGTTCCGCCACATAAGGGATCGCAGGTCTTTCTCGCAGACGCCGATGGCAGCAACGTCAAGCTAGTGGCGCCCGAGTCGCCGAGCTATTTTCACGGCTGGTCGCCGGACAACAAGACGCTTGCCTTCGTGGCCCAGCGTAACGGCAGCGGCCAATATGACATTTACAGCATGCCCGCCGATGGAGGCGCAGAGAAGCAGCTCACGTCCAATATTCATCATGACGACGGCCCGGACTATGCGCCGGACGGCAAGTGGATCTACATCAACTCCGATCGATCCGGCAAGGAAGCGGTCTGGCGTTTCCCCTTCGATGGCGCTGGTACCAACGATGCGAAGGCCGAGATGGTTGTGAGCGATGGTCTCGAAGACTGGTTCCCCCACATCTCGCCGGACGGTAAGAAGATGGTGTATATCGGCTATCCCGCCGGTACACCAACCCACAACCCCCGCACTGTCCAAGTTGAGCTCAAACTCGTCGCGATCAACCATGGCGAGGTCGCAGCGTCCCCGAAGACGCTCGTCAAGGCCATCGGCGGCCAGGGAACGATGAACGTCAACTCCTGGGCTCCAGACTCCATGCGCTTCGCCTACGTAAGTTATGAGGTCCTGCCCTAAGGAATCTCTGAACCAGTAATCTTCGCGCCGAAGCGAGGAGCAGGGACCGGGGTAGCCGGTGGGTCGGTTCCCCCACGTAGTATGCCGTTCGTTTTCTGTCCCCGTCAGGCCGGTTCGGGCGGCTTCGTGCCGAAACGACGCCGCCGTAGCGCACAACAGTCTCTTGGGTACCAGGAACAGATTCACCAGCGCAAGTCACAAACAGGGGGGTCGCATTCTTGTCAAGGCGTGTCAACGCATTATGAAAGAGCGCCCGGCTTCAGAAGGTCGAGGCCGGATGAGGCGCGCCGCCTCCGCCGCCAGACCAAGCGTCACAAGGCCCGACATGAGAACGAGCTGCGAAGCGTGCCATTGAACCCCTTTCAATCTGAATGTACAGAACACTACTCCGAAATCGTGACGGTTTCTAGAGTGTTTGGAATTCGGCCGGCTTGTAATCTCCCTTGAATAAAACTTGCCTTGGCAGCTAACCGAAGGTTTAGAATTTCCGCGCCATGAAAAAACTCCTCGTCGGCTCTCTGTTGGTTTTCGCTTCCGCCCTGCTTCTCGATCAAGCTCTAAGCGCATCGGCCCAGCCGGCCATCAACGCGGCTGGCGCGCAAACGCTTGAAAAGCTCTCCGCCGATACCCCGAAGACTACCGTACTCGGCAATGCGTTCATCGCGCCGAAGGATTGGTCCATCCGCGTCAAGGGACCGGCGACCATCCTCGAAGCGCCAGAGGGAGACTCTTGGGTTGCACTCGTCGATGTGGAAGCTAAAACGCAGGATGAGGCATTAGCAGCGGCCTGGCAGGCTTACAAGCCCGATGCAAAGTGGCCGCTAAAAGTCAGCAACGATCTGCCCGACCGCGATGGCTGGAGTCGACGCCGCGCTTACGATTACCAGACTTCGCCCAACGAGAAGCGGGGAGTGGATGCCGTCGTCTATAACTCCGGATCCAGTTGGACCGTCGTCATCGAAGATGTAGCTGATGCTGTCGCGGGGAAGCGCGGCGCTCAGCTTTCCCTGATTTTTAGCCGCTTGTTGCCCAAGGGCTACCGCCGTGAGTCATTTGCAGGAAAGAAAGCAAACACCCTCGATCAAGCCCGGATTGCCGAGTTGGGCCGCTTCGTCGAGCAGGGACAGAAAGTTTTGGGCGTACCTGGAGTCGGTCTTGGCCTGGTTCAGGATGGCAAAGTTGTTTTCGCTGGCGGATTTGGAGTGAAAGACCTTGGCGGTACGGAGAAGCCAGACGGCGACACGCTATTCATGATCGCCTCGAATACGAAGGCGATGACCACGCTGCTACTCGCGAAACTCGTGGATGAGCATCGCATCACCTGGGACACACCCGTCACCACACTACTTCCGAGCTTTAAGTTGGGCGACGCCGCAACAACGCGGAGCGTCCTCGTCAAGCACTTGATCTGCGCCTGCACCGGAATGCCGCGTCAGGATTTGGAATGGATCTTCGATTACGGAAAAATGACGCCCGAGAGCACGATGACCATGCTCGGCACCATGCAGCCGACATCGAAATTCGGGGAACTCTTTCAGTATTCCAATCTGATGGCCGCAGCTGCGGGATATACCGCCGCCCACGTGATCCATCCCGACATGGAATTAGGTGCGGCCTACGACAGCGCTGTGCAATCGTATGTCTTCGATCCGCTGGGGATGAAGGAGACGACCTTTGACATGAAGCGCGCTCTTTCCAGTAACCACGCGGGTTCGCACTCGCCCGACGCCGATGGAAAAACTGCCAGGGCGATGACGGCCATTAATGACGCTGTGATTCCCGCGCGCCCCGCCGGAGGCGCGTGGAGCAGCATCAACGACATGCTGAAATATGTTTCGATGGAGCTTGCGGAGGGCAAGCTTCCCAATGGGACGACTTATATCTCGAAAGATCCATTGCTCGAGCGCCGCGCTCCGCAGGTCAGCATCGGAAAAGACGTCACCTACGGCATGGGCTTAATGGTCGACACGACCTACGGAGTACCGGTCGTTCATCATGGCGGCGACCTGGTCGGTTATCACAGCGACATGATTTGGTTGCCGGGACAAAACGTGGGCCTGGTCATCCTTACAAATGCCGACCCCGGATGGCTGCTTCGCGACCGCATCCGGCGCAAGTTACTCGAAGTGCTCTTCGACGGACACCCTGAGGCCGAGGCGCTGCTCAACGCCGACGCGAAGAGTTTCTATGCCGACCTGGCCGCCGAGCGCAAGTTGATGACGATCCCAGCCGAAGCAAATGAGAGTGCCAAGCTCGCCAAACACTATGCCAATGCATTGCTCGGAGAAATCACCGTCAGCACCTCCGGCGCTCCCACAATTTTTGATTTCGGGGAGTGGAAGAGTGAGGTCGCCAGCCGCAAGAATCCCGATGGCACAATTTCCTTCATCACCACTGTACCGGGTGAGTTGGGTTTTGAGTTCGTGGTCGGCTCGGGAGCCAAGAGAACATTGACCATCCGGGACGCGCAGCACGAATACGTGTACGAAGAACGTTGAGTCACGTTTGGTTCAATGAGTGAAATGGCGGTGATCACCGGCCAATGCGTTTTGACTTGTGGAATTGTGAATCGCTCGATGCAGCGCGGCTGAGAGACGTAGTTTATTATTCTTCAGCCGGATCTCATTCCTTCAAGCCCGCGAGCTAGAGCGTGTTATGGTTCAGCATGGGTCATCGGTGTGCGCACGTGATCTGGTGCGGTCCGGGGGCAACAAGGTCCACGAATTCGGATCTTGCGACACACATTCAGAATGGGAAGCGATTGACCGGTTATGGCGATTTTGCAACAGCCACCCTCCGAAGCTAGAATCCCGGCAGGATGAAGAACTCCTGCTCGCGCCTCAGCTACTGTGCAGCCGCTCTCCTGCTGATCATTGCCATCGGATGCAGGCCTAAGAACGAGGATATGCTTGTGGCACACGTGCAAGGGGACGTGTTTCTGCCCCACTTGAGCGCCAGCCTCTGGAACTTCAACGAAGTAATTGATTGCCAAATCGCGAGCCGTACATCCATGCCACCAGACGGACGCGGCGACTTGCTGCTGTGCGGTGAGAAAACGCAGCTCGCGTGGTCACAGACTTGGCTGCGGCCTGATATCAAGACCCAGATTTACGCTGCCGCCGAGAAACAACCTGTTGAGTTCCGCAGCGTCGGGCATCCGCTACTCGGTAACAGATCCAAACCTCGCTCGTGGCAGTGCAGGAAGACACCGGACCGAGTGGTGTGTGATTAGGAAAGTTCTGTTATTAATAGTTTACGTACCTGTTGAAACCAGGCCGTTACACTCAAGACCCCCTCGCAGGGGTCAATGAGCACAATGGCGATTTTATGTACAGTCATCCGTGGCTGGTATGTCGGGTTCGCCCTTGTGACTCTCGGCGTAAATCGTCGTATCTTGATCCTTATGAGGTTCCGACTGTTGGCGGCAACTCTGGTGGTTCTGGCGATCGCGGGCGGCGCGCGGGCACAGGCGACATTTCCCTCTGAAACGAAAAACGCGGCGTTGCGCTACTGGGCGGCTATGGCGGAGCTGCGGGAACCAATCGTCGACGACGACGCGACGATGAATCTGTTGTCTGCGACGTTCGCCGGGCGAGCGGAGTGGGACGAGAAGAAGCTGGGGCCCCTTTTGGATTCCAACCTCGACGCGATTCGCACGATGCAGCGGGCTACGAAGCTTCCGGAATGCAGTTGGGGGTTTGACTACCGGCACGAGGAGAGGACACCGGGTTGGTTTATCATGCGAGCGCGGCGGCTAGCGCAGCTGAATGCGTATGAGGGGATACGCGAGATGGCGCACGGCGATTCACAGGCTGCCGTCAATACGTGGCTGGCAGGGCTCAAGTTTGGGCAGGATGTATCGCGCAGCGGGCCAGTGATCGTAGCGCTTGTGGCGGGGGCCATGGTTTTGGACTGCCTGCAGCCGCTGAGGGATAGCGCGCGCCGGGGAAAATTGAGCGAGGAAGAGAGGAAAGAGTTGTCCGCGCTTGTGAAAGCTATGCCGGAAGATGGCTTCGACTGGGGATTGGCATGGGGCGTTGAATGTGCAACCGGAGAGCAATCTCTTGAAGAGCTCCAAACGTCGAGCAATCCCAAAGCGTTGTACGAGAAGTACGGGTTTAGCGCGCCAAAACGAGGGCTTCCTCCAACGACGGTGGAGATTCGAGCGTACGAGGAATACATGCTTGCGGCGCAAGCGGCGTTGCGTGAGCCACCCGGCAAGGCACGGGCTCGTGTCGATAATCTGGAATCAAAGATGCGCCGCCTGGGAGAGCCGGAGCAACTTCAGGCTACCAGTTTTAGGCAAAGCAACGACGCGCGAGTCCAGGTTGCGACGCAGCGTGAGGAATTGATGCAGGCGCTGGCTTCGAAGTAGCGCTCGGGGCTCAGGCGAATGACTCGCCGCCGCTTCTTCGCCCGCCACGGAAGTCACAACTCAACCAGCAACGTTCAAGGTTACTGTTTGAAAACAGGCGATTACACGTTTCGAGGTTTTGAGTGTAGCGGCCTTGTTACGTCAATCAGTGGGGTGCTGTTCGCCCAGACGTTGAATCCAATCGTTGCGAACGGGCGGAATATAGTTGGGTAACAGCAACCCGCCACCGTCAAACCAATTGCTTGCGGCTGGGCCGACATAACCGCCCATCCACGTAGCGGGATTCTTGCGCCAGTGCCGTCGGATATAGCGGATGATTTGCTCATAGCAATTCTCAAAGTCCGCTTGCTTGTTTTGGAAGACCCCATAAATGCGCCCTTGGGTCAGAGCAGGACGGCCCTCCCACGTCGTGACGCCGGACAGCGACAACTCGAACACCGACTCCGTTTGCTCGTCTGCGAGGTAATAAGGCGAGTCCGCTGTCGCCACGAAGCGCCTTTGCAGGTTGGGAGCGAATCGTTCGCTCCACAAAACCAAACTCTGTCCGCTCATATTGTCAGGAATGAACGTTTGACGCTCTGGTGTGGCGGAGTTTCCGCGCCGCAGGGCCACTGCCAGCGGCTCTTTGTCGTGCATAGCCACAAGTAGTTCGTTTAAGTCTTTCGGAAGCACGTGTAACTGTGTTTGGCGGCCCATCGCCTCGATTGTAAACGGCGCGGTCGCCCGATAACCCTCAGAACAGGCCATTTCACTCAAGTGCCCAGCGAAGGGCCACGATGAGTGAAATGGCGATTTTGCGCCAACTGACGCGCGGGAGCGGACCGAACCTCCGCACGTTCATTGACTTGTCCTACCGCTAGTCCTAAGATTTCAGCCCATGATCGGGCAGACAATTTCGCACTACCGCATCGTCGCCAAGCTGGGTGGCGGAGGGATGGGTGTGGTGTACAAAGCCGAGGATGTAAAGCTGCATCGCTTCGTCGCTCTCAAATTTCTGCCCGATGATGTTGCGAAAGACGCACAAGCCCTCGCTCGCTTTCAGCGCGAGGCACAAGCAGCTTCCGCGCTGAATCATCCGAACATTTGCACGATCCATGAGATCGATGAGCAGAATGGTCAGGCCTTCATCGTCATGGAGTGTCTGGACGGCATGACACTGAAGCACAAGATTGGCAATCGCCCGATGGAGACCGACTCAATTCTCTCCTTGGCCATCGAGATTGCCGACGCCCTCGACGCCGCCCATGCCAAGGGCATTGTGCACCGCGACATCAAGCCTGCGAATATTTTCGTCACTGAGCGCGGACACGCGAAGGTTCTCGATTTCGGTTTGGCGAAAGTAACGGCTCAGAACGCCGGATCCAGCGGGAACACCGAAACGGAGGTCGCGCCCGATCAGTTGACCAGCCCCGGCGCGATGCTGGGCACAGTTGCGTACATGTCGCCGGAACAGGTGAAGGCGAAGGAACTCGACGCCCGCACCGACCTTTTTTCCTTCGGTTCGGTGCTTTACGAAATGGCGACGGGCAGGCTGCCGTTCGACGGCGCAAGTTCGGGCGAAATCTGCGGAGCCATCCTGCACCAGGAGCCAGTCGCGGTTTCGTCATTGAATCCCAACATTCCGGCTGGACTGGAACGGATTGTCCGCGAGGCGCTGGAGAAGAATCGCGATCTGCGCTCTCAGCATGCCTCCGATATGCGCGCAAACTTGCAACGCCTGAAACGCGATACTGAGAGCGGCACGTCGCGAGACTCCGCTGTCGGCTTCCCCTCGTCGCGCAGTGTGAGCGCAGTTGTTATCCCGGACTGGAATCTCTTTCGCAGGATTGCGCCGCTCGCGGCAGTAGTCGTCGCGTTGTCCGTGGGGTTGATATGGGGCATGCAGCATTACCGTAGCCTGCATTGGGCTCGGACAGAAGCCCTGCCCAAGATTTCGGAGCTCGCCGATAAGGCAGACATGGGCGCTGCCTTCGCGCTCGCATCTAAGGCCGAGAAATACATCGGGGATGACCCTGCGCTCAAAAAGCTCTGGACGCAGATTTCCTATCCCGTCTCGGTGGAAACGACCCCATCCGGGGCTGAGTTGTACCGAAGGAACTACGGCGATGAGAACGTACCGTGGGAATTCGTAGGGCGCAGTCCATTGAACGATGTCCGCGCGCCTCAGGGCAACTTCGTCTGGAAGCTGGAGAAACCAGGATTTGGAACCGTGTTTCGCACGACCGCGGGTCTGTTCGGACGCTGGGTGCCAACCTCTCCCGGCGGACCCCAACAGAAAGCAAGCGTCGTTCTCGACGAAGAGGGGAAAATTCCACCGGGTATGGTGAGAGTCTCACTGCCGCCGAAGTATCCGCGAGAACTGGTGATACCTGGTTACGAAGGCATCCCCACACTTGCACTGGGTGATTTCTGGGTCGATCAGTATGAGGTGACGAATCGACAATTCAAGGCCTTCGTTGATCACGGAGGGTATCAAGAGCGAGCGTATTGGAAACAGGAGTTCCGCGAGAACGGTAAGAAGCTGACGTGGGACGAGGCCATGGCGAGGTTCCACGACGCAGCAGGACGACCCGGCCCGAAAGATTGGATTCAGGGGGAATACCCGAAGGGACAGGACGACTTTCCGGTGACCGGCGTCAGTTGGTATGAGGCCGCAGCCTACGCGGAGTACGCGGGCAAAAACCTGCCTACGCTCTATCACTGGAATCGAGCGGCTGGGCCCATATCTGCGCTTTTCATCGTACCCGCAAGCAACTTTGGCGGTTCCGGTATCGTGCGCGTCGGCAGCAAACTCGGAATGAGCCCCTGGGGCAACTACGACATGGCTGGAAACGTGAAGGAGTGGGCATGGAACGAGGCCGAACCCGGCAAACGCTATGTTCTGGGCGGTGCCTGGGACGAGCCTAACTACATGTTCATTGACCCTGATGCACAAACGCCATTCCTGCGCGCTTCCAACGTAGGTTTTCGCTGCGTAAAGTACATTGATCCGGCATCGATTTCCCAGGCAAGGGATCCGGTTATGTCCCCAAGGCGCGACCTGAGTCAGGCGAAGCCGGTTTCGCAGGAGTTGTTCCTCGCATATCGCGGTGCATATTCCTACGACAAGACTCCCCTGAATGCCAGCGTAGAACATTTAGAGAGTGGTGATGACGCCTGGACCACGGAGAAAATCACGTACCCGGCAGCCTATGGAAATGAGAAGGCTGTCACGTATCTATTTCTTCCGACAAAAGCGAAGCCGCCATTCCAGACGGTGATCTTTTTCCCAGGCTCAAACGCGCTTTTGTTGCGCACGTTCTCGCTGTATTCAACGGCAGCTCTGGATGCGATTCTGAAGAGCGGACGTGCCGTGCTGTGTCCCGTGTACAAGGGGACCTACGAGCGGGCGGATGGCATGGAGGATGATACGGCGAATACGTCCAGCACCTGGCGGGACCATGTGATTATGTGGGCAAAGGATGCATCGCGAGCAATCGATTACGCTGAGACGCGCCCCGAGTTGGACCATGAAAGGCTCGCATATTATGGATACAGCTGGGGGGCGGTGATGGGAGGGCTTATTCCAGCCCTGGACACCCGAATTAAAGTGTCCCTGCTCGCGCTTGGCGGCCTCAACTATGAGCGATCACTGCCTGAGGTTGACATCATTAACTTCTTGCCCCATGTGAAGCAGCCGACGTTAATGCTGAACGGACGTTATGACTTCTATTTTCCAGTGGTTTCAAACCAGGAGCCGTTTTTCCGGCTGCTAGGTTCGCCGAAAGACCAGAAGAAACATCTGATTTACGAAACTGGACATAACATCCCACGCAACGAACTGATCAAAGAAACACTCAATTGGCTCGATCAATATTTGGGACCCGTGCACTAGATGTTTGTCAGTCTCGGTCACTCTATGAGTGAAAGCGCGCAGCTGTTTGTAACCAGGCCGCCCAAAATACCGGCTCGGGTCGATAAGTGTAATGGCGATGTTACGCCAGTCATTGCTGTGCGTGAGACAAACGGGCACGTGCTCATGCCGCATCGTCGTATGCGAGGGAAGATGACAGCTTACGGTAAGCTTCAGTCTGCTGCCGAAGCGTTGCGGCCACTTGCTCTGCGGTGTCAACGGCATCTGCACCTGCAATAAAACGCCGGGGCGGCTTTTCCTGACCGGAGATCGTAATCAACGCTTGGGCTAGTTTGGCCGGGTCGCCGGACTGCTGGCCGTTGTAGCCTTTCCAAAATTCCATTTGCTTCGCTCTGCGCTCGTTATAGTCCTCAATGATCCGCTCTGCGAAATTTGTAGATTCTTCGGTGAGAAGCTCAGTGCGGAAGAAGCCCGGATTGACGGTGATCGTGTTGATGCCAAACGGTTCGACCTCAGCCTGCAGCGACTGCATCCAGCCCTCAAGGCCGAACTTCGACGCGGCGTAGGCCGTGCCGAACTCAAAACCGATGAGTCCTGCGGTCGATGAGATCGTGATTATGAGCCCTGAGCGCTGCTTGCGCATAATCGGCAGAACGGCGCGGGTTACGTTCATCGGGCCGACCAGACTGGTCGACAACTGCCGCTCCATCTGCTCCGGCGACAATTCTTCAAAGAATCCTGCATAAAAGTTTGCGGCATTATTGACCAGCACATCTATGCGGCCAAACTGGTCAACGGTCGCCTTAACCGCGGACTCTGCGTCGGCAGGTTTGGTGATGTCCAATTTTGCGATCAGCAGTTCGGGGGATTTTCCAAGGGTCTTGGCCACCTTGTCAGTATTGCGGCCCGTCGCAATGACTTGATGGCCGCCAGCCAAAGCCGCCTTAGCGATGTCCGCGCCCAAGCCGCGGCCTGCGCCGGTGATCAGCCAGACTTTATTGATGGCCATGGTTCCCTCCTGTATCGGCAGGTTGTCAGTTTTCTCAGTCTATTTCAACAATGGCGCGCGCAACAACCTGCGATCACATTCGGTCCGATCCTCAAGTTCTGAGTTGTTCTCTAGCACGTTCGACCCGTTCGTCAGATGACGCTATCAGGCGGTTACACTCAGAATCCCTGCTGCGGGCATGGTGAGTGCGATGGCGATTTTTCGCCATCTCGTGGGGCGGGGGGCCCGGCTGGATTATCAGCGCACTTGCTCTCTTTAGTCGTCTTCCCTTCGCCACAAATTCAGGGCGGGTGCACCGAGGGCCAGCACTCCGAGTGTGCCGGGCTGAGGATCAGCCTTCGATTCGTAGAACTGCGGCGCGCCCTCTCCGGCGCGAAGGCCCCGGTCGGCAACCGTCTCGTAGGCGTAGCCGAGCAGTGTGACCCTGAGATCAGGTATATGGTCGTGCGCGCGCGCCTTCACATTGAGCGCAGCCCAACCATAATGGGCCTGACCATCGATGTTGAATTTTAAACCCAGAAAACGGATGCCTACGTTGGGGAACGGACCGCTGATGACGCTCCCGTTGGTAGCCGCAACATTAGCCGCTAGCCCAACCGGAAAGAACATTCCTCCGGGCCCGACGCGGTAGCCGGCCTTCAAGACCTGCGGCCCATAGCTTGACAAATCGTAGCCCAGGACGCCATTCTGATGACCCACTGCGTCCGCATCTAAGCGCTTGTCGCTGGCGGCAAAATTAAAGATGCTGAGGACAAAGTCATTAATGCCGTCGTGGTTGAGATCGATGAACACGCTGCCGCTGGTAAAAGTGGTGTTGGCCGGAGTAAAGACGACTTCCGCATCTGCCGACGGAGTAGCCGCGAGCAGACCAACTCCCAGCACGCCCACTCCGGCTGCGCTTGCCACTTGCGCGTAGGTATTGAGTTGCCGGTTAAGCGAATCAGAAATTTTGAATGTCTTACGAGACGAGGGAGCGCTCGACATAAGTCTTCCTCCGAAGGCGCTTCATGATCCGTCCGGCTAAAGCAGCAGTCAACGCTTAACTGCTGCTATCAGGCCTTTGCGCTAAGTAGGAACTTGGCCTGCTCGGAACCCCATTTAGCGATATTTCAACAGCTATTTAATCTGACCCGCTGATAACAGCCCGATTTTGGCCCTTGCTGCTTAATGAAATGGGCCAACGCGAGTACAAGTTGCTCAACAGTTTTTGCTTCCTGTAGAGCCAACGTGCCGTCATGGTCTAGCGCGAATGAGAAATCAAGCTCCTCGAAAAGGGTCTCCAGTCGCTCCGCCAAGTCATCGGGAACTACGAACAAGGGTGGCCCGTCCAACTGATCACTTCGTTCCAACCTTGGCATTCGTTTCATAGCGGTCATCCCCTGCAAAACTTCCAAGATGAGGGTGGCCGCGCGTTGCTCTGATTCACTTGCG
>Ga0187863_10002553_pt1 | contig 13797 bp, 16 predicted proteins | sample June2016WEW_11_1_FD_132975 | JGI IMG/M metagenome (GOLD analysis project Ga0187863, IMG submission 132975) | Peatland microbial communities from SPRUCE experiment site at the Marcell Experimental Forest, Minnesota, USA - June2016WEW_11_10 | ecosystem: Environmental > Terrestrial > Soil >... | reverse complement strand
CCTCAGGCCGGAGGCTGGGAGGGGTACGTGCGGAGGCGGGTGACGAGGCCGGCGATCTGCGGGGCGGTGCCGCGCTCCGCACCGGGCCCTTCGTCGGCGTTCAGCCCCCAGAACCTCGGGGGCATGCCGGGATAACGGGCCAGTAGGTCAACATGCAGGTGCGGTACCCCGTTGCCGGGGACCGCCGCGTATACGTGGTCGGCACCCGGCACGTCGCGCAGCGCCCGGCTGACCCGGGCGCACCACGACCCGGCAGCCGGGGCTTCCGGCTCGGTGAGATCCGCCAGCCCGGCCGCGTGCCTGCGCGGCTCCACGAAGAGGTGTCCCAGGTAGACAGGGTTCCCAGCACGGCCGGGCGCCTGCGGTGACAGATGCGAGACGACCACCAGATCGTCCACCCCGACGGGCCCGCCCGGCATCAGGCTAGGGTCGCCATGCTTCCGGCAGACGAAGCAGGGAGCAGCATCGTGTGCTTGCATACCAGCACTATCCATCTCCGGCAGGGAGGTCCCCATGTGGTCGGCCGATGAGCGGGCCGGCGAGGAGCCGGTCGCGAGTGACTTTCCGGTGCACCGCCGCTTCACCACCCGGTGGGCCGACAACGACGTGTACGGGCACCTCAACAACGTCGTCTACTACGAGTTCTTCGACTCGGCCGTGAACGGCTGGCTGATCGACGCGACCGGCGTGGACATCAGGGAACTGCCGGCGATCGGCGTGGTCGCCGAGACCTCCTGCCGCTACCTGCGCGGGATCTCGTTTCCCGGCGACGTGTCAGTTGGGCTCGCGGTAGCCCGGCTGGGCACCTCCAGCGTGGTGTACCAGCTCGGCGTGTTCGCCTGCGAAGGCGGTGAACTGGATCCCCGGCCACGCGCGGTCGGGCGGTTCGTGCACGTGTACGTGGATGCGCAGACCCGCAGGCCGGTCCCGGTTCCGGAGCCCGTCCGCTCTGCCCTGGCGGCCCTCCGGCCGCCTGCCTGACCGCGAACCAGTAGTTCTCGCGGGCCAGCCAGGAGTCCTGCGGCGGCGGCGCTGTCTGCCTTGGGTGCGGCCGGCCACCTTTCTGCCGTCGGGGGCCGCGATGTCCCGGCCGGTAGGGTCACCAGCATGAACAGCAGTGTCGTGGACGACTACCAGGGACAGCTGTGACGTCCGCGAGGCCGGCCGGCCCGGCCTCTACCGCCCGGGCCGGCCCGGTAGAGGCCGAACTCGCGCCGTTCGGCCCGCTCCCCGACGGGCTGGGTTCCGGTGGGCTGCTCTCTCCCGACCTGGCCCCGGTGCCGGCCAGCTTCCCCGGGATGATCGACGCGCTGCGCGTGGTGCAGAACCGGATCACCGGCTCGCTGCCCAGCGAGGAACTGGCCGCAGAGGTGTCACGCACCCTCATCGACCTGGCCGTCCGGCTCGGCGCGCACGCCGTGGACGAGGAAGGCCAGATCGCCGGGCGTGTCGACGTGCCTGGCCGGGCCCAGGCCCTGGTGCCGGTGGTCCACCTCGGCGAGCAGGACGAGCAGCACGCCGTGGGCCGGGTGACGTTCGGCCGGCTCCACCTTGGCCGCAACGGGGCCGTCCACGGCGGGGCGATCCCGCTGGTCTTCGACGAGGTCATGGGCCGGCTGTCGAACACCGGCGGGCGGCCACCGGCACGGACCGCGTACCTGCACGTCAATTACCGCAACATCACGCCCATCGAACGGGAACTTCAGCTGACCGCGCGGTTCGACCGCGAGGAAGGCCGCAAACGGTTCCTGTCCGGGGAACTGCGCGATGGCGACACACTGTGCGCCGACGTGGAAGGCCTGTTCGTCGCGCTGCGGCCAGGGCAGCCCTGACGTCAGGAGTCGCCGTAGACGGGGACGCGGGCGCCGCTGATGGGCGCGGCGTCCGGGCCGATCAGGAAGGCGATCACCTTCGCGATCGCGGCCGGGGCGACCGCGCGGGCCGCCAGGTCCGGCGACATCCAGGAGCGGTTGGCGGGCGTGTCGATGACCGAGGGCAGCACGCAGTTCACCCGGATCCCTTGCGGCCGGAGCTCGTCGGCCAGCAGCTCCGTGGCCCGCACCACCGCGGACTTGCTGAGCGCGTGGGCCAGCGGGGCCGGGCCGCCGACCGCGGTCTTGGAGCCCACGGTCACGATGGCGCCTCCCCCGGCCGCGGCCATCCGCGGCGCCGCTTCCTGGCTGCACCACAGCAGCGAGACCACGTTGGACCGCCACAGGCTCTCGAGCGAGTCCTCGTCGAGATCCGCGAGCTTGCCGGGGACGAACCCGCCGGCCAGCGCGATGAGCGCCGACGGCGTGGCCAGCGCGTCGACCTCACCGAACGCCGCGCGAACCGCCGTCCGGTCGGCCAGCTCGACCGGGACCGGGTGCACCCCGTCGTCCGCCCCGAGCTTGTCCAGCGCGGCCGACGGGCGGTCCAGCGCCACCACCGTCAGGTCCCGGCTGCGCAGCTCGGCGACCACCGCGTGCCCGAGCGCTCCCGCCGCCCCTGTGACCAGCACCGCACCGTTCATGTTCCTCCTCCGGGGCCGGGCTTACGCCTCCCCTGCACGCCGAGGTCGCGGCCGGCGATCTCCTTCATGATCTCAGTGGTCCCCACCCTAGATGCGGGCGGTTCGCTCCACCGCGAGGGCCCGCGGTCAGCGCGATGGCCCCGGGACGGCCGGTTCGTCGTGGAAACGCTGAACGTCAGACGGCAGGCTGCCTCCGGGTGCTCAGCTGCAGCCGGTAGACGGTCCAGAAGATCAGCGCCGCCCCCGCAAGCGGTACCGCTCCCACCCAGTAGCCGTAAGAGAACAGCAGCAGGGCCAGGCCGACGTTGAAAATACCGCAGACCATGCGCACCGTTACCCAGGCACTGGGGTGGCGGAATTCCCATGACCTGACCAGAAACCTCATGAGCAAGGGCTGCGAAGAATAGACGCTGTCATGCATCGGGATGCCTCCTGTGAGCTACGGTGCCGGCCACTCCGGTCACCTACACCTCGATGCTCGCCGCGGGCGGGCAGCAGATCCACCGTGCGGCCACCCGAACCTGAGGTACGGCTGGCACGGTCCCAGGTTCGGGTGTCCGCCCCATCGATCGCGGGCCGATGTCCCGCGAGCATGGGGGTATGGACCGCTCGCGGTGCGCGCGGTTCACGCGGATACTGGAGAACAGAAGCGGGGAGTTCCGTCATGGACAGCACCAACCCGGTGACCAGCCAGCAGGGCCGCCCTGCAGGGCCATCCGCGCCCGACAACGCGTGGCGCGGCACCTTCGCGGTTCCCGCGACACCTTCTGTGCCCCGGCCCCGGATCCGCCGCGACCGGGCCTGGTTCCGGCAGACCGCGCGGAAGTTGCTGTGGGCTCCGTTCACCCGGGAGACCGGGCGGCAGGTTGAGTACGCGGTCCTCGGGCTGCTGCTCGCGATTCCGGGCTTCGTGTTCATCCTGGTCGCCTTCACCGTCGGCTTGGGGCTGTCGCTCAGTTTCGCTGGCATGCTGGTCGGGCTGCCACTGCTGATGGTGGCCCTGCTGGGCGCCCGGCGGCTCGGCGCGATCAACCGCCGCCTGGCCGGCCGGCTGCTGGGCGTGCAGGTCGAGCAGCCGCCGCCGCTGCGCCCGCAGCCTGGCGCCTTCGGCCGGGCCCGGGCGGTCCTGACCGATCCGGTCGGCTGGCGGGCCTGTGCCTATTTGCTGCTCAAGCTGCTGCTCTCGGTGCTTGGCGCGATCATCGTGATCTACCTGCTGGCTTGGGGGGTCCCATATCTGACCTTTCCGATCTGGTGGGAGATCCTGCACGTCAACGGCGTGGTGATCCACGTGCCTGGATGGCTGATGTGGTGGAAGCCAGATCCCCTGCTCGTGGTCCAGTCGGTGCATTCCCTGGCTGTCTCCTTCGCCCTGGTTCCGGCGGGCGTGGCCGCGCTGCTCTACTGCCCGTGGTGGTTGAAGAACTGCAACGCCCAGGACGGGAAGCTGGTCGCCAGGCTGCTCGGTCCGCCGTTGGGACACCGGGTGCGTGAGCTGGAGCAGACCCGGGCCCACGCGGTGGACGACTCAGCGGCGCGACTGCGCCGGATCGAGCGGGACCTGCACGATGGGGCCCAGGCCCAGATGGTCGCCGTGGCCATGAAGCTGGGCCTGGCCCAGGAGAAGCTCGGCGGCACGACCAGCGGGACCGCGCAGGCCGACATGGAGCGGGCCCTGGAACTGGTGGATGCGGCTCACCGCAGCGCCAAGGAAGCCATCATCGAGCTGCGCGACCTGGCCCGCGGCATCCACCCGCCGGTCCTGGACCAGGGCCTCGGCACCGCCCTCACCACCCTCGCCGCCCGCAGCGAAGTGCCGGTTGAGCTGGTCATCGACCTGCCCGAGCGCCCGTCGGCGGCGATCGAGACCATCGCCTACTTCTGCGCGGCCGAACTGCTGACCAACGTGGCCAAGCACAGTGGCGCCCGGCATGCCACGCTGGAGGTGGTGCACGTGCCCGGGCTGCTGCGGATGCGGGCCAGCGACGACGGCTCCGGTGGCGCCCGCATCGAGGCCCGCGGCGGCCTGGCCGGGCTCGCCGAGCGGGTCAGGACCGTGGATGGCCGCCTGCACGTCACCAGCCCGCGGCACGGTCCTACCGTGGTCACCGTCGAGCTGCCGTCCCACGCCTGAGCGAACCGGAGCCCCGATGCGGATTGTGATCGCCGAGGACTCGGCAGTAGTCCGGGCGGGCCTGGTCGAGATCCTGGCCGACCGCGGCCACGACGTGGTCGCCGCCGTCGGCAACGCCGAGGATCTGCGGGCTGCGGTGGACGAGCACCAGCCGGACGTGACCGTGGTCGACGTGCGGATGCCCCCCGGTTACACCGACGAGGGCCTGCGCGCCGCGATCGCCATCCGGCGTGACCACCCCAAGACCGGCGTGCTGGTGTTCTCCCAGTACATCGAGACCCGGTACGCGGCCGACCTGCTCGGTGCGGCTTCCGGCGGCGGTGCCGCCGGCGTCGGATACCTGCTCAAGGACCGGGTCGCCGACGTCGGCGAGTTCGTCGAAGCGCTGAGCCGGGTCGCGGCCGGCGGCACCGCTCTCGACCCAGAGGTCATCACCCAACTGGTCGGCGCCAGCCGCCGCACCGACGGGCTCGGCTCCCTCACGGCCCGGGAGCGCGATGTGCTGGCCCTGATGGCCGAAGGCCGCTCCAACGGCGCGATCGCGGGGATTCTGGTGATCTCGGAGCGGGCCGTCGAGAAGCACGTCGGGAACATCTTCAGCAAGCTCGGCCTGGCGCCCTCGGACGCCGATCACCGCCGTGTGCTGGCCGTGCTGCGCTATCTGGAGTCCTGATCAGACCTGGAAGGTGATTGGGCGGAGGTCGGATCAGCTGCGCAGGAAGGCGAGCAGGTCAGCGTTAGGCCGATCTTGATGTGTGTCCATGAGGCCGTGTGGCGCGCCCGGATAGTAGATTTCCGTCGCGCCCTCGATGGGCCCGGCCGATTTCTTCCCGGCGTCCTTGACGGGAACGATCTGGTCGTCCTCGCCGTGCAAAACAAGGGTCGGGACGTCAAACTTCTTGAGGTCCCCGGTGAAGCCGGTCTCAGAGAACGCTTTGATGCTCTGGTAGGCATTCTTGAGCCCGGACTGCATGCTCCACAGCCAGAACTGATCCAGCACGCCCTGCGAGACCTTGGCTCCCGGCCGGTTGGCGCCGTAAAACGGCGTGGCCAGGTCCTTATGGAACTGTGAGCGGTCCTTGGTGAGACCGTCGCGCAGGCCGTCGAATACCTCTATCGGCAGGCCCTCCGGATTCACTTTCCAGCGCCCGGCAATCAGCGGCGCGACCTACCGGGGCGCCCGGCTCAGTCCGGGCTGGTGGTGATTCCGCACCCGTAAAGGCCGCGTCCCCCTCGCCGTCATCGACCGTGCCCCCGGCCATGATTCAGCGACTCCGGGCCACGAGGTACATCCGCCTCAGTGACCGCGGCACAAACACTTGTCCTCGGAAGAGCGAAACTCCCACAGGTAAAGAGTCAACCAAGCTGAACCCGTCCCGGCAACTACGTGCCTCGCAGCGGTGGGCGCGGCCATGCGCGTTCAGCCAAGATCGTTAGCTGTCCCGGTCGGGGTCGGCGCCACCCTTCCACTGCGCGGAGCCCGCGTCCCACTTGGTGTAGGTGTAAGGGTTGTCGAGCACCTTGGTCTCGGGGATCTCCGGGTGCATGCCCTCGGCCCACGCCTCCGGTCCCAGCTGGCCCTGCAGGTACCCGACGGTCTCGTCCACCACCTGGCGGGCCTTGGCGAGGCCGCCGCCGGCCAGCCGGTGCGCGGACTTGACCACCTGGCCGTTCACCAGCACCGTGTGCACGTCGCCGCGCTGAGCCTGGAAGGCCACGTGACCGTAGGGGTTGAGCACGGGGAACATGACGGGTGAGGCGTCGTTCTTGATCAGCACGATGTCGGCCTTCTTGCCGGGCTCCAGGCTGCCCACGACCGAATCCAGGCCGAGGGCCCTGGCCCCGCCCCGGGTGGCCCAGTCGACCACATCCTCGGCGCGCAGGTGGCAGTGGGTGACGGTCTCCTGGCGGCCGTGGGCTTCCAGGTGCTCGCGGGAGCGGTCCGCGCCCAGCGTGGCCCGCATGGCCGAGAAGAGGTCGCCGCTCCACCACACGCTGGTGTCCATGGACAGCGAGACCGGGATGTCGTGCTCGCGCAGCTGCCAGGTGGGCGGGTAGCCCTGGCCCGCGCTCTGCTCGCTCTCGGTGGACACCGAGGCGGTGCCGCCGGTGGCGGCGATCCGGTGGTAGGAGTCCCGCGTCAGGGTGGCCGCGTGCACGTAGATGGTCGACGGGGTCATGAACCCGTGCTCGTGCATGAGCCGGATCCCGTCGTCGTTGGTCGCGCCCCAGACCCCGGCGTGGGTGGTGACGGGCACGCCCAGGTCCCGGGCCACCTCGAACGCGGCCTTCTCCGGGAATGCGGGGTCGCCGGTCACGTCGAAGGCCATCTGGAAGCCGAGCATGTCGCTGGCGGAGGAGAAATGGCGGCTGACGAAGTCGCGGAACTCGGGGGCGGCCGACCACTCCCAGGGGCCCTGCTGGATGTTGCCGTAGGCCAGCACGAACCGGCCGGGCACCTCGGTGAGGGCCGCCACGGCGGCCTCGGCGTGATCCACGGTCTGCAGCCCGTGCGACCAGTCGACCGTGGTGGTGACGCCCGCGTCGAGGGCCTCCAGGCCGGACAGCAGGTTGCCCGCGTAGATGTCCTGCGGCCGGAACGTCTTGCCCCACTGAAGGTAGTACCAGACGAAGTACTGGGTGAGGGTCCAGTCCGCGCCGTACCCGCGCATCGCGGTCTGCCACATGTGCCGGTGGGTGTCGATCATGCCGGGCATCACGATGCCGCCGGATGCCTCGATCTCGGTAGTGCCTTCGGGCACCTCCAGGTGCGGCCCCACGGCCTCGATCCGCTCCCCGGCGACCAGCACGTCGCCGCCGTGGTGCACGGTGTGCGCGTCGTCCATGGTCAGCACCGTCGCGTTCCGGAACACCAGGGTCATCGCAGACCTCCACTTCGAGGCGGGCAGGCTATCGAGATACCGGGGCAGCTTTACGGACAGCTGTCCGTACAACGGCCGCAAGGCTAGTCCGGAAGCGTGGCCGTTTCACGGACCGATGTCAAGGCCCGGATTACGGGCCTGGCAGCCCGGGGCCGGATATGCCCCGTCCGGGATACGGACAGCCTGGCCGGGACACGCTACAGTCGTTCCCGGCGCACCCCGCCGCTTAACCACCGCCCGCCCGGAACACGGGCCACCGGAACACGGGCCAGCCGGAACACGGGCCACCGGAACACGGGCCACCGGAACACGGGCCCGGCACCAGGGGCCGCTACCCCGGCCCGCACAGGAGAGCCCCCATGGCACGCCGTGACGCAAGCCCCGATTTCATCGAGGCGCTCGCGCGCGGCCTCGACGTGATCCGCGCCTTCCACCCTGACCAGCCGGTCATGTCGCTGACCGCGGTGGCCACCGCGGCCGGCCTGGCCCGGCCCACCGCCCGCCGGGTGCTGCTCACCCTGGAGCAGCTGGGCTACGTCCGCTCGGACGGCGGGGGCTTCGAGCTCACCCCGCGGGTGCTCGACCTCGGCATGACCTACGTGCTGTCCCGCAACCTGTGGCAGGTGGCGCGGCCGCACATGGACTGCCTGGTGGCCCGGACGCATGAGTCCTCGTCCATCGCCCAGCTGGACGGCCCGGACATCGTCTACGTGGCCCGGGTGGCGATCCCGAAGATCATCGCGCTGGCGGTGACCATCGGCACCCGGTTCCCGGCCATGCCCACCTCGCTGGGCAAGGTGCTGCTGGCCGCGCTGCCCGCCGGGGCGGCCGAGCAGGTGCTGGCCGAGCCGAGCCGGTCCGGGATCACGCCCCGCTGGCTGCCCGGCCCCGACGAGCGGGACGCGGAGCTGCGCGAGGTGCGGGCGCGTGGCTGGTCGCTCACGGATGAGCAGCTCGCGGCGGGGATCCGCTCGGTGGCCGCCCCACTGCGGGACGGGGACGGGCGGGTGATCGCGGCGCTGAACGTGACCGTGCACGCGGCGGAGACCCCGGTGGAGACGCTCACCGGGGAGTACCTGCCCCTGCTGCTCCAGACGGCCGGTGCGATCAGCGCGGACTGGGCACGTTACCAGTCGGCGCCCCACGTCACCGCGCCGCAGCCGGGTGCCTTGACAGCCAGCACGGCCGCCAGCAGACTGCAGGTCGCCGGACAAGTGTCCGGTCAGCGGACAGCCGGATAATCGCAGGTCAACGACCAGCACAATAAACGACCAGCAACAATAACGGACCGTCCGGGGCAGACCCGATCAGCGGACAGGAGCGGAGCCAGCGCCGATGACCCAGCCAGACCCTATCCCCGACGCGCCCGCCGGACCGCTGTCCGGCGTGCTGGTCGCCGACTTCTCCCGGGTGCTGGCCGGCCCGTACTGCACCATGCTGCTGGCCGACCTCGGCGCCGACGTGATCAAGGTGGAGAGCCCGGGCGGCGACGACACCCGGCAGTGGGTGCCACCAGTGACCGAGGACGGCGTGTCCACCTACTTCCTGGCCATCAACCGGAACAAGCGCTCGGTCGCGCTGAACCTGAAAGACCAGGCCGACCTGGCCGCCGCGCAGGAACTGGCCCGCCGCGCGGACGTGTTCGTGCAGAACTTCAAGCCCGGCGGGCTGGACCGCTACGGCCTGGACTACGAGTCGGTCAGCGCGGCGAACCCGGGCATCGTCTACGCCTCGATCAGCGGGTTCGGCTCGGGCGGTGGCAGGGACCTGCCGGGCTACGACCTCATGGTGCAGGCCATGTCGGGGCTGATGAGCCTGACCGGCGACCCCGCCGGGCCGCCGTTCCGGGCCGGGATATCGGTGTTCGACGTGATCGCCGGGCTGCACACCGCGTTTGGCATCGTGGCCGCGCTGCATCACCGCGCCGCTACTGGCACCGGCCAGCACGTCGAGGCCAATCTGCTGTCCTCGGCGCTGTCCGGGATGGTCAACCAGAGCAGCGCCTGGGTGACCGGCGGGGTGGTCCCGTTCCGGATGGGCAACGCGCACCCCAGCCTGTTCCCCTACGAGCCGCTGCCCACCGGGGACGGGGAGCTGATCGTGACCGCCGGGAACGACACCCAGTTCGTCCGGCTGTGCCAGGTGATCGGGGCCCCGGAACTGGCCCAGGACCCGAAGTTCGCCCGCAACGAGGGCCGGACCGCGAACCGGGGCGAGCTCCGGCCGCTGCTGGCCGCGCAGCTGGCTAAGAAGACGGCCAAGGAATGGTTCGACGAGCTGATCGCCGCGGGTGTGCCGTGCGGGCCGATCAACACCGTGGACGGGGGGGTGGCCTTCGCGGCCGAGGTCGGCCTGGAGCCGGTCGTGGTGGCCGGACCGCCCGGCAACAGCATGCCCGGCGTCCGGCACCCGCTGACCTTCTCGCGCACCCCGCCGCGCTATGACCTCCCCCCGCCTAAGCTCGACGAGCACGGCGCGGAGGTCCGGGCCTGGCTCGCCGCCCCTGATACCCAGGAGGACAGCACCGGATGACGCAGCCCGACTCGGTCCCCCGCTTCCCCACCTCGCTGGGCACCTCCAGCGAGAAGACCATCACCCTGCTCGGCCAGGACCTGGCCGCGGACCTGATGGGCCAGGTGGGCTTCGGTGAGCTGGCCCTGTGGCTGGTCACCCAGCGGCGGCCGACCGCCGCCCAGGTCCGCGTGTTCGAGGCGGTGCTGGTCGCCCTGGCCGACCACGGGTTCACGCCCACCGCCATGGCGGCCCGGCTCACCTACCTGAGCGCCCCCGATTCCGTGCAGGGCGCGCTGGCGGCCGGCCTGCTCGGCGGAGGCTCCCGCTTCCTGGGCGTTACCGAGGACGCGGGCCAGTTCCTTTCCGCGGCGCTGGCGGCGGCCGGACAGCCCCTCCCGGCCGACGACGCCGGGTGGGACGCGCTGGCGGTCGGCGCGGTGACCCGGGCCCGGGCGGCGGGGAAGTTCATCCCCGGCCTCGGCCACCCCGTGCACAAGGTCACCGACCCGCGTACCCCGGTGCTGCTGCGGATCGCCGAGGAGGAAGGGCTGCGCGGCCCGCACCTGCGGCTGTTCGAGGCCATCGGCCGGGTCCACCCCCAGATCCTCGGCCGCGCCCTGCCGCTGAACGGCGCGGGAACCTGCGGGGCCGCGCTCGCCGACCTCGGCCTCCCGCCCGCGCTGCTACGCGGTTTCGCGCTGCTGGCCCGGACCGCGGGGCTGCTCGGCCACCTGGCCGAGGAACAGCGCCGCCCGGTCGGCATGGACATGTACATGACCGTGGACCGCAACACCGAGTACCTTCCCCCCGACCCCGCCTAGGGCCAGCACCGCTGGAGCCGCCCAGTGGTGCTGGCAGAGCGCGCGGTCCCGACACCCGAGGAGCAGCCATGGCCACCGTCGCCGCGGTCATCGCCTCCACCCACCACCCGTTCTACTACCGGGCGAGCACGGCGGCCGGCGCGGACCGGCCCCCGTTCGCCGACGAGTGGGTAGCCAAGATCGAGGCGTTCCGGGAAACCCTGACCCGGGCCCGCCCCGACGTGCTGGTCATGGTGGGCTCGGACCACTTCCACCAGCTGTGGCTGGACAACATGCCGCAGTTCCTGATCGGCAAGGCGCCCTGCTACGACGCGAACTGGTACAACGAGGAACGCGAGTTCGGGCTGCCCCGGATGTTCCTGCAGGGGCACGAGGAGCTGTCCGGCTACCTGCTCCGCGAGGGCATGGACGCGGGCTTCGACCTCGCGTTCAGTAACGAGCTGCGGATCGACCACAGCATCACGTGCCCGCTGATCACGCTGCGGCCCGAGGCGGACCTGCCTATCGTGCCCATCTACACCAACATCTTCGCCCCGCCCATGCCGCAGCCCCGCCGGTTCGTGGAACTGGGCCGGGCCATCCGCCGGCTGGTGGAGTCCTGGCCGTCCGGCCAGCGGGTGGCGATCATCGGCACCGGCCACCTGTCCCTGGAGCTCGGCGGCCCGCGGCAGTTCGGGCCGCAGGGGCCGGACCCGGAGTTCGACCGCAAGGCGGTCGAGTGGATCTCATCCGGCGACCTGGACTCGGCGCTGGCCGAGGTCAGCCTGGACAGCCTGTGGCAGCCCGGTAACGCCACGCACGGGTTCATGGACTTCATGCTCATGATGGGCGCGGCCGGGGCGGGCGTGAAGGCGGACTACACCGACTCCCTGGACCTGTTCCACACCATGGAGGCGTACTTCACCTGGTACCCGGAGGGGGCGGCAGCGCGGTGAGCAAGTACCTGGTCAACAAGTTCCTGTACACCGTCGACCGGGATCCGGAGCTGGTCGAGCGCTACCGGGAGGACCCGCGGGGCACGGTCACCTGGTGGGAGACGGAGCGGGCCAACCTGATCCTCAGCTGCCCAGGCGGGGAGCGGAGCACCTGGCTGGAGTTCACCGGCGCCGAGCGGGAGGCCCTGGCCACCCACGACTATGTGGGGCTGTTCGAGCTGGGGGCGCACAACTTCCTCACGCTGACCCTGTTCATCGCGCTGTTCGAGCGGGACTACGAGGAACCGCTGGCCTTCCAGCGCGAGTACGCGGCCCGGCTCAGCCACTGGACCGTGCCCTACCCGGACATCTCGACCTGACCTGACGACTCCACCGCCAACGACAACGATGAGGGTGCTGAGATGAGCGCTGTTCCTGATTCCCATCGCGATCTGCTGTCCGCGCCGGTCGGCACGCTGGGCACCATCGGGCCCGACGGGCGGCCACAGCTCTCCGAGGTGTGGTTCCTGGCCGAGGGCGACTCGGTGTCCATCTCGCTGAACACGTCGCGGCAGAAGACCAAGAACCTGTGGGCCAACCCGGCCGTCAGCTTCCTCATCCTGGACCTGGCCAACCCGTACCGCTACCTGGAGCTGCGCGGCGACGCGGAGATCACCCCGGATGACGACTACGTGTTCGCCGACAAGGTCGGCGCCAGGTATGGCTCGGACCTGCGGGAGCACGACAAGCCGGGGGTGTCCAGGGTCGTGGTGACGATCAGGCCGGTCCGCGTCAACGTCTGGGGCTAGCGGGGCCCGGGCCTGGTCATGGGCCCGGCGGGGACCTAGCGGTCCTGGCTGACCGGGCGGCGGCCAGTCTTGACCATCACGCCGTACAGGTGGGTCACCTGGAGCCGGACCACGAGGCGCCGGTTCGTGATCATCTCCTCGTCGAACGTGGCCCGGTCGATCTCACCGTAGAAGTGGCAGTGCACTTCCAGCAGTTCCTCGATGGCGTCGTCGCCCGGGATCGCAGCCACCCCCGACAGGGTGACCGGCCCTTCCGCCACCGCGTAGTGCCAGAAGTCCTCCCCGCTGACGTGCAGCGCGGCGCGGGGGTCGCGGGCCAGGTTACGGCCCTTGGCCCGGTCGGCGGTGGTCGAGACGCGGACGACCCGCAGGGCCGGGCCGGCCACGTACAAGACGTTGGTGAGCTGGGGCGAGCCGTCCGCCTTGACGGTGGCCAGCACGCCCTGCTGGTTGCTGGAGACGAGCTGCCACAGCTCGTCCTGGCCCGGCATCAGGCCGCCGCCCGGGCGCGGGCGCCGTGCGGGCCGTTCATGGTCATGGTCATGGAGATCCCTGGTGGTTTTCGTTGCGGAGGATGGCGCGCAGCCAGCGCATCGCGGTACGGGCCGCGGGTGCTGTCCGCCGACTTAGCTGGCTAGGCCCGGGCCGCCCGGGCCAGCCCCAGCCGGACCGCCTCGGACGCGGCCACGGTGCGGGACGGGGCGCCCAGCTTGGCCAGCACGGCCGAGACGTGATGGTCGACGGTCTTGGCCGAGATGAACAGCTGCCCGGCGATCTCCGCGTTGGTCCGCCCGTCCATGATCAGGTCGAGCACTTCGTGCTCGCGGCGGGTCAGGCCCAGCGGGTGCTCGCGGGTCGCCGCCCGTGGGCCGGCCGGGATGGACCGGAAGCCGAGGTCGCGCATCTTCTTGCGGGCGACCCGGATGACGGCGGCGGCGCGGAGGCCGGTCAGGATCTCCAGGGCCTCCCGCAGGGCGTCCTCCTCCGCGGCGTCCAGGAGGGCCAGCGCGGCCTCGTAGGGGCAGTCCAGGTCCCGCCAGAAACGCGCCGCACCGGCCCAGTCACCGTCGAGTTGTCGCTGGTACGGCTCGGCGAGGCCGCGGGGCAGTTCCCGGCTTGAACCGGTGCGCCTCAGCCAGACCGCGAGCGCGCCCCGCCCCCACTGGTCACAGCCGGCGCCTGAATCGTGGGCCAGTTCGGCCTCGCGG
>Ga0187863_10002551_pt1 | contig 13805 bp, 11 predicted proteins | sample June2016WEW_11_1_FD_132975 | JGI IMG/M metagenome (GOLD analysis project Ga0187863, IMG submission 132975) | Peatland microbial communities from SPRUCE experiment site at the Marcell Experimental Forest, Minnesota, USA - June2016WEW_11_10 | ecosystem: Environmental > Terrestrial > Soil >... | reverse complement strand
TGTGTTTTTCACAAGTTCGTCCCAGGCCGCTGCCGGGCGCATGTTGACTTCAATCCCGCCCGGATCAGGCGTCACGCGAATCGCGTTCACACGGGGGTCAGGGGGGGGAGTGTAGCCCTCGAGAAGAACCGGCGTGCCCAGGTCAGCTGCTGTGTCCTCCACTGCCGCGACAAGTTCTAGATAATCGTCGAGATACCTCTGCGGGGGCATAAAGACGCGAAGCACGCCGCCGCGAACCTCGGTGCACAGCGCTGTCCGTATAATCCACGGCGCTGATTCCCCTATCGCTGGCGGCACATCTGAGGATTCCGCGCGCCGCTCACGGCGCATGCGGCCCCATCCACTTTCAAGCACCTGCTCGGCGAACCCTAACGGGCTTCGAGGTTCCAGACCGCCGGTGAGTCGCATCTGTTTGGACAGTGTGACTCGATCGCGCAGCGGCGCGCGATCCTCCATCGGATCCTGTTCGTAGAGATAGGGACGCTCTGATTCCTTTACCCACGGAATCGAATCGAGCGGGAGTCGGTAACCCATCGGCGAGTCGCCGGGAATGAGGTACATGCGCTCGGGACGGAAGAACCACGACCCACTGGCCCAGCTGCTTGTGTCATCAGTGTAATCGTCCCGGCGCAATGGCAACGCATAGCCGACGACTCTGTCCAGGCCTTGCTCGAAGACTTTTGCGAGCCGCGCCCGGTCTTCAGGATTCGAGAGTTTACTGTCGAGCGGATCGACATTGACCGGCAGGCGCCGCTCCTTCCAAAGGTAGTACCAGATGTCTTCATAACCCGGCAAAGCGTGATCGGGATTCACGCTGAGTCTTTCGGCCAGCGCCACAATAAAGGCACGAGCTTGATCGGTTGAAAGCTTTCCGGGCGTCCTTTCGTCGGCAACCAGCAAGCGGTCCCGCCATACGGGCACGCCGTCTTTCCGCCAATAGAGTCCCAGCGCCCAGCGCGGGAGCGATTCGCCCGGATACCACTTCCCCTGCCCGTGATGCAGTACGCCGCCTGGAGCGAAACGGTCCCGAAGCCGCCGGATCAACATATCGCCGCGCTCATACTTCTTCGGGCCAAGAGCCGCAATGGTCCACTCGGCGCCGTCCATATCGTCAATGGAAACAAAGGTAGGTTCCCCGCCCATGGTCAGCCGGACGTCACCCGCCTTCAAATCCGCGTCAACCTGATGGCCTAGGGCCTCGATCGCGGCCCATTGCTCATCGTCATATGGCTTTGTGACGCGAGGGTCTTCGTGGATCCGTGTCACCGACATCGAAAACTCAAATTCGGCTCCAAGATCCTGCTCCGCAGCCTCGGTCTCGTCTGCTTCCGATCGAACGACCGACTCGTTGTCCTCGGAGAAAAACCCCGTAATCGCGGCGGCGGTAACAGGGTCGGCCGAGCAGGCCAGGGGGATGTGGCCTTCCCCGGCAAACAAGCCGGAGGTAGGGTCAAGACCGACCCAGCCGGCGCCGGGAAGGTAAACCTCGGTCCAGGCATGCAGATCCGTAATGTCATGCTCGGTTCCGCTCGGTCCGTCCAGCGACTTCACATCCGGCGCCAATTGGATCAGATAGCCGGAGACAAAGCGCGCCGCCAGTCCAACATTCCGCAGCAGGTGAACCATGAGCCACGCCGTATCGCGGCATGAGCCGCTCTGCAACTCAAGCGTCTGCTCAGGACTCTGGATTCCCGGCTCCATCCGGATCAGGTATTTGATCCTGCTGTGGAGCGCCTGATTTACCCCCACCAGGTAATCGACCGTGCGAAGCTTGGGGCGTTTGAGCTCGGCGAGCAGCGCCCTTAGCCGTGGCCCCGGGGCCGGGGCCTCCAAGTAGGGTACCAGCTCCCGGATCAGGGTCGGCTCATAGGTAAACGGAAAGTCTTCCGCGTAGGGTTCCAAGAAGAAGTCGAAGGGGTTGGTAACTGTCAGCTCCGCGACCAAGTCAACGACCACCGAGAATTCGGTGGTCTTACGGGGAAAAACCAGCCGAGCAAGCCGATTACTGTATGGATCTTGCTGCCAGTTGATGAAATGCTCGCTGGGAGTCACCTTCAGCGAATAGCTGGAAACGTTGGTACGGCAGTGCGGAGCCGGTCGCAAGCGAACGACATGGGGCGAAAGCCATACCGGTTTGGGATACTTGTAGCAGGTCTTGTGATTGAGAGCTACTCGAATGCCCATAGAACCCCAAGCCGTTGGACTCGGCCCTCTGAGGAGACGCCCAAGCCGTTGAATCGATGTAGGCGCTCATTATACAGAATTCCTGCCGCCGGGTCAGCTGTATTGGCTAATAAAGGCCTCCCCTGTTCGGTTCCGGAACGTTTGAAAAATGTCGCAACCGACGATATCTCATTGGCAACGCGCCCCGGATTCTCTCTGCCCGCGACTCACCGAAGCGTTACACTTTTTTCAAGCAAGAAAACGAAAATGGCAAAAACTCCCACAATACGAGTCGAAGACATAGAGCTTGAGGGCGATGTAAGACTCTGGGACGTGATGCACGCCGCCTTACGGGCAAAGGAATCCCAGCCTCGCGCGTCTTTGCGTCCGGCCGTGCTGATCTTGAAGTCGAACGAAATTGTGGCCAAGTTATACCAAAGCAGCGAAGAGCCGCGAATGCTCCTGGTGAGCACGTGCACCGGCATTCGAAAAATCAGCTTGAATTGGTATGACGCGCTTTTGATGTTGTACCGCACCTCGGTGCTGACCCTGCAGAAAATGGAAGGCACCTCCGTGATCCTGCTCGGGGAGCGTGCGGCCAAAGAGGCTGACCGCGCCATGCTTTACGCCATGAAGTGGACCGCCCGACAATTCCTGCAGCCAACTCTCCGCGGCGCAAGGTTTCCGGAAACAAACGACTCCATATCGCAACCTTTCTTCCTTGAGAACGAAAAGGTCTGCTGGCTGTCGGAAGCAAACACCGCGTTTCAATTCTCGTAAGCAACTCAACAACTCGAGAAACCTGACGCCTGCCGCCCAGAGCGCTTGGATCTTCCTGTGATTGCTCGAAGGCGCCTGCCTGGTGCCAACAATTTTGCTTTGTGGGATCCGTTCCGCTGGGCTATATTGAGCGGCATACGCGGTCGGATTGCTGGAGGAACCTGTCACTCGTGGGATGCAGCCGCCCAGGCGGGAGCCTCTGCTTGAGCAAGACAGGCCAAGGAGTTACCATGCGGCTCCGTAATCTTTTCTCCCTGCTCGGCATATTTATCCTGTCCAGTTCCGCCTCTCAGGCGTCAACCATTACCGGGACGGTAAAGGGCCCGGATAACGGGGCGTTTCAGGGCGCATTTGTCGAAGCCCAGAACACCAAGACGAGGATCACTGTCGCCGTCCTATCGGACGAGCAAGGGCATTATCGCATCGAAAATCTGCAGGCCGGTCCGTACCGAGTTTTCATCCGGGCGGTCGGATACCGCAGCGATCCCCGCACCGCTGTGAACCTTACGACGGATCAGAACGCATCGTTTGACTTCGCCCTGCAGTCAGGTACGGTCCGCTGGAGTGACATTTCTCTCTATCAGGGAAAACAGTTGTTTCCGGCCGGGCCGGGCAAGGACATCCTGCTTTCCGAGACTTGTGCGATCTGCCATTCCTTCCAGAGCCGCATGGCACCGGTAACCCGGGATGCGGACGGTTGGACCGACCGCGTCGAGTACATGCGGTCTACCATGCGTTACGTGCTGGCCACGCGCCTGACCGATCAGGACGCCGCAACTCTTTCTTCCTACATCACAAGCCTGTTTGGCCCGGACTCGGTGCTCCCGAAGTCTCCTGTCGAGATGCCCGGCTATCAGGCCACCGTGCGTCCATTCAGCAGCGACGCGCTCAATATCGTATACGTGGAATACGACATGCCTGCGCCGAGCCGCATGCCCTTCAGCGCCGCTCCTGACAAAAACGGCAATCTTTGGATCCCGAATTTCGGAGCGTCCAACAAGATCACGCGCCTTGACCCGAAAACAGGAGAGATGCAGGATTATCCAGTCCCCCATATCGGCACCGCAGCCATTCACTCAGCCGTGCCTTCCCCCGATGGCTCGGTGTGGCTTGCCGAACAGGCTTCCAACAAGATTGGCCGATGGGACCCCGACACCCAACAAATTACGGAATATCAGGATCCCGGCAAAGGATCCAAGCACACAATCCGCATCGATCGCAGCGGAAACGTGTGGTCCACCGGTGCTCCGCTGACCAAATTCGATCCGGAAACCAAGAAATTCACACGCTTTGAAGAGGTCAAGGATTCCTACGATGTGCGGCAGGATGCCAATGGCGATATCTGGTTTACGCGTCTTTTCGGAAGCAAGATCGGCAAAATCGATATGAAGACGATGAAGGTTACGCAGTGGGATTCGCCAACGCCCGGCGGCGGGCCGCGGCGGATGGAAATCGCCTCCGACGGCATGATTTGGTTCGACGAGTTCAATGCCGGGAAAATGGGGGAGTTTGATCCAAACACGCAAACCTTCAAGGAATACAAGCTTCCAGGCCCCGATCCTACTCCCTATGCGCTGGGCTTCGATGCCGATGGCTACCTTTGGTATAACTCGCACGACATGGACGTAATAGGGCGCTTTGATACGAAAACCGGGAAGGTGATCGAGTATCCATTCCCGCATGCGGAACTATTCATGCGGGAATTCTTCCGTGATTCACAAGGACGGATGTGGTATGGCACAAATCCCAACAACAAAGTCGGCTATTTCTATCTCGCCAACAAGACCGTGACGGCTGCCAGTAAGTAAGACGGTCCTCGACGCGTGGTACAAGGGTGGGATCGCCAGTCGGTTGCGCTATAGACTCTTCGGCTCCGCCCCCTTACAACTGCAAACCGTCGATACCCCCCCTACGCGGATGGGACATTGCGCCATCGCCGGTGGCAGAGTGTGAGCTGCCGCTGGCAGCGTTGACGCGTGGTTTCACAAAGCGGAGGAACAACGGATCCTTATCCGGCGGATATATACTGGTGGTGCCATGCCGGTGATCACGGTCGACAATACGCGGCTGCGGTACCAATGGGAGGGGAACCAGCAAAATCCCGCCTTGATTCTTTCCAATGCGCTCGGCACCGATATCGCCATGTGGACGCTTCAGGTGCCCGATCTGCTCCGGCATTTCCGCGTTCTGCGATATGACACGCGCGGATTGGGCTCCTCGGATACCCCTTCGGGCGACTACTCGATGGAGCAATTAGGCCGCGACGTTCTTGCGTTGGCAGACGGCCTGCAAATTCCGAAGTTCGCCTTTCTCGGGCTTTCGCTGGGCGGGATGATCGGACAATGGCTGGGCGCTAACGCGGCCGAGCGGGTTACCGCGCTGGTCCTTGCGAACACTTCGCCGCACGCCCCGCCGAAATCGAACTGGGACCAACGGCGCCGCGCCGTTCTCGAACGCGGCATGTCTGCCATCGTCGATGCAGCGATGGGCCGTTTTTTTTCGCCGGAGACGCTCGCAAAAAATGACCCCCTCGTGGAGGCGATCCGCGCGACGTTCCTCGCCACGAATCCGGGTGGCTACGCAGCCTGCTGTGCGGCAATCCGCGACATGGACCACCGCGAGTTGCTTCCCAAAATTCCGGTTCCCACGCTTGTCATTGGCAGCGACCGGGACGTTTCCACGCCGTGGGCGAGCCACGGAGAAATCCTGGCTGGCGGAATTCCCAACGCGAAGGCCGTGCATCTTGATACGGCGCATTTGTCCAACGTCGAACAGCCCCAATCCTTCAACGCTGCCGTCGTGAATTTCCTGGCGTCTCCACGCTGATTGATTGAAAACAGGCTGATTTGTTCCGCACGAGCCGGACCTCGATCCGCTCATAATGGTACTTTGAGGACGGGTCCCGCCCGGGCTCTGCTTCCGGGTGGCAAGGGGAATCCAATGCAAACACCCAACACCCCACAACCTGCGGCGGCAGAACAGGTGCGGCAGCCGTCTGCGCCACACACCGCGACACCGCCGGTTCCAGCAAGACTGCCAACTCCCAGCCTGATCGCCACCATGCTGAAGAGTGCGCCCGGTACGAGCGATCTTGTTTTTTCTCCCGGAAGGCTGCCGCAGGTAAAAGTGAACGGCAGACTCGTGGCCGTAAACATTCAGGGTGTGGGACTGCTGACCTCCGCCGACACGGCAGAGATTGCCGCCGACCTGATGGGAAGCAATGTGCAAGCCAGGCAGAAGTTAAAGGAGGAAGGTTCCTGCGACATTTCCTATGGCTTGACCAAGGTGGCGCGCTTCCGCGTAAACGTCTTCAGCCAGCGCGGAAGTTGTGCGATCGTTATGAGAGTGATTCCCAGTGCGGTACCGGATTTCGCGGCCTTAAACCTGCCGGAACAATTGCAAGAGGCAGCCGCACTGCGCAATGGAATCGTACTCGTCACGGGACCGACAGGCAGCGGAAAATCCTCGACCCTGGCGGCCATTCTGAACAAGATCAACCTGGAGAATGCGTATCACATCATCACCATTGAGGATCCGATTGAATTTCTGCACGCCCACAAAATGTCGACTGTGCACCAGCGCGAACTCCACAGCGATACGCTGAGTTTTGGGCTGGCCTTGCGCGCCGCCCTGCGGCAGGCGCCAGAGGTCATTCTGGTGGGCGAGATGAGGGACAGGGAGACGATCGAAGTAGCTCTGGAGGCTGCCGAAACAGGGCATCTGGTTTTCTCCACGCTCCACACGACCGATGCGTCGAAAACGGTGGAACGATTGATCGGGGCATTTCCGCTGGGCGATCAAGCCACCGTGCGAAACCGGCTCGCCAAGGCGTTCCGCTTCATCGTGTCACAGCGCCTGATCCCGAGGCGCGATGGCTCCGGACGCGTGGCCGCGTTCGAGATTCTAAAATCCACCTTGCGGACCCGCGAGTATGTGGAGCGGGGCGAGACGGAGGGGAAGACGCTCCTCGATGCCATGCGCGACGGCGATACCGAGGGCATGCAGTGCTTCGACATGGAAATCGAGAAGATGATCCGCGCTGGCGTGATCGACCTGGAGGTAGGTCTTTCCTACGCAACCAACGTGGGGAATCTCCGGCTAATGCTTGTGGACCTGCTGGACCCCCAAGGAGGGACGCCCGGAGTGATGAAGCGAAAAGACGCACCGCACAAAAGCCAGACAAAGCCAGACAAAATTCCGGTCAGCTCATATGAATAGGTGCGCGCTAGGTGTTTCACCCAAGAAGCAGCCACAAATCGCCGGAGTTTGGCTAAGCGATTGCGCTCCTAACTTCCGGAACATCCCGCAGTAAGGGCCGGAGCTGCTTGCGCAATTCGTACGGATCGTCGTGACCGTGGGACACAACGGCGTGGATTACCGCCAGATCGAGCACTTCCTCTTCTGAACCTGAAATCGCCACCGTGCAATTGTTGCCGCTCGGAAATTGCCTGCAATCGATGTGCTTACGAGCCATGTCGGTCTCCCGTGTGGGGAAGGATAGTCCTTGAACCAATCATTGTAAATGGCAGTTTATCGATTGTATCGATTGCGCAGGCTTGCATGCCGCTAGCGCGATACGCGCTCCAATGGCGGGGCCGCGACGATGGCTTGAAAAGCGAGGTCAGCTGCGGAGGTATTTGTTGAAGAAGTCGAGAGTGCGCTGCCAGGACAGCTTGGCGGCAGCCTCGTCGTAGCGCGGGGTGGTGTCATTATGAAAGCCGTGATTGGCGCCCTCATAAATATAGGCAGTGTAGCGAACGTGATTCGCCTGGAGCGCCTGCTCGTAAGCGGGCCAGCCACCGGTCACGCGCGTGTCGAGCGACGCGTAGTGAAGTAGAAGGGGAGCCTTGATTTTAGCCGCCTCCTCGGCAGTGGGTTGGCCGCCGTAGAAAGCAACCGCGGCCGCAAGGTCCGGGAGGCGGACCGCCAGGGAATTCACCGTTGTGCCGCCGAAACAGAAACCGACGGCGCCGATCTTGCCGGTGCATTCCGGACGAGATTTGAGCCACGAAGCCGAGGCCACGAAATCCTCGAACATTTTCTTCGAATCGACCGTCCTGAAGATATTCGCCGCTTTTTCCTCGTCACCTGGATATCCTCCGATGGAGGTAAGACCATCGGGTGCAAAGGCCAGGAAATCGGCGACGGCCAAGCGGCGTGCCACGTCTTCGATGTATGGATTGAGGCCGCGATTTTCGTGGATCACGAGAACGCCGGGCAGCTTTCCGCTCGCTTTGGAGGGGCGCGCGTAATAGCCATTGATGGTTCCATTGCCTTGAGGCGAAGCAACGGTCGTGTATAGGGTCTTCAGGCGCGGATCGTCTTTAGCCACCTGCTGGGCAAAGGCATAGTTGGGCCGCAGGCTCTCCCAGATTGCGGTCGCAGTCAAACCGCCGACGGCATATTTTTGGGCTGCGTCCAGGAATTCGCGGCGAGCGACTTCGCCGTGAACGTAGCGGTCAAAAATATGGAGCAACTCCTGAGGGAAATCACTCGCCTTTTTTCGTTCCATTGGAATATGCCCTCGCCCACTTGGTTTCATGTTCCGGACCAATATACACCCGACCTGCCCAACGGATCGCTCCGGGTGGAAGCGATTTCCGATGACAAATTGTGTACGTGAACGCCTCGCAGAAGGCCATTGGTCTGCTCGAAGGTCGGTTTCACGGGAACGCGAGCTAGTCCTCGACCGTGAAACGAACCGGCTCGATCAGGATGCCGGTGCCAACTTGAATCGAGACGTTGTAGCCGCCTGGCTTTACCTGCGGAACCTTCATCACAATCTTGTCGGCTGCCTGACTGACAATTGTGGCTTTGAAGTCCGACTTGTCGTCTGAGAGGAAGACGGCGGCGACCGAGTCTTTGCCAAGAGACTCGCCTGAAACAGTCAGGCTATCGTTCACCTTGCCCGAAGGTGGATCCACTTTGGTGATCTTTGGTGTGGACTGCGACAGCGCGATGGTCGAAAGCAGCACAGCCACAGCCAACAGGATCGATCTCGCGGGAACACGGGAGCGGTAATCTTGGGCCCACTTGCCCGCCGCGGCCAGCAGCAACCGCGAACCAAGGTCCACGCGACTCGCTGGGATGAGCGCCATTGGCTTCCACGTGGATGGAGAAACGGGGGAACGCCTCCCTCGCGGTGGAGGTGCCCAAAATACGCCCGGTGGCTGCCGGGTGTCAAGCTAAGACTAACCAACTAAGACTAACCAACTTGTTTGAGCATCGGTAGGCGCGCTCGACCAGTATTTATTTTCGCTTCACTGGCCGACCGAAGATACTAAGAGCTGCCCTTCCGGACGATAGATGGCCACGCCGCTCAGCAACTTTGGATAGAAATCCGTGGATTTTTGCGGCAACACATCGCCAGCCAAGGCGATATCGGCTACTTGCTGCACGCTTACGGGATTGAGCAAAAATGCAAGCTGCGCTTCGCCGCGATCGACGCGCGCAATCGCCGCTTCCATCTCCCGTTGGTAGCCGACATTTTTTTCAGCCGCTACGGCCTCCGCCGTAATTCCCAGACCCTTATCGAGAATGACCCGGTGCAGAAGCACCACATCCAGGCCGCGTTGCCCCTCGGAAATATCCGGCAGCACCGTTTCGAGATCGGCATCGCGACGCAATAGAAACAGGAAGAACGCTCCCCCGCCTGGATAGACGCCAATCGCCCGTCTTCCGTGACTTTCGCCTTCGAGGTCCTTCCGGAATTCCGCAAAGGCGGCAGCGCGCTCCTCGGTGTTCTGAAATGGGTAGGAATACCAATCAAAATAAGGAGCCATCGACTTTCGGAATTTCTCGAAATCGAAATGGGCGAGATGGCTGACCAGGCGATGGGTGGGGAGAATGGTGAGGCCCTTGGAACGGGTGTTGACGAACGTCATCATGGCGAATTCGGAGGCGGCCAGAGGGTCCGTCTTGCCGGCTTTCGCGCGGCTTTCGTTGCGGTAATTCAGGGCTGTTTCGTAGCGATGATGCCCGTCGGCGATGACGAGTTTCTTATCCTTCATCGCACTTTGGATCCGGCGCACAAACGCCGGATCGTCCACTGGCCAGAGGCGGTGAATCACCCCGTACTCGTCGGTGATTTCAAGGGGTGCGCTCTGGCGAGCGGTCTCTTCGAGAAGATTGTCGATCAATCGCGAAGGATCGTCATAGAGCAGAAAAAGCTGGCCGGTTTGAACGCGCGTACGCCGGAGCAATTCGATGCGGTCGGCTTTAGGGGCCGATAGCGTCCGCTCGTGACGGAAAACCACGTGTGCGTCGTAGTCCTCGACGCGGCCGAGCGCGATAAACCCGATCCGAACCCGGCGGGCTTGCGTTCCGGGAACCAGGAACTCCTGCGAGTAGACATAGATGCTCGGGGAGGCGTCTTGCACGAGGACTTTTTCCTGAATCCATTCGTCCACTTTTTTCGCAGCACGCGTGTAGACATTGTTGCCGTCGGCATCGCCCGGAAGAACGCGCCCTTTTTCGATGCTGATCAGGTTGTAGGGGCTTGCCGCATAGTAGCGCTCCTGCATCTCCAGGCTGATTTTGTCGTAGGGTTGCGTCAGGACATCCTTCCAGGCAACACGGTTTCTATCGTAGCGGTATGCGCGAAACGGTTGGATTTCAGCCATGTAGGGCCTCGATGTGGAGTTTGGGATTGTGAGAAAAAACCATTGTAGCAGCCGCAAGAGCCGACCTAAAGGCTCGAACCGAACGATTCCCTCCAACAAAGGGATTCTGAAAGTCGCCCCCGTTTGGCGGAATCACTGCCGAACGCCCTGACAACCCGGCCTGGAACCACGGTTAGATGTGGCAGGAACGGATTCCCTGCTTTTCGAAGTATTGCTGGTGATATTCCTCGGCGCGATAGAATGCGGCCGCCGGTAGAATCTGGGTGACGATGGGACGTTTAAAAGCACCCTGCTTTTCCAGGACGGCCTTCGAATCACGTGCGGCGGTTTCTTGTTCTGCATCGTGGAAGAAAATGGCCGAGCGATACTGCGTGCCGACATCGGGGCCCTGCCGGTTTGGCGTCGTGGGATCATGGCTCTTCCAGAAAGTGGCCAGCAGCTCCAGATAGGAAACCTCGGCGGGATTGAATTCCACTTCGACGGCTTCGGCGTGCCCCGTCGTTCCCGTGCAAACATCCTTATACGACGGGTTCACCTTGGTGCCGCCGGTGTATCCAACCGCGGTCGAGGTAACCCCCCGGACTTGCCGGAAGGCGTCTTCCACGCCCCAGAAACAACCCGCTGCAAAAGTCGCTTTTGCCATAACCTGTCACTCCTTTCGCACAACCAATATCCCCGCCCGATATCCCCACCAGATATGTTGCCACACAACCGACGGCGTGGTCGAATCACTCGCCCGAAATGCCCTGCGGCCTCCGTGCTAGAATCGCCCCGGCTACTCTCTGATGCGTTTCTATATCCTGCCCGCATGACGAGCCCCCGCCGAACGCGGTTGAATCTGCCCAATGGCGACACGGTTTCAGGCCTATTCGATTGCCCCGCAAACCCGCAGGGCCTCCTGGTGCTGGCTCACGGCGCGGGCGCCGGCATGAGCCACCCTTTTCTCGAAGATCTCTCTAGGGAACTGAACTCCGCCGGAATTGCGACGCTCCGTTATCAGTTTCCGTACATGGAAAAGCGCCGTAAGCTACCCGACTCGCCCGCCGTGCTCACCGCCACGGTGCGGGAAGCAGTGAACAAAGGGGGGCAACTGGCTCCCCATCTTCCTTTGTTCGCTGGAGGAAAGTCGATGGGCGGACGGATGACATCGATGGCTGCCGCAGAACAGCCGCTTGAAAGTGTGCGAGGCCTGGTGTTTTTCGGCTTTCCGCTTCATCCGCCCAATCGCCCCGGGACCCACCGCGGCGATCATCTCGCGCGGGTCGCCGTACCGATGTTGTTTCTTCAAGGCACCCGCGACGCATTCGCGGACCTGAAGCTTCTGCGGCCGATCTGCGCCCGGTGCGGCTCGCGCGCGAGGCTACGCACGTTTGAGGGAGCCGACCATTCCTTTCACGTGCTCAAATCCTCGGGCACCAGCGATGCCGGAGTCTTGCGCGATTTAGTTGATGACGTCACTGATTGGATTCGCGAAATTTCTTGAAGAGCGTCCCGGCGACTCGTTGCCGGAAACAATCACTTGACGGGCCGGGCGGCTACCGGATGTGGAGCTCATAGGGTATGCGAGCTTGCACCGGGTCCATCATGCCTACCAGCCTCCGAACCGTCTCCTCCAGCGAGCGCGACTGCGTCACATGGTCCTGTTCCCGCTCGAGAAGCTCCTCGAAGATGCTTTTTTCTTCCGGAAAGCGAACGATGTGAACGTTCTCGCTCGCGGGTATGTGCGCAAGTTCCTTTGCCACTTCGATGGCGCGGTCAAATCCACCTATCTCGTCGACGAGTCCCAGTTCCTTCCCTTGTGCACCAGACCATTCGCGCCCTTTGGCGATCTTGTCAACCGCCTCGACGGACATGTGGCGACCCTTGGCAACCCCCTCGGTGAACTGCATGTAGGTGTCGTCAAGCGATTTCTTAATGGAGGCCTCTTGCACCGCAGTGAAACTCTGCTGATCGGAAAAAAGAGTGGCGTTGTCGCTGGTAGCAACGTAGTCGCTGGTAACGCCCAGCAGATTGTAGAGGCCCGAAAGATTCAGTTTGCCCGTGAGGACTCCGATGGAACCGGTGATGGTATTGGCGTCCGCGATGATCTTGGCTGCGGGAGTCGCAATCCAATATCCTCCCGACGCGGCAACGTCCGACATGGAAACAACAACGGGTTTCTGGCCTTGAGCGAGCTCCACCTCGCGGCGGATGACTTCGCTGCCCACCACCGAACCGCCGCCTGAGTCGATACGCAGGACAATGGCTCGGATGCTCGCGTCGTTTCGCGCATCGCGGATATCGGATGCGACCGAATCCCCGCCCATCACAAATCCGCCGCCAGGCGTGGCCTGCGACTCGCCCGAAACGATCAGGCCGGTCGCATGCACGACGGCGATTTTGTCGCCTCCGATTCCATCGTTGCTCAAGAAAGTTCGGTATCGATTCACAGAAATGGGGTTCCATCCACGATAGCGAGATTTGAAGTAGTCCTGCACCTGATCCCAATACCCGAGCCTGTCCACAATCTTGTCCTCGACTGCGTCGCTCGTCGAGAGGGGCCCGGCATTCAGGAACGATTCGAATTTCACGCGGTCGATGCCACGCGCAGCGGCCGCACCGGTTACGTACTGGGCGTAAATGCTGCGCAGGACGGATTCGACTTCCTCGCGATGAGGCGGCGTGAACTTTTTCTCCGTGAACATATTATAGGCCGTCTTGAACTCGGCCACGTGATAGAACTCGGGAATGATTTTCAACTTGTCGAGTGTGCCGCGAAAGAACAGCGCTTCGGCCATCATTCCTTGGATACTCACCGAGTTGGAGGGCACCAGCCACACCTGCTCACAGGCACTCGCTAGGTAATACTCCGGGTTCCCCACGCCGTCATAGCCGAGGTAGCAGATGCTGGGCTTATGGCTGGTCCGGAAGGTGAGGAGGTGGGCTCGAATTTCCTCGAGCTTTCCCCATCCGGTCGAGAGAGGAGCGATTCGCACGACGACGCCGCTGATCCGAGAATCGGTGCGTGCTGAGTCAATCGCGTCAAGGTAATCGTGCAGCACGGGAACGGAACTACCAGTGAGGCTGCCCAAAAAGCTCACCGGAGGCTGCTCTTCGATCGTCCCCTCCGCATCGATCACGAGAACCGAATTCGATGCGAGGCGCTGGGGCTTGGAGGCGGTTCCGAGAATCAGCACCACAAACAGAATCACAACACCAACAACGATTGCTCGCCGTTTACGCCACGTCATCGCGATTCAT
>Ga0187863_10002549_pt1 | contig 13808 bp, 14 predicted proteins | sample June2016WEW_11_1_FD_132975 | JGI IMG/M metagenome (GOLD analysis project Ga0187863, IMG submission 132975) | Peatland microbial communities from SPRUCE experiment site at the Marcell Experimental Forest, Minnesota, USA - June2016WEW_11_10 | ecosystem: Environmental > Terrestrial > Soil >... | reverse complement strand
CATCCTTCGATTATAGAGTGGGACAGGAAAAAACTCTGGTGCTGACAGCAGCGCCGCCGTCCCGGCGGCTGTCCGGCGGGCGCTACGATTGGGTTCAAGGGCGCAAAGTTAGGACATGCCATACATAAAACGGGCAGCCGCGCGGCTGCCCGTATGAAGCTGGTTAAGTTACAGTTACTGCGTCACCGGCGGATCGGCCACCACCGCCGCGGCCATCAGCGGAGTCTTCGTGAGCGGATCCACAAACAGCAGACCTCCCGCCACCAGCGGCACCGACCCGCCCGATTGCAGTTGGCTCAAGCCGGTGGTGTTGATGAAGAACGTGGGGTTGCCGGTAGCCACGGTCAGGGACGCGCCGCCCAGCGAATATCCGATCAAACCGTTGTTCTGCAGTTGGAAATCGCCGGCATTGCCGCTGACGATGTTCACGCTGCCCGCCGTCAGCATGCCATACACGCCCTGGAAGCGCAGCGAAATCATCTGCGGCGTAAATACGCTGCTCACGTCGCTGCCCCCGATAAAGATCCGCTGGCCCACGATCACCGAAGACTCGTTGAACAGCGCGTTGGTAAAGAGATTGTCGAAGAAGCACATGTCATACTGGGTGACCTTGCTCACGTCGATGGTTTGAATGGTATCGCTGTCGCTCACGAGATCGGCGCTGGTCTCACCCACCCACATCGTGATCGACTGCCCCGGATTCACCGCCAGCACTCGTCCCGAGATAAAAGCTTGCGCCGTGGTGATGACCTCCACATTGCTCGCCATCAGGCTGCCGTCGGCCTGGAACGCTCCCTCTAGGCCCACGATCGCCGGTGTGGCCAGATTGTTGATGCTGAATCCGCTGTTGAACTTCGTGCTGCTGCTCACGTCAACCGTGAGCTGATGCCCATACGGCCCCTGAATCACAAACGAATTGTTGGCTGCGCTCACCGAAACCAGCCCGCCGGTAAGATCGGTGACCTGCCCGGTGGCATCGCCGGCTTGCACCGCATGGGCATAAATCACCGGATTCACGCTGCCCGTGACCTGGCCGTTGCTATCAAGCGCAAGCGATTGCCGGATGTCGAGTTCCATGCGCAACCCAGCCAGCCCGTTGCCGCCCACGACCATCGCCGTCGGAAAAGTTACGGTCACCGTCGTCTGCGTGGACGTGCCCGTCGTCGGGCTGAACGTTCCGTTGATCGTGCTCAGCGACGGCGGATTCGTGCTCATGTCGACGTAGGAAATCACCGGGTTCGCCAGCGAAAAGGTCGCGCTGGTGTAGGTATCGGCCGGCACGGTATTAAAAGCCAGGGGAGAGCGCAAGCCCAGCAAGCGCGCGAAGTCCACCGTAGTAGGCGTAGACAAAACCTGTGGCGAACTCTTGCCCCCCGTCAAAGTGATGGAATTAATGGTGACGTTAAAGCCGACCACCGAGGCCAGCGGAGCGTCTTCGCCGGTTACAAATACCGACGCGGTTTGTGCCGTCGGCGGAGTCGTGGATGACGTCGATGAATTCGAACCGCAACTCGCCGCCAGCATCGCAAGCGCGAGCGAAAGTGCAACCCAAAGAAATTTTTTCATGGCAAACTCCTAGGCAAGAGGTTTTGATGGTCACGCGAGGGGGAGGCCGCGATTTGCTTCATCCTGATGGAAACACGGAGCGGGCTAGGATGTCGCGTAACGGGTGTTCCGGCTAGAGGACGACTTCCAGAAGGGGAAATCGCGTAAGTGGAGAGCTATCAGGGAGTTGGCAGCCAACCGCAAGGCCAGCACGTTTGGGAGTGGTACTTTAGTGTTCTCGACGCGGTGAAAAGAAAGCGCATTCCGCGAAGGTGTTTCACTGGGAACTGGGAAACGAGCTACTTAATTTCCAGCACTTCTTTCTCTTTCGCTTTGCTCATCTCTTCCATCTTCTTGATTTCGTCGTCGGTGAGCTTCTGGATTTCCTCCAGCGACCTCTTCTCGTCATCTTCGGTGATCTTCTTGTCTTTCATCGCCTTCTTGATGGCGTCGTTGCCGTCGCGGCGGATATTGCGCACCGCGGTGCGATGCTCCTCGAGCATCTTGTGCAAGTGCTTCACCATCTCCTGGCGCCGCTCGGCGGTCAGGGCCGGCACCGGCACGCGAATCAGCTTGCCGTCGTTCATGGGATTCAATCCCAGTTCGGCCGCGCGGATCGCCTTCTCGATGGCGCCCACCTGCGACGCGTCGAAGGGCTGCACCGTGATCATCTGCGGCTCCGGCGCATGCACCTGCGCAATCTGATTCAGCGGCATCAGCGATCCATAATAATCCACGCTCACGCCGTCCAGCATGTGCACCGAGGCGCGCCCGGTGCGCGTGGCCGCCATGGCCTTGCGAAAATCTTCCACGGCTTTTTCCATCCGCGTTTTCAGTTGCACGTAAGTTTCTTTCAGGCCCGGCATCGCGGCCATGGTGGCTTGCGCCATATTGTCAACTCCGTCGGACTAAGAGATCAAAACGTTGCATTATAAACCGAGGAGAAAGCTATAATTTCATTCCTTCTAGAATGGTCTTCGGGCGCACATAAAATACGAGCACTCCCGATGCTGGGGACGCGCGCGCCCTGCCGCACAGATTGTCGCCTTTAGAAATGATCTCGTCGAGCGAACACTTCACCAATCGTCCTCCAATCTGGTCGCCCTGGGATCGACAGTCAGCATCGGCATTTGGGAGAACACGAATTTCGGACGGTTGAACATTGCTTATGTCTAACACGATGCTTATGTCTAATACGATTTCGGCTTTAGGTCCGGTCGGCTGCAAAAGGTTGTCCGCATGGCCGAGCCAAATATTCATGGTGTCGTGCCGCCCGATTGGTTTGCCGGTTTTGCCACCCAGGATACACAGGACTCTGACCGGGGCTGACGCCCCTTTGCTGGACGGGAGATAGGGAGAGCGGCGAAAGCAGCACCCCTACCATTCGCCTTGGCCTCATCTGGTCACTTCCGGACCAACCGAGCCTTCTGAGGGGGTCTAAGCGCCCACCCTCGATCCGATCTTTTCCCCGCTGAGCACGCGCCGTATATTTCCGTGTTGATTCAAATTGAAGACGATGATCGGAAGATTATTGTCTTTGCATAGGCTGATGGCGGTCGAATCCATCACCTTCAGCCCCAGCTTCAGCACTTCCATGTAAGTGATGTCGCTGAACTTCTTAGCGTCCTTTACTTTCATGGGATCGGCGTCGTAGATGCCATCGACTTTCGTCGCCTTGAGAATTGCGTCGGCTTTAATTTCCATCGCTCGTAGAGATGCGGCCGTGTCGGTCGAGAAATAAGGATTACCCGTTCCCCCCGCAAAGATCACCACGCGGCCCTTTTCCAGATGCCTTATGGCCCGCCGCCGGATGAACGGCTCCGCCACCTGATTCATCTCAATCGCGGTTTGCACGCGAGTGTAAACTTTTTGCTTTTCGAGCGCGTCCTGCAAAGCGAGCGCATTGATCACGGTCGCCAGCATCCCCATGTGATCGGCGGAGACGCGGTCCATATCTCGCGCCTGATCGGCCACGCCGCGAAAGAAATTGCCTCCGCCCACCACGATCGCGAGCTGAACGCCGAGTTTGTGAACGTCGGCCAACTCCGCCGCGACCTCGTGAATGCGCGCCGTGTCGACGCCAAAACCCTGATTAGCAGCCAGGGCCTCTCCGGAAAGCTTCAGCAGAACGCGTTTGAAGGCAGGACCGGTCATAGTAGCGCGTGGTGGTAGCGCCGGCGTGCCGCCGGCTGTCACGAGGGCGTCCCGCCCTCGTGCTCGAAGCAAAAAAAAGGCGCCCGAAGGCGCCTGCACTTACTCCGCTTTCTGTTCCGTAGGCTTGGTGACGGCGACGGTCTCGCCCGCATCGCCCACTTTGAAGCGCGCGAAGCGCCGCACGCTGATATTCTCGCCCAGCTTGCCGATCTTCGTCGCGATCAGTTGCGCAATCGAAATCGTCTGGTCTTTGATGAAGGGCTGCTCCAAAAGACAGACCTCTTCGTAAAATTTCTCCATCTTGCCCGTAACCATCTTCTCGGCGATACTCTGCGGCTTGCCCGAGGCCACGGCCTGCGCGATGTAGATTTCTTTCTCGCGGTCGAAGTCGGCCTTGGTCACGTCTTCCTTGCGCACAAACTTGGGATCGCTGGCCGCAATGTGCATGGCGATATCGTGCGCCAGTTCCTTGAAGTCGTCGGTGCGGGCCACGAAGTCGCTCTCGCAATTCACCTCTAGCAGCACGCCGATCTTGCCGCCGGCGTGAATATAGCTCGTCACCGCGCCTTCGCTGGTTACGCGCGTGGCTTTCTTCGCGGCCACCGAAACGCCCTTCTTGCGCAGAATCACGACAGCCTGCTCCATATCACCCTTGGCTTCGGTCAGTGCCTGTTTGCAATCCATCATCGGAGCCCCGGTCTTTTCCCGGAGATCTTTTACCTGCGCTGCAGAAATATTCGCCATAGTAGTGCTCATAAAAATGAAATCCCTCTAACTCGATGCTGCCTAACAAACTTTGACCCGCGCCGGACGACCCGCGCGGGTCTGATCTTTGTGTGCCCGGTTTTGACCAGGCACCAGGTACTCGCAACTCGCGACTCGAAACTGCTAGACCGTCTGGCTCTCGATCTTCTGCGTCTCAACATCTTCGTTCGCCACCGGCTTCTTGTGCGTGCCCGGACCCAGAACCTCTTCCATGCTAATGTCTTCGCCGATATCGGCCAGATCGGAGGCGGCTGCAGCTTCCTGGGCACGAACTTCCAGCGCTGCCGCGGCATCTTCCGCCTGCTGCATCTCCCGAGCCTGCGCCTGTTCGGTTGCTGCGGTCATGTCGGCAATCTGCTTGTCGCTCATCAACTGCGCACCCTCGGCGATGGACTCCGAAATCTTCGAGGTAAACAGCCGGATCGCGCGCAAGGCATCGTCGTTCCCGGGAATCACGTAATCCACTTCGCTGGGATCGCAATTCGTATCGACCACCGCCACCACCGGAATGCCCAGCTTGCGCGCTTCGCGCACCGCAATCTGTTCTTTATTCGAATCGATCACGAACACCGCATCCGGCAACCGGCTCATATTCTTGATGCCCGCCAGGTTCGCCTGCAGGTGCTTGCGTTCGCGTTCCAGCTTGATGACTTCTTTTTTCGGCAGCAGCTCGTAGCGGCCGTCCGTGGCCATTTCGTCGAGCTCCTTCAGCCGCTTCACCGACTTCTGCACCGTAACCCAGTTGGTAAGCAGGCCGCCCAGCCAGCGCTGGTTAATGTAGAAGCCACCGCACTTCGTAGCCTCTTCGGCAATGGCGTCCTGTGCCTGGCGCTTGGTGCCGACGAACAGCACAATCTTGCCGTCGGCCGCCAGTTCCTGCACAAATTTCGACGCCTCTTTGAACATCTTCAGCGTCTTCTGCAAATCGATGATGTAAATCCCGTTGCGCTCCCCGAAGATGTATTCCTTCATCTTGGGGTTCCAGCGCTTGGTCTGATGCCCGAAGTGAACTCCCGCTTCGAGCAACTCCTTCATGGTGATAGTAGCCAATGAACCTCCTTATTTAGTCTGCATCGGAAATCAGTTGCCAGTCCCCAGTTGCCAGTACTCAGTTAAACCGCCGGGTACCAGTAAATGCGAATCGCAAACTCTTCCGATTGCCATTCCCGCCCCGCGCCGCGAGGCACAGGAAGAATTGAACACCTAAAACAGCGATGAGCTTCCAGCCAACCCAAAATCCAAACCTCGTCACTCCCAAACATCCATGTCATTCCGAGCGCAGCCAGGAACCGTGGTTTTGCTCGGCACTCCGTACTCGCAACTCGGTACTATCTCTTCGAGAACTGGAAGCGCTTTCTCGCGCCCTTCTGCCCGTACTTCTTGCGCTCTTTGCCGCGCGAATCGCGCGATACCAAACCTTCGGCCTTCAGCTTGCCGCGCAGCTCCGCATTGAACTGCATCAGGGCGCGCGCAATGCCGAGCTTCACCGCATCGGCCTGGCCGCGCACTCCGCCGCCCAAAACGTTAGCGATAATGTTGAAAGACGCCGCCGACTCGGTCGTCGCCAGCGGAGCCTTCGCCGCCGAGCGCTGCGCCGGAGTCACAAAGTACTCTTCAAACTCGCGCCCATTCACCTTGAAATCGCCGCTGCCCGGACGCAAATACACCCGCGCAATCGCCCGCTTCCGCCGTCCCGTTCCGTAGTACTGCACCAATTCTGCCATGCTAGCTTTTAGCTCCTCGCTCTCATCTTCTAGCTCGAATCCCGCAGAAGCGAGCTTAATTTCTGCCAGACCTAATCCCGAAACGAAGCCATCCCGAGCGCAGGCGCCTTGCAGGCGGAGCGAAGGATCTCAATCTCATCCGCCCTAGCGCACCGTTGCAAGAGTCCGCACTACGCCCGCACTTCCAACTTCAAACCCTGCGGCTTCTGCGCCTCGTGGGGATGCTTGTCGCCCTTGTATACATTCAGCTTCGACAGCATGTGCGCCGCCAGCTTGTTCTTGGGCAGCATGCGCCGCACCGCGTCTTCAATAATCTTTTCCGGCTTGCGCGCCAAACGCTTGCGATAATCTTCGGTGCGCAGGCCGCCGGGGTAACCGGTGTAGTGGTGATACTGCTTCTGCTCCGACTTCACGCCGGTGGTGCGAATCTTCTCCGCATTCACCACGATCACATGATCGCCGGTATCGAGAAACGGCGTGTACTGCGGATTTTCCTTGCCCATGAGGACGCGCGCCACCTGCGATGCCAAACGCCCTAGCGTCTGCCCATCCGCGTCCACGACGTACCACTTGCGCACAATTTCCCCCGCTTTGGGGAAATAGGTTGACATCGGAACTCTCCCAGACTGAAAAAATTGCGAAACGCGATTGAAATTACAAACGCGATCCAAAAGACAAACGCGCTTGAGATAGTAAAGAAGACCGCTCGTTGATTCCCGGCGAGGACGCCAAGCCATCAGGCGGGCAACCGCGAGACTTCCCAAAGCTTTAAAGATACCGTAGCCCGCCGTGAAATGTCAACGACAGCTTAAACCCGCGAGGAGCGCGCCTTTTCGGTTGACACGATTCGGGTTGGCGGCCACGATCCGGGCGTTGTCGGGCCCCGCCGGGCAGCAAGCTGGCTGCCGATCTCCGCAGTTCCTGTTCCTTAGAAAAGGGAACCAATCGCTCGCAGCCTTTCTTGACCGGAATTCCATCTCGTCGGCATAGTCCCCGGTGGGCAGCTTCGATGATCAGGCTAGATTCTCAGGTTCGACGCCGAAGAGGCAGAGATGGAAGCGAAGCCAGAATCAGAAGAATGAGAACAAGTACCAACGGTCATCCCGAGCGATGCGAAGGACCTTGGCGTTTTGCTTGAGGTTGCCATGCGGATGGCTCAGGCACAAACCAAGGTCCCTCGATTCGCCCAGGATGGCAACGTTTTTGCCGAGGGAAGGAGACCTCACTCATACGCCAGCGCCTCGATCGGATCCTTTTGCGCCGCTTTGTAAGCCGGATACAGCGCCCCGGCCAAAGCCCCGGTGATCGCGATCAAGGTAGCGCGCACCACCCACTCCGTGCTCCAGAAAAGATGCAGCACCGGACGCTCGATCAGAATCACCCGCTTGGCCACGAGGCTGATGACAATGCCAGCGACAATACCCGCAATCGCGAGCAGCGCCGTCTCCCGCAGCACCACGTTGACGATGAACCCCTTCGAGGCGCCCATCGACTTCAGGATGCCGATCTCGCGCGTGCGCTCCATGACCGCCGTATACATCGATTGGAAGATCACCAGAAAACCGATGATAACCGAAATCGCAATCACGATCCGGATCGCCGTCTGAAAGCCGGGAAGATTATCCGGCGACATCATCGACAAATATTCCTGCATGGAGCGCACCGCGTAGTTCTCCATGCCAGGAACCTTCCGAATCTCATCGACGACCAGATCGGCATTGGCGGGACTATCCGCTTTCACATAAAAAACTGAAGCGCGATTTTCAGCCCCCATGAGGTCCTGCAAGGTACTCAGCGGCAGAAACTTTCTCGCTCCCTTGCCGTGGGCCACAATTCCGCAGACGCGGAACTGGTGATTCAGGATCTCGATGGAATCGCCGACCTTCACCTTTTTCATCCCGGCGAAATAATCATCCACGATCACATCGCGAGGACCCTGAAACGGCCCACCCGAGTGAAAATTGAACGCGGGTGGGATGCTGTTGTAGCTGGCGATATCGATGCCATAAATAATCTCGAGAGTGGGTTGGGTGACAAACTCCCAAATCACAGGCGCGGCCACGGCGACGTGAGGCAGTTTGCGCAAAATGTCTCCCAACTTCACCGGGATGGGCGCACCCGTAACGCCCACCACGTTCGACGAGCCCGGCGGCTGCACCATCAGATCGGCGCCGACGCCCAACTGGCTCTCCTTCGATCCATTCAACTGGCCGTAAAAAAAAGATACGATCAGCAGGATCAGGGTCACTTCGAGAGCAACGGCGCTCATGCTGATAAACGACCGCATCGGCCGCTGCACCAGGTTGGCGAAGATCATTTTGTTAATCATGGGTGGGGACGTTGAAACTCAACCGTTTGTCATCCCGTTCTCAATCGCTTGTCATCCCGAGCGCAGCCAGGGTCCTTAGTGTTTGCCTTCACCATGACCTGCGTTCGCGAAGGCAGAAACCAAGATCCCTCGCTTCGCTTCGGGATGACAGAAAGGGTGTCGCAAGCGTGAGCGTGAAGTCCAGGGCTAATCGCTGTTTGCCGGAGGCGCGGCCACGCTCGACTGCGACTGCGGCTGCGGCTTATCCAGGTGCACTACCTCCGCGCCCGGCGGTTGCTGCAACTTAAACTGTTCGTCTGTGAGCGGCTTATTGATTTCCAGCTTCAACATATTCAGCGTGATGTCGTACTCTTCCTGCGGCCTGTAAATTTCGATGCGCGAGGGGAACGTGACCCCATCGTAATCTTTATACTCCGCGTACTTGGCATCGGTCGCCAACTTCCCGTTGTCGTCGTAAATGTACTGGCGATGCGGCTGCAGGTCGGTTCGGCTGAAAACGATTTTGCGCGCCAGCCCCCAGCCGCTCTGTCGCTTGCGAATCACGACCAGTTCGTAATCGTCTTGCAGCACGCGTCGCCCCTTGGCGTCATGCAAAATCTCATAGCCATTTTCCAGCACGGCAATTTCTCGGTCGGGGTCGATGTGCCGGATCAACAGCGCGTCGTAGATATCTTTGGGCCGGATGCTCTCCATGGGCTGGCCGGTGTCGTGCGACTGCACGTCGTTGCGCCCCATCACGAAGCGGTTGCGCGGCGGAATCCACAGCTTGAACTCCTGCCCGTCGCTCACCATATCGAAAGCCGTCGTGCGCACGATCGGCAGCAGCCCGATCATGTGCAGCATGGCCGGTTTGCGCGCCAGCACGTACCCGCGAATCTCCTTGTAATCGGTGACGTGCCCTTTTTTCACGCCGCCGACCGAGGTATCGATGTCCACCGTCGCCTGCACAGACCGAATCTTCAGCGCCTGCTGGTTGATGCCGTCAATTAAGGCGGATTGCGACGATTCTTTCAGCGGAGCCTTGGAGTAAGTTTCCTCAACCGGCCGCGTGTGCAGCAGGCAGCCCATCGTCGGCAGCACTGCCAGCAGCAGAATGGGGGCCCTTAGCAGCGAGACACGTCTCATGAAGGATTCGATGTTCTCCAGCACATTTGAGTATATCGCGGGGGAAAGGGTGCACGAACTTACGTGCCGGGGCTTACTTTCTCCGTAACCTCTAAATTCGCATGCATCGCATAAACTATTCCCATCGTGCGCACATTATTCTGGCTCTTCGTAGTCGCGGTACTCGCCGCCGGAGGCTGGCTAGCCTGGGCGCTTCTCACGCCCACAGCGCCTTCAGGACAAGTGTTTGTTATGTTGCGCCCCGGATATTCCACACGCCACATCGCCTCCGCGCTCAAAGCCAACGGAGTCATTCGCAGCGAACAGGCGTTTCTTCTCTGGCACTACTTTCATCGCGCCCGCCCGCTCCAGGCCGGAGAATATGTATTCGAGAAGCCCGCGAATGTGATGGACGTGCAAAAGCGCTTGGCGCGGGGCGATGTTTACTTCCACACGGTCGTCGTTCCCGAAGGCTTTACGATGTTCGACATAGCGCAGGCCATCGAAGGCGCCGGACTCGGACCTGCTCAGGACTTCCTGAAAGTTGCGCAATCGGATAGCGAACTTATCGCAGAACTTCCTCCCGGTGCGCCCTCTATCGAAGGCTATCTCTTTCCTGACACCTACCAATTCAGCCGCATGCAAACCATGCATGACATGGCCGCAGCCATGGTCAAGCAATTCCGCGAAGTCGCACATCAGATGGGATTGATCACCTCGACGGATGGCGGAGTTGTCGGCCTTACCCGCACACCGCTCCCGCTGCAGACCACCGTGATCCTGGCCTCGATCATCGAGAAAGAAACCTCGGTCGCAGAAGAACGCCCGCTGGTAGCCAGCGTCTACTACAACCGCCTGCAGAAGAAGATTGCGCTCGATGCCGACCCCAGCATCATCTATGCCGAACTCTTGGCGGGAACGTACACGGGCGCGCTGCACCACGACGACATGCGCTTCAACTCTCCCTACAACACCTACACCCACGCCGGACTCCCCCCCGGCCCCATCGGCAACCCCGGGAAAAGCGCTCTCGAAGCCGCCATGCATCCCGCCCAAACCGACTACTATTATTTCGTAGCCGACGCCCAAGGCCACCACCGCTTCGCCCGCACCTTCGAAGAGCACAACAACAACGTGGCGGCTTATCGGCGCGCGCTGCGAAGCCACTAAGACCAGACCTCAGACCTGGGCCCTTCAGACCCCGAATTGCGGATGCAATTCCTCAAGATGGTTTCGAGCTTATGGCATTTGAACTTGTCCGATCTTTTCGCAGGGCGCAGTCTTTCGAAAGAGGTCTGGGAGATTCGCGTCATGCCGGCTTCCCATCAAGAGCTCAGAGTCTGGCAAAATGCCACGGACCTAGTCGAACGCGTGTACGGCGAAATCCAAGCTTTCCCTATGAGGAAATTTATGGACTGACATGTCAGATGCCAGATGCGAAGAGCGGCAGTGTCGATCCCGAGCAACGTCGCAGAAGGCAAAGGGCTCCTCGACTAGAAACTCACATTCTGATTGCCCAGCGACTGAAGTATATGAGCCCCAGCGCTTGCTTCAGTCCATGCAAAGTCCCGAGAATAAAAGCCGCTGGCCAGTTCGATCGAAGGGCCTCTCTCATCGGAAAATCAAAAAATGGGCGCACAAGGTCTAAGTTCCGAAGTCCGAGGTCCGACGTCTCCTGCCTTCCATCCATCCCTGCAAAATCAAAACCGCAGCCATCCGATCCACGGCCTTCGCCCGCTTTTCAATCGACAGGTCCGTCTCTCTCAGCAACCGATTCGCTTCGGCTGAAGTCAGACGCTCATCCCACAAATGCACGGGCAGCCGAAATCGCTTTCTCAATTCTTCGGCGAAAACCTGCATTTTCCCCGATTGCGTTCCCTCCGCTCCGCTCATGCGCAAAGGCAATCCCACCACAATCTCCCGCACATCGTATTCGCGGATCACCCGCTCTAGCGCCGCGAAATCTGTTCGCTTGTTCGCACGCTGCAAAGTTTCGATCCCCTGCGCCGTAATCCCCAGCGGATCGGTCACCGCCATCCCGATGCGCCGCGACCCGACGTCCAAACCGAGAACTCGCCCAGCGGGTCTGTCAGTACTCACCCCAGGATTATATCGGCGCGGCGGGAATGGCGATGGGCCGTGAACGACAGCGGATTGTAGCGCGGGCGTCCCGCCTGCTGTCGCGCGGGCGTCCTCGCCTGCGCAGCCAAGGCGAACGGCAAAGCCGAGAATTACCAGCGCTCCCGATAACGCGCCTGCCCACAACCATTTACCGCCAAGACACGACACTCCGCCGAAGAACCTCCCAATTCCGAAAACTTCCACCCTCCTTCCCAAAACGGCACCAAAATCTTGCTTTCCGCCCCCTTTTGGGAGTACTCTGTTTACAGTAGATACAATGCTGTTCCCCACTGAACCCAGCTCCTGCCCGGGTGATTTTTTATGAATGGTGCCGACCTGAATTTCCACATAGGCGACAAGGTCGTCTATCCCAACCACGGCGTCGGCGTCATCGAACAGATCAGCAGCCGCTCCATCGGCGCTACCGTGGAAAAGTTCTATCTCCTCAATATCAAAGCCAGCAGCCTCAAGGTGATGGTGCCCTGCAATAACGTGGGAAGCGTGGGCATTCGCCGCGTCGTGCGCAACGGCGAGGTGCAGAAGATTCTGGATTTTCTTGCCGTCACCGACGACCTCAGCACCTCCGACTGGAAAGACCGCTTCAAGGAAAATTCCGACCGCATGCGCACCGGCTCGCTCTTCGAAGTTGCCGGAGTGCTCAAGAGCCTGATCGCTCTGCACCAGGCCAAGCCGCTTTCCTTCCGCGAAAAAAAGATGCTGGAGCGTGCCCGCTACTTGTTAGTCAGCGAACTCGCCATGTCCCGCAACTGCGAAGAAGTCAAGATCGAAGCCCTGCTCGGCGAAGCCCTCAGCAAGTGCAAACTGCGCTTCCCCGAAGCCAGCGAATTCGAAGCCTGATCTCCCTCATCTCTCCTACCGCGCCGTAATCGACTCTCGCTCACCGATCCGGCGGTCGCGCGATCACGCTGGCGTTCGTGCGCCAAACCGGTTCACTCTGCGATACTCGGTTCGCGTCATACGATCCCCCCGCCACGACTTCCCGACATTCAGATCGAAGACCGGGACCTTTGATCGGGTTCCGTGGTGATCCGATCTATGTGCGTACGCGCTTGATCTGCAAATCCCGGTTTCTTGGAACTCGCGTTCTCCGGGTTCGGCCGAAGTCAGAGCGTGTGTTGAAGTAAATCTTTCCGTCGGCGTCGCCCGCGATTCCGTGGAGGCGATATTTGGATTTGGAAGGTAAGCGTCTGACCAACACACCTGTTCGACAGGCGGTGTCTGTGTTGAAGTGTGGCGGATGACCGCAAAAACAGAGTTGTCAGCGCCCAGGCGACGTACCCGCGCCGAAGTTCAGCAGTTGGTGGCCGAGTTTGTGAGCAGCGGTATGCGACGGAGCGAGTTTTGCCAGAGTCGAGGTTTGAGCTTCAGCACTCTGGATCGCCATGTAAAGAAACTGCGCTGGAAGAGAAGGTGTAAACCAATTTCCTCGGCCGGTCGTTTGGTGCCGGTGGAGTTGGCGGCCAGGAAATCGCCGAAGCAGCACGAACCGAGTTGTGGGCTGGCCCTGGTGCTGCCGGGCGGGCGCCGGATCGAGGTGCATCCTGGTTTTTGATACGAGTACGTTCGAACGCCTGGTGGGCATCTTGGAGCAGGCGTAAGCCGTGTTTGGACTGGGCCCAGCTACACGGATCTATCTGGCCGCCGGGGTCACCGACATGCGCAAGGGGTTCGAAGGGCTGTACGGTCTGGTCCGCGATCGATTGTCGTGTGAGCCTCTTAGTGGGCACCTGTTCCTGTTCTGCAACGGCCAGCGCAATCGACTGAAAGTCCTCGTCTGGGATGGTAGCGGTCTCTGGGTCTGTGCCAAGAGGTTGGAGAAAGGGCGATTCACATGGCCGCAATCCGGCGATGCGCACGGCAAGGTCATCCTGAGTCACGAAGAGCTCTCGCTGTTGTTAGGTGGAATTGATCTGACCAAAACCAAGCACAAGCGGTGGTACCGGAAGGCTCCGCCAGAAGGACATACTACCGCATGAGTTGGTTGCTTGAACGATTCGACCGGCTCTGGTAAATCAATACCCATCGTGAATGCGCCTTTCATTCCT
>Ga0187863_10002547_pt1 | contig 13815 bp, 8 predicted proteins | sample June2016WEW_11_1_FD_132975 | JGI IMG/M metagenome (GOLD analysis project Ga0187863, IMG submission 132975) | Peatland microbial communities from SPRUCE experiment site at the Marcell Experimental Forest, Minnesota, USA - June2016WEW_11_10 | ecosystem: Environmental > Terrestrial > Soil >... | reverse complement strand
CCCACCGGCGGCATAATCAGCGGCACGCGCACGGGAGATATCGACCCCGGCGTGCTGCTCTTCATTCTGCGCAAGATTGCCGAAAAGACCGAAAACTCCTCCGCGGCTGCGGACCAGTTGGAAGTTGTTGCCAGCAAGAAGGCCGGTCTGCTCGGTGTGAGTGAACTCTCGAACGATATGCGCGATCTGCGGGACGCAATCAAAGACGGCAATGCGAAGGCCCGGCTTGCGGTCGACAAGTTTGTCTGGACCATCCAGAAATGGATCGGCAGCTATTTCGTCGAACTTGGCGGTCTCGATATGCTGGTGCTTACCGGCGGGATCGGCGAAAACGATATTGCTTCGCGCGTTGAGATTTGTTCGGGCCTGGGTGCCCTCGGCGTCGTGATCGATCCGAAACGCAACAATGTCCGTGGAGCAGCCGTCATCTCAGCCGAGGACTCCGCTGTAACCGTGCGCGTAATTCCGCCCGCCGAGGACCTAATCATCGTGAACCACGTCGTGCGGCTGCTAAAGACCTAGGGCGAACGATCTTGCTTGCGCCCACAAGGCACTTGGCCAATGCGGCTCACGCACTTGTTCTACACTGAAAGGTTCTCCAGGGAGCCTTCATTGATGCCTGCCGCCGCAGATCCCGTAGTCGCTCAGCGATTGCCCTCACCCGCTCTTCGCAGGTTCTCGTGGGCTGTGCTGGTCTACTTTATCGCTGTCATTTTGTGGGGAGCCCTGGTGCGCGCGACAGGCTCGGGGGCGGGATGCGGCGATCACTGGCCGCTCTGCAACGGCACCGTGATGCAGCACTCGCCGCGCATGGACACGATGATCGAGTTTACCCATCGCATCACCAGCGGTCTCTCCTTCTTTTCTGCGGTCGGATTGCTTGTGTGGGTTTATGCAGGCACGGTGCGCGGACATCTGGCACGCGCCGCGGCAATCGCTACCGTTGCTTTCACTCTCGTTGAAGCAATTCTTGGCGCATTGCTCGTCAAGCTTGGGCTCACCGCGCAGAGTCATTCGCCGTTCCGCGCGCCCTATCTTGCTCTGCACCTAGCCAATACCCTGCTGTTGCTTGCGGCGCTCACGCTCACCGCGCATTTCCTCAGCCGCGAACGAGGCTACTCCCGCGGAGACATCCGGCTTGTCTCTCCAATCGGCGCAGCCATGGGCCTCCTTGTGTTGCTGGCGGTCGGCGTCACCGGTTCCCTCGCAGCGCTGGGTGACACGCTTTTCCCAGCAACCTCACTCGATTCTGCATTCGCACAGGACTTTGCCGCAGGAAGTAATTGGCTTGTCCGATGGCGCTGGTCGCACCCCACTTTCGCCTTCCTGGCAAGCATCTTCCTTATCTGGCTTCTGGTCCGAGCTGCGCAGCGTAGCGCGCACTGGGATAATCGCGCGCTATCCGCACTGGTTCTGATTCTGCTCGCTGCGCAATATATTTTGGGCGTCCTCGACGTAGTGCTGCTCGCGCCGGTGTGGCTGCAGATCGCACACCTGCTTGGCGCCGACGCGCTGTGGGCCGCCCTCGTAGTGCTGACGGCCAGGCTGACCCTGCAACCGAAAGAACAGGGATCAGAGGTCGGGACTCAGAGATCAGTTGCCTGACGGGCCGGGACGATTCCAGTTGAATACATGGCAAAACGCATTTGCCGAAGACCAGAATGACTCGAAACCGTATCGCATCTTCGCGGTGTACAGCGTCTGCGGCCCTGATCTCTGACAACTGATCTCTGATCTCTGCCTTACCTCACCAAAACTCCCGCCGCGGGATAGACCTTGCCGTTCGCGGTAGCCTCAATCACCGGCAGTTCAGCAGTTGCCGTAAGCAACTCAATCTTGCCATCGCGAAGAATCACCGTGTCCTCAGCCTTGCCGCCACGGATGCTCGGATTCCATGCGAATGCCTGGTTGTTCACGACGGTCTCGGTCCCATTGGGCGTGGCCACCCACTCGCGCTCGCCATAGCCCGTAGGGCCACCCTGGTGATGGAATCTTTCTTCGCCAGGGAAACCTTCGGCGGCGTAGGCCGCTTGAGCCACCCGGAACAACTCGGCAGAGGTGGCGCCCACGCGCGTCGCATCGAGCAGTGCCGCATTCACCTGCGCAGCAGATTTGAAGCGAGCTTCCAGCTCCGACGGCAGTGGTCCAAAGTGAACAAAGCGGGTGATGGAAATTGCCAATCCCCACTTGCGCGAGCAGAGATTCAACATGCCGTATTGTTTCAGCCGTTTTCCCCGAGCCACGGCATGTTTGTACTTGTAAATCCGTTCATCCACTGCGAACAGATACACCGAGGGCAGGATGCCGCGCTTCAATAAGTTGGCCGCAGTCAGGGCCTCAAGATCGTATTCGCTCAGACCGGGCTCGACTTGATACAACGACTCGATTGTAGCCGCAACCGTTTCAGCACCGAGCCAAGTGTACCGGGCGATTTCAGTTTCACTCAACGATGCTCGCAGCGGAAAGAGATTCACCGGAGTCAGGCCTGCGCCGGGTGTATCTGAACCGAGCGGTCCGCCTGCGAGACGCGCTGCGGCCGCTGCCGTGTCGTCGGCATACCACGGAAAAAGTACCGGCTCAAAGTCCAGCGCTCCAAACTCTTCATCGTGCAAACGCGGGGCTTCGTTTTCCGTCGTGAAGTAGTAGCGCTTGCCTTCGGCGGTCACGAGAATCGAAGCCACGCCCGTTTCGCAGGGAGTGAGCACACGCAACTCCACGGCGCCACCCGTGATCCAGGCAACATTTTCATTGCGGCGGATGAGAACTCCAGAGAGGCGCTGCGCACGCAGAAATTCGACCAGCCTCTCGTGCTTCGCATTGAGTTCTTCGTTCCATGCGTTTTCCGTGACGATCGTGGAACCATTCACTACGAGACTCTTGCCGATTCTCTTACTCATAATTGCGCATCCTTCGAAAAATGTCCCTACGTGCTGCGGGCGTCGACAGATTCTGTCAACGCCCGATGTTGTCTTCGATTCCACTAGTCTTCAAGCGTTGGATGATAATGACTCTCCCACCCAAGGTAACGAGCCGACTCATGAATGGCCTTCGAAACATCGCTGAAATTCGCAGCCACGTGATGCTCGAATCCCTCACGGCAAATGTACTTCAGGAGTTTCTGAAGTTGCGGAATCTCCGCTACACCCGCTCCGCCGAATGTTTCGAGTGGATCCTCCGTGAAGCGCCCCGCGCCGGTGTACCCCCGCACTATGCCACGCCGATCGTCGGTAGAAAAACGCGCAAAGCACATCGTGCCCGCCTTCACGCGGCCGACGCACGTGCCAAACGTGTTCTCCTTGCCCACCGTCCCGGCAATGATCTCCTGATAATCCATCCGAACATCCTTGAAGAAATGCTTAGGCAGGTTGGAGCAATGGAAGCAGACGCACTTGTCGGGATGACTGCCGTAGTTATTGTTCCAGTCAAGCAATGCCGAAGGTGTGCCACTCGCCAGCGCCAGCATATACATGCTCAGTGTGCCGGGCACGTCTGTTTCGCAAGCCGAAGGAATCAGGTTGTCGCTCATCATGCTCATAATCGTGCAGGGCACAACGCCAAAAAACTCTTCCATCGAGGTCCAGCACTGCACAGCGCTAATCGTCACATGCGCTTGCTTCATCCATCCGTCGATGACCGCGCCTAGTTTGGCCATTTTCAGCAGTGCCGCATCCGCAATGCCCGACGTGCTGACGTACTTCTTGATCGCTGCGAGCTTGGCCTGCGCCGCGTCATCGTTGTCCTTCATGCGATTGATGCGGCCGAAGACTTCTGACAAATCGAGAGTCTCGATAGTGATGCCGCTGGTTTCAAAGATGCGCTCGGAGTAGCGGACAGTATTGAAGGCAGTCGGACGCGCACCAATGGCGCCGATGCGCAGATTTTTCAACCCCTTCACAACCCGGCAGACCTGCGAGAACCATTCGAGATCAGCCTTGAACTCAGGCGACGTCAGACTCTCCGTGTGCAGAGTCGTAAGCGAGTACTGAATGCCGTACTGCATCATGTTGTTACACGCGCTCATCTTGCCGCAGAAGCTGTCGCGTCGCGTGGCAATGGTCATGGCATCGGATCGATCCGGCGTGGCCTGCACCAACACGGGAACCTTCAGTCCAGAAAGCCGAATCGCATCCACGATTCCACGCTCTTCCCCAAAGTTCGGTAGAGTCACGATAATGCCGTCAATCTCTTCCGCGTGCTTCTTGAATAGCTCGGCACAGCGCTGCGATTCTACATACGTTTCCACCGCGCCATACTTTGAGTCTTCAGGGCCCAGCACAATCGCCTTCGCGCCCGCTGCTTCTAAAACGGAGATAATTTCTTCGCGGCCTGTTTTGGCCAAATGATCAGGAAAAAATCCGCGGTTACCCACCACGATCCCGAAGGTCATCTTTCGTTCGCTTGCCATGTTTCCACTCCTTATTGAACCCTGCCGCATCAAACGGCGCGTTGCATCTGCTTCAAAGTCCCAGCTCCGTAGCAGGAATGATTGCATTGATCACAGCACGAAATGTGCTGCACCCATAAACCCGATTCCCGCGCGTCTACTTAGCTCTGCCGGGACGGAATTTCACTACGTACAGAAGGCCCAACAACAACAGGATTCCGCCCCACCAGATGGGCGTGTGCAGATTAGTCAATTGCACGCCCGCCGGATAGATGCCGGTCGCCAGCTCATACAGGCCGTACCCGCAGATCATCGCGCCATAGGCGACCAGCAGCACTCCAACAAAGAACCAGATAGGAATTCCTGAACCATGCATAATCTCTAGCTCCCCTTCTACCAGAACGTAATATTGAGCGCCACGAAGATGATTACCACCAGAATTGCCCAGGTCCATTCATTCTTATAGAACGGAACCGGCTCCTCCTTTGGCAGTGGGGTGGCACCATAGACCAGCCCAGCCAGTTCTTCCACAGGCCTCGGTTTTGTGAACATGCTGACGACAAACACCACGATGACGGTGAACAGGAAAGCCCATAGTGCGCGAAAAACATTTTCGGCCATCGGCTTGGCTGCTTCCGAAAGCGCTACGTATTTGAGATTCGAAGGATCTAGATGGACCCACTCGAAGAGGCTGGCTGAAAAAGCAATACCGAACAGTAAGCCCAGGAAGCCTGAGATTCTGGTGGCACGCTTCCAGAACATGCCCAGCAGAATGGTGCCCAGAAGTGGCGCGATAAAAATGCTGAAGAGCGCCTGCACATAATCCATGATGCCGTGCGCGTGCTGCACCAGGTAGCCGGCCCCAATGGAGATTGCTACGCCTATGACAATCGATAGCCGGCCCACCATCACGTAGTGGCTGTCGGTGCCCTTTTTGTTGATCAGCGGTTTGTAAAGATCGTAGGTCCACACTGTAGAGAAAGCGCTCACATTGCCGGCCATGCCGCTCATGAAACCCGCAATCAGCGCGGTAATGCCAAGGCCCAGCAGGCCCGGTCCGCAGTAGCGCACCAGCATCAGCGGCAGCACTTCGTTATAGCTGTGCAGCTCCGTGCCCGGCGCTCCGCTTAGCACTTTTTGCTGGTCGACCGGAGTGAGCGGAGTCTTCGCCATGGCTGCACTGCAAGCGCTCGCATCTGCGATGTGGTCTCCCACTACGTTGGCTGTGCAAGACTTCACCACATCCTCGCCAACCAACTGCCGACGGGTGCCGTCGGGGTTTTGCAGCAGCACCAGGCCAAGCAGTCCGGGCAGAATCACGATGAAGGGAACTGCCATCTTGAAAAACGAGCCAATGATCGGGGCCATGCGCGCCGCACGCAAATTGTGAGCCGCCAAAACGCGCTGCACCACCAGAAAATCCGTGGTCCAGTAGCCGAAGCTGATCGCGAATCCCAGACCAAAAACGATCCCGGTCCAGTGCACTCCCATGGGATTGGCGCTAAAGCTGCCCATGTCGCGCCATAGGTGAAAATAGCTATCGGAATGCATGTTGGCGATAATCTTTGCCTTCAGACCACCTACGCCGCCAGCCTGAATCATGCCCAGAATCGGCACCAGCATAGCGCCGCCCCAGATAAGTACGAACTGCAGCACCTCATTGAATATCGCGGAACGCAACCCGCCTAGGGCGACGTAGAGCGTGACCGCGAACGCCGAGACCAAGATGCTGAAAGTGATGCTCCAGCCCAGAACAACCTTCATCACGACGGCCATGGCGAACATGTTCACGCCGCTCATGAGGATCATCTCCAGGGCGAACGAGAAAGCAGCCAGGACGCGGGCGTGTTCGCCGTAGCGAAGATTTAGGTAACCGGGGACTGAATGGGTCTTCGACACATAGTAGAACGGCATCATCACCAGGCCCAGGAAGAGCATGGCGGGAATCGCGCCGATCCAATACCAGTGTGTTGCCAGGATGCCATACTGGTAAGCCGAACCGGCCCACCCCATCAGTTCGAGAGAGCCAAGGTTAGCCGAGACGAAGCTTAGACCGGCGATCCACGCGGTCATCTCGCGTCCAGCCATGAAAAACTCTTCGCTGGTGTTTGACTTGCCCTTGAGATAAAAGCCGATCCAAATCACCATTCCGAAGTAAATGGCAATCACGGCGATATCGAGTACGCTGAGCCGAGCCAATGGAGAGGCAACCAGGGCAAAGAGAGCCGGCATGGAGTGAAGAGAGCCGGGAACTATTGAAAGCGGGACCCATCCGAACATTGCGTCACCTGCTGAGAGGCAATCCGTCCGTAAACCCATCGAACGTTGGCCCTAAGTAAATGGGTTTACTGCCAGAGTTGTCAAGCGCCAAACTACCGAGCATCCAAAGTGTCGCCGCCGATGATTTTTCGAGACTTGGCGGCCCGGCACCTGAATTCCGCTCACACTGGTAAGCGTTTTCCCGACGAAGTGTACCACAGAGAACATGGAATGCAACACGCTCCCGATTACTCGCCGAAAGCGCCTTGATTGACTTGCCAGCGCCTTCGGCGGGAGTCTTTTCCGTTTGCTGTGCCGGCGCTAAATAACGTCGCGTGGCGCCTACGGCGGTTCACGCCCTTTCGAACAACCATCGGTTCGGGGCCGGGGCCGTTGCATTTCGCACGCAGCCCGCAGAAGCGCTGCCGCAAACCAAAAGCTGCCTGGAACCGGTGCACCCGAAAATCCCGTCCGGAAGAATTACTTTCTCTTCCTGTCTCAATGAAAAATGCCATTTCCTTACGCGATTCCTACTTGTTTTTGAGAGTTAGCGAGGATAAGTTGAGACATGGGACGCCTTTCCCCCTGTCTCCCCGGCATCGATGTCCGTCTACCGAAGCTGAACAACATTCACAGCAACTTCCAGTCCAGCCCGATTTCGTCAGAAGGAGTCAATTCCATGCAGACCTCTGAAGATCCCATCGCTTGTAGTGGCTTTTCCCGGCGCTCGTTTTTCCGCTATGCGGCAGGCGCCTCCGCCCTGGCAAGCATGCCCATCCTCACCGAAGCTCATCTCGCGCTGGCCCAGCGACCGCATTTCCAAGATCCCAACATCGGCATCCACATCGACGCCAACGAGAATCCCCTGGGTCCCTGCGATGCAGCACGTCAGGCCATGATCGACATCGTTCCCCGCGGCGGGCGCTACCTGATGAATATGGAGGAGGATCTGACATCGACCTTCGCCAAGCTGGAAGGCCTCGATCCTGAATCGGTCATGGCGTTTGCCGGCTCCAGTGAGCCGCTGCACTACACGGTGCTGACGTTTACCGACAAGAACAAGCCGCTGGTGGTCGCGGACCCCGGCTATGAAGCGCCAATGTGGGCCGCTCAGATTGCTGGAGCACCCATTCTCAAGGTTCCCCTCGCCGATCCCAAAGGCGAAGCCAAGCATGATATCCCTGCAATGCTGGCAGCTTCGTCCAATCCGGGCGTGATTTACATCTGCAATCCCAACAACCCAACGGGAACTTGCACGCCGCGAGCCGAAATTGAGCATGCGGTGGCCAATGCGCCCAAGGACACAACCCTGCTGATTGACGAAGCCTACATCCACCTTTGCGACGCGCCCCGCTCACTCGACTTCGTGAAGGAAGGCAAGAACGTAATCGTCCTTCGCACCTTCTCCAAGCTCTATGGCATGGCCGGAATCCGCATGGGCTTTGCGATCGGGCGTCCCGACCTTTTGAAGCAGATTTCGGTGCACGGAGGCTTCAACGCCCTGCCGATCACCGCGCTGGCCGCGGCGAAGACAAGCCTGCTCCAGACCGACCTCGTTTCCGAGCGGAAAAAGATCATTGGCGATACCCGCATGCAGACTCTGGCCTGGCTCAAGAGCGAGGGCTATGCGGCCACGCCATCGGAAAGCAACTGCTTCATGGTCGACGTGCGCCGGCCGGGAAAGGAAGTACAAGCAGCGCTTGCGTCGAAGGAGATGTTCGTGGGCCGCATCTGGCCCGCATGGCCCAATAGCCTGCGCATCACGGTTGGAACGCACGATGAGATGATGGCTTTCCGCAAGTCCTTTACAGAAGTGATGAGCTCCTCGACTGCCGGCCTCAAGCCCGCACCGCTCCCGCGGCGGATCGCAGAGCATCCCTTCACACATCTCTCGTAAGAACGAACATCGAACCGACAGCGGAGGCGTCGCTCATGCAGCGGCGCCTTTCTATTCTGCGGCCCACAGCGCTTCAATACCCACTGTCGGGCTCGCCAGCGTCCCAAAATACAACGGCGTCCGGATCGCTCCAGACGCCGCGTGCGATTTCGGACCCGCGCTAGAAAAGAATCTTCAGCGCGAGCTGCACGTTGAATGGTTCGCCTGGCCCGATGCCCGGCGAGAAATTGCCGGAGCCGATTGTCGAGCCGCTGGTTCCGAATCCCGAACCCGACCCGAAGTAGTTGTTGCATAGCTGGGTGCAGGCGGGGCTGGCAAGGTTCACGTGATTGAACAGGTTATACATCTCCGCGCGGAACTGAGTATCGACTGGGAAATCATGGAGACTGAACTTGGTGTTCTTGAATACCGAGAGGTCAAAGTCCTCGTAACCCGGACCGAAAAGGCTGTTGCGGGCGATCGAGCCCCACGTGTTCGCGGCCGGAGCTTCAAATGCGTTTGGGTTGAGCCACTGCACAAACTTTCCGCCGCTGCTGTTGGTCTGAATTGAGTGGCTTATGCCCGCGAACGGGTTGGAAATCTGGTTGACACGTTGCGTAAATTCATTGGTTCCGCTGGTGTCGCCGTTGTTGAGAATCGTGATTGGCTGGCCGCCCTTAAACGCAAATGCGGAGTTCAGGGACCACCCGCCCGTTAACAACTTCGGACCACCAAAAGTCGGAACGTCGTAGTTCAGATAGCCGACGAACGAATTCCGTGTGTCGAAGTCGGAGTTACCGTAGTCGCCCGGATCTCCAGGAAGGTTGTTCTTGAAGTTATAGCTATCTTGCGGCAGCGCGCCGCGATACTGGGTTACCTCATCCAGGTTATGTCCCCATGTGTAAGCCGCCTGCGAGGTCAATCCGTGCCAATTGGTTGTGCGAAAGATCGCTTGCAAGGAGTTATAGTTCGACGTGCCGATACTCTCGACCTGGTTGATGTCGGAATAGTAATTGCCGGCATAACTGCCGCTGTAAGGTCCAGGCGCGCCACCGAGGTACGGTTGGTTGATATTCAGGAGACTTAACAGCTTGCGGCCCTGGCTTCCGACGTAGCCAATCTGCGCAAAGGCCTTGGTGCCGAGCGTCTGTTCAAGCTGCAGGTTGAAATTCACGTTGTACGGCGACCGGAAGCCGGGCGCGACGCTAAACACACCGCAAGGATTGCTCGCGAGGCAAGCAAGAGTTGCGGTCGGAATAATCTCCTGGCCGGGAACGATCGTCGTTGCCCCGGTGGTGATTGTATAAACAGGGCTCGATCCTCCAGGATTGCCCTCGAGACCGTTCGGGGCGCTGTTGCCCGGACGGTTGTCCAGGAATGGATTGGCATTCGGCGTATCGAAGAAGACACCGCCGCCGCCGCGAATCACTGCGCCCTTCGCAAACGATGGCTGATAAGCGAAACCAACACGCGGGCTGATGCTGTTCCAGTCGCTCCCATAGATCTGGCTGATGTCTTGACCCTGGAAGGCAATGCCCGTGGGTGTCAGATTCGGACGAAATACGGATAAGTCCTTTTTCTGGTCGTTCATCGGCTGCATGTAGTCATAGCGGATGCCGAAGTTGACGTTCCATTGCGTCGTGAGCTGATAGCTGTCCTGCGCGAACAGGTCAAACGCATGCGAGAAGACCGTGCGCTCCGGGTTTCCCACTGCGATAGACCCCTTGGTCAGATAGCCGGCAAGAAAATCAGCGAGTGCGGCCACATCCGGATCGGTCGTGTTCCATGGCACTGATCCATCGCCGTTCGGTCCCTGGTCTCCAATGAAGGAATAGGAACCAATCGCATGGCGGTGATAGAACTCATCCACCTGCGCGCGCCGATATTCGCCTCCGAGGCGAAGCTGATGCTTACCCTTCGTCCAGTTGAGCGCCTCATCGAGAACACCAGTGATATCCTGGCGGCCCTCGGGCGGCGTGTTCCCGGTAGGTTCAAAGTCGTTGCCGATCGTGATATTCGGTGAGTTGACAAAAGGCGAGCCTGTGATGAATCCCGCTTGCGCGACGCTGGCAAAATTTGCGTTCGCATCGGAGAACGTTTGATGGAAGTAATTCACGCCTGCCGTGAAGCTATTGCTAATCGCCGGCGTGATCGACCAGTTATGGCCGGCAGAGAAGTTATAAACGTGGATAGGACCAATCTCAAAGAAGTACGGGTTGATGTCCGTGGTTCCGACGGGAGCGGTCTGGTTGCCTTGCCCCATGAAGGCCCGAGCATAAACACTGTGCTTCGAATTGAAAGTATGGTCTACCTTGGCAACGCCATTGTAGCTATAGCCAAATTCCGGTGCCGCATTCTGAATTCCTCCAGGCGTTGTACCCGTCAACAGGTTCGCCGGCCACAGGATCGTCAATAACTTTGAAGTCGCTGGGTTGACCGGAACGCCGGCCGCCGTGAGCAGAGCCGTCGCTGCATTTTGGTAGTACTGATTCGGCTCGTACCCTGTATCTCCAGTCGCGATGTTGAACTTCTGCTTTTCAAAGTTAGTAAACCAGAACGTGTGATCCTTCCAGAACGGCCCACCGAGCGATGCGCCCCACTGGACATTTTCGAGCGGCAGATCCCCAAGCGTATTGAATGGGTTGGCAACTGCCAGGGCCTGGTTTCGTTCGTAGTAGTAAATCGAGCCATGCACCGCGTTCGTGCCGGACTTCGTGACTAGATTGACGCTGCCGCCGGGGTTTCTGCCGACTTCGGCGGAAGATTGTGTTTGGAGACTGAACTCGGCGATGGAATCGATGGGCAGCGTAACACCCGCGATGTTCTCGACGCCGCCTTGATTTACGGCAGGAATGTTATGCCACCAATCGTTGTTGTCTGTACCATCGATCTGCCAGTTCACTTGGTTCCCGCGCGTTCCGTTCACTGACCCAAAGCCGCCAAGCGAGTATCCTGCAAACCCCGGAGCCAAGCCAATCATCTGGGTAAAATCGCGTCCGTTGAGCGGAATGTCCTGAACGGTCACTTCGGGGATGTCGGTGGTCTGCGTCGTCGTGGTGGTGTCGAGCGCAAGGCCGGAAGCAGATACCTCGACCGTCTCACCGGCAGACTCAATGCTAAGTCTTACCGGGAGCGTATAAATCACACCCGCAGTCACGGGAACGCTGGAAACCACCGACGACTTAAACCCACTTGCTACAACCGTAAGCTTGTAAGTTCCAAGGGGCAGGTCTTGAAAGCTATACTCTCCCGCGCTCGTTGACACAGTCTTGTGCGACACTTCGGTAGCGGTGTCCACGGCTTCTACAGCTGCGCCCGCCACCACCGCGCCCGATCCATCCGTCACCGTGCCGTTGATGCCTCCGCGAAACGTTTGTGCGTTGCCGGAAACCGGCGCTACCAGCAGCATGACCATCACCAGCAGGACTGCTGAGAATACACTTCGAGTACGTCGATAAAGCATGTCGCCTGACCTCCGGAAAACACTGAGAGTTGTGGATTCTGGTTGCGCCAAAAAATTGCAAAATTAATACAAAAGCACAAGCGCGCAAGAACGCTCGAATGCTTAGTTTTTTCTTGGGAGCCTATGGGTACAAAAGGCTTTGAGGTTGGATTCCATTACCCAACATAGTCCTTGGTCCCATAAAGATTCAATGAGGAAACATGAGAAAGTGAGCGCGGGAGGCGAACAGAAGCGGTTCGTGCTCGACCGGGCAGGGCGAAAGAAATACCCGAGTTCAACCTCAGATGCCCGGCCGAGGGCCCTTAGACCGCGCATTTCCCCTCTATCAGAGGACCGGATCCATCATTTGCACCCGCACCATCATGGTTCCGGCAGCGTGCTGGAAGATAACAGCGACTGAGTGTTCGTTCCGCATTTGCCCGCAAAACTGTTCGAGTTTGATCGCGGCCTCCGGCACAGTCATGACGCACGGTCTCGGCAACGACGACTTGATCACGCCGGCAATCATGTTGGCGATCTCTCTGGTCGCATCGAGTGCGTCGGCTTCCACAACGGCCCCCACCGGCTGCATCAACATTGCCGCGGTGGCCGTGTTGGTTAGCCCCTCCTCCATCCGTATCTCGACTTTGCCATTCCACGCGCCAGAGAGGCTCACTGTTCCCAGTGCATGCCCCGATTCGAGACAGAATCGATCGGCACATGGAAGTGGATCGAGCTTCATGGCGAGCATTTGGTCCCAAAACTGGAAATTCGCCTTGATGATAGAGCTTTCATCGAGCTCGATAGCCATTGACTGCACCTCTTCGCCAAGGTCGGCCCACCACGGAACACACAGACCATATCGGGCAATGAACCCACATTCGTTAAAGGTGCGTCGATTGCGTGCAGGACTTACCCACGGCGCCCCCGCAGTGCACGCAGCGCACTTATGTGCACCAATGCACCGCCGCTGCTTCACGAGGCGTACCGCGGGCTTGCTCCTGTCCAGGGTGGGTTATCTTTGCGGAGGTGAAGCACACGGGGAGAGGACGCAATGCGAAAATACGCACGGCTGATTCGATTCGAGGATCAGACTGTTCCGCGGAAGAAGAGGAAAAGACTAAGCGGTGAGGCTTTCGAGTTGATCGGGCTTAACGATCGTCAAGCTCGACCCTTTGATCACAATCCACTGATCGCGACGAAACTGATTCAACAGGCGAGTGACGGTTTCGCGTGAAGTGCCCGCCATGTTGGCGATCTCTTCGTGCGTCAATGCCATCGTGAATCGGATCTCGGGTTTGCCATTCGCGGCCGTTCGGCCCCAGTCAAGGAGAAGACGCGCCAATCGCCCCGCTGCCGAGCCCGATAACGCAAGCCGCTTCGCATCGTGAAATACCGTGAGATACTCGCCGGACAAAGCCTGCGCAGCATGCATGCTCGCGATTCCGTGACGGCTGAGAAAATCTACGAATTCCTGTTTGCGGACCGTCTTGACCTGGCAAGGTTCGATCGCTTCCGCTGTGACTTCATGGGGAACATTGGCCAGCACAGCGCTCAGACCCATCAAATCGCCCGGCCCAGCGATTTTGAGAATCATCGTCTTCCCGTCCCGCGAAGTAGAGGAAATCTTTACCTGGCCGAAGCAGATGACAAAGACGTTACGCGCCGGGTCGCCCTCAGAAAATAGCTTTGCCCCCCGCGCGTGGCTCATCATGATCCCTATGCTGTCGTAATCCTGAAGCGCCTCTGGAGTGAGATTGCAAAACATCCGAAGATGGCGGTGCTCGCAGTTTAGACAGTCTTCCGGTGGGTGATGAGAATGGAGTGCAGCCATACTTTTTCCGACGTCTAGAT
>Ga0187863_10002546_pt1 | contig 13816 bp, 12 predicted proteins | sample June2016WEW_11_1_FD_132975 | JGI IMG/M metagenome (GOLD analysis project Ga0187863, IMG submission 132975) | Peatland microbial communities from SPRUCE experiment site at the Marcell Experimental Forest, Minnesota, USA - June2016WEW_11_10 | ecosystem: Environmental > Terrestrial > Soil >... | reverse complement strand
CTCGTAGTCGCGATAAGTCAGGTAATACTGGCGCAGGGCAGTGAAGCTCCCCTGCACGACCGGAGCCCGGCCGGACCAGATAAACATCACGTTTTCGCCCAGGGAATCGAATTGCTTGCGGTTTCCCGAACGAAAGCCTTCACCCAGGCCCACCAGCAGCAGCAGCGAACCCACGCCCCAGGCAATCCCGAACATGGTCAGGAACGAGCGCAGCTTATGCGCCCAGAGCGTCCGCAGGGTCTGGCCGAAGATATCGAAGATAAGCCGCACTCTAGTTATTATACGGGGCCGACGGGCCGGTAGTTCCCGGACTTCGGTCCGACGCCGATTTTGCAGAAATTCATTCCGATTCGTGGAGGAGTTGGGTATTCTCTAGCGGGATGAACACGCTTGCCTTGAGCGAACTTTTAGGCGCCACGGTGTATGACCCGTCTGGCGCGGCAAGCGGACGTGTGCGCGAGGTAACTCTGGCCCCGCAGGAGGATCGTTCCCGAATCGTGTCGTTCATCGTGAAAACCAAGTCGGGCAATCGTGTGCTCCCACTGGCAGCTGTATCGGGCATCAATGGCGGAGTGCGGAGCGTGACGAACTCGGGAGACTGGGCGGCCGCCAACGGGGCGGAAGGCTTGTTTTTGCTGGAGCGTGATCTGCTCGACCAGCAGGTCATCGACATCAACGGGCGCAAGGTGGTGCGCGTCAATGACGTGGACCTGGTGGTGGATTCGCCGAGAACGGTAGGGCCGAACGAGCCTACACGCGCCGTCCTGCGGGTCATTTCGGTCGACGTGGGGGCACGCGGGGCGGTTCGGCGGCTGCTGCGCGGAGTGGCGCCGCGGGCGGCCTTGCACACCTTGCTGGGCAGAATTCCGCCGCGCACCATTCCCTGGAACTTTGTCGACCTGATCGAGACCGATCCGGCGCGGCGCGTCAAGCTGAAGATCTCGCATGATGGCCTGGCCAAGCTTCATCCGGCCGACATTGCCGACATCGTGGAAGACCTGGCCCCCGATGAGCGCCAGGCCGTTTTCCAGACGCTGGACGAAGACGTGGCCGCCGAGGCGCTCGAAGAACTCGAGCCAAAGGTACAGAAGTCGATTGTCGAATCGCTCGATTCCGGCCGTGCTGCCGACATTGTCGAGGAAATGCGCCCCGACCTTGCCGCCGACCTGCTGGGCGACCTGTCGGAAGATCGTACGGAACAGATCCTGGTGCAGATGAAGCCGGAAGAGCGCCAGGATGTCGTCGAACTGCTCGAACACGGAGAAGAAACCGCTGCCGGCCGCATGACTACCGAGTTCCTGGCGCTTCCGGTGACGGCAACCGTCCAGAACGCGGTCGATTCCATGCGTCATTTTGAAGGTGGAGTGGAAGCGGTCAGCACTATTTACCTGGTCGACTCGCATGGAACCCTGGCGGGAGCCGTGCCGCTGGCCAAGATCGTGCTCGCGGAGCCGGCTACTCCCATGCTTTCCCTGACCCAGGAACCGCTCATTCTGAGTCATGAGGGCCTCGGCGAAAACGAGGTCGCGGAGTTGTTCGACAAATACAACCTGCTGATGATGCCCGTGGTCGACGAGCACAATAAGCTGACCGGCGTGATTACTTCGGACGACGTAATCAGCATGCTCCGGGCAAAGTTATAGAAACTGGGCTTCGGCTATCTCCCTGCAGCGCCGCAGTGGTTGTATTCCAAGTGCTACATTCGTCGGGATGGAGCCCGGGAATTGGGGGGATCGTGGCCGCGAGAATTCTCATGGTTCTTAGTGCGAGCATTATCTTTACGCTCGGAGTCGTCCACCTCGTCTATACGTTCTGGGGGCCGACGCTCACGCCCCGTGACCCCGCGCTGCAGGTCAGCATGAGCCAGACTTCACCTGTCCTTACGAAAGAAACAACGATGTGGCGGGCCTGGGTGGGCTTCAATGCCAGCCACAGCATGGGACTTATTTTGTTCGGCCTGGTTTTCGGTTATCTCGCGCTGGCTCACGGCCAATTCCTGTTTGAATCACCGTTCCTGCTCGTGGTCGGACTGGCAATGCTCAGCGGTTGGGTGGTGCTCTGCAAGGTTTATTTTTTCAGCGCGCCTCTCACAGGGGTCGGCATCTCGCTGGCCTGCTATGTTGTCAGCATTGCGCTATCGAGGATGTAACCTACAGTCCGGGTCAATGAGGGAGATGGCGATTTATCAATAACTGACTCCAGGTCGTTGTGCAATTCCATTCCGCTCATGGACTTCTCCTATCTTCCCGCCGGGAAACTACCCCACGACTTTCGCCGATTTGCCGGCCCAGCCCGCAGCCAGAAGAAATTCTTGCCCTGACGTGTCGTCTTTTGCCCCCCATTTCCGATTTCTCCAGTAGATAGGCCGCCACGGAAACGCCCTCAGCGAGCCGTTTCCCCTCAGCTGTGCGCCGACGAAGGAGCTAAGACTGCTATGCGTAACACCTCAAGTAAAAGCATCGTGGGAGTCGTCTCAACTGTCCTCGCACTTCTTTCGTTCGCAGCTCCGGTGCTCCACGCCCAGTGGGTGACGGGTACGATTGCCGCGGGAAGTGGAGCTGACGCCGTGGGCGTCAACCCGGCAACCAACATGGTTTACGTGGTCAACTCGAACAGCAACACCGTTACTGTGATCAATGGGGCCACCAACGCGACCTCGACCGTGAGCGTCGGCTACACTCCGACTGCCATCGCCGTCAACCCGACGAGCAACCTGATCTATGTGTCCAACGGGGTCAGCAACACCGTAACCGTAATCAATGGGGCCACCAACGCGACCTCGACCGTGAGCGCCGGCAGCGTTCCGGTTGCCGTGGCCGTCAACCCGGTCACCAACATGATCTATGTGGCCAACTGCGGATCGGTCTGTGGTGGCACCGGCTCCGGCACCGTTACCGTGATTGATGGCGCTAACAACGCGACCACCACGCTCACGGCTGGGACCAGCCCCCACGGCGTCGCTGTCAACCCGGCCACTAATACGATCTACGTGGCCAACGAGGGCAACGGTACCGTTACCGTGATCAACGGAGCGACCAACGCAACCACCGCCACGGTCAGCGTCGGAAGCGGCCCTGAAGCCATGGCCGTCAACCCGGTCACCAATATGATCTACGTTCTCAACCAGGACAGCAACACCGTGACCGTCATTAACGGGACCTCCAATGCCGCGGCCACGGTTACCGTCGGCAACGATCCCTACGCCGCGGCCGTCAACCCGATCACCAACATGATTTATGTGGCTAATCTGGGCGGCAACGTCACCGCGATCAACGGGGCGACCAATGCGACCGCTACCATCAGCACCGGAACCGCACCCATCTCCGTGGCCGTCAACCCGACAACCAACATGATTTATGTGGCTAATTTGAGCAGCAACAACGTCACGGCGATCAATGGCGTGACCAACGCGACCACCACGCTCGCCGCGGGGAGCTACCCCTACGCTGTCGCCGTCAACCCGGTGACGGACGCGATCTACGCAGCCAATAGCAGCAGCAACAACGTGACGGTCATTGACGGCGCGACCTACTCCGTTCAGACCACGCCAACGGGATCAGACATCTATGGCGCGGCGGTCGCTGTCAATCCCGCCACTAATCTGATTTATGTCGCGAATTCAGAGTCCAATTCGGTCTCGGTCATTAATGGCGCTACCGGATGGACTGAAAATGAGATCGCCGTGCCAGCCGAGCCCTACGCTGTGGCGGTCAACCCGGTGACGAACACGATTTATGTGACCATCACGGGTTATCCCAATAGCGTTACTGTCATCAATGGAGAAACCAACACAACCAGCAGCGTGAACGTCGGGAGCGCCCCCTTCGCCATAGCGGTCAACCCGGTGACGAACGTGATCTATGTGGCCAATTATTTCAGCAACAATGTCACCGCGATCAACGGAGCAAACAACAACGCCACTCTCACGATCCCGACCGGGACCAACCCCGACGCGATAGCGTTGAACCCGGTGACCAACATGATCTATGTGATGAATCAGGGCAGCAACAACGTCACTGTTATAAATGGGGCCAACAATACGGTGCAGGCCACCATCAGCCTGTCTGCCGCCCCTGACGATATTGTCGTCAACCCCGTGACGAACATGATCTATGTGGCCCAGGCAAACGCTGGCATCGTGACGGTGATCAATGGTGCCAGCAACGCGACGACTAACCTCACTGGAATCAGCGGACCGATTCTCCTGGCCGTCAACCCGATCACGAACATGATCTACGCAGCCGCCTTCAGCTACAGCGCGGTTACGGTGATCAACGGCGGTACCAACGCGACCACCACGTTATTCGCTTACATACCCGCCGCCATCGCCGTCAACCCGGTCACCAATACCATCTATACGGTCAGCTGCGGCGCGCAATGCCAGGGCATGACCGGCGGTATTACTGCAATTAACGGTGTCACCAACGCGACCACTCCCATAAACATCCCCACCTCGGTTTACGGCCCGAGTTATCAGGCCGCTGCCGTCAACCCCGTCACGAACACACTCTACGTGGATAACAGCAACACCGGCACACTCGCAGAAATTACTGAACAGCAGGCGCAGGAGAACCCGCTCCTCACCACGATTGACGCCCTGCCCGGCAACGTAACGCAGAGCACGACACCGACGTTTAATCTGGAAGCGATCAGCGCGTACCCGACCGCACCCACGCCGCAGGCGATCTGGTTTCAGCTGGACACGTGGCAGGGCCCGTGGTTGCAAGGCTCGGGCACAGCGCCGTACTTCACGCTAACTACACCCACGTTGTCTCTAGGCACGCACATCCTCTATGCCTTCGCCACCGATGGCCAGGATGCGAACTCGACCGGCGTGGCCCAGCAATTCATCGGCGGCATGGCGGCGTATGTGTTTACCGTCACCAGGGCGGGCACGACGACTGCTCTGTCGTCGGCCCCCAATCCGTCGAATCTGGGGCAATCGGTTTCGTTCACGGCGACGGTGACCGTGACCCCGCCGGGCAGCGGGACGCCCACGGGCACCGTGACCTTTTTCGCCGGAAACGCCACGCTGGGCGAAGTGACGCTGCCCGCAAGTGGTGAGGCTGTCTATGCTACGTCGGCTCTGACCGCCGGGTCGTACAGCATAACGGCTGCCTATAGCGGGGACACCAACTTCCTGGGCAGCACTTCATCGGTGTTGACGCAGCAGGTGAACGCTCCCGCCCTCACAGTAACGCCCACCTCGCTGAGTTTCAGCAATCAGGCCATCGACCAAACCAGCGCGGCCAAGACGGTGACCGTGGCCAACGTGAGTACAGGCTCAGTGACCATCAACAGCATTACCGCGAGCGCCAACTTCGCAATTTCCTCGAAGACCTGTGGGACGACGCTCGCCAAGGGCGCGAAGTGCGAGGTCAGCGTCACCTTCACGCCCGCGGCGCTGGGCAAGCTAACCGGAACGCTTAGCGTTACCGATAATGGCTCGAGCAGTCCGTTGACGGTCGCGTTGTCGGGCACGGGCATCGTGCAGGCGGCCCTGACTCCGCCGAGCGCTACCTACGCAGAGCAATCCGTAGGGACGACCAGCCCCGCGAAGACTTTCACCTTGACCAACAATCAGACAGTGGCGCTGACCGGCATCGCGATTTCGACAACTGGAGATTTCGCGGTCTCGACCACAACATGCTCGACGAGCTTGGCAGCCAAGGGCAAATGCACAATCAGTGTAACTTTCACTCCGACGCAAACCGGAACCAGGACTGGCCAGCTCAGTGTCAACGACAGCGCCAGCAATAGTCCGCAGACGTCGGCTCTGAAGGGCACGGGAAAGTAAGTTCATTCATTGCAACGAACCAGGCCAGGAACCAGCCCCGCAGCGATGCGGGGCTTTTTTCGCTTTGCAGTTGAGCACGCGGGTTCGTCCCTCCATTTTTTTCTGCTTATCAACCGCTTTTTCTTTGGTCTTAGCCTGCGAGTGCGTTTATTCTGTGGCGTCGCCTGCAGTGGCTGTGCGTTTTATCCCTATGTTTGCGAAACGTGCGCATGAAGTTTCTGAGACGCTCGAAGATCCGGATCCTGCTCTTTCTTGCCGTAGTCGGGCCAGGATTCATTACCGCAAACGTCGACAATGATGCCGGCGGCATCCTGACCTATTCCCAGGCCGGGGCTCAATTCGGACATCTCCTGCTGTGGACCATGATCCCGATCACGCTGGCGCTGATCGTGGTGCAGGAAATGTGCGCCCGCATGGGCGCGGTCACCGGCAAAGGCTTGAGCGACCTGATCCGCGAGGAATTCGGCTTGCGCATCACGTTTTTCATGATGATCGGGATCCTGATCACCAATTTCGGCAACATCGTGACCGAGTTCATTGGGATCGCCACCAGCCTGGAGTTGTTTGGGCTTTCCCGGTTCGCGACCGTGCCGATCTGCGCGGTGATCGTCTGGCTGATCGTAGTGAAGGGGCAGTACAAGAGCGTGGAGAAAGTATTTCTGGCCGCGTCGTTTTTCTATGTCGTCTACATTATCGCAGGTGTGAAGGCGCATCCGGCATGGCGGGAGGCAACAATTGCCACCTTTAAACCACCTGCGCTCGCGTCCTTTCGCGACCAGGCTTATCTCTACATGGTGATCGGAGTCGTGGGCACCACGATCGCGCCGTGGATGCAGTTTTACCTGCAGTCCTCGATCGTGGAAAAGGGCGTCACCAAGCGCGGATACAAGGCCTCGCAACTGGATGTGATCACCGGGTGCATCTTCACCGACGTGGTGGCCTGGTTCATCATTGTGGCGTGCGCGGCCACGCTTTATGTCCACGGAGTGCGCGACATTCGCTTTGCCGCGGATGCAGCGCAGGCGCTCAAACCCCTGGCAGGGGACTATGCCTACATTCTGTTTGCCGTCGGGCTGTTTAATGCGTCGCTGTTTGCGGCTTCGATTCTGCCGCTCTCCACGGCCTACACGGTGTGCGAAGGATTGGGCTTCGAATCCGGAGTGGGACGTAAATTCGGCGAGGCGCCGGCGTTTTACTGGCTATACACTCTGCTCATTGCTGCCGGCGGAGTCGTGGTATTGATTCCCGGATTGCCGCTGGTAAAGATCGCCGTCTTGTCGCAGGTGGTCAACGGCGTGGTTCTGCCCTTCGTGTTGATCTTCATGCTGTTGCTGATCAACAAGAAAGAACTCATGGGCGAGTACGTCAACACTCGACTTTTCAACGCCGTGGCCTGGCTGACTACGGTAGTGATGATCGGGCTGACCATGGCATGGTTCTGGACGCTGCGGTCGGGATAGAGCGGGCTTCGGGCTTCGGCTATCGGGCTTCGGCCTTTCTCCCGAGGCTTATTGAGTTTTGTGTAGGACGGACACTCTTGTCCGTCGCTGTTGACCTTGATCTTCCATCCAGGGCTAGAAACAAAGTCAAAAGCGACGGACAAGAGTGTCCGTCCTACACGAACAGAGCGTTTGCATTGCCGAAGCCGGCAAGCTGGAGCCCGAAGCCCGCTATAAGAGTTTTCCGGCCGCTAAGTCGTTGACCAGCGTGCGGTCGGCCTCCAGGAAGTCGTAAGCCGGGAGATCTTTTACTCCAGACCATTGAATTTCGCGGAAGATGCGATTTTCGATTTCCCGCTGATACTCGCGGACGATGTAGAAGCGCAGTTCGACCATGCCGCCGTTGGGATACTCGTGCTGGATGCGGGCGATCTCGTCCCCGATGGTGGCCAGGATTCCCAGTTCTTCTTCCAGTTCACGGCGGAGGGCGTCGCGGGGCTGTTCGCCTTCCTCAATCTTCCCGCCGGGAAATTCCCACTTCAAAGGCATGGTCTGGTGGCGCGTGCGCTGGCACACCAGCAGCTTGCCTTCCTTCTGGATCAGTGCCGCGACTACGCGCTTCATCGCATTACATCCGGCGGCGGAAAATTCAGCCCCGCGATCCCGTTTACGGCAGGAATGGCGGCGTCAGAGGTAAGGTCCCTCGCCGGGCCTTCGGCCCCGTTCGGGATGACATTGTGATGGGTGAAGCCTGAAAGGTGAAGCGCGAAAGCTGGAGCCCGAAAGCTGAAGGGCGCGCGAAGGGTGCATTTTTCGACTTTCATTTTTTGGCTTTCATGTTTCGGCTTTCAGGTTTCGACGCTCATGTCTCGACGCTCATGTCTCGGCGGTCAGCGGCCGGATTTTTCGAACTTCGCGCCCACCAGGGCGGCGCAGTGTTGGACGAAGCTTTGATCGTCGGGAGCAAATGCGGCGGGGAAGTGGCTATCGATATCCAATTCGCCAACGACTTTGCCGTGGGCAAATACGGGCACAACAATTTCAGACTTGGTTTCGAGCGAGCAGGCCAGGTAGCGCGCATCTTTGCTGACATCATCGACCACTACCGTCTTGCCGCTCGACGCCGCCGCGCCGCAGATGCCCTGGTTAAGCGGGATTCGCGTGTGCGGAGTCATGGCGCCCTCGAAGGCTCCCAACCCCAGCATGGGCGGCTGCGCACCCGGCTCGAGCAGGTAGAAGCCGACCCAGTTGTATTTCAACATGCGATCGTGCAGCAGCTTGACCATCCGCTGCATCAGGTCTTGAGCCGTGGGCGCGGCCGCGGCGAGTTCGGTCACTTCGTTGCGGAGTTCTTCCATCCTGCTGGTAACGGGCATAAGAAAAATCTTACCTCAGACCAGGCTGTTTTTGAGTTGCGACCCAGGAACGCCGGTAATCTGCCGGATTCCTTTCGTGCCAACGGTATTTGAGCCCTGGAAAACTTCGGGATGAATGGCGAGAACCAGCGCATCCAGGCCCTGGAGCAGCGTAGGCGCGGGCGTGTTGAGATATTCGTCGCGAATACAGAACACGCGACCTGCCTGGGCTGCGGCGGTTTGTTGCCACGCGCGGGCGGCGATGATTTTTTCCAGCGGCACGCGGTCGCCGGCGCCGCACCACGCGGCAACGATCACTTCGGGATCGAGTCTGGCGACGTCTTCGAAGGAAACTTGGCGGCCAGGCGTGCCCAGGAATTTTCCGCCCGCGGTTTGCACCAGCTCGGCTACCCATGGTTGCGAAGCGATCAGCGGCTTGCCCCATTCCTCGCAGAAGACGCGTGGACGCGGCAGGTGCTGGGTCGACGCGCGAACATCTTCGATGCGGCGTTGCATCGAAGCGATCACATCCTCACCGCGCTGGATTGAGCCGGCCGCGCCCGCGATAGTGGCAATGTCGGTATAGATGTCGGCAAGAGTTTTGGGAGCAAGTCCCAGAAATCGTGCGCCGGATCTGAGAATCTGGATGACCGCCTCTTGCTGATAAGGAACGGAGGCAATCACAAGATCGGGGCGCGCGGCGACGATCTCGTCTGTGTTAGCGGTCCAGGAATCGGCCAGAATAGTGCGCGCGGAGTGGACGATTTCCGGAACCACGTCGGCGCAATACTTTGTGCAGGCGACGACGCGGTCAAGTTCGCCGATCACAGCGAGGATGACCGTGGCGCTCGGCTGGAGACAGACGATGCGTTGGGGAGTATGAGCCGAGGCCATAGGCTTGGTCTTGAAGTCTTAGTCTTAAATTTAGGGACTCGCCGGAATCTGTTTCAGCGCGGCCGATAAAACATCCAGAGCCAGATGGGCGGCGTGGGTCGAGGCCTGCGGCAGGCCTCCGACGGCAGCCGCGATCTGTTCGAGTTGCACAGCTCGCGCTTCGCGCACTGTCTTCCCGCTGACAATTTCAGTCAAGGCGGAGCCGCAGGCCATCGAGGCCACGCATCCCCTGGCCTTGAAGCGCGCGGCGACGATGCGGCCGTCACTCACCTTTAGAGTGAGGCGCAGAATGTCTCCGCACGCGGGATTCTCAACCTCCGCGGTGGCGTCGGGATCGGAAATCTCTCCGGCGTTGCGCGGGTTCTGAAAATGGTCGAGCATTTGCGCCGAATACATTCTGTTTCGATTGTAAATCGGAGCGGAGCCGGCAGGCTCACTCACGCGCGGGATCGAGTGCCCGGGATCTCGTACCGTCAGGAAAATAGACCGTCCAGCCACGCTGGCGAGCCGCGGCTTCAAGGTCTGGGTTAGGGTTCACGGCGAAACCGTGTTTCGCCATGGCCAGCATTTCCGCGTCCCAGCGTGAATTGCCGAACGCCGCGTCGACATTTTTCTTCACGACGTCGCCCAGAGCCTTGGGCTTGCCCGCACCTGACGGGATGCGGATGAGCCGGTCGGTGATGATGCCGTCGTGAATTTCGATGGCGGTCGCGAGGATGCGATCCTCGGGGATGCCGAAATGTTTCATCCCGGCGCGGATCACCCACTCGTTCGAAGAGGACACGGCCCAGACCTCGCATCCGGCTTTTCGCATCCGTTGCACGAGTTCGCGCATCTCGGGAAAAATCTTGCCGGGAAACGCGTGATTGAAAAATTCCTCGGCAGCGTCCATCAGCGCGGATTCCTGTAGTCCGCGGTGCATGGTGACCATATCGCCGCACATGTCGTCTTCGCTGACATTGCCGGCTTTGTAATCGGCATAGCGCGCGCGCATGGAAGTAGCGACTTCGGCCGAGACGATTCCTTTCTTGATCTCCCAGTCGAAGAATGTTTCGCCGGCGTCGCCGGACCAGAGAGTGCCATCACAGTCGAACGCGGCGACCTGTGGTTTGAGGCGAAGAACGGAATCGAGGAACTGAGAGGCTGAGTCTGACATGGAGATTCGCGATCAAAGATAACGGGTGGAGGACGAAATCGCCAAGTGAGGCAGAAGTCTTGGAGTCACAACGTTGCGAGCTTGGAGTAATCGTCGGGCGTGTTGATATTCAGAACGACCGCAGGATCGTCGACGTGCAAGTACACGATATGTGACTGGTGCGCATGCTCCACGTCGCGGGCATTGGCAGCCGGCGAGGCCTGCAGGAAAGCTTCGATCAGTTCGCGGCCAGCGATGTAGGGATGGCCATGCTTGCCGGAAAATTCCGGAACCACGGCCCAGGTGTCATTTCCGGCGGCCTCGAAAGCCTCGCGAAGAATCTGGATAGTGGCTGGGCTCGCCGGAGGGCGGTCGACCGGCGTGATCATCGCGGTGTCACGGCCGCGATTGAGCACCTCATGCAAACCGATTTGCAAAGAACTGAACTGGCCGCGGTCCGGGTCGGGATTGACGATTACCGACGCGCCTTCGGAGTACGCGACCGGCGCGATCGAGGTTTCGTTCTTGCCCGCAACTACGACGATGAAATCGGTGGATAGCGAAAGCGAGCGAATGGTGGCGGAGAGAAAAGTATCGTTCGTGCGCGGTTGCCCTTCGACGGCGGGAGGGCAGGGAAGCAGAGCCTTGTCCGCGCCCATGCGCGAAGATTCGCCCGCGGCGAGAATCACTCCGGCGAAGCTGGCGGCGCGGGACATGTCTCGGACAATAGCAGAAAGGGCGGAGAATGTCAGTGCGCGGGCGCGGGAAAATCAGCTAGCGTTCGCTGTCTTCGATGGTGTCTGCTGTGGTGTCTGCGAGCGAGGGGGGACTTTCGTCAGGATCGCGTGGCTCGGAATTTTTCTGGGTTGCTTTAAACCAGCTCATGTGAGGCAGGGCGGCGGAAGCGTGGCGGCGGACGGCGATCAACTCCGCGGTGATGGCAACCGCGATTTCTTCCGGAGTGATGGCGCCGATGTCGAGCCCGACCGGAGCATAGACGCGGTCGAACAAATGCGCCGGGATGCCTTCCTTCTGGAGCGTCTTGAAGATTTCGATGACCTTGCGCTTTGATCCGATCATGCCGACGTAGCGGGCGCGCGTTAGCACGGCCCAGCGCAGCACTCGCATGTCGTCGCGATGGCCGCGGGTTACGATCACGATACTTGAAGATTCGTTGGGATCGAGCTTCTGGGTGGCCTGGTCGAAATCCAGCGCGTGTACTTCGCGGGCGGCGGGGAAACGCTCGGAGGTGGCGTAGGAAGAACGGTCGTCGGTGACGATCACGTCAAATCCGGCGTGGGCGGCGGTCTGACAAAGATTGATGGCAACGTGGCCTGCGCCGAAAACGTAGAGTAACGCGGGAGGTAATACCGGTTCGATAAATACCTCAAGAGTACCGCCGCAGACCAGGCCGGTATCGTATTTGGGGTCCTGGTTCAAATCGAACGTGAGGGTGCGCGGTTTTTCCGATTCCATGACCTCGCGCGCGGCCTGCCACACGTCGGCCTCGACGCAGCCTCCGCCGATGGTGCCGGTGATCGAGCCATCGTCGCGGACCAGCATCTTGGCGGTGCGGAATGACGGAATCGATCCGCGCACGTTGACGATGGTGGCGACGGCTCCGCGCCGTCCCTCGCGGCGGAGTTGCACGATTTGTTCGTAAATGTCCATGGGGCGACGAGAATGCGTGGTGACGACAGGATGATTATCGTGCGGCTGACGGAGGGAGTCAAACAGACAAGCAAAAGCCCCGGGTCATCACTCCAGGGCTTGTTGCGCTAAACCAGTTAAGTACAACACGGCCTGCCAAGCACGTTAATTCTGAACTCTGGATATCGACGAATTCAACCAGACCGGCCCGAAAATTTCCGAACGGATTGCTGAGCGGGAATTCCCCATCTGGGCAACTCGCTTATGGTAGCGTCAAAGCTAACGGGAGAGAGTTCTTATGAAAGCCGTTCGCATTCATCAGTTCGGTGGGCCAGAAGTTCTCACCTACGAGGACGTGGCCGATCCACGGCCACGAAAAGATGAGGTACTGGTGCGGGTGCGCGCCTGCGCTTTGAATCATCTCGACGTGTGGGTGCGCAAGGGATTGCCGGGCGTGACGCTGCCGCACATTCTAGGCAGTGATATCGCCGGAGAGATCGTGGAACTGGGCGAGTATGTCGGCGAATTTCCGGTCGGCGGATTCAAGACCGGGCAGCGCGTGTTGCTTGCGCCCATGCATTTCTGCGGGCATTGTCCGAAGTGCGTAGCCGGTCTGCAGAACCAGTGCCGCGAATTTACCGTGTTGGGGAACGCGGTGGATGGCGGCAATTGCGAGCTGATTGCGATTCCGGCGGCGAGCGTGATTGCGATTCCCGATACGCTTGATTTTGACCAGGCGGCCAGCGTGCCGCTGGTCTTCGTAACTGCATGGCACATGCTGGTGACGCGGGCGGGCGTGCGTCCGGGGCAAACTGTGCTGGTCCTGGGAGCGAGTTCGGGCGTGGGCATTGCGGCCATCCAGATTGCGAAACTCTTTCGATGCCGCGTGATCACGACCGCCGGGGACGAAACCAAGCTGGAGAAGGCGCGCGCGCTGGGGGCCGATTTCGGCATCAACCACTACCAGCAGAAAATTTCCGACGAAGTTCGCAAGATCACCAACAAGGCAGGCGTGGATATCGTCGTCGAACACGTGGGCCCGGCCACCTGGGACGAAAGTGTGAAGTCGCTGAAATCGAGCGGCTCTCTGGTCACCTGCGGCGCGACCACCGGGCCTGACGTGAAGATCGATCTGCGCCATCTGTTTGCGCGGCAACTGACGCTGCTCGGTTCCTACATGGGCACGATGGCCGATCTCCACGAAGTGCTCGGCCACGTTTTCGCGGGCCGGCTGAAGCCGGTGGTAGATCGCGTGTTTCCGCTGAAGGATCTGCGCGCGGCACATGAATATCTGGAGAAGAGCCAGATGTTTGGCAAGATCGTCGTGAACCCGTGAGGAGTTTCCATCGTTGACCAAATCAAACGAAGGGTTTGCGTCAAGAACAGAGGCTACGCAGCCGCGCTCGAGCTACGGAAGCTTTACCAAGTCGTCGCGGATGAAACTGCGGCCAAGGTCCACCAGGTTCGCGTGATCGATGAGTCGGGTGAAGACTATCTCTACCCCGAAGAATACTTCGTTCCGGTGCAGCTTCCCGAGTCGGCGGAG
>Ga0187863_10002545_pt1 | contig 13827 bp, 13 predicted proteins | sample June2016WEW_11_1_FD_132975 | JGI IMG/M metagenome (GOLD analysis project Ga0187863, IMG submission 132975) | Peatland microbial communities from SPRUCE experiment site at the Marcell Experimental Forest, Minnesota, USA - June2016WEW_11_10 | ecosystem: Environmental > Terrestrial > Soil >... | reverse complement strand
AGTTGGGGCGTAACAGAATTCGACCAAGATAGGCGCTTACCTAGCAATATCTGCTACGTCCTACACCTTCAGGAGGACGTCATGAACCGTTCCCGCCTGCTTCTTGCCACTTTCATCACCATTACCTTTGCAACCGCCATGTGGGCTTTCCGTGTTTCGGAGACCAAGACCGCGCGCGCTGGATCGGTCGCGTCCGCTGCGTCCATGCTCGAGCCGAGGTCCGGGCATAGTGCCACCTTGCTACCCAACGGCAAAGTTCTGATTGCAGGCGGCATGCGACGCAATCAGGATTTCTACAAGTCCGCTGAGCTCTACGACCCGGCCACGGGCAAATTCCAGCCGACTGGCGAGATGAGCGAACGGCGCGTCGGCCACATCGCGGTGCTTCTGTCTTCCGGAGAAGTGCTCGTTGCCGGAGGCTGGGTAGGCATGGGAGGAACGGATTCAGCGGAGTTGTACGATCCGGCTACAGGGAGGTTCACGGTGATCGGCCGGATGACCGTTCGGCGCGGACGGCCAAGCGCCACGATCCTGAACAATGGAGATGTGCTCATCGCCGGCGGAGAAGAAGCGGACAATAAGCCGCTCGCCTCCGCTGAGATTTTCCACGTCAAAACGTTGTCTTTCCAGCCCACCGGCTCACTGCACCATCCGCGGATCGCGCACACGGCGACGCTGCTGAAGGATGGGCGCGTCCTGATCGCTGGAGGCTATGCGGGCGGGGTAGAGGCAGGTGCGGAGCTATACGATCCGAAAAACGTTACCTTCACCGAAACTGGAAGCCTTGGCGTTGCCCGCTGCAAGCATACGGCCGGGCTTCTGCCCGATGGGCGCGTGCTGATCGCGGGCGGTTCAGATTCGCGAGGATGGAATGGGAATCTGAACAGCGCGGAGATTTACGATCCACACACGGGAAAATTCGCCGCAGCGTCGCCTTTGAACGACAGCCGTTTCAAACTGCCGGATGAAGCCGTACAGCTGGCTTCTGGGAATCTGTTGATTGCCGGAGGCAGCAAAGAAGTCGAAGTCTTTGATCCGGTGCAGGGGAAGTTCCTCGTGGCGGCGGGAGAGATGAACGATGCCCGCCATTTTATGTCGGAAACCAGGCTGATGGATGGAAGGGTGCTGCTGGCTGGCGGTTATCCGAACAGCGACCAGGCGACCGCACAGGCCTGGATTTACAGGCCTTAGAGGGGCACGCCCGGCATTCTTTGTAAGTGGTTGAATTTGAGCGGGATGGCTGAAATCAGCCACCCCATTTCCTGCAACTTTTTCCCTCCTGTGCTGTTCAAATAGATAGCGACAGTGCAGATGGCGAGACGAAACGAAACGACGCCGAAAGCCGAGTCGCAGAGGTTTTGGGGCTGCCGAGGCCCAGTCAGGGGGTTCGTATGCGTTACTTGAAATATGTTGCGTTGTTAGCTGTGTTGATGGTGCCGATGGCGTATTCGCAGGCGCAGGTTGGGGTGGGAGTGGGCGTCAACGTTGGGCCCGGTTATGTCGCCGGACCGCCGGTTTGCCAGTGGGGATATTACAACTACTATCCGTATGCGTGCGCTCCTTACGGATTCTACGGGCCGAACTGGTTTGCGAACGGCATCTTCATCGGTGCCGGACCGTGGTATCACGGATATTACGGCCATGGTTGGTACGGTCACCCGGGCTATTGGGGACGTGGATATGCTCGCCCAGGCTGGGGATATGGTCATGCGGGCTACGTCCGTGGCGGGTATGCACGTGGTCCGGTGGGCGGAGGGATCCATGGCGCAGCCGGATTTCACGGCGGCGGCGCTGGCTTCCACGGTGGCGGCGGCTTCCACGGCGGTGGACACCGGTAAGCTGATCCAGGCAATAAAGAACGGCCGGCAGGTTTATCTGCCGGCCGTTTTCATTGGTAAGCCTTTCTTAGACTTGTGGTGCGGCCGCGGCACGCGCCTTTTGGAGATCTTTAATAGCGGGATAAGAGCTTGGGGCCACCAGCGTGTGTTCCACGGGCTGAGAACCGGCGGCCAACGCTGACGTCACAAGCTTCAGAGCCTCGCCTGCGATCGGGGGAGAAACTACGGTGGCAGCCATGCGCCCCTGACGTACCCATTCCTGACCAGATCGAGGAACACCGTCGCATCCGAGGAAGGGAAGCCGGAGCCATGCATCCCGCTCTCGTAAGTCTCCCAGTTCTTCGAATGCCCGGCGGGCACCGACTGCCATGTCATCGTTCTGGCAAGCGATCATGCGGACATTTAGCTGCCGCGACGTGCTGAGAGAAAGCCACGATTTGATCGCGTGGTATCCGCTGTTCTGAGTCCAGTCACCCTTCACGGTCTTGATCTCAATGCCGGGCGGCTTGGTCAAAAGCATGCCCTTGGTACGAATCCTCGCCACGTCGCGGCCCGAGGGCCCTTCGATGTATAGAACGCATCCCTTATCGCCCAGCAGGGCGCCAATCTGCTGGCCCTGGATCTTACCAATCGCCTCATGGTCAGAGAGAACGGTGAAAACCGGGACGAGGGCATGTTGGCGGAGCTGGGAAACGTAGTCGACGTTGGTATTCATGATGCCCCAGGCGATGCCGGCGCCAACTGCCGCGCGGGCGATCTGGGGCATGCCGGTCCCGACCGGTTCGACCAGGATTGCGTCAGGCCGCTTACTGGGTTCCTGGATGAATTTCAGAATTTGCTGGGTCTGATGCACGGCATCGTTGCCGGCGTAGATAACCTCGACGCTGGCCCCAAGTTTCTGGGCGGCGGCTTGAGCCGAGGCCGCCTGTTCGAGCTGGTAGTCGTTGTCGTCCGTAATGAGGGAAACGACAATATTCAGTTTGTTCATTGGGGCTGCGCCCTTCCACGCGAGCCGCACCGCACGTGTGACATATTAATGACATCCGTTGGTCTCACGCGCCACATTACTTTAGTTTGAAAACGATGTCCCGATCCGGATCGAGGAAACACCAGGTCGGTGGGCCGGGCTCCCGTTCCGATGTTCGGCTCTGTACCGGCTGCCCGAATTCTTGCTAGAATGTGCGGTCCTGTGGATTGACCGGGCTGTCCGCTGTGGTAGTAAGATAACCGAAAGCTCTCAGGAGACTGACACCCTTATGGCCTACGTAATTGCTGAGCCTTGCATTGGCACCAAAGACACCGCATGTGTGGATGCGTGTCCAGTAGATTGCATTCATCCCAAGAAAGATGAGCCCGCCTACGCGACCGAAGAGTTGCTGTATATAGATCCAGTCGAGTGTATCGACTGCGGTGCTTGTGTTCCGGTTTGCCCGGTTTCGGCCATTTTCGCCTTGGACGACCTGCCGGAGAAGTGGAATGCCTTCACCGAACGGAACGCAAAGTATTACGGCCGCTAAGCTGCCGCCGACTGGCTGCCAATTGTCGGCTCGAATTTAGGGCGCGTGTCCTTGCGTGGACACGCGCCCTTGTTGTCTCAAGAGTCTTTAAACCTTCCAACCTTACCTTCTTCGCTTGTCTGCGTTCCCCAGAACTTCCGCGTCTTTCCCGGTGTGAGCCTTCACAGCTTCGAGAATTCGAATGTAATTATGCTTGTCCATCCGGACGACGTAGGTCTTGGGCAATTCCTCTTCGTGGTAGTCGATCTGGAGCCAGTGGCTTTTGGACTTGGTCAGCATGGCCACAGCGCCAATTCCAATCGCAGCAGTGGCGATCGTACTTTCGGTCACGCGGTGTCTCTTGGTGTACTCATAGGAGAATTTGTCGATCTGGTCGTAAGGGATCCGGACGGCAGTACCTTTGACTGGTTGGATTTCGAGGGCCTTGTGGTCATCGCTGAAGGTCAGCACGGCCTCGACCGCTTTTCCCTTTGGATCGGGAATCCTGACTCGGTTAAAGGAAGCGTCGTCGGCGAGGCTGTGAGCCGGGGCGAGGAAGCTGATCAAGAGAACGCACAGGATGGTCTTCACAGTTTCGCCAGTATATCGAATTGGGATGCGTTCCCGGTACGGAAGTGGGCGGTCCTGGATTTGCTGCTGGTCAGAGAGGCTGACGCTGAAATCTGCTTCCACTAGAATCAAGCTTCACTCGACGAAGTGCTATGGCCCTGAGAGAAACAGAAGCGATCGTGCTCCGCAGCTATCCGCTGCGCGAGGCGGATTTGCTGGTGACCCTGTTTACGCGCGCCGAAGGCAAGGTGCGCGGTGTCGCGCGCTCGGCGAAGAAGTCGAAGCGCCGCTTCGGTGGCGCACTGGAGCCGCTTACGTATGTGCGGGCTTTCTATGACGTCCGCGAGCGGCAGGAACTGGCTCGGCTTGACGCCTGCGAAGTGCTCGAGTCCCCGATGTCTTCGGAAGTGAGTTATGCGCGCGCCGTGGCGCTGGGGCATATCGCCGAATTGCTGGATGAATTGTTGCCGGATCGCGAGGCGAACGACGCCATCTTTCGTCTCACGCTCTCGGTTCTGCACGTCTTGACCGGTCCGGACATCTGGATGCCCGTCACTTATTTCGAGCTGTGGCTGACACGGCTCGTGGGCTTCCTGCCTGAGTTGACGGAATGCGTGGTGTGCGGCCGCAACCTGAACGGCAGCCGCGCCTATTACCATGCGCTCGCGGATGGATTAATGTGTCCCGACGACAAGCGGCTGGCGTCGTCTGAGATTTCGAGCGAATCGCGCGCGCTGGCGGCGTTAATGTTTCGTGCTCCGGTCGAAACATTCGCGGAAGAGCCTTGGCCGAAGGCGCAAGCGGCGGACTTGCGGAAGTTTTTGATCCAGATCCTGCAAAGGCACATTGAGAAGAAACTGGTAACTGCGGGCATGCTGGAAAAGGGCTCATTTTTGTAATAGCATACCTGACCGTGTTTTCGAAGTTCTCAAGTGCCTTCGACCTTCTATGTATTCAGCCTGTTTCGTGTAGAGAGCGTAACCTGCATGCGATTCTTGGAGAATTTGTTCTCGGCCTTCGAAGCATTTCACGGCGATCTAAACAATCTTGCCAAGCGCATTCACGAGAACACTGAGGCCATAAAAAATAGCGACGATTCCCAACAAGACCACGCCATCCCAAATCCACTTCCCCTAGTAGTTCCTGAAGGCATCGAGTACCGTAAAAGCGCTTCCGACAAAAAGTCCGACTCCGACTATCAGGACAAGAGCCTGTTTTGGCAAAGGTGGACGTTCTTTGCCCTTGTCGTTTATGCAGTGTTCACTCTTATGATCTACTGCGCTACCAAGAAATCTGCCGACGCGGCAGACAGTGCCGCCAATACTGCCCACCAAGCGTTGCTGGACACTAGGGCGATTTATCGCCCGTTCATCGTAGTGAAAGACGTTCCGGTGAAGGTCGATAAAGTGGCCAAGAAATTCAACTACAGCGTCATCGTGACTAATGCCAGCGATGTCCCTGCGAGAAATCTGGTCGGCAGCTGTCAAGTATTTCTGGGGAAAAACGAGGTTGGAAAACGAGATCCACTAAAGCCCCAGATCGTTGGAGCTCGCCAATCCTTTTACCTTTGCGGAGCGCAGCTTGCAGGGCCAGAATTTCTTGCCGTAATGGGTGGCATCAATCTCAGCGTATACATCTCCGACACGTACGACGGGCCCGCAACCGGGAACTACAAGCATTGCGAGGAAGTTAAATACGAGAAAGACTTTTCCCGCTTCGAAAACGCTGGAGAATGCGATCCGTCCAAGCCGTTTCCGCAGTAGAGTCGCCCGGTTTCAAGAAAACCGGGCGAGCCCTTCGCCGCGGTTTTCACGCTAAACGCACCGAGGCCCAACATGTGCGTCAAATATACTTGCAACATCCTTTAAGTCGCGCTATTAGGTGGCGCGAGAGGATAACATGACCAACAAATGGGGAAGGCGTTTGTTCACGGCAGGCGCTGTGTTGCTGTTGCTGCTCGGGCTGGTGCATTCGCTCTCACTGCTAGAAAAGCCGATTCCCGCGAATGACACCGAGCGACAGTTGATGGACTTGATGGCCCACTACAGATTTAACCTCATGGGATCGATGCGTAGCATGGACAATTTTCTGCGTGGGTTCAGCATTTCATTCATGCTGGGTGTGTTCTGCGTGGGTGCGATCGACCTGGTTCTCGCCCACGAGCGCGCCGGATTATTACGGCGAGTAGCGCTTCTCAACGCGATCTGGCTGGCTGCGATGACGCTGATCGGCCTGCGGTATTTCTTCGCAGCGCCCACATCGTTTCTTGCCATCGCGCTGCTGATCTTTGTCGGAGCGTGGGTGATGTTGCCGGGCGAAGAGAAGGTCTAGAGCGTCAATTCATGTTCGACCGAAGGCCGGAAGCTGGCCATCGCGAAGAAGATCGTCGATCGTCAACTCCACAGGCCGAAAATATCGCCGACTCGCGGCGATTGACTTCGTTCTGATCCACGGTGTGCCTGAAGGAACGTTTTCCGATCCCGGTGCTGACGGCTGGCTCCTGCTTCCATTACAATCGTGGATTAACCTGCCTGGCTCCAGCCGTGCTGTAGGAGTTTCGAGAACCTTTCGCACCCTGGGGTTTGCGCTGAGAGCTAGAAGCTGAGAGCCAAGAGCTGAGTCATGACTCCCTCCTCCACCAACTCGCTTACGTTCCAGGAACTCATCCTGCGCCTGCAGACTTTTTGGGCGGAGCGCGGATGCGTACTGCAACAGCCGTACGACGTGGAAGTCGGAGCCGGGACGATGGCGCCCGAAACGTTCCTTCGCGTGTTGGGGCCGAAACCTTATAAGGTCGCTTATGTCCAACCGTCGCGGCGTCCGGCGGACGGACGTTACGGAGAGAATCCCAACCGGCTGTTCAAGCATATGCAGCTGCAGGTGATCCTTAAGCCGCCACCGGACAATGTGCAGGAACTGTATCTGGAGTCTCTGGGTGCGATCGGCATCGATCTTCGACAGCACGACATTAAGTTCGAAGAGGACAACTGGGAAGCGCCAACCCTGAGCGCCTGGGGCGTGGGCTGGCAAGTCATGCTCGATGGCCTGGAGATCACTCAGTTCACCTACTTCCAGCAGTGCGGAGGAGTAGACCTGTTTCCGATTTCCGCCGAGCTCACTTACGGATTGGAGCGTATCGCGGCGTTTCTGCAGGATGTGGATTCAATTTACGACATCGCATGGGCGCGCGATCCGGACACTGGCAGCATTGTGAAATATGGAGACGTTCGCCTTGCCGACGAGCTGCAGTTTTCGGTTTACAACTTCGAATTGGCAGACGTTGAGAAGGCCTGGAAGCATTTCGAGTTGTGCGAATCGGAATGCAAGGGATTGCTGGAGCGATATTCAGCTCTGACCACGGAAGAGCACGCTGGTGGCGGAGTGGCGAACGAGAAAAGGAAATTTCCTCTTCTTGCCGCGTACGACCTTTGTTTGAAGTGCTCCCATATGTTCAACATCCTGGATGCGCGCGGAGCGATTTCCGTGACCGAGCGCGTGGGAGTGATTGCGCGCGTGCGGGCTCTGGCGGTAGGAATTGCGAAGGCGTGGGTCGACCAGCAGAAAAGCGAGCAATCATCATCACGGGAACGATCCGATGAGGCTGAACCCGCCCGTGAGAAGAAGTCCAATCCTGCGAAGGAAAAACTTGCGCCGGTAGGGTAGGTTTGCCGCTAAATGTGATGCAGATCACATTTTCCAGCGATTAAATTTGAAACACTTGATGGTTTGAAGGCATGCCAGATTTTCTCCTAGAGATCGGGTGCGAAGAGATTCCGGCGCGGATGCTGGACGACGCCTCACGACAATTGCGCGAGCGGTTGGCCACTTTGCTGTCTCGCGAACGATTGGGTGGAGAGGAGATCACGTCCTTCGATACTCCGCGGCGGCTTGCTGTGATGGTTCCCGGAATCGCTGGTGGGCAGGCCGATGTCGCCGAGCAATTGAACGGCCCGGCGGTGAACGTCGCCTATAGAGATGGACAACCAACTCCCGCAGCCCATGCATTCGCCAAGAAGGCTGGAGTAGACGTTTCTCAGCTCGAAAGAATTTCGACTCCGAAGGGCGAATACATCTCCGCCAAGGTCACGAAGAAAGGCCGGAGCACGGCCGAGATACTCGCTGAAGCGCTTCCGAAAGAGATTTCTACGATCTATTGGCCGAAGAATATGTACTGGCGCAAAACGAGCGAGAGGTTCGTGCGTCCGGTGCGGTGGTTGGTGGCGATGCTCGACGGCGAAGTGATTCCGCTGGAGTTCGACGGCATCCGGGCCGGAAGCAGTTCGCGCGGGCACAGAATCCTCACTGACGGAACAGTTGCGATTCCACGGGCCGGTTCTGCGTATATTGACTCGTTGCGCGCGGCCAAAGTGCTAGGCAGAGGGGAACGCGAACATCAGATCCGCAAGGCCCTCGACGCGGCGACTCGAATGATTCCAGGGGCGCGGTGGCGTGAAGACAAAGATTTGCTCGACACGGTGGTGAATCTCACGGAATATCCCTCCGCAATTCTGGGCAGCTTCGATCCACAGTTTCTGATGCTGCCGGAAGAAGTATTGGTCACCGTGATGCGCGACCATCAGAAGTATTTTGCGGTCGAAGACACTTCCGGCAAACTCTTGCCTCATTTCCTCGCCGTGCTCAACACCGATGGCGATCCGCAAGGCCTGATTCGCCACGGCAATGAACGCGTGCTGCGGGCCCGCTTTAATGATGCGCGATTCTTCTGGGAAACGGATCAGAAGAAGTCGCTGCTCGAGCGGTTGGACTCGCTGAAGCATGTTACCTTCCAGAAAGATCTGGGCAACTACTACGAGAAGACTCTTCGAGTGCAGCGGCTCTGTAGTTGGCTCAGCGAGACGTTGAAGCAGCGGGGGACCGTCGTCCGCCCGGGCGTTATTCACAAGGCAGTGTGCCTGGCGAAGACCGATCTCACCACCGAGTTAGTGAAGGAGTTCACCGAACTGCAGGGTATCGTCGGCGGACTCTACGCTCGGGTGCAGAAACTCGATCCATCGCTGCCCGAAGCGACCCGGCTTTCGATTGCGGACGCAATTTACGATCAGTACAAACCGGAATCGACTGACGACGACGTGCCTCGTTCTCTTGAAGGCGCCGTGCTTTCGCTCGGAGATAAAGCCGACACGATTGCCGGAATGTTTGCACTGGGACTGGTTCCGAGCGGATCGAAGGATCCCTTTGCTCTGCGGCGGCAGGCAAACGCGATCGTCAAGACAATCGCGGAGAAGAAGTTGCCGTTGCGTCTGAACGAGGTGATGCAGGACGCCCGCGCCGGCTATCAAAAGTCCGAAGCTGAAAAAAAGTTTGTTGATGATCGGACTTATGAGCAATCGATTGCCACGTTCTTCCGCGAGCGGCTGGAGTTTTATTTGCGGGATGTGCGCGGGTACGCATATGACGTGGTGAAAGCCGTGCTGGGAGCGGATGCGAACGACGTGGCTGACGTGCTGGCGAGGGCGGAGGCAGTCAAGCAGGTATTGCACTTGCCAGAATTTCAGGCGATTGGCGCGGCCTGCAAGCGCACGCGGAACATATTGAAGCAGGCTGCCGAAAAAAGCTTTCCGGTCGCTTCGAACTTCGACTACTTGCCTGACGCAGCCCACGAAGAAAAGAACCTGGCAGCATACGTTGAGAGATACAGCCCAAGGATCGAGGCGCATCGCAAAGAAAAACAGTACGGTGAAGCTCTGATGTTGCTTTCGAGCGCACGTGAGCCTGTGGATGCGTTCTTCGATAAAGTCATGGTGATGGTTGATGACGAGCGGTTGCGCGCGAACCGTTTGGCGTTACTGCAGAAGTTGCTGAGAGAGTTTTCAACGATCGCGGATTTTTCTGAGATCGTAGCGGAAGGCAAGGCCTGAGCGTAAATTCGGATCCTTCTCGCGCAGGATGACATTCGTACAAAGTTCACAATTTAGAGACAGAGGACTCATATATGGCGACGATGACTCTCCCCGAAGCTGAAGTAAAAGAAAACAAGAAGTCCGCAACCAAGTACGTGTACTCGTTCGGCGGTGGCAAGGCCGACGGCAACGGCAAGATGAAGGATGTACTGGGCGGCAAAGGCGCCGGACTGGCTGAGATGACGAATGCCGGATTGCCCGTGCCTCCGGGATTCACCATTCAGACTGAAGCCTGTCGCGAGTACATGCGCGGCGGTTTGTCGGCCGATGTCGACAAGCAGATGGACGAGGCACTGGCGAAGCTCGAGGCTCTGCAGGGTCAAAAGCTGGGTACCGGCGAGAATCCGCTGCTGGTGAGCGTTCGCTCGGGCGCAAAGTTTTCGATGCCCGGCATGATGGACACAATTCTCAACCTCGGCCTGAATGATAAGAGCGTGGAAGCTCTGGCTAAGCGCAGCAACAATCCCCGGTTTGCGGCCGACTCTTATCGGCGCCTGATCCAGATGTTCGGCAATGTTGTGCTTGACATCGAGAAGGCGGCGTTTGACGAGGTGTTCGACGCCAAGAAGAAGCAGCGGAAAACAAAGCTCGACACAGATTTGAGCGCAAAAGATCTGCAGGAAGTGATTGCCGAATACAAGAAGGTCGTCAAGAAGCATGCCAAGCGAGACTTCCCGCAAGATCCGCACGAACAGCTGACGATGGCCCGCGACGCTGTATTCCGCTCATGGCAGAACGATCGCGCCAAGCATTATCGTCGTATCAACAACATCGATGACATGCTCGGTACAGCGGTCAACGTGCAAGCGATGGTGTACGGCAATCTTGGCGACACCAGCGGTACGGGCGTCGGCTTCACAAGAAATCCTGCAACCGGCACAAACGAGTTTTACGGCGAATTCCTGATGAATGCGCAGGGCGAGGATGTCGTGTCCGGCGTTCGCACTCCCGTGCCGATCCTTGAATTGCAAAAGATCATGCCGCATGTCTACGACCAGCTTCGCGAAATCACCACGCGGCTGGAGAAACACTACAAAGACATGCAGGACTTCGAGTTCACCATCCAGGATGGCAAGCTTTACATGCTGCAGACCCGCAACGGCAAGCGAACCGGCTTGGCTGCGGTGCGCGTCGCGATCCAGATGGTGGAAGAGGGGCTGATCTCGAAGGAAGAAGCGATCTTCCGTGTCGAACCCAACCAGTTGTATGACTTTCTCGTTCCGCGCCTCGATGAAAAGAGCACGAAGGTCGAGGTGCTGGCCATCGGCTTGCCGGCATCTCCGGGCGCGGCTGTCGGTCAGATCGTTTTCACCGCGGATGAAGCGGTCAAGATGGCGGGGCACGATACGACAAAGAAACCGGTGATCCTGGTTCGCGCCGAAACAACTCCAGAAGATATTCACGGCATGGAAGTCGCGAAGGGCATTTTGACTTCGCGGGGCGGCATGACCAGTCATGCTGCCGTCGTCACACGCGGTATGGGTAAATGCTGTGTCGCCGGCGCCGGCGACATTGACGTGAACGAAAAAGCGCGTGAGATGCGAGTGAAGGGGCAGGTGTTTAAAGAGGGAGACTGGATTTCTCTCGACGGCACCACCGGCCGGGTGATCAAAGGAAAGCTGAATACGCTTGATCCCTCTCCGGACGACCCGGAACTCCAGAAGTTCATGCAGTGGGCCGATCCGCACCGCACGATGAAAGTTCGCGCGAACGCAGACATTCCGCGCGATGCGATCCAGGCGCGAACGTTCGGGGCGGAAGGAATCGGTCTCTGCCGGACGGAGCACATGTTTTTCGGCGAGGAGAAGATCCCGCACATGCGCGCCATGATTCTCGCGGATAACGAGAAAGATCGCCGGACGGCGTTGAAAAAGTTGCTGCCGATGCAGCGGGCTGACTTTGCCGGAGTATTTAAGGCGATGGATGGCCTGCCGGTAACGATCCGCACCCTGGATCCGCCGCTGCACGAGTTCTTGCCGCGCCGCGAAGATCTGATGGTCGACATCGCAACCTTCTCCACCGTCGACACGAAGCAAAAGAAAGCGCTGGTGGCGAAGTACAAGGACTATGGCGCCAAAGCCGTTGGTGACCTGAAGAAACTGCTGCCTACGCTTCTGGCGCGGGTCGAGCAGTTGCACGAATTCAATCCCATGCTCGGACATCGCGGATGTCGTCTCGGCATCACGTATCCAGAGATCACGGAGATGCAGGCTCGCGCCATCTTCGAGGCAGCCGTGGATTGCACCAAGAAGGGAATCAAAGTGCTTCCGGAAGTCATGATTCCGCTGGTAGCTATGGTGAAGGAAATGGCCAATCAGGGCGCGATTGTGCGGCGCGTGGCTGACGAAGTCTTCAAAGAGAAGGGGATGAAGGTCGACTACATGGTCGGCACGATGATCGAACTGCCTCGCGCCGCGTTGGTAGCCGATGAGATCGCCAAAGAGGCGGAGTTTTTCTCCTTCGGTACGAACGATTTGACGCAGACCACGTTCGGCTTTTCGCGTGATGACGTCAACAAGGTGCTTCCCACGTATCTGGCGGAAGGCATCCTGAAGCAGGATCCGTTTGCGGCCCTCGACCAGGAAGGTGTCGGACAACTCGTCAAGATCGCAACCGAGCGCGGACGAAAAACGCGTCCGAACTTGAAGGTTGGAATCTGCGGCGAACATGGCGGCGAGCCATCGTCCGTGGAATTCTGCTACCGAACGGGTCTCAACTACGTTTCTTGCTCCCCATTCCGCGTTCTGACGGCTCGTTTGGCCGCGGCGCAAGCTGCAGCGGCTGAGAAGCTGAAGGTTGAGGGCGGAAGGACGAAATAGTCAGGCTGGTGGTCTCAAACAATTGCGATGGCATTTCCTGCGGCTTGCGCGCATACGCTCAAGCCGCAGTTTTCTTGTACGGGAGCGGATCGATTTCTCGGCCGATCAACGGTTTCACTCGCGGTGGCGGAAAACGCCCGGCGGTGTGATCGACGGACGGGAGAGCCACGCGAGACAGCCGGCCTTCACTCACGAGTCGCTCATAAGCCTCCGGCCATTCCGCAAGTTTGGGGTCAGATGTAATCCAGTGGGCATACGCAGCTTCGTCGCACCACTGGAAGAGCCTCGGCATCACCTTGGCATGGGCTCCGGAGCCACGAAAAGCCTTCATGGCGCGTTCATCTTCCCAAGCAGTGAGAGTCCAAAAGGTGCGGTGCCTGTCGACTAGCAGTCGACCGCCGCGAAATCCGCTCGCTCTCATGACCTGACGATTGGAACTGTACGTCTGCCACAAGAAGGCCGCGAGATCCCGAAGGCGACGAACTCGAAGGCGGGTTACCGACACCAACATAGTTACTTGGAAACTTCAGGTGGTCGACGAGAGAAGAAGGCAGGCGGCAATCACTGTACCTTCTGCAGCCGCGCGATTAATTTCTGGGCAAGATTCTCTTCCGACTCCGACCAGAGGAGCCTTCCGCTCGCCCGCGTATTCTTTTCCGCTTTCACGGTGAATTCGACCAGCTTGGCGACATTGTCGCGGACTTTACTCTGAGTCTCTTCCGTGAGTTCCACATTTTCCTGAAGGAAAGGCGAGTCAAGGCCAAAGTCAACCTGGATGTTACCCGTCTCCTGGCTCGTTCCGTCCTCAAACTCTTCGCCCTGCAGTATGAACTTTACAAGGACGGGAATGAGTCTCCACTGCTCCTGGTCGTCAGGACTCCAAAGATCCCAATAGGCCTCAAAAATAAAAGCGAAGTCGTCATGAATCAAGTCGGCAGCCGCGACCATTGCTTCCTCAGGGGTGATGCCAGGGACGAATCGACGTTCCAGGATGCTGGGTTCGCTCCACGAAACGGGTTGTACCGCTACGTAGGCGATGCCTGGGCGAGTTTCTGAAAATGGGAATTGTTGCAACACCGCCAGGGCGTGTGGCAGCATCGCCGGCCCATTAAAGTCCGGAAACCATAGGCTCAAGTTAAGAGTATCGGGCATAAGAAGTGGGCGACTTTCGGCCACCTTCACT
>Ga0187863_10002541_pt1 | contig 13835 bp, 16 predicted proteins | sample June2016WEW_11_1_FD_132975 | JGI IMG/M metagenome (GOLD analysis project Ga0187863, IMG submission 132975) | Peatland microbial communities from SPRUCE experiment site at the Marcell Experimental Forest, Minnesota, USA - June2016WEW_11_10 | ecosystem: Environmental > Terrestrial > Soil >... | reverse complement strand
CGCGCGTTCGCGGGAATAGTCTGCCGAGGGGCAGCTCGACGCCCGGCAAGATATTCCATTTTTTCTCGTAAGAATTCCCTCAGATTCTCACCAGCTCGTACTGCGAACCTGTTGTCTGTTCGCTTCCGCCAAACGACGACGATTGCACTGTTCTCATCCGCTCTGGAACGCGGCGTGCTGAATCCGTCTGGGTATTCGATCTATGGACAGTGGATATTACGCGGCGTGCGCCGGACTTGCCGCTCAGACGCAAGCTCTCGAGTTGGTGGCGAACAATCTAGCCAATCTGGGCACGAGCGGATATCGGGGGATCGAGGCGACCTTCCGCTCGCTGCTCGCCGGTGGAAGCACGGTGGCATCCGCTCCGCTGAACGCAGCCATCAACGACTTTGGGGTTTTGGGCGGCAGCCGCATCGACCTTTCTGCTGCAAGTCTCAAGGCCACCGGAAACCCTCTCGATCTGGGAGTTGCCGGCAGCGGTTTCTTTGTGGTGCAGTCCGCGCGCGGAGTGTTCTATACGCGCAACGGCAGCTTTCGCCGGACGACCGAAGGCCAGATGGTTACCTCCCAGGGGGAGGCTGTTCTCGGCGAGCAGGGCCCCATCACCTTGCCGAACGGCGAAGTTGCGGTCAGTGCGGATGGAACGATCTCGGTGCAAGGCGCGATCGTGGCCAAGCTTCGAGTGGCGGAGTTCTCTCCGCAGACTAATCTGAGCGCGGCGGGGGACGCGCTCTACCAAGCGCCCACCGGTTCGGCGCTGCCCCCGGCCTCATCCTCAATCCGGCAAGGGATGCTCGAAGATTCCAATGTGAGCCCGGTTGCGGGTGTGGTGCAGCTGATCACGATCCAGCGGAATGCAGAAATGATGCAGCGGGTGTTGACCTTGTTTGATACCCAGCTCAATCAGACGGCGGCGCAGGACTTGCCGCGCGTCTGAATGGAGGCAGCCATGATTCGGGCACTTTACACCGCCGCGAGCGGCATGATGGCGCAGGAAACGAATCTCGACAACGTGGCGAACAATCTAGCCAACTCCAGCACGGCGGGCTTCCGCCGCCGCCGCGTGCAATTCGAGGATCTCGTCTACCAGAACCTCGTGATGCCGGGAGCTGCTGCGTCGCAGCAAACCACGATGGTTGCCGGACTGCAGGTGGGGTTGGGTACGCGCACCGCCGCATCGGAAGTCATTCAGTTGCAGGGCGACTTCAGCCAGACGGGAAACCCCCTCGATCTGACGATTCAAGGGCAGGGTTTTTTCCAGGTCCTGTTGCCCGATGGGGAGACAGCATACACACGGGCGGGAAGCTTCCATCTTGATGCGCAGGGAAATCTGGTCACGCAGGATGGGAATCCGGTGCAGCCAGCAGTGACGATTCCTCCGGGCGCAACATCGGTGACCGTGGCCCAGGATGGAACGATCAGCGTGACGCTGCCCGGGCAAACAGCGGCGCAGCAAGTTGGAGCGCTGCAACTGGCTCTGTTTAACAATCCGGGCGGACTCAACTCCACGGGCAGCAATCTGTTTCTGGCCACCACCGCTTCTGGTGATCCCATCATCGGCACCCCGGGCGGCAGCGAGGGTCTGGGCTCGATCGTCCAGGGCATGCTCGAACAGTCGAACGTGAGCGTGGTCGATGAATTTGTGAACATGATCGTCGCGCAACGGTCTTATGAAGCCAGCTCGCGCGTGGTCAACGCCGCCGACCAGATGCTGCAAGACATCAACCAGCTTGGACGTTAGTGATAGTTAATATCATTATATTAACTATAGATAATCATAACCAATCTGGACCGTAGTCTGCCAAGGGGTATTACCTTTCATGACCTCGTTCTCCATCGCCGCCTGTTGCACCGGTTTGTGGCTCGCGTCCATGTTCTCACTGAGTCAGGCGATGGCGCAGGCGGCGGGGCAGGCAACTTGCCAGGCCACGCTGCGGGCCAGTGTCGAGCTGGCGGGCGGAGAGTTCTCGTTGGCCGATCTGCTGGAGGGCGACGCCGATTCCTGTCCGGAGCTGCGGCGCGCCGCCGCTCGTGTGTCCCTCGGCAAAACTCCCCTGGCGGGCAGTGTGCGCGTGCTCGAAGGCGAGGCGGTTCGGACTCTTCTCCGCGAGTTGACGGAGCACGAGTTGACGGAGCACGAACTCCTGGAGAATGCTAGGGCCTCTTCTGCCGCATCCGCGACCCGGGTATCCGAACGAATCACGGTGCCGGAACGAATCACGGTGCGGCGGGCCGGGGCGCGCGCCTCCTGCGCCGACATTGTTCGCCAGATTCCCGGATCTTTCGCCGCGCCTCCACCGGCTACTGAAGCCGGACCGCCGGGAGCTGCGAAACCCGGTGCGGGCGCGGCTTTACCCAACCACCTTTCCAGCGAAACCGAGTGCGGCGCCGCCGATCGCATCCCGCAAGCCAGCTCACTCGAATTCAGCTCGCCAGTCTGGGACGCAACGCGGCGCGGTTGGGAAGTCTACGCGCGCTGTGTTCAGCCAGGAGACTGTGTGCCTTTTCTGGTGCGCCTGCGGCGCCGCGACTCCCGATCTCCGACCGGGCCCGCCGGCGCCGCGAACCCCGGCACGATTTCGCGGCTGGCCGCCACGTCCTCGTTCTTCGGGCAGACGTCCTCCGACAAGCTAACCGGCGCGGGCCCGGTCACGCCGCGGGTGCGTCCGGGCGAGGCCGTCACCCTGGTCTGGGAACAGGACGGAATTCGCCTGGTGGTCCCGGCAGTTGCGCTCGATGCGGGCGCGGCGGGCGACAAGGTGCGGGCCCGAATCGTGCGGGGCGGGGCACTGGTGCCCGCCATCGTAATCAGCGCGGGCCTGCTGCAGGCTGCTACTTGAGGTCTGGGCATGGCCATGAGAACCGTTTGGGACATGAGAGCGGGGCATGATAGCGGGACATGAGAAGCGTTAGAGAAAGGTTGCGCGATGGCGAAGCCACGAATGGCGAAGATTCGAGTTCTGGCGGGGATGGCCGTGATCGCGGCCCTGCTCTTGTCCGCCTGCCTATTGCCCGCCCGCGCGCAGGGCAAGACCAAGAAAACCGCCGCCAAGCGCGACGCTCTGGCGGATTACCTGCAACGCGTGTCGGCCAAGACGTCCGACCCTGGGCCCACCACACCCGGCAGCCTGTGGATCGATACCGGACGGCTGGCCAACATGGTGGCCGATTACAAAGCTTCGCGCGTGGGCGATCTGGTCACCATCAGCGTGGCGCAGAATCTGTCGGCCTCGAACGCGGGCAATGTGGGCACCAATCGCACCTTCACGGCCAGTTCCGGCATCACCGCGCTGCCTGGACAGCTGAAGACCGCCGGAGTCGCCAATCTGTTCTCGCCCACCTCGGCCCAGGCGCTGACCGGAAAAAGCGCGGCCACGTCGGTGACTTCGTTGAGCACGATTCTGACCGGGAGGGTGGCGGCGGTGTTGCCGACCGGAACCCTGGTGGTTGAAGCCGAGCGCCAGATCACCATGAACAACGAACATGAAACCGTCATTTTACGTGGCCTGGTACGGCCCGGCGATCTCGATGCCACCAACACCGTGACTTCCAACAGCGTCGGCAACCTGGAAGTGGAAGTGAAAGGCAAGGGCGTGATCAGCGAAGGCGTACGGCCGCCCAACCCGCTGGTGAAATGGATTCTGCGCATAGTCGGTTTCTAGGTGGGTTTCTAGAAAGGCAAAGGCATCCCCACGAAGGGCACGAAGTATCACGAAGGACTTCGCAGGCAAAGGTTCCCTTCGTGCGACTTCGTGTCCTTCGTGGTTCAAGATCTTCGATAGAGTTTGAAGCGTTTCAAGGAGAGCAACAAATGATCCGACTCTGGAGTGCGCCGCGGGTGCCGGTGCTGACGATTCTGGCACTTCTGCTTTTGGCCCTCCTGCCAATCTCGCCGGCGGCAGCCGACGGCGAAGCCCACAAAGTGCTGATTCGCGACGTGGCCAGCGTGGAAGGCATACGGAGCAACTCGCTGGTGGGCTACGGACTGGTGGTCGGGCTGAGGGGCACCGGGGACAAGCAGCAGACCTACTTCACCATTCAGACTCTGGCCAGCATTCTGCAGCGCATGGGCGTCGAGATTCCGCAGGCAGTGATTCAGACCACGGTGCAGGTCAAGAATGTGGCTGCTGTGTTTGTGACCGCCAGCCTGCCGCCGTTTTCGCGGCCCGGCGTGCCGCTCGATGTCATCGTGTCTTCCGCCGGCGACGCGCGCTCGCTTGAAGGTGGATTGCTGCTGCTGACGCCTCTCTACGCCGCCGATGGCCAGGTCTATGCCTCGGCCCAGGGACCGCTGGTGCTGGGCGGATACGCGGCCGGCTCAGCGACGAATTCTAAGATATTGAACCATCCGACCGTAGGCCGCATCCCCGCGGGAGCGCTGGTCGAACGGGCGAGCGCGCTCGATCTGGCGCGCCTGGAGCACTTGTCGCTGCTGCTGAATGATGCCAGCTTCTCGACTGCCGAAGCGGTGGCGGCGGTCATCAATCAGGAATGGGCAGCGCCCGTGGCCACGGTCATCGACAGCCGCCGGGTGGACATCCAGATGCCGGCCGCGGGCACGCCGCCGGGCACCAGCTTGGGCGCTACCTCGGGGACTAGCTCGGCTACTCGCTCGGTCGCTATGAACTCGGGCACGCCGGCGGTTCCCGCGCTGCTGGCCCGCATCGAGAATCTCGAAGTCGAAGTGCGGCGGCGGGCGAAGGTGGTGGTCAACGAGCGCACCGGCACGGTCGTCCTGGGCAAGGACGTGCACCTGGGAGCGGTTTCCATTCTGCACGGCAACTTCTCGATTGAGGTCACAACCGCATACCGGGTATCGCAACCCAATCCGCTGGCTGGCGGCCAGACCGAGGTCGTGCCCGAAACCCGGCTGAAAGCCACTGACGCTCCCGCCCGCAATGTCGAACTCAGCGAAGGCGCCAGCGTCGAGCAGCTGGTGACCCGGCTGCAGGCCATCGGCGCGACTGCCCGCGATGTGGTGTCGATCCTCGAGGCCATCAAGGCGGCGGGCGCACTCGAGGCTGAACTGGAGGTCATCTGATGAATTCCCTTCCCGATCCCTCGCTAGCAACCGTTTCTCCCGGGCTGGCCACTGCCCTGCCGCAGCTGGGCCGGGGCGCCAAGGCCGCGCGCGAGTTTGAGGCCAGCCTGATCGCATCCCTGCTGGAGTCGATGGAGAAAACCTTCGCCAGTCTACCCGGAGATGGCACCCTCCCCGGCGCCGACAATTACAACTATCTCGGCATTCAGGCCCTCGCCGGAGGCATGGCCGCCCGCGGTGGCTTCGGCATCGCGGCCATGATTACGCGGCACCTTGATGAGACGAGGAATGAGACGAAGGATCAGACCAAGGGTCAGACCAAAAATCAGACGACAGATCAGGCGTCGCCACCGCAGGCGCACGAAGGTAACGGGTAAGGTTTGGGTATCGGGGACAGCAGCAATCGCCTAAAGTTTTCGCAACCCTTGCCGATAGAACAAGATGAAGGCGACCGAAAGCCTTCCGATGGGCAAATCGGTGCCCCGCACAATTTCAGGATTAAAGTCTTTTAATCCGCGGTCGATACTTGAATTGCAAGGGAAAATTCAAGGCAAGAATTCAAGGCGAGGAACCGAGGCAAGGAGAAACCAGCCATGAGAATCGATCTCAACTCAGCACCCCAACCGTTGCCTGAAAGCAGCCGCAGCAGCGCTGCCAGCGAAGCGGCAGCGGGCAACTCTTCTCCCAGCAACGCGACCGGCGGAGCGGATCAGGCCCTGCTTTCCGGAGCCCATGCCCAGGTGCAAGCGCTGGTGGCACAGGCGTCGCAGCTCCCGGAAGTCCGCCAGGAACGCGTCCAGGCCCTGCGCCAGGCGATTCAGAGCGGACGCTATCAGTCCCATCCGGATGAGGTAGCCGGAGCCGTGTTCGCGCACATGACTGCCGTGCCGGCGGCTTAACGGCGGCGGCGGCCGGAGTGAGTTTCCCGCGCTGGCAACCACCATCCGGCAGAAAGCAGTCCGGCGGAAAGCGGAAACAGACCTATGGGTAGCGGCGATCTGTCGACCAACTTGACGTTCGACCCCCTGAGTCTCGATGATCTCGCTCCCGCTTCTCCCTTAGGCGCCCTGGAGGCTCAGGGAGCGAATCAGGAGGCTGCTTCGGCCCGTCGCCGTCTCCGGACGAAGCCGGAGGGAGCGCCTAGAGCCGAAGAGCTTACTAGCAGTACGGAAGAGAGTGCCAGTGGTGACGAGAAGAATGATGTCGAGAAGCAGGCTGACGAGGAGAACCGGGAAGAGAATTTTGCTGGCCAAAACCTTGTTTCCGAACCGGTTTCGATCGGTCCGCCCGCACACCAGTTCGACCGCCTGGCCTGAACCTTGGCTTGAACTTGGCTTGAACCTCAGCTCGAACTTGGATTGAGCTTATGACTGAGCAACCCTACACCGACGCTGCCGTTCGATCCCCGGGCCCGCGGCCTACCGCGCCGCTCGCCGCCGAACCGCGGCCGTCAGAACCGGAGCCGGTCGAATCTGTCGGACGCAGCAGCGGCACCGCCTTCGCCGAGGCCGGGGTGGCGCTTCTCGGTGAACTGGAGAGCAGCCTCGAGGCCAGCCAGCACGCCTTGCTGGCGCGCGATCTTGCTGGTATCGAGCGGCACACCGGCGAGCAGGTTCGTTTGCGCCGCGCGCTCGAAATTCTTTGGTCACAGAACTCGCTCGAGGGCAGCGATCGAGTGCCAATCCATCCCATGCTATCGGTTCGCGCCGGGGCCGCCGAGTTCGGCGCGGCCGAGCTGCGTGTGCTGCAGCTCGGCCGCGTGCAGGCGGCGCTGCTGCGGCGGGCCCAGCGCTGGTCGCGCATGCTCTCCCACGTGCTCGCCGGACCCGGAGCCGGTTACGCTGCCCCCGCCGGCGACTCGACCGTGCTGCACCCCGCGTGGCCCTCCACCGGCGGAGGCGGTGCCATGGCGCGCCAACAAAGACGCGGCCAAGAAAAACCTCGACCAGAAAACTCTTACCCACCATCAGCAGAAGCAGCCAACCCAGAAACAACCGAGGAACGCGATCCATGTCGAGTCTGAATGCCAGCCTCGCGACCGCGTTGAGCGGGCTGAGCGCTGAACAAGGAGCGCTGGCGGCGACCACCAACAACGTCGCCAATGTGAACACGCCCGGCTATTCGCGCCAGGTGCCGGTGCTGGTTACGAGCAATCCCATCGTGGTCGATCCGCTCACCCTGGGCACCGGAGTCACACTCTCGAGTATCGAGAGTATTCGCGATCCGATTCTCGAATCCAGCATTCAGCAGGAAAGTCAGACTCAAGGCCAGCTGAACGCGCAGGTTGCCGCCTTGCAGCAAACCCAGGTCAACTTCGTCACCAGCACCAGCGATATTGGGACCGAGATCACCAACTTTTTCAACAGCATCAATCAGCTTTCCACCAGCCCTGCCGACTTGTCGGTGCGGCAGGGAGTGCTGACTGCGGCCGACAACCTGGCTACCAGCTTCAACAGCACGGCCAACAACCTGACCCAGCAGCAGGGCAGCCTCGACCAGAGCGTGGTTCAGACCGTCGGCCAGATCAACCAGCTCACCCAGCAGATCGCGCAGCTCAATGAGCAGGTCAGCAACCTCGAAAACGCGGGCGAGAGTGCCGGGAGCTTCGTCGACCAGCGCCAGCTGGCCATTGACCAGCTGTCGTCGCTGGTCGACGTTTCCGTCATCCCCGCCAACAACACGCTCACCCTGACCACGGCCAACGGCACGCCGCTGGTGCTTGGCCAGCAGAGTTTCAATCTGCAGACGCAGCTCAACACCAACGGCTTGCACGATGTTTATTCCGGGGGAGTCGACATCACCAGCGCGATCACTTCGGGCCAGCTGGGCGGAACACTCCAAGTCCGGGACCAGCAGATTCCGGCCCTTCAAACCCAACTCGACACCCTGGCGGCCGGCTTGGCCAATGCCGTGAACGGGGTGCAGACCGCCGGTTATGACTTGAACGGCAACCTGGGCACCAACCTTTTTAACCCGCCGCCGGCCTCCGGAACCGGGGCAGCCGCCAACCTTTCGGTCGCCATCACCAACCCTTCCCTGATCGCCGCCAGTTCGGACGGAACTTCGGGCAGCAACGGCAATGCCCAAGCAATGTACGCACTCAGCAACCAGTCCATCATTGCCGGCCAGACGCCTACGGATTACTACTCTGGCGTTGTCTTCAATGTGGGCAACGACGTGTCCAACGCCACGGCGGAACAGACCGCTTCCACTCAAGTGCTGGCCCAGCTGAACGATCAGCGGGCGTCGGTCTCCGGAGTGTCGCTCGATGAGGAGGCCGCCAATATGGTGCAGTACCAGAACGCCTACGCGGCCTCGGCGCAGGTCATTACCGCCATCAACAATATGATGTATGACGTCATTCAGATGACGACGTTGACCGGCTAAACACTCTAGGGTGCAAACCAGGGGTTTAAAACAGGGGCTTAAACCAGTATGCGCGTAAATCCCAATCCGTTACCCGATCTGCTCGCCGCTCTTGACCAGACCCAGCAGCAGATCAACACCGATCTGGCCCAGATCAGTTCCGGCCAGAGCGTCAGCGTGCCTTCCGACAACCCAGCCGCGGCGGCGGAACTGGTGCAGAACGCCTCCCAAACCTCCGCCGCCGACCAGTTTCTGCGCAGCATTGGGAGCATTCAGGGCGAAGTGCAGAACGCCGACTCCACCCTGAACTCGGTGACCACGGCATTGCAGAGCGCGATCAGCCTGGGAGTCGAAGGCGCCACCGGGACGCTTAACGATGCTGACCGCGCGGCGATCGCAACCGAAGTTCAAGGCATCCAGACGCAAGTGCTCAGCCTGGCCAATCTTTCCTACCAGGGCACTTATGTCTTTGCCGGAACCGCGAATCAGACCGCGCCCTATGTGCTCGATCCCACTTCCCCCTCCGGCGTGTCCTACGTGGGAAACTCCAATACCAACAGCGTGACCCTGGGCAATCAATTCTCGCTGCAAACCAACCTGCCCGGTTCCGAGCTGTTCTCCGCGTCGGGCACCGACGTGTTTCAGGCGCTGCAAGACTTGATTTCCGGCTTACAGAGCGGCGATACCACCAGCATCAGCGCCGCAGTCGGGGAAGTCACCAGCGCCGCCAACTACCTCGACACGCAGCGGGTCTTTTACGGCAACGCGGAAACCACGCTCAACTCACAGCAGACGTACCTCAACAGCGACACCACCGAGCTGGCGCAGCAGCAGAATACTCTCGGAGCCGCCGACCTGCCCGCCGTCATCTCCAACCTTACCACTGTGGAAACTGCCCACCAAGCCACGCTCGAATCCATCGCCGGGGTCACTCAAAACAATCTATTCAGCTATCTCAAGGGGTAAGTCGCGGGGTAAGTCGTTCGGATAACGATCGCAGGCGCTCGTTGCCGGGAGGGGTCCGGTGCAGCTTCACAGCGTCTGGCGCGAACGGGAGGCCCAATCCGCGGCCGATTGCACGCGCGCCCGTTCCTGTTCCAGGCGGGCGCGCTCGGCGAGCAGCGTGCTGTGAATCGACGGCATCAGCGTGCGCAGACGTTCGACGTTGGCGCGATATTCGCTCAGTTCCCGATCGAGCGCCGCATCCTTCTCGCCCTCGCCGGGCAAGGTGCGCAGACACTGGCCGGCACGCATCAGCTCCGACAGTAATCCCGCCATCTGTTGCGGAGTCGCCGCGCGGGGCGGCAAGTCGGAGGACCTGTCAGGCGTCGTGGCCGCGGGAACGAGACTGTCCAGCCAGACACGCAGCCGGGCATTGGTTTCATGCAGGGTTGAGGAAAGCTCGGCGGGCGCAAGCGCAGGCATCAGGCGTTCCAGTCTGCGGAAGAGCGGGGTTGCGGTTCTTCGCGCTCTTCTTGCCCTTGCCGGGATCGAGCCCTGCCCGACAGCGCCGAGGTTGCATTGGCGGGAGCCTCGTGGCCCCGCTCCGCCTCACGCCTTTCCGTCTCGCTCCATTCCACCTTGCACCAGGCTTGATGGACCAGCACAAGCCGGGAAATCTGTTGTTCCAGCCCAACTGCCGATTGTTTGCACTGCGCTTCGACCAGTCCGGAGCGCAGCTGACCGTAGAAACGCTCCAGATTCTCCGCTACTTGTCCGCCCTGATCCTTGTCCAGCGAGGCCTGCAGGTGGCCAATTACCAGGAGGGCGTGGTTGATGTGGCGAGTGCGCCCCTCAATGTCGTTGCGGCGATGCGCTTCGCGCGCGCTCCCCAGGTCTTCGACCGCCTGCTCATACAGCAGAATCACCAGCCGTAAAGGGCTGGCGCCCGGCACTGCCGCTTCCCGATAAGACAATCGTGCATTCATGTGTCAGTGCCTTGTGCTTCCAGACCGCCGGTTAAGATCGCCGGTTAAAGATCACCGGATTAAAGACCGGTAGTCAGAGTTGGAGATGCTGTGCTCGTCGTGCCGCTGCTGTTGGTCGAAAGCGTGGCCAGGGTTTCAGTCATTTCCTGCAGCAGCAGCGGATAAGCCTGCAGCGATGCGTTGACCGCATCGTATTGACTGGTGAGTTGGGTTTGTTCCGCCGTCAGTTGGGTTTCAAAGTTAGTGATGCTGTTGGTCAGATCCAGCTGTTCTGCGTTGTTCTGCGTAAGATCAGTGTTCAGGGGACCGGTGGTGGGGTTGGTCAGATTGGTCAGGTCAGTATTAAAGCTGTTGGCAAACCCCGTGGAGGTTGCGTTCTGGAAGAAGCTCTGCACCGCCGTCGGATTGGAGGAAAGCGCGCTGGCCAGTTGAGCGGAGTCGACAGTCAGCGTGCCGTCATTGTTCGTGTTGATGCCGAGCGACGCCAGGTTGACGTCGCCGCTGTTGCCGGAGATGGAATAGGCGGCGTCTGAGAGCAGGCTGGACTGCAGGTCCTCGAGCGAGGCGTCCCCGCCCAGGGGGCCTTCGAGGTTGTTGGTGGGGTCGACGGTGAACTGCGCATTGATGTCGCCGATCACCTGGTTGTAAGCCGCCACAAAACTATTGATGGCGTCGGTGACCTGCGTGGTGTCAAGGCTGACCGAGAGCGTGACCGTTTCATTGGGAGAGGCACTGGCCAGGTTCAGCGTGACTCCGGAAACCGCTCCGGTAATCGTATTGCTGGTGCTGCTGTAGGGAATTCCGTCAACGGTCAGGTTCGCATTGGTGCCGCCGGCAGGCGTTTCGAACGTCAAGTCGGTGTTGTTGCCGGTGATGCTCAGCGCACCCGGCGTGCCGGTCGACTGGCTGATCAGGGCGAGCCGGGATCCAGTCGCATCGGTCACCACGCTCGCCGTGACCCCATAGTTCTGGCCGTTGATGTAGCTGGCCAGCGTGGTCAGCGTGTCGTTGCTGCCCGCCGTGATGGTGATGGGCTGGATCGTTCCGCCCAGGCCTCCCACCTGCAAGTCGATTTCTCCCGTGGTGGCGCCGTTGGACAGAATGGATGCGTCAGGCCCGCCGGCGGCGTCTTCCGTGTAAAGCGTGCCCGTGGTGGCCAGCGTGCTGACCACAATCTGGGAGGTGCCCGCCGGAGCGCCAGCGCTGGCGCTCGCCGTCAAGACGTTATCATCGGACGAAGTCGCGCTCTGGGCCGCGAGTGCGCCCAGCGGATCGGCCAGTGCCTGCACCGTCGAGGCCAGACTGCTTAAATCGGTACCGATGCTGGTCAGATCTCCAGCCTGGGTCTGCAGAGTCGACTGTTGATCTTGCCACTGGGTAAGCTGACCGTCGCTTTCGCTCAGAATCTGCTGCACCAGGGTGGTGACATCGATCCCCTGCCCGTTTAACAGTGTGGATGGATTCAGACTAATGCCCATGAACTTTGCCTCCTTCGCCGTCCGCCTCGGTGGCGCGTTCGCCCTGGGCCGCTCGTTGTTCTGTGGCCGCCTGGTGAAAGTCCTGAGCAATTGCGTGCGCCAGGGCCAACACTTGAGAACTCGGCACTTGCAGAATCACACTCCCCGACCGGTCCAGGTACTTGATGACGATTTCCGTCGTCTCCGTGTCTCTCTGCACTTGGACTTCATCTTGCGGCAGGTCGTTGGATTCGGAAACATTCTGAGGAATTCGGGTTTCCTGGTTTGGTTGAGTTCCCGGATCGGGCTGGGCAATTTCTGTGCCCGACGCGGCCGATGCTGGTTGTTGCCGCGGATCGCTTCGTGCATCCGCAGATTGCCCGTCGCTGACGGGCCCGATGGCTGGTACCGGATTGATGCTCATGGCGAGCTGCCTCCGGAAGTAGGGCAAAGGAGGCGATTCCCCGCCTCCTTTGCGCTTTTTACCTTTGTACGTTACGACTATTGCAACAGCTTCAGAACCAGCTGCTGCTGCTGGTTCGCCTGGGCCAGAGCGGAGATGCCGGTCTGTTCCAGAATGGAGTAGCTCGTCAGCTGAGCCACGGCGGTCGGAATGTCAGCCGCCGTAATGGTGTTTTCCGCCGACGTCAGATTCGTCACCTGGTTGTCGATGACGTTGGAAGCCGCCGACAGTCGATTGCTGACGGCTCCAATCTGACCGCGGGTGGCTGCCACCTGCGAAATGGCGGAGTCGATCGCGGCCAGGGCGGTTTGAGCATCCGTGGCAGTCAGCAAGTCCGAGGTTGAGCCCGCCGTGAAGGTCGTGCCACCCGTCTGTACGAAGCCGAATTCAGCTCCGGCCCCAACCTTAGTGGCGATGTTGGCACCGCCCGCGGCCTGTCCAGCGGCGGTTGCAGCGAACGTGACTGTGTCGCCCGCAGCAGATGCGGACGCCAGCGTATTGGCGTTGGGGCCAACCAGAGTTGCATCAGCCTGATAGAGAGTGCCCGCGCCAGTTCCGCCGTTGACCGCTGCGGCCAGGTTGGCCAGTGTATTTTGCAGAGCCGTGACCGGGTTGGTACTCCCATCGATTGCCACGGCGACTGCGCCTGGAGTCGCACCCGTGGGCGTGGCGGCAAGAGTGGCCGCGGTCTCGAACGTATACTTGGTGCCTCCAATCGTAATATTGTCACCGACACTGATCGCCCCGTTCGCGGCCAGCGTCGCTCCCGATTGCGATCCCAACAGCTGGGCAGAGGTTAGCGTTCCGACGTTGGCGGTGATGAAGTCGCTGGCCTGCGAGGTGTTGCCCGTACCGTCACTGATGTAAATCGACGTCGGATTCGCAGTAAAAACGGCCGTACCGTTGAAGTTGGTATTCGAGCCGATCTGGTTGATTTCGGTCTGGATCTGCTGATATTCCGCGTCCAGCGCCTGGCGCTGCGTGTTCGACACCGTTCCGGTGGCGGACTCAGTAGCCAGCGTGACGGCGCGATTCAGAAGTGTGGTCACCTGGGAAAGTGCGCCATCGGCCACTTGCAGTGCACCGATACCGTCATTGGTGTTGGCGGCTGACTGGGTCAAAGCCGAAATGTTGGCCTGCAATCCGTTGGCGATGGCCAGTCCAGCGGCATCGTCGGCGCCGCTGTTGATGCGGGAGCCCGAAGAGAGCTCCAACAACACGTTCTGCAGGTTGTTATTGGTGATTGTCAACTGGTTCTCAGCCGCCAGTGATGCGATGTTGTTCAGGATTCCAATGGGCATTGTGAAACTCCTTCTCCGTTGAGTTTGTTCGGTTCTCCTGAGTGTTTTCTCAGGAAGTTCTGCCGAGCTTTTCTATTCGTTGCCGCTCGCGGAACCCCGAATTTCTTTTCCTTTCCATCGGCAACTTCCCGAACCGCTTTAGCGCACCCTTCCGCTCACGCTCCTGGCAGCCGCTCCAACGTAATCATGATCGACGTCTCTTTCGCTAAACCATCCTTCCCCTACGCCGATGTTTCCCCTCAGGGGTCGTCTATCTGCCTCGCGCGCCACAGTCTCAGG
>Ga0187863_10002540_pt1 | contig 13837 bp, 11 predicted proteins | sample June2016WEW_11_1_FD_132975 | JGI IMG/M metagenome (GOLD analysis project Ga0187863, IMG submission 132975) | Peatland microbial communities from SPRUCE experiment site at the Marcell Experimental Forest, Minnesota, USA - June2016WEW_11_10 | ecosystem: Environmental > Terrestrial > Soil >... | reverse complement strand
GCTTTCGGACGTTCTGTTCGGCTCCGATTGTGGTGGACGGCGCCACGGCCGGCGCGATCGCCGCTTTCTTCCCGGAGGACCGGCGCTGCGGGGATGCGCAAGGCGCGCAGCTCGGCTTATGGTGCAACATTGCCGCGCTCGCCTTGGACCGCCGCCGGCTGCACGACCGGTTGGCCTACCGCGCGCAGCATGACGGTCTGACTGGCTTGCCAAACCGGGCGCTGCTCTACGAAAGTCTGGACCAGGAAATCGAACGGGCTTCGCGCGGCCGGCGCCTGTTGGGTATGCTCTACCTGGATCTTGACGGCTTCAAACAAATCAACGACACGTATGGTCACGCCGCCGGGGATGCGGTTCTCCAGGAAGCCGCCAGGCGCATGACCCAGACGGTGCGCCGTGGAGATACGGTGGCGCGCATCGGAGGCGACGAGTTCGTGGTGCTGCTGCCCATGCTCGGCCGGAGCGAGGATGCCAGGCAGGTTGCGGATAAGATCGTACAGGAACTGCGCAAACCCATCCAATCCGGCCACCATTGGCTTTCGGTCAGTGCGTGTGCCGGTGTTGCCATCTGGCCGCTGGACGGAGACCGGCCGGATTCCCTGCTGCGCTTCGCCGACGCGCAGATGTATGGGGATAAGAGACGGCCCTTGGGCGACGCGCCGGCAGAGTCGCGTGACCAGCCGGTCGCTTCTTCGCTCGGCAAAGGAGAAGTCCCCTAATCTAGCTCGTGGGGACACGCGCCCACGCTCATTTAAGCCGTCATCGCCCGCTCGACCTCATACCCCGGTGTCTCGCGAACGCGGGGCACCCCCTCCATGATCCGCTGCACTGCTAGCAGCAGACCGTCGCGGCGCAACGGCTTGGACAGGAATCCGGCATACCCATCGAGCATTTTAATGCGAACGAACTCTTCGTGGACAAAACCGGACATCCAAAGGACTTTAATATTCGGTCGAAGAGATAAAATCTCGTCCGCCAATTCCGTCCCCGACACTCCGGGAATGCGTACGTCCAGCAAAACAATATCGATGTGAATGTGTTTCTGCCCGGCCATGCGGACGGCATCTGCGCGCTCAGCGGCGAGCAGTACGCGGTAGTCCGCAGCCATAAGAATGGTCTGAATCAGGACCAGCACCCCCGGATCGTCGTCGACAATCAGGATGGTTCCCCGGTTCGTTCCGGTTGCGTTCATGGAAAAGCTCCTCTGAGGCGTGGTTAATGCTACACGCCAATGAGTGAATACTAACCGTAGTTAATTCGCAAATTACAGACTGTCTTTGGTGATCCGGTATTCCCCCTATCGCCAAACCTGTACGATCTAACACCTTGCGCCCCGCCCCGCGCCGGTTGAAACGCCATCGAAAACGTTTTTCTGCGATTCTGGATCTATGGAGTCGCTTGTGACCGGTCCCTTATCCCCCGAAGAACTGCGCAAGATGTCGGTGGGCCAGATTTATCTTTTCGACAACCCGCTGCTCCACGGCTACGATCACATTGACGTAGTTCCGGCTGCGCAGGCAATGATCGTTGACCGAGAGCAGGGTGTTGATGAGTATGGAGGGCGGGCTTAAGCCCGCGCGGGGCTTTAGCCCCGCCGCCCAACCGATGAAAATCCTAGTATTAAATGGCGGGTCCAGCAGTTTCAAGAGCAGCCTCTACGACGTCACCGGCAACGAAGAAGCCGCCGCGCCCAACCCTGTATGGGAAGCCAAAGTAGATTGGGAACACCACCCCGGCACTGCCGAAATCCAAATCAAAGCGGGCGGCGCGGTCACCACCCGTAGCGTTCCGGTGAAGTCGCCGCTGGACTCCCTCGATCCGCTCATGGCCATGTTGCCCCACCGCAATGAGATCCACGTTGCCGGACACCGCGTGGTCCACGGCGGGCGCGCCTTTCGCGAAAGCACCCGCATCACGCCCGAAGTGCGTGCGGGCATCGCGCGCATGGCCAGCTTCGCGCCCGAGCACAACCGCCTGGAACTGGAAGCCATCGAATGCATGGAACGTCTTCTGGGGCCGGATACCGTGCAGGTGGCCGTCTTCGACACCGCGTTCCATGCCAGCCTGCCGCCGCCCGCGTACGTCTATCCCGGACCCTACGCGTGGGTCGACCAGGGCATCCGCCGCTACGGATTCCACGGCATCAGCCACCAATACACCTCGCGGCGGGCAGCCGCGATCCTGGACCGGGATCTGGCCTCGCTGCGCATGATCACCTGCCACCTGGGCAACGGATGCTCGCTGGCGGCCATCCGCGACGGATCGAGCATCGACACCACCATGGGCTTCACGCCGCTCGAAGGCCTCATGATGGGCACGCGCTCCGGCACCGTCGACCCCGGCATCGTCATTCATCTCGTGCGCCATCTCGGGCTTAGCGCTGAAGCGTTGGACCGTGTGCTGAACAAGGAGTCCGGACTGCTCGGTGTCTCCGGAGTCTCGGGCGACATGCGCGCCGTGCTGGCGGCCCTCGATGGCGGCAATGCGCGTGCGCAACTGGCGTTCGATGTTTACGTGCACCGTTTGCGTTCGGAAATCGGCGCCATGCTCGCCAGCCTCGGCGGCCTCGACGCGCTGGTCTTCACCGCCGGAGTCGGCGAAAACTCTCCGCAGGTGCGCGCCCAGGCCGTCGAAGCCTTTGCGTTCCTGGGCGTCAAACTCGACGCCGCGAAGAACGCGCAATCCCCGCCGGATACGGACATCGCCGCGCCGGACTCGGCCGTGCGCGTGCTCGTTGTGCACACCGAAGAGGAGTGGGAAATCGCCCGCGAATCCTTCCGGGTAGCCAGCGCCACTCCGCCGCCCGTCCAGCCCGCAGGCTAAATTAAGACTCTTGGCTTCGGACCAAACCAAGAACTTCAACGTCGCTTGCGACAAGTACGCCACGCTCCCGGCAGTAGTCGCGCACCGACGAATGGTAGAAGTCCCGGTTCAGAGTGCACAGCACGTCGGCGCGGCCTACAACGGCGGTGTGAACGACCGGGTCGTCGTCTGGGTCGGACGGCACGATGCGCGGAGCAGGGCCGGGAAAAACGAGTTCCGAGACTCCCCTCGCCCGAAGATAACCGGGATACTCTATCTCTTCGTCCGTCAGCTTGGTCGATGCCCGGACCCGTTCATAAGAGAAGACCCGCTCCCTGAAGCAACTCCCGCGCCGGTCCTCTGGCTCTTGCGTTGGCTCGAACGAGGATATTAGTATAGAGGACAATCCTCATTCGCGCCTGTGGCGCACGCGATCGACAGCCTCATCGACGGCAGCGTCGATCTCTTCATCGCAAATGTCTCCGACCTTCGCTGCGCGCCTGTTCAGGAGATTCTCGAGCTGTTGGGCCACGATTGCGCGGTTCTCGCAAGGCGGAATCTGCCGCGGCGGAACGGCCGCGACGCTGACTTCCTCGTCGGCCGCGATCATCCTGCCCAGGAGTTGCTCGACGGCGGACTTCACTCCGGGCGGCAGATCGCCCGCCCTCTGAATTGAGACGCTTTGCATGCGGTAAGTCCCCCGCCCATAATCGTACCAAGAATGGCGGTTCATCAGTTAGAATCGGCGATGGAGTGACCATGACCAGCACAACGCGCGCCGCGGCGCTGCTCGCCGTCGTTCTGTCCGCCGCGACCGCGGCGGAGCCTATCCGCCTCGATCCCAAAAACCCGCACTATTTCCTGTTCCGCGGAAAGGCCGTCGCGCTCATCACCAGCGGCGAACACTATGGCGCGGTGATGAACGCGGGATTCGATTATCGCCGCTATCTGGCAACTTTGGCGGCCGAAGGAATGAATTACACCCGCCTGTTTGGAGGCAGCTACCGGGAAGTGCCCTCAAAGTCGTTCGGGATCAAGCGAAACACGCTGGCGCCCGAGCCGGGCCGATACGTCGCGCCCTGGGCTCGCAGCGAAACGCCCGGCTATGAGGGCGGAGGGAACAAGTTCGATCTGGACCGCTGGAACCCGGAATTCATCGCGCGCTTCCGCGATTTCCTGTCCGAAGCGGCCAAGCGGGGCATCGTCGTCGAGGTGACGCTGTTCTCGTCGCACTACCAGGAGATGCAGTGGAAGGTGAGCGCTCTCAACCCCGCCAACAACGTCAACGCCACCGATGCCATCGATTGGAAGAAGCTCCACACCCTGGAAAACGGCAACATCCTCGCGCGCCAGGAGAGCTACACCCGCAAGTTGGTGCGAGAGGCAAACGCCTTCGACAACGTGATTTTCGAAATCCAGAACGAACCGTGGTCGGACCGGACCGTGGTCGCCGATGTGGTGAACCCGTATCTGCAGTTGCCGGCGCGCGATACGTATCCGAACTCGGTCGACGTGGCGGACCAGTTCTCCCTCGCGTGGCAGGCGCGCGTAGCGGAGTGGATCGCGAGCGACGAGCGCGCGCTGCCGAACCACCACCTGATCGCACAAAACTATTGCAGTTTCCGTTACCCCGTGCGACAGCTTGTGCCGGGCGTGAGCATCGTGAACTTTCATTACGCCTACCCGGAGGCGGTCCAGTTGAACTACGGGCTCGGAAAAGCGATCTCCTACGACGAAACGGGTTTCCTGGGGCGCGACGACGCGCTCTACCGGCGGCAGGCGTGGAACTTCATGCTGTCGGGCGGCGGCGTTTTCGATAGCCTCGACTATTCCTTCTCCCCGGGACACGAGGATGGCGGCGACACCGAGCCGAACGGTCCAGGCGGCGGCAGCCCGGCGTTGCGGCGCCAGTTGCGAATCCTGAGCGATTTCCTGCAAACACTGCCGCTCGAGGACCTGGCGCCGGACACCCGCACCGTGAAGCACGCAGCGGGAGTCTACGCGCGGGTCCTGGCCAGTCCGGGGCGCGAGTATGGCATATATCTCGATGGCGGCGGCCCCACCGAAGTGACTCTCGAACTGCCGGCTGGCGAGTATGCCGGCGAGTGGATCGACGTCGAGACCGGCAACGCCGTACGGCCGGAGAGCTTCCGCCACGCAGGCGGCGAGAAAATCCTGCGCACGCCCGACTTCCACGACGGAATCGCCCTGCGGCTGAAGCGTACCAGCCACCAGCCACCAACCACCAGCCACGGCGAGCACAGCTCGGCTCGGTTATGATCGATAGTGATGCATCGCCGCACTTTTCTTCAAATGGCCGCCGCCGCCCCCGCGGCGCTGGCTGCCAAGGACCGCAAGATCCCCAAGTACCGCGTGGTCTCGCATTACCCGCCTGCCGCGCAGCCCGGCATGCCCGGGCCGTATCCCGGACAAGTCGCTTCCGTGCACGCCGCAAACTGCATTGACGAAGCCACCGAGAAGCCCGACCCCGCCGTCGTGCGCGAGATGATGACGCGCGGCATGCGCGCCTTAACCGGCGACGCCGACGTCCGCGATGCGTGGGCGCGCTTCATTACGCCTGCCGACGTCGTGGCCATCAAGGTCAACTGCTCCGGCGCGCCCGGCATCATGTCGTCCCCCGTGGTGGTTGCCGAGATCGTTCGCAACCTGATGGCGGTCGGCGTCAAGCCCGGCGGCATCTGGATCTACGAACGTTTCCAGGAGCAGATTGAAACCGTCCATTACGACCGCTACGTGCCCGAGGGCGTGCACATCTGGACCGCGGAATCCACGCGCGGCTCCACCGAATCGTACGACCCCGCCACCTACGTCGAAGCCGCTTTCTTCGATGAGGACGACACGCGCTCCAGCCTGATTCGCCTGGTGGGCACCCGCTTCACCAAGATCGTCAACGTGCCGAACATGAAGGATCATGGAGCCTCCGGCGTCACCGGCTGTTTGAAGAACATCGCCTACGGCGACTTTTCCAACGTCGCGCGTTCGCACTCCGGCTCCGAGACCAACACTTACTCCTTCATCGGCACGCTGGCCGCGGTCGAGCCGCTCCGCTCGCGGACGGTCCTCCAGGTGATGGATGGACTCCGAGGCGTGTGGCATGGCGGACCGTTTTCGGAGAACCGCAAGTTCCGCTTCTATCCGAAGCGCATACTGTTCGGCACCGACCCGGTGGCCGTCGACCGGCTGCTGCTCGATATCATCGACGACAAGCGCAAAGCGGAACATGCCGTCTCGGTGTGGGACCGTTCCCCAAAATACCTGGGCGGGCAAGACGGCCACGAAAGCAATCCAAACGTGAACCAGTTCGTGCGCGAACCGGGGCACATCGAGTATGCCGGGAGCCTCGGCTTGGGTGTTTACGATCTCGACAAGATCAAAGTCACGAGCATCGAAATCTGATGCCGCTGGCCTTTCTCGCAGTTCTGTTGCCCACGCTTTTCTGGGACCGGCCCGTCGACACGGCGGACACATTGCGCAAAGCCGGAATCGAACGGCTGTATGTACCAGCAGGCCAGGAGCCGGCGTGGCGCAAGCAAGGTTTCGCGGCGTCCCCGTTCGATCGCGCGCATGCCGTCCAGGCGGTGGCGCCCACGGTCGAGTACCGCATGGACGTTGCCTCAGCCACGCGGGTGCCCTGGCTGGATGCCAACGGTTGGCGATTCGACCGCGAACCAGCGCGCGCATTCTTCTATGACGCGCCCGCCGGCAGTGCGGCGCTGGCCGCCGCGGAAGCCTTTGCCTATGGAGCCGATGCCGCCATCCGCGCAGCGCCGGAAGACCTGGCGCAGTTCGCCAGCATGCTGCATTTCCTTGGCGAAATCGACCAGCCGCGCCTGCCCGTGATGGCCAATATCGGATTGCTCGACGACGGCTCGGACACCCTGGCCGAAGTGCTGAACCTAATGGCGCGCCATAACCTCCTCTTTCATGTGGTGCCAGCCGCCGATTTAAAGTACGACTTGAATATCCGCCAGGTTCCAGCAAACGCCGATCCCTACGAATTCGCCATGCAGATCCGCCGCCAACTCACGGATGAAAAGCGGCTGCTGCGGATTTACGGTAGCAACCTGGTGCTGGCACGCCTGACGGGCGATGCCGCACAAGCCCGCCTGCACCTGCTCAACTACGGCAAAGGCACCGTAAAAGGCCTGCGAGTGCGAGTCTTAGGATCATATCCGCAAGGCAAGCTCTCTGCATACGAACACCCGCATGCCGCGCCAGAAGACTATACCGTACAGGACGGAGCCACGGAATTCACCATCCAAGAAATGGGAACATACGCCGTAGTGGACCTGCGCCGCTAATTCTGTCTTCTGACTTCTGTCTTCTGACTTCTGACTTCTGTCTTCTGACTTCTGTTTTCCGCCATTTAAAACATATTCCACAGATATTGCGTGTAAACCTCGTGATGGTACTGCACTTCCGGCGCCTTCACCACTGTGCCGAGTGCACGAGGGCAGCGGTCCGCTGCGGCCCTTTTCAAATCCGCGTACCGGCCCTTCACATCCTCGCCCAGAAGCTTTGTGGTCCACTCCGATTTACTAAAGTTCTCGATCGCATCGTAGATGTTGTCCGGCAGGAATCGGGGAGCGTTACGAAGATTCTCGATCTGCGCGATGTCACCCTCGATGCCAGTCTTGAAGATTCCGTGCAGCACCATGTACGGATTCGCATCGGGAGCGACCGCGCGCACTTCCACGCGCGCGCTGCGCGAATTGCCGATCGGGATGCGTACCATCGAGCCGCGATCCGTCGCCGAAGCCTTGAGCTGGTTCGGCGCTTCGAAGTGCGGATCGAGCCGCCGGTAAGCGTTGACGCTGGCATTCATCAGCAGGCACAGGTCGTTGCCGTGCGTCAGTATCCGGTCCACGAACTCCCAGGAGAACGGGCTCATTTTTTCCAGGCCCTCCGGATCCCAGAACAGGTTCTTCCCATCCTTGGTGATCGACACGTTGGTGTGCATGCCGGTGCCATTCACGCCCACGATCGGCTTGGGCAGGAAGCACGCGGTGAGCCCCATCTTCTTGGCCACCTGGCGGCAGATTAATTTGTAGATCTGGATCTGATCGGCGGCCGCCACCACCTCGGCGTAGCCGTAGTTAATCTCGAATTGTGAGGGCGCCACCTCCGGGTGATCTTTCTCGTTCTGGAAGCCCATCGCCCGTTGCGCTTCGCAGGATGCGTCGATAAACAGGCGGAGCGTATCGCCCGGCAGCGAGTGATAGTAACCGCCCGCGCTGACGTACTCGAACTTGCCCGTTTCGTGATAGCGCCGCTCGGCGTCCACACCGTTGAACAGGAAGCCTTCAATCTCGTTGGCCGCGTTTAGAGTGTAACCCTCCTTCTTGTACACTTCATCCGCGTAGGCCTTCAAAACGGCGCGCAGGTCCGCGCCATAAGGACCGCCTTCCTTGTCGATGACGTCGCCGAAGACCATCACTTTCCCCGCGCCAAAGACGTCGGCCGGCCCCCAATAGAAAGCGGACCAATCCACTCCCAACCGCAAGTCGCTCTCTTTCTGCGCCGTGAAACCCCGAATCGAAGAGCCGTCGAAGGTCATGTTGTCCCAGCTCTTCAGCAGGAACTTCTTGTCGTAATCGAGCATGTGCAGCCGGCCTTCCAGGTCGCTGAACAGCAAGGTCACGGCCTTGATGCGTTTCTCGTCCGTCAGGTACTTGAGGCGCTCCTCTTGAATCTGGTGAATCGGAACGCGGCTCATCCGCTCCTCCTTGGCACGCAGATTCAGTTCTTCCAATTCGGCATACGGCAGCCGCAAAAAGTCTTGCAGTTCGTTACTCATTCATCTCCTTTTGATCATTGTGGGCGCAAGACAGCGCCCCTGGCAACAGTTTCGCCGATAGATTTTGTTTATCGGGTTTATGGAATGGAGGGCGGGCTTTAGCCCGCGCGGGGCTTAAGCCCCGCTGCGAAGTTCATTGTTCCCCGGTCATGGAGACGTACTGCGCCGTGCCGGATGCATCGGTCACCGCAAGAGTTCCCGTGATCGGCGTAGCGGAACACCAACTCACCGTGACGGTGCAACTCGCTCCCGAACCAAGCGTTCCGCAGTTGTTCGCCTGGCGGAAGGGCTTGGTGACCTTCACGGAGTTGAGGGAGGTGCTCGAGCTTAACGGATTGGTCACCGTGACCGCTCCTGACGCACAGGCAAACATAATCAGCGAATTGGTCGAAAGCGTAACCAGGGCCCCGCTTCCGCTTAGCGGCGTCGACTTGCTCGATGCCCCCGTCAACGTGAAGTCCACGGCTCCCTTCCGCAGCCCACCCGCGGTCGGCTGGAATGTTACCGTTGCCAAGCAGTTCTTTCCCGCGGAGAGCGTGGACGGGCAATTGTGAGTGATGGGAAAATCCGCCAGAGTCGATGCAACCGATGTGACCGTAAACGGAGCCGTCCCAATGTTGCTGAGCATCGTAGTCGCGGTCGGGCTTTCGGCGCCCACCAGTTCCGTCGGGAACGTTAAGCTGGGGGGCGTCACCGCGGACACGGGTACGCTCTTCAATATCTGCTGTGCCACCACGGCGTGCGGCAGGCTCAAATTCCCTACACCGGTTCCCGCCGTTCCCAGAGCCATCTGGTCGTTGTAACTCATGCCGAAGAGCCGGTCGACGCGATTGTTCTTCGTGTCCGCGATGTAAATCGTTCCATCGGGATACACAAAAATCCCCGACGGCGCTTCCACGCCATTAATGTACGCCAGGTAGTTCACATTAAGCGAGACCTCATTCGCTCCGGAAATATTGTCCGCACGAATCACCTGACTCTGCAGCGAGTCCGTCGTATAGATCTTTCCCGCCGAATCCACCGCCACCCCATCCGGGGTCAGATAGTTGAGCGGAAACTGCCACACCGCCCAGTTCGTTCCCAGCATGTCGGAGAATTCCACCACCCGGGCGTTCGCATTATCGGCCACGTAAATGTTCCCCGCCGCATCCGTGGTCACCGCCGCCGGATTGCTGAACTGCCCCACCGCGTTCCCCAGCGTGCCCAGCGATGTGAAATTCGTCCCCGTAATGTCGTCCATGCGCACAATGCGATTGTTCCCGGTGTCGGCCACATAAATTTTCCCGCTCGAGTCCACCCAGAGCCCCTCGGGATTGGCGAACTGCCCCGTACCCGCTCCGCACGTGCCGTACGAAGTCCAGTTGGTCCCCGCTATGGTGTCCATGCGCACGATGCGGCAGTTCCCGCTGTCGGAAACATAAATCTTTCCCGCCCCGTCCAGCGCGACGCCCCACGGTCCCGAGAACTGATTCGTCCCCGATCCCAGCTTCCCGAGGCTCGTCCAATTCGATCCCAGAATGTCCGACGTCCGCACGATCCGGTTGTTCCCGGTATCGGCAATGTAGACCGGCGCATATTGCTGGCTCGTCTCAATCAGTCCAGTCCCGATCGTGCCCGTCCCCGGATTCAACTGCGTGGTCATGGTCGGCAGAGTCTCCATCACGGCCCCCGCCACCGCGACCGACCTCCCATTAATCGTTTGCGATGCGGAGAAGTTCGCATAGAGCGCGTAGGCGTGGTAATAAACCCGGTTGACTTCACTCTGCGACATCGTGAAAACTCCCGAGGTGAAGACGCCGGTGACGGAGGTCTTCCCGTCCGTCGATTGCGCCGAGAAGTTCCCACCGGTGCACGACCATTCCGACGTGAAACCAAATTGCGGCAAGATTGGCGTCAGGTTGCACGACATCGAAACCGTGCCTGCCGGACTGCTGATAGGTGACCCGCTGATGGTCAAGGTGGTGGCGGTCTGGCTCACGGTTCCGCCGCTATTGCTGTAAGAATACTGAGTCGCGGGCAACGTGGTCGCCGAAGCGAGCACGAATACACATCCCCAGAGTGCTTTCATGTTGGTTTTCCCCTTTTGTTCGAAGACAGGACGACGGCGCACCCAGCGCCTTCCCGATATTGTAGCGAAGGCTGCCGCCGTGTCAACTCAGATTTTCAGTGATTTCCTGGGCATCGGTACTATGTTCATAGGCGTTCTGATTGCCTACTCCTGATTAAACCCCGTCGCCCGCCTGAACTCCTCCACGTAGTGCCCGTCCTTCTTCCCCATCTGCCGAAGCTCCGCCTTCAGCTTCTCCAGCGCCGCCCCATCCCAGTCGGGCCGGTACTTCTCGACCGACGGCGGAAACTGGCTCACGTGCGCCGCCGCCGCATTCAACTTGATCTCGGCCACGTCGTCGATGTTGACGAAGTAGTTGGCATCCTTCCCCGCGTAGTAATAGTATTCCTCGGGCACGCGCCAGGGCTCCAGCCCGTCGTGCAGCCGCTGGTTGGGAAAATACAGGTGCCATTCGGCCGCGCGGATCGCGTCCATAGTGTTATTGGCCGCCATGCGATGGTCGGTCTTGTGCCAGCGCACGGAATCGGCGCCGGGGTCCACACTCAGCACCACGTCGGGACGATATTTGCGGATCAGCCCCGTCACCTGTTCCACTAGGTCGCGCGGGTTGGCGTATTCCAGCATGCCGTCGTGATATTGCAGCCACAGGATGCTCTCCTTGGCAATGCCCAGTATCCGGCAGGCCTCCTCTTCTTCGTGCATGCGGATGCGCGCCAGGCGCTCGCTGGTCATGTCGGGGTCATACGATCCCTTGTCGTCATTGGTGTAAATGACGATGTGGATCTGGTTGCCGTTTTTCGCCAGCTTGTACAGCGTGCCGGCGCAACAGAACGTGTCGTCGTCCGGATGCGGCGTGAACAGCATGACCGTCTTGCCGCGCATGTTCTCCAGGCGGCCCGTCTCCGGCACCTGGGCCAGGGCCAAAACCGAAATCGCGAAAGTCAGAATCGAGAGTCTCATAGCCGTTAGAATGGAAGGATAACCCCCGCGGTTCCCAACGTGCAACTCGCGACAAGCGGGAGTCTCAGGCGGGAACAGTCGTCCAATGAGCGAAAAACTATTGCCACACGCGCTCGACCGGCCCATCGGAATCTTCGATTCCGGCGTAGGCGGCCTGACCGTGCTGAAAGCGCTGCGCCGCAAGCTGCCGCATCGCGACTTCGTCTACCTGGGCGACACCGCGCGCGTCCCCTATGGCCGGAAGCCCGCCGCCATGGTCGCGGAATTCGCCTACGGCATCACCGAGTTCCTGCGCGAGCTCGGCGTCGAAGGCGTGGTGATCGCCTGCAATACCGCCTCCGCATCCGCCCTGCCGGAATTGGCCGGCCACTTTTCGATTCCCATCTGGGGCGTGATCGAGCCGGGCGTGGAAGCCGCCGCCCGCCGGACTCGCACCCGACGCGTTGGCGTCATCGGCACCAAAGGCACCATCGCCAGCGGCGCCTACCAGCGGCGACTCGAACGGCTCGGGCTAACGGTGTGGGCGCGCGCTTGCCCCATGCTGGTCCACATCGTGGAGGAGGGGCTGGCGGATTCGCCGGAATGCGATCTGCTGCTGCACCATTACCTCGACGGACGTGCCGGCATTGACACACTCATATTGGGATGTACACACTATCCGCTCTTGCACGATGCCATCCAGCGCGTGGTGGGCGATAGCGTGACACTGGTGGATAGCGCCGAAGCCCTGGCCCAGGCAGTTAACGGGAGTATGGGCGCGGACCCGCCCGCAGGCGCTCCGGGCCGGATCGTGCACTTCGTGACGGGCGATCCGCTGGCCTTCGCCCACACATCCGAGGTCATTGGCGAGGTGGCGGGCAAAGTGGTGCCGCTGCCGGTCACCGAACTGATCCGCCTGCAATCGCGATGAAATCCCGGTATTACAACTGTTCAGAATTTTTCGTGGGGCAGGCCCTCGGCCTGCGGCGGCCTCTCAGGCCGCCTCTTTGGTTGCGACTATGCTGCTCAGGCCGATTGTGAATCGGCCTTTCCCTCCACCTTCCGTCGCACGTTTGCGGCGCAGGAACTCGGCCGCGGTGCGTTTTATCCTCGCGCTGGCGCTGCTGGCATTGCGGCCGATTGCCGCCCAGCGCTCGGGCCTGCTGCTCGGTTATTGGGACCAAACCGGGCAGCAACATCGGACCCTCTGGGTCCATCATTCCGGCGACGCGGCGGCAGTCCAGGTAATCCCGGGCCTGCTCGTCCCCCGCAAGACCGGTTTTTGGCATCTGGGGAGCTACTTCACCCTAAACGCGGAGGACCAGAGCGACGAGCGGCATATCTGGGCAGTGCCCGCGGATCGCCAGCCAGCCATCGTTCTGGCGCCCGATGAGATGTTGGTGAAAGCCTGGGCTGACGGCGCCTGCCAGGATATTTCGCGCGAGATCCATTTCGTCGGCCCGTCCTACATCTCATACACCATGCAAACAGGGTACTCGTGCGGCCCGCATCCCGATTTCGAAACCGAACTGCGCGTGGTGCCGCTCGACCAGTTGGAAGGCGAGAGAATTCCCGTCTCCAGGTTTCTCGGGCCTGCCGCTCCAGCCGCCATCCGCGATGGCATCGAGCATGCGGAAGGGGCGCAATGCTACGAACCGCCGCGCGTGGATGAACGCAATTGGCAAATTACCCGCCGCCAGGGTCATTGGTCGGCCGAGGGATGGGCCGAGACGGCCCGCACCTGCGGCTATGGCGTTGACTTCGCCATCAACCTGCCTCTGCCCCAGTCAGTCGTCGGCTACGACCGCTTGCCTGCCAGTTGGGACGCATTGAAGCACAGCATTCCCGGCCTGTTCGACGCCTTCTGCTCGCCCACCCAAGACATCTTGGTCGCCACCACCGAAATGGAGCTCTTGGTATATCGCCTCGATCGCGGCAAGCTGGGGCGCATCGTCCTGCGCCGGACGTGGACCCAGATCCAACTCGGCTCACGCGAAGGCCGAAACGATTTGCCTACGGTGATGGCGCAATGGGCGACAGGCCCCAGCGTCGCTCGCTGGACCCGCGAGCTACCGAAAAACTGATTAGCTGTAGGGCAGGCCATCGTTTTTCGTGGCCTGTTCGGGACGGCCTGCGGCCGGCGAATTTTCATGAAAAAGGGATCGAGCCAGCGGCGTGGCAAAATAGAATTGCGACGCAGCGAGGTCGGT
>Ga0187863_10002538_pt1 | contig 13845 bp, 13 predicted proteins | sample June2016WEW_11_1_FD_132975 | JGI IMG/M metagenome (GOLD analysis project Ga0187863, IMG submission 132975) | Peatland microbial communities from SPRUCE experiment site at the Marcell Experimental Forest, Minnesota, USA - June2016WEW_11_10 | ecosystem: Environmental > Terrestrial > Soil >... | reverse complement strand
TCTGCCGTTCTGGCAATTGTTCTACAAAGCGGAATCAGTGGAGTTGCAATCCGCGCTGGCAACCGCCGACGCGTGGGATTTTTCGCTGTTCGACACATTCTGATCCGCTCACAATTCGGCCTCGTGTGAGCGGCTGAATCTGCCCGGTCACGCCATCGCGCGTTGACCCCTGGCCTCGTTTTCACTCGCATGGACGCGGCCCACCAGTTCGATATATTCCTCGCGGGGTATTTCAAAAAATCGCTCCGCATACCGGCATTGGCCGGCGCCCAGCATACGCGCATTAAACATGTTCAGGCCCACCGTGCTGTTTGTATAATCCAAAGCCGAGTTGGCGAAGTGAAAACAGCGAAGCGCCTCGATTTTCTGCTCCATAACCTCATCGATAACGGCCACGACATTGGGGATACAGAAACCCCACACCTCATAGCAGAAGATGCGCACCCTCGACGGGATTTCCCGCAGCGCCGCCGACAGAATGTAATTGGCGGTTCGGTGGTCGGGGTGGCCGTCCAGTACAAACGGCACAAACACGGCGTCGACTTTAAGCCGCAGCAGGAGATCCAACATTTCGGCAACTTGTGACGCGTCGGCAGAGAGAACTGGGTGATTCAGAAAGACGGGCACAGGCACGCCCATGACGGCGGCAGCCTGCCGGGATTCTTCATTACGTCTCTCGTTCAGCGCCTGGCGTGTCACACCCACGGCCTCGAACTCACCCGCGCCGTCCTGCAGTACGACGATGGAAGCCGCGGATCCACTACGCGCCTGAAGCGCCAGCGCTCCTCCGCATCCGATCACTTCATCGTCCTGGTGCGGAGCCACCACCAGCATCGACTTCCCGAATGGAGCCCGGATCGGAATAGCGCGCACAAAACCGGAGAAGTAGTCGGTCTGAGACGCCAGCGCGAGCATGCGCAGATCGATATCGCCCAGCGACGCCCGCAAGAAGAGCTTGAACTGTTTGCGCCCAATGAATAATGGAATCGCGCTGCGGTAAATCTGACGCAGGTAGCTGCGAATCATAGCTCGCCCCGGCAAGTGCCACAAGTTTATCCTGGATCACGCCACCGGCATCCAGCTGCGGAACCGGGAGCGCTGGTCCCAGGTGTTGCCCGCGGACGCGTAATCGCATAGAGCAAGGCCGGCACCCGTCGCAAGGGCGATTTCCACGCCGGTTGGCGGCGTAATTTCTTTGAGCGAGACTATGCCGTCCTCACCCGGGCCGAGCTGGACAGGGTCGTCGATGCCACCCACGGTGAACCGGGCATCGCGCACCAGGGCAATCGGACCGCGTACCACTGCGGCGTACTGTTTGCTCCTGTCCGAGGAGCGGACAACCCGGGCACGCAGATCGAGGCTCAGCTTGACGGTGTCCCCGGGATTCCAGCGCTTCTCAATCACGGCCCATGCCCCGGGATGCACGTCGTTTACAGCAACCCCGTTCACCCAGGCGCGGCTCTCCCCACTCCATTGCGGAATGCGCAGGCGCAACACAAAAGACGCGGGCTGCGCTGGCTGAACCACGATGTCCACATCCCCGGATTTTGGATAATCGGTTTGCATCTCAATGCGGCACGGCGTGCCCGATGGAAGCCGGAAACTCCACACGCCCTCTGAATAGAGGCTGATCGCCGGTCCTTTCGCGCCCTGCATCACCGCGACCTCGGGAATCAGCATCATTGCCCGCGGGCCATTCGCGTTGCAGCAATTCAGTTCCATCCCGCACTGCGGCGGCCCGAGCGACCGGACGCCTTCGAGCGAACTGTACTGCGCAAACGACGAACCGTCGGGAGGCATCGCGCCAGCGAGCGCGTTGTAAGCCGTTTTCTCGATTTCATCCGCGTACCGTGGGTCCCCGGTGACTCGGAGCAGATTAGAACAGAGCTGCATCCAGCTCATGCCGACACAAGTTTCCATTGACCGCGCGCGCGGCTCCACCTGCAGCGCCCGGCCGCCGTACCAGCATTCTTCCGCCGAGCCAGAGCCGGCGATATTGATCTCGGTGTCCCGTATGCTTTCGAAGGTCCGAGTCGTGGCATCCAGCGCGGGCGCCCAGCCCGTTTCGCGGTACAGCTCGAGCAGACCGGTGTAGCAGGACATCATCTCATACGCCTTCTCGCCGTTCTCCCACGACCACCATTTCTTCGGCGGCGGAAACCGCTGGCCCACCGGAATCCCGTCGAGTGCCTTATCCACCAGGTGGGGTCCGCGCGCGGAGGACCAGCGTTCCACAATGTATTCGCCGAATCGCAGGTAGCGCTCATCGCCGGTGTGCTGATAGAGCCGCACGATCGGCTCCAGCACCGAACTGGCTGGCATGCCCCGGTACAGACCCAGCGTGACGATATCACTGGCGAGAGGTCCCACTTCGCGCAACAATCCATCGGCCAGGCGGCGTGCGCCGTTCAGACAGGCTGCGTCGCCATTGAGATCATATGCGGCGAGAAGCCCCAGGAGCGTGTATTTGCGGCCCCACACATCCCATCCCTGGAGATGGCTGCCGGATGAGTAGTTCCCAATGTAACCGTCGGATGTTTGCGTCGCGAGTAGCTCATGCGCCGATTCGTGAAGCCGTTCGCGCCAAGCAACGTCGCCGGTGTATTCGCACGCCGCCGCAGCCGATGCGAACCATTTGCCCCAGAATTCGTTTTGCCAGCAGCTCCGCTCAGCGCGATGCCGAAATGGCTCTATGAGCTTGGCGGGGTTCTGGGCGAAGATGCGATTGCGGATGCATAGGTCCAGCTTCCGGCCGAGGGTTCCACCGAGCTTCACGCCGCTCAGCGGAATCGGGGAAAAAACGTCGGCGATTTTGCGGCGGCCGAGGCGGGCGGGAGTGCGGCACGCTTCTTCGGCGAGCAATCCGAGCAACCCGAGTGCCCGGCGGCGGCTAAGAAAATCGGTGAAGGACACCTCATTCCCTATTCTGCCCTGTTCCTGTTTGGCAAGGGTCCCACTGTGACTTGCGGCCTCTGCGCGCAAGCGGATTTCCGAGCGCCTGGACCGCGCTGACATTTCGATACTGACCGAGGTTCCGGTGCGGGGACACACAGCAGCCGCATTTTGCCGCCCATCTATAATGGTGGCAGTGCGCGCACCGCTCTGACGACGGCATACGCGCTCCCTCCGGAGGCTCCCTGGAAGACTCGATCATCATTCGTGGCGCTCGCGTCCACAATCTCAAGGACGTGTCGCTCGAAATCCCGCACGATCGGCTCACCGTAGTCACCGGTGTTTCCGGTTCCGGAAAATCCTCGCTGGTTTTCGATACCATCTACGCCGAAGGCCAGCGGCGCTACGTGGAATCCTTGTCGGCCTACGCGCGGCAATTCCTCGAGCGCATGGAAAAGCCCGACGTCGACGAAATCCTCGGCATCGCTCCGCCCATTGCCATCCGCCAGAAGAACACCACGCGCAACCCGCGCTCCACGGTGGCCACGGCAACTGAGATTCACGATTTTCTCCGCCTCCTGTTCGCGCGCGCCGGCCACAGCTACTGCCCGAAATGCGGCGATCGCGTGCAGCGCGATACCGTCGATCACGTGGCTGCCGGGATGCTCGAGCAGCCGGAAGGTTCCCGCTGGTACGTGCTGTTCCCGGTCATCGCCGCAATGAAAACGACCGACGCCATGCGCGACCGCTTGTTCGAACTCCGGCGCGGCGGCTTCAATCGCCTCTTCCAGAACGGCTCAATCTACGAGTTCTCGACGCCCGAATCGCTGATCGATATCGATTTCAACAAACCGGTCTTCGTTCTCGTGGACCGCCTCGCCATCGCACCCGATCTGCACCAGCGCATCGTTGACGCCGTGGAGATCGCTTTTCGCGAATCCGGCGAAGTGCTCTTCCAACAGCCGACGTTCGAAGCCGAGACCCTGCGCTTCTCCGAGAAGTTCTCGTGTAAACGCTGCGGTATCGAGCTGGCCATTCCCGAGCCGGGCTTGTTCAGCTTCAACAGCCCGACCGGCGCGTGCCCGCGTTGCCAGGGCTTCGGCAACACCATCGATTACGACATGGACCTAGTGGTTCCCGATAAATCGCTCTCCCTCTCCGAAGGCGCCGTCGACCCGTGGACCAAGCCTCAATACACGTGGTATCGCGAAACGGTCTTCGATGCCGCGGCCCGCAAAGCGAAGTTCCCGATGAAGTCGCCCTGGTGCGACCTGAGCCTCGAACAGCGCGAGTTTGTGCGAGATCACGTGCGCAGATTCTTCGCCGAGGTGGAAACGAAGAAGTATAAGGTGCATGTTCGCGTCTTCCTCAGCCGGTATCGAGGATACGCGGAATGCCCGGATTGCCACGGTGCGCGGCTGCGCAAAGAGGCCCTGAACATTCGCGTCGGCGGAAAAACCATCGCCGACGTCGCGCGCATGAACATCGCCGCAGTCTACGCGTTCTTCGAGGCGCTTACACTCGATCCCGAAGAACGCGCCGTGGCGGACAAGGTGCTCGTCGAGATTCGCCAGCGTCTACGCTTCCTGAATGACGTTGGGCTCGAATACCTGACGCTCGATCGCCTTTCGTCGACTCTTTCCGGCGGCGAGGCGCAGCGCATTCAGCTAGCCACCTGTCTGGGTTCGCGCCTCGTAGGCGCCTGCTACGTACTCGACGAGCCTTCCATCGGTTTGCACAGCCGCGACACCGGCCGGTTGATCCGCATTCTCGAAGAACTGCGTGAACTCGGCAACACTATCGTCGTCGTCGAGCACGATCCCGATGTGATGCGCGCGGCCGATCACATCGTCGACCTTGGTCCCGGCGCCGGCGAGTTGGGCGGCAAGATCGTCTTTGAAGGCTCTTATCGAGAGCTTCTGCAGAATCGCAATGGGTCCCTCACCGGGCGCTACCTCCGCGGCGAGTTGAAGACCTCGCATATGCTGAGCCGCCGTAAAGTGAATCCCCGCCGCGTGCTACGCTTCTTTGGCGCAAGCGCGCACAATCTGAAGAACCTGGACGTCACCATTCCGCTGAACATGATGGTAGCTGTCACCGGCGTTTCCGGCTCTGGCAAATCGACGCTGGTGCACGAGGTGATCTACAAGTCGCTGGAGCGCGGGTTGCGTGAGGGCCGTCCGGAAATGACCGAGGACTTCGAGGACGCCATCGAGAAGCTCACCTGCCGCCGCGTCGAAAATGCCGACCTGCTGCATCAGGTGGTGCTGGTCGACCAATCGCCCATCGGCCGCACGCCGCGCTCGAACCCGGTGACCTACATCAAGGCGTTCGACATCATTCGCAGCCTTTTCGCTTCCACGCCGGAAGCCGACCGCCGCGGCTACACGGCTGGCCATTTCTCCTTCAATATTCCCGGGGGCCGCTGTGAAACCTGTCAGGGTGACGGCACGGTAATGGTGGAGATGCAGTTTCTGGCCGATGTCGAACTGATCTGCGAGGAGTGCAAAGGAACGCGATTTAAGAGCGCCGTGCTGGAGGTCCGCTATAAAGGCCTGAACATTCACCAGGTGTTGCAGCTCACCGTGCGCGAAGCGATCTCGTTTTTCTCTGAAGTACCGAAGTTGGTGGACAAGCTCAAAGTTCTGGCCGACGTGGGCCTGGGTTACTTAAGACTGGGCCAATCGGCGACTACGCTCAGCGGCGGCGAAGCGCAACGGGTGAAGTTGGCCGGGCATTTGTGCCACGCGAGCTGCGATGGTACGCTGTTCATCTTCGACGAACCGACCACCGGACTGCATTTCGACGACATCGCCAAACTGCTCGATGCCTTCCAGCGGCTGATCCACAACGGCGGCAGCATCCTGATTATCGAGCACAATTTGGACGTTGTTCGCAGTGCCGACTGGATTATCGATCTTGGTCCCGAAGGCGGCGATCTTGGCGGGCGAATCGTCGCCCAGGGCACTCCGGAGCAGATTGCCGAGTGCAGGGCGTCTTACACCGGCCGGTATCTGAAGAAGGAACTGGTCGCGTCAGCCTAGCAACGAAATGACCATGGTAAGATGACCATGGTATGAAACAACAAATCGCAGCTGGTGAGTTCAAAGCTCGGTGTCTCCGTCTGCTCGACGAGGTGCAGCACAGCCGCAAAGAGATTCTCATCACGAAACGCGGCCGGCCCGTTGCCCGTCTTTTGCCGGCCGATACCGAGGCACCGGCCCTTCTGGGACGTATGAAGGGCTCTATTGAAATCCACGGCGATCTGATTGCATCCATCGGCGAGGTCTGGGATGCCGGCGAGTAATACCGGTTCGCCGCTGCTGCTGGACACCCATTACTGGATATGGCTGCAATCCGGCGATAGCAACCGCTTCAGTGCGGCAGACCTGGAGGCGATCGAACAGGCCTCCCGGGACGGCAATCTTCTGCTTTCAGTCATTTCCGTTTGGGAGGTGGGGATGCTTGAGGTGAAGGGGCGCATCCACCTCCGAACCTCGTGCGAGCATTGGGTGGCCGAGGCGCTGTCGACACCCGGTCTTGTGGTTGTGCCGATGACACCGGAGATCGCGCTGGAAAGTACTCGGCTTCCCGCGCCATTTCATGGCGATCCGGCCGACCGTATCATCGCCGCCACGGCCCGGAGATCCAGCGCTCGTCTGCTCACGAAGGATCGCAAGCTTCTGACCTACGGTCGGCGAGGCCACATAGCGGTTCTCTGACGTCGCTGGTCGCGCTCCCCTGATAATGCCGATGGAGTGCTCTCAGCGTGTAAGCTGAGAGCTTCGGAATGCAAGCCGACGCCATCCACGTGCCTGCCGACTATCTGCCCACCCTCGACGGTTGGCGGGCTGTGGCCATCTCGCTCGTGCTTTTCTGTCACCTGCAGCTTCCTGGCCAAGCCCTTTCCAGCCTGGCCCCATACGGCGCGATGGGTGTCCATCTGTTCTTCGCCATCAGCGGACTGTTGATCACCTGCCGGCTGCTCGAGGACACCCAGGGATCAGGATCGCTTCGCCTTGGTTCCTTCTACATCCGCCGTGCGTTTCGCATTCTTCCCCCCGCGTTTGCTTATCTGATCGCCCTATGCGGAATCGGATTCGGGCTGGGGCTGATTCCTCTCAACATCGGCCAGGTGATGGCCGCCGCTTTCTTTTATCGCAATTACTACACGCTGCCAGTGCCGCAGTCCTGGTACACCGGACATTATTGGTCGCTTTCGGTGGAGGAGCACTTCTATTTGTTATGGCCCGGGCTGCTGGCCCTTCTCGGCACACGACGCGGCCGCTGGACCGCTCCGGCGCTGGCATGCCTCTTCGAGGTATGGCGCGGCCTGGATACCCACTTCAACTGGATAGCGAGCATCGACCCGAGTCTGCGGGCCTTCCCCGAGCGAACCGACTACCGTATGGACGGACTGTTGTGGGGATGCACGGCCGCGTTCCTTTGGACCGACCCGCGAGTCCGCGAATGGCTGCGCGCACACAGCCGGAGCATCTGGGCCATCGCCGCCATCGCCGGGATCGTGCTGGCCCTGATTGTGAAGCCACCCGGTCTGGAAACAATGCTGGCCTTCCTGCTGCCGGTTCCTCTGCTGGTCACGGTGGCGAATCCGGGCAGTTGGCTGGGACGCCTGCTCGAATCCGGCGCAGCCAGGTGGTGGGGCCGGCTGTCTTACAGCGTCTATATTTGGCAGCAATTATTCCTGCATCCATATGGGCTGCCCTCGCCACTCGGGCTCGCGCAGCGGTTGCCGTGGAATCTGGCTCTGACGGTGCTTTGCGCGTCCGCCAGCTACTACCTTGTGGAGCGCCCTTTGAGACGCGTGGGACGCCGGATTGCCGAGCGCCACACGCGAGGCTCATACGCGGTACAGGCATCGTGACGGAAGAGCGGGGCTGTTTCGCCCGCCTACAATGGATACATGTGGCCCTTGCTGGCCCTCTTTTGTGGTCTTCCGGGCCTCTTGACTGATGCCTCTGCCGACGGATTGAAGGCGCTGGATGAGAGGCGCTACGACGCGGCCGTGGAGAGCTTCACGGCAGCAATCGAAGCCGACCCAAAGGACTACGCATCCCACTTCAACCTGGCGTTTTCGCTCGGCATGCTGCACCGCGATGCCGACGCAATCGTCGAGTATCGTAAAGCCCTCGATCTGAAGCCCGATCTCTACGAAGCGCAGTTGAACCTGGGCATCGTGCTGATCCGCGAGAAACAGCCGGCGGATGCCGCTGTGCTTCTCGACAAGGCCGCATCGAAGAAGCCGAAGGAGTTTCGGCCGGTTTACTACCTGGGAGAGGCGCTGCTGGCTGCGGGCAACCTCGACGCTTCGCAAAAGGCATTTCAGACCGCGACGGAACTGGATCCCAAATCCGCCTTCGCCGAATTGGGCCTCGCGCGCGCACTGGCGCGCCAAAACAAACTCGATGACGCCGCGCCGCACTTCCGAAAAGCCGCCGATCTCGATCCGGCGCGCCGTGATACCCTGCTTGAGCTCGCCTCCAATTACGAAGCAGCCGGCAAACCCGACGAGGCTGTCGCACTCTACTCCCAGTTTCCCGATGATCCCGCGGCGCAGGAGCACGCTGGCCAGCTTCTGCTGCAGGCCGCCCGCGCCGATGAGGCCATCCATCACTTTCAAGCGGCTGTGGCGCAATCGCCCACGGCCGCAAATCGGGCTGGTCTCATACAGGCATACCTCAAAACGCATCATCCCGAGCTCGCGCTCCCGCTCATTGACCAGCAACTCGCCGCCACCCCTGATGAGTACGATCTGGTGATGCTCAAGGGCGGTATCCTGCGCGACCAACGCAAGCTCGATCTGGCGGCGGCCCAGTTCCTGCAGGCCACAAAGCTCAAACCCGATGACTGGCGGCCGTGGAGCGAACTGGCCAGCGTGCTGGTGGTGGCTGACAACTATCTGCCCGCGCTCGCCGCGCTCGACCACGTTCGCGCGCTCAATGCGGAAAAGCCAGGCCACTTTTTCCTGCGCGCCATCGTTCTCGACAAAATGCAGGAAATGCAACATTCCGGCAAGGCGCATCGCGAGGCCGCCCAAGGCGCAATGGAGAGCTATCAGCGCTTTCTGGACGCGAGCGGCGGCAAGGATCCCAACGACGAGTTCAAAGCCCGCCAGAGAATCCGTATCATTAAGCAGGAGCTGAACGGGCGATGAGAACCGCGGGCGTGTCTCTCACATTGCTGCTGGCGGGCATGGCTTACGCAAGCGACCTGGATGCCCTGAAAGCCGAACCCGACGCCAACAAGCGCGCCGAGCTCGCCGCCGACCAGGCGGACCGCGATCTGGACGCCGCCCGCACGGCATGGCAGGCGGGCGACTGGGACAAGACGCAGGCCGCCCTCAATCAGCTGAAGGAAGCAGCGGAACTCGCCGGCGCGTCACTCGAACAAACGGACAAGCAACAGCAGCCGCGCAATAATAGGCATTACAAGACGGTGGAGATGAAACTGAGGAACCTGATCCGGCGCGTGGACGCATTTCGGCTGGAGGTCGATTACGATCAGCGCGACGCGGTGAATCAGGTGGAAACACGCCTGCAGGATCTTCACGAGAAGATTCTGGACGCGGTGATGACCAGGCGGAGGAAGAACGAATGAGATTCCCTACGATCATTGCAATGGCTGCCGCCGGAATCGCGCTCGCTGCGGCCACACCGTGCGCTTTGGCGCAGGATCGCGACTATCTCACCCCCGACGAAGTGCAGCAGGTGCGCGACGCCCAGGAACCGAACGCGCGGCTGCTTCTCTACGTAAAGTTTGCGCGCATGCGCATCGAGTACGTGAACCATCTTCTCGAGGATCGGAAACCGGGGCGCTCTATTCTTGTGCACGACACGCTGGAGGACTACACGAACATCATTGAGGCCATCGATACGGTCGCCGACGATGCGCTGCGCCGCAAGGTGGACATCACCGTGAGCATGAAAGCCGTGGCCGCCGCCGAAAAGGAAATGGCGGCCTCGCTGGAGAAAATCTCGGATAAACCGGCCGCCGACTTCCCGCGCTATCAATTCGTGTTGAGTGAGGCGCTCGACGCCACCCATGACAGCGCCGACCTGTCCGAAGAAGATCCCACCAAACGCGCCGCCGAGGTTACGGCCGAACAGAATCGCGAGAAGAAAGAACGCGAGTCGGTATTGACTCCCGAGGAGCTGAAGAAAAAGAAGGCGGAAGAGGCCGAGGCCCAGCAGAATCCGCCGCGCAAAGCCCCCACCCTGCTGAAGCCGGGTGAGACCGAGAAGGTGCAATCGCAATAACTTACGGATGATATGCCCTAAGGCGGATTGCCAGGAACTGGTCACCATTCGCCTGGGGGACTAAGGTTCAGAAGACATGAAACCGATATTGGATGTAGTTATGCAGTCTGACGCGGTCATCTGGGTGCTCCTGCCGGTGTTCATCTCGGTTGGGTCCATGCTGTTGTGTTACTTCATCATGTCGGCCCGGCTGGAGGTCGCGGTGTCCAAGGAGCGCGAGGCACTGGCGGAGACCAAGGCCACTCTGAAGGCTCACGAGGCCACCACCGTGGAAAAGGTGAAGGCGGCCGAAGAAGAGGCGCGGCGCAAATCGCTGGACGATTTCATGCAGGAGTTCCGCGTGGAAGAACGCCACTATATCCGTGAAAACAAGTCCCTTCTGATGCGCAAGAAGTCCGTGGTTCTGCAGGAGCGGCTCTATTTCAGGAACATTCCTCTCTCCAACTGGGTGGAGCACGAGATGACCATCGAAGAGGGTGGCGATCCGCAGCAGGTGACACGCGGCGTGTCGGTTTTCAGCACTCGCAGCCTGTCGAATGAGCAGTCCGGAAATGTCGCCCGATTGCTCGAAAAAGTGAACGAAGGCGACGCCAGGCCGCAGCCGGTTTCGCCGTTCCTCCAGGCAAGTTAATCTATCTCTCGAAGAACAGCATTCGGACGGAGATCAGCAGCAGGAACGCTCCGTAGATCCGCTTGATCAGGATCGGCTCCAGTCCGATAACGATCTTCGCCCCAAAATAGGCCCCCACAAACAGGCCGCAGGCTATCAGCAGAGCCCATCGCAGATTAATCAGGCCGGCGTGCCAGTATTCGAAAGCCCCGAGTAGCCCGACCGGAGGAATCAGTGCCGCCAGACTTGTTCCGGTGGCCGATTTGATGTCGGCGTGGAACAGGTACACCAAAGCGGGCACGATGATCAATCCTCCCCCGATCCCGAACATACCCGCGAAGACGCCGGCAACGAGTCCAATCCCAACGTATGGCAACCAAGTCATACGAAGCAGAGTATCAGGGCCGGCGGTATGTTATCATGGAAGACTCAAGGCGAGGGAACAACTCCCGCTATTTCTATCACTTAGGGTAATCCGCTGAACACTGTCGCCAAACTTATCGACCACACTCTGCTGCGTCCGGAAGCCACGTACGATCAGATCGTCACGCTGTGCCGGGAAGCGGTGCAGCACGAATTTGCCAGCGTGTGTGTGAATTCGTACTGGGTTCCCCTGGTGGCGGCCGAACTGGCGGCGACCCCGGTGAAGGTGTGCGCGGTGGCCGGATTTCCGTTGGGAGCTTCAGCGACCGAGGTCAAGGTGGCCGAGGCGGCTTACGCTCTGCGCTGTGGCGCGCAGGAAATCGATATGGTGATCAATGTCGGCGCGATGTGCGGGGGCGATTTCGCCACCGTGGGCAGCGACATCAGCGCGGTGGTGGATGTGTGCCATCGTGCGGGCGCCATTGTGAAGGTGATTCTGGAGACCGCGCTGCTGACCGATGGGCAGAAGGTGATGGCTTGCAAGCTGGCGGTGAAAGCGGGCGCGGATTTCGTGAAAACGTCCACGGGATTCGGCCCGCACGGCGCAACCGTTGCGGACGTGCGCCTGATGCGCGAAGCGGTTGGGCCATCGATCGGCGTGAAGGCTTCGGGCGGTATCCGCACGCTTGAGGATCTGGAAGCCATGCTGGCCGCTGGTGCGACGCGCATCGGAACCAGCGCCGGCGTGAAGCTGGTAGCGGCGGCACGCTAAGTGAGCGCACCGATGCCCATCCCTTCCGAGCCCGGTATTTTCCAGGAGCGCGCGGAACTTCTGGACTTCCTGCTCGAAGTGTCGACAGCAATGGCCGAGACACTCGATCTCGACCGCATTCTGAGCCAGCTTGCCGATTACGTGAAGGAAGTTGTGCCGTATGACCTGTTCGCCGTGCTGCTCTACAACGAGCGTGCGCACGGCCTGCGCATTCGGTACTCGATCGGACATCGCGAGGAGATTGTCAAGAACCTCCATGTGCCGTTGGGAGAAGGCATTACGGGTACAGCCGCAAAAATGCGGGCGCCCGTGCTGGTCCCCGATGTCCGCAGCGACGCGCGCTATTTGAACACAGTGGATGCCGTGCGGTCGGAGATGGCCGTGCCCATGGTGGCGCGCGGCAGGCTCGTCGGTGTTTTGGACGTGCAGTCCACACAAGCCGGCGCATGGAACGAACGGCACCGATCGTTTCTGGCCCTGCTTGCCAGCCGCGTAGCGGTGTCCATCGACAACGCTCGCCTGTACCGGCGCGTGGAGCGCAACAATCGCACGCTGCGGACGCTGGCGCATTTGTCGCAGGAATTCAGCTCGATTCTGGCGCTGGATGAATTGCTGGGCCGTATCGCGGAAACAGTCCACGGGCTGATTAATTTTGACGCCTTCAGCATCATGTTGCTGGATGCCGAGCGCCGTCTGTTGCGGCATCGTTTCAGCCAGCGCTACGACCAGCGCGTAAACCTGGACAACATACCGCTGGGCAAGGGAATCACCGGTGCAGCGGCCGAATCGCGACTGCCCGTGCGCGTGGCGGACACGCTGGCCGACCCGCGCTACATCGCTTCACACCCGGATATTCGTTCGGAAATGGCCATTCCGCTGATCGTGCAGGACCGCGTGGTGGGCGTGATGGATATGGAAAGCGAGCGCATGGGCTTCTTCACCGAAGAACATGCGCGACTGATGACGCTGCTGGCGCCGCAGATTGCTAGTTCGGTGGAAAATGCCCGGCTGTATGAAGAGCTGGGCCAGCGCGAGAAGCGGATGGAGGACGATCTCAAGGCGGCGCGCAAGCTGCAATCCGTACTGCTGCCGAAGGAAGCGCCGGAGATTCGCGGTCTGGAGATGGCGCTGAACCTGCGGCCCGCCCGCGAGATCAGCGGCGACATTTACGACTTTTTCGAACACGGCGATGAATACGCGGTGATCGCCTTCGGCGACGTGAGCGGCAAGGGTGCCGCAGCAGCGTTGTATGGCGCTCTGGTCAGCGGATTGCTTCGGTCGTTAGCGCCACGGCGCCGCGGGCCGGCCTCGCTGATGCGTGCCCTGAATGAAGTGCTGCTCGAGCGCAAGATCGACGCGCAATACGTGACGTTGACGCTGCTGCTGTGGTCGAGCCGCGACCGCCGCTTCGTGATGGCCAATGCAGGCGCGGTGCCGCCCATGATCTGCCGCGAGGGAGAAATCCTGAAGTTGCGCGTGGAGGGGGTACCGCTGGGGCTGCTGGATGAGCGCGAGTACGATGAAGTCACCTTCGACGCGCAACCCGGCGATATCATTCTGCTGTATTCGGACGGCATACAGGATCAGATCAACGATCAGGAAGAAGAGTACGGACGCACCCGGCTGGCGCGGGTGTTGAAGTCGTCGTACCATCGGACGCCGGCGGAAATCGTGGCCGCTGTCGCGAAGGATTTAGCGGCGTTTCGCGGCAGCGCACCCGATTTTGACGACCAGACCCTGATCGCGATCCGGGTGGTGTGAGAGAGGCAACGCGGCTGTCGCCGCGTGTCCGTAAACGAAAATGAACGCATTCGCGTGGCAGGACAATTCGCTGTGCTGTGAAGACACGCCGCTGGCGCAGATCGCTCGGTCGGCGGGCACGCCCTGCTATATCTATTCACAGGCGGCCATTCTCGGTCGCTTCCACGAAT
>Ga0187863_10002523_pt1 | contig 13921 bp, 13 predicted proteins | sample June2016WEW_11_1_FD_132975 | JGI IMG/M metagenome (GOLD analysis project Ga0187863, IMG submission 132975) | Peatland microbial communities from SPRUCE experiment site at the Marcell Experimental Forest, Minnesota, USA - June2016WEW_11_10 | ecosystem: Environmental > Terrestrial > Soil >... | reverse complement strand
GAGCCCGCGTACCGCAAGGCCTGCGACTGAGAATGCCGGGGCTTCCGCTGATTCTCCAACGTTTTTATTGACAGTCGTTTCATTTGACAACCCGCGGCCGCCGGAGTGCAATCGTACTATCCGGCTGTCGATCATTTTTCGAGTCAGGTCTCATGTAGGGGAGAACGCTGTTTGCCGCGCCCAGACGATCATTCCGACGGACCCAGTACGCTGCCCTCACCTGAGTTGAACCCCCTGCTCAATCCCATCCTGGGGCAAAACATGGGCCGATGGGCCGAGGTTTATTTCACCAGCCCGCCGGAAAAGCGGGAGCAGGCCGTGCTCGATCTTTTGCGCGAATTGCAAGGGGAAAACCCCGCGCCTGAAGCGCCCTCCGCGACGTCGGAACAGGAATCCCAGCCATTCACAAAACCTGTTTCTCAGCTGGCGGAGGCTACCGCGCCGCTGGTTTGCTGCAGGGCGTGCGGCCGGGAGAATCCGGCTTCGCACCGGTTCTGTGGAATGTGCGGCACGCCCGTAGGCGAGCAGCCGCCGGCCGACTTCAACATCACCGACGTTCATGTCGTGGATCAACAAAATACCGGGCTTTACCGTGAGGGTCCTCGCTCTGAGCATTCATCCAGTGAGGACCAGCGAGTCGCACATTTATTCGCGGAGGATCCCGCTTCTCCGGAGCAGAGTAGCGAACCGGGATTCGCACCCTCTGACCACGCTGTCTCGCAATCCGCCGCGAACCCGAATGAATTCCTGTCGGCCCGAGGCCGCGAATTCGATGAACGTGACCACAGACTGAGCAACCTCTTCGAGCCGGCCCCGGAGTCTCGGCCCTATCGCCTGTATATCGGGATCGCAGCGGTTTTTGTTCTCGCTCTCGCTTACGTGGCGTGGCGCAGCCTGCAAACATCGCAAAGTTCTCACTTGCCATCGCAGGCTCCCTCAACGGCAGCGACGCAGCCGGAGGCGCAAGCGAATCCCGCTAACGCGGCAACGCCCAGCTCGACCCCGAACACGAGCACGGAACTCGCGCCGCCCGCGAACACTCCGGCGGTTACCCCTTCAAACAGCGCATCCGATCGATCGGCTTCGTTGGAGGCCGCACCGGTCGCCAAGCCCACAGCGGAGGCGGCCCCTCAGGCTGCAAGTCCCACAGCCGCTATCGGCGTCGCCATCGACGAGCAGAGCCTGGAGACCGAAACAATTTCAGCACACGGCGCGCAAGAACTCGCCATCGCACAACGCTATCTCAACGGAGCCGAGGGTCAGGAACGCAACAGCGCCGAAGCGGCAAAGTGGCTGTGGAAGGCGATCGCCAAACATAATGCCGACGCCACCCTCCTGCTGTCAGATCTATACCTGAAAGGCGATGGCGTGGAGAAGAATTGCGACCAGGCGCGGGTATTGCTCGACGCCGCAGCGGGCCGGGGAATGAAAGGCGCGGGCGAGCGTCTGCGAAATCTGCAGGCGTTTGGCTGTCAGTGATGCGGTGACAATCGAAATCTACTGAGTGACCAGCGCAGACGGCGTGCGGCGCGACTCATACCACAGCGCGAGTTCGACGCGGTTCCACAGTCCAAGTTTGTCGTAAATGACGCGCAGGTAGTTCTTCACCACATGTTCGGTCGTGCCGATTACCTCGGCGACTTCTTTATTTTTCAGGCCTTCGGCAACGAGCTGGATGACTCGTTGTTCACGTTCATTGGGGACACGGCTCCCATAACGCCCAACTGCAGACATGCTTGCCTCCGGTATAACAGGGTCGCGAGTTTGACTCGCTTGATACCGCCGTTGATTCCAAATCGGAGAAATAACCGGTTGAAATGAGCTTTCACGGTGCGCCGCGCCATCTTCAGTTCGGCGGCAATTTCTGCGTTGTCGCAACCTTGCAACAGTAGTTCGACAATCTGCTGTTCGCGCGGACCTAGCCGAACAGTCTGCTCCTTCATCCGACTCCCCCTCATGGCTTGCATCGCCTCGCCAAATTCGCGCGGTTGGAACTTACCAATTCCCATAGCATCCATATTGCCATTTTGAGACTGTGCTTGGCTGTGATGGGCGAACATCCTTTTCCACAGGGGCTTGGAGGGATAGACGCTGCCTTTGAATGTTTCGACCGAGAGGCTCACGAAGCGCACTTTTAGTGCACTTTGCAGGGTCCGTTCGCACGTTATCGAACTGACACCACCGCAAGCCATGGGATTGAGATCGGAGTAACGCGTCCAGATTAAATCCGGTCCTCACGGAAGATTAGAGTGGCCGGGGGAGCCTTGAATCAGGTGAACACCTTAGACGAAACTTCCCGCCAGACCTGAAGTCTTGGGCACAAATTACACGATCGTTGTCAGACGACTCGGTCAGATGAACTCGGGTTCGATTCGCTGAAAACCCTTGGCGGAAGCCCGGAGCAAGACCAATTTCCACAAGATCAACTTGGCGTAACGCAAATTTCACAAGGGGTTCATCTGAGAGTCATCGTAGCGAAACGGGTTTTGACGACACTTCCTGCGCTGTAGTTTTCGAGTAAATCACTAGAGGCTACAGCGTTACTGAGATGGCCAACTTACCAAGTCCCCCCGCGAGCCATGGATTCCGAGTTGGTGTTGATGCTCGCGCAACCGGCCAGTTGGCGGCGAATGTTCCGGCGAGAGCAGTTCCTGTCGCCGATGGAACCCCCACCCCGCGCGATGTTCTGGTGGCTCTCACCTATGGGTTAGAACTGGTGCGGCACGGCGCGATGCTGGTCGGCGAAAGCGGATGCCTGCGACTGGCCAACCATGCGGCGCTCGCGATTCTTCAGAAAAAAGACGGCATCTCGTTGGCGCGAACCGGTCTGGTCGCCGACCGGGCCTCCGACACGCGCCTTCTCCACAAGCTGGTGCAGGAGGCGATCTCCTCACCCCAGTCGGGCGAACCGAAAGCGTCGCCCATTACTCTGGTTCGCAGGTCGGCCCACAGCTCGCTGATCGTACGCGTGATTCCAGGGCCGGGGCTAGAGTGCTGGCCCGGCTCCGAACGCGCCGAACAAAAAACGGCGCTGTTGAAATTGTATGATCGAGATCTGGGACTGGTGGTCGACGAACGAGCGCTGATCACCCTGTACGGACTTACGCGCAGCGAAGCTGCTCTGGCCACGCAGCTGATGCAGGGTAAATCCATCGAAGACGCTGCCGCCGGATTGTTCATCAGCGCGCACACTGCTCGAACTCACCTGAAGCGCATCTTCATGAAGACCGATACTCACCGCCAGCCCGAACTCGTAGTGCGAATGTTGTTGACGGTCGTGTAGCGCTCGCGCTCCACGAGCCGTGATCTAGGGTCATTGCACTGCGGAAATCTGTACCGGAGCTCGCTTCATATTCCTTCCGCACGATCACCCGCCATGTTGCTTGTCGCCCCTGAGGATTGCCCGCCACGAGCCCTCCCTGAGAAGCCGGCCAGGATCGTCAACCGAATACCTCATTTGGGGGATTACACCATTCGGCACATCCCCGAATATAGGCGAGAAGTCAAGGAGCCATCTATGCAGGCTTTGGTGCTTCAGCTCAACGATTTTCAGGGAACAGTCAAACTGAGTTCGCAGCCGCGCCACAGCTTCTACAGCTACTCCCTCTGGCGCGTGCGTACCGGCGAACATTTGTTTGACGGGGCGGCCGGAGACTTGGTGGAGGCTTTGGAATCCATGCGGGCCCATATTCGCCATCTATGTGCGAAAGAAGGAACAACGGAAAGGGAGTAGCCACAACTTTATGAAGTCAACTCTCGCGCAAGAGCAGCGCAAGACGGAAGGGACTGCAACCACTCCCGCGGAATTCGAAGTCGTCGATCTCGGCCCGTTCGACAATAACCGGAACGACATGCTCGCCATCAACGACGTGGGGCAATCCGCGGGCGTGTCTTCCTGCCCGGAGACGGGAAGGATCGAGGCCTTCCTGCAAGAGAACGGATCCCGCAGGATGCTCGGAACCCTCGGCGGTTCCTTCAGCATCGCGCGTGGCATCAACAACCGCGGCGAGGTGGTGGGCGGATCGCTCACCGGAGATGACGAGAACTTTCACGGCTTCCTCTACCGCGGCAACGCCCTGCTCGATCTCAACGATTTTCTCGATCCGCAAGCAGGATGGGAACTCATTCAGGCCTTCGCGATTAACAATCGCGGGGAGATTCTCGGGATTGGATCGCACACCGGCCAGGATCGCATCGTATTGCTCCGGCCCAAAGAAACGGCCGCCACAGATTGAGACCGCGCCTGAGCTGCGGACTCACAATCGAAAGGGGCACCAATGACCGCGAGGATGATCGCGCAGATGATCGCGAAGAGAAACTCAAGCGATGGCTTGGGGACATCCAGGCTTTTCCCGTGGGTGGTCCGTGCCTTCTCAGCCTTGATGTTTCTGAGTGGGGTGGCTTATGCAACTCCCATCACAGATCTCGGAAGCAATGATCTTCAGGATGCACTGCGGGATGTACTGCCCTTAGTTCATCCTATGGATTCCCAGCTTTCTACGAGGAGTAATCTAAGCCGTGCCAAGGGCAACACCGGACCCGCACCTTACGTAAGCATGAGCTTCATGCCATCGTCACAACCGTCCTCGGACGAATGTGTATTTAGCAGCAACTGCTCTTCGACGATCAAGGTTCCCGAGCCCCAATCGCTGGTTCTGGTGGGAACCGGGCTTTTGTCGATGGCAGGGCTGATCCGGCGCAGATTACCTCGCTGAAACTCATTGAATCTATTAACTTTGGCACTGTCCCCACACCTCGAATCTAAAACACTGCCTTACCTTTTTTTTGGCGCAAACTTAGCATTTCTCAGGTAAAATGGCCCCCCTGCGTAGGTTTCGCGGAACCGAATCGTCGATTTGAAAGAATGGAGACTTTCAATGGACCGGTCCAGCCCCATCCGAAGTAGAAGTGAAGCCCCTGTCTTTGTGGTCGGATGCGCGCGCTCGGGAACAACCCTGCTCTACGACACGCTGCTGTCAGCGGGGGGGTTTGCCATCTATCTCGGCGAGTCAAACATCTTCAATTTACTAGCGCCGCGATTTGGCGACCTCAGCGTACGAAAGAACCGGGAACGGATGCTGGATGTCTGGTTGGGGAGCCGCCTGTTTCGAGTGTCAGGACTCGATCGCCGCCAGATTGAAGAAAAGATTCCGGACAACTGCCAGAATGCCGGCGATTTCCTCCGCACTGTGATGGACGAGATCGCGCGGCAGCAAAATGCCCGGCGCTGGGCGGGGAATGCTCCCGAAGAAATTCTCCATCTGAAGCACATCAAGGAAACGATTCCCGAAGCATTGATTATTCATGTTATCCGCGACGGCCGCGACGTGAGCCTCTCTCTCTCCGAGAAGCGTTATATCCGCCCCTTCCCGTGGAAAGACCGGGAGACGCCGGAAGGCGCGGCACTCTATTGGGAGTGGATCGTTCAGAAAGGCCGGGCCGCTGCTGCCATGCTCGGGAAGGATTACATCGAAGTGCGGTTCGAGGAACTGGTAGGAAATCCTCGGAGTGTTCTCCAGCAGCTGAGTGCTTTCCTGGAACACGATCTAGACTACGACCGCGTCCTTAAAACTGCCATCGGCGCGGTGGGTAAGCCGAACACATCGTTCACGAAGCAGCGCGATCGAGGCTTCAACCCGGTCTCGCGCTGGAAGAAACAGCTCAGCAACGCGCGGCTTACAAGAATTGAAGGGTTGGTCGGCAACACTTTATCGGAACTGGGATACGAGTTGGCTACTCCGGGTGCGGCCGCATGCAACAGTCTCGATCTGGCCTGGAACCGGCTGCTTTATCGCGAATTTTTCGAGCTCAAATATCAGATGAAGACGAACCGCGTTGTGCGGAAGATTCGGCCTGCGCTTACGTCGGCACAAGTGGACGAGATTGTCATAGTCGATGATCGTGCAGCAGCGGGCTGTGGAATTCCGCAGAATGCAGGGCTGACGGTTCAGACGATTGGCAGACCGCCCTCGGCGGCTTAGTATTCGTTAGTAGGAAAGGGTTTGGAAATGGCGATGACAATTCTCAAAATAGCGGCCGGTGCGGCAGTCGTTCTGATCTCGCTGGCAGCAGGAGCGGCTCAGTCGGCCAGCCACTCCCAGGTTCATACTAATTATTCGCACACAAATTATTCGCACACGTCCCACTACCAGGGCGCAGGGAGCCACGAGGGCAAGAGCCTGCCTCGCTCCACTGTGGCCCCAGTTGTAAAACCCGCCGCCACGGCGGGGTCGGTGAATGGACACTCGTCGGAAGTTAACCGGTTGGAGCGGCAAAGCGCGGTCCAGCTTGCAGCTGAGACGAAGCACGAAGCCAGGCCGACCGCCAGCTCTAACTACACTGCTCATTCCGAAGCGTCTACCCGTGGATCGGGCATTAACTTCGCGTATCACTCGGCCCATAGCGCTCAAACTACTCGATCCTCCGGGTCGGGCGGCCGGAGGCCCTGACCCTTTCCCATCCATAAGCGCAGGGCAAAACCCCGAAATCAAGATATACTACCCGCTCGGCGGATTAAACCGGCTGGTTGCACAGCCTCCCGACGCGGCGCGGACTAGCCGATCGCTCAAGGCCGGTCTCTCGATTGCGGAACAACTCTCTGACTTCGGCAGCAGCACAATAACTCGCTATGCTTTTCGATACCCCGGTTTTTATCCTCTTCCTATGCCTGACCACCCTGTGCTACTGGTGTTTGAAGTTCCGCGCCCAGAATAAATTTCTGCTTTTTGCCAGTTATCTTTTCTACGGCTGGTGGGACTGGCGATTCCTGTGTCTGATGATCGCCTCCACTCTGATCGACTACTTCATCGCGATCAAAATCGCGGACGCGGAAGATCAACGCACGCGGCGGTCGTTGTTAATTCTGTCACTGGTGATCAATTTTTCGATCCTGGGATTTTTCAAGTACTTCAATTTTTTCGCCGATTCCCTGCATACTTCACTGTCCGCTCTGGGCGTTCAGGTCTCGCTGCCGCTGTTACGAATCATTCTTCCGCCCGGCATTTCGTTTTATACGTTTCAGGAAGTCGCTTACATCGTCGACGTTTATGCTGGAAGAATTCCGGCTTCGCGGTCATTTTTTGATTACGGCCTGTTCATCAGTCTCTTTCCGCACCTGATTGCCGGCCCGATCCAGCGGCCTTCGCACCTTCTGCCCCAGGTTCAGAAACCGCGGCAGTGGGATTCCGACAAGGCCTTCGATGGTCTGCTGCTGATTCTGGAAGGCCTGTTCCGCAAGTGTGTGATTGCCGACAACTGCGCGCTCATTGCCAACGCCGCGTTTGGCGGGGCGTTTGGCAAGCCGAGTCTGCCTGTGGTGATGCTGGGAACCTACGCGTTCGCCTGGCAGATTTACGGCGACTTCAGCGGCTACAGCGACATTGCGCGGGGCAGCGCGCAGCTGCTCGGGTTCCACTTCATGGTGAATTTCCGCCAGCCCTATTTCGCCGACAGCATTCAGGACTTCTGGCGACGCTGGCACATCAGTCTGAGCACATGGCTGAGAGACTATCTGTACATTCCTCTAGGGGGAAATCGCAACGGAGAAGGACAAACCTATCGCAATCTATTCATCACTATGCTTCTCGGCGGTTTGTGGCATGGGGCGAACTGGACGTTCGTGGTTTGGGGAGGCTTGCACGGCAGCTGGCTGGCGATCGAAAGGAAGTTGACCCGTGATCGCGGAGTTTCGCTGGCATCGATTCCAAAGTGGATCAAGCAGATCTTCATTTTCCACCTGGTCTGCCTGGCTTGGATTTTTTTTCGCGCCGCGTCGCTACGAGAGGCGTGGGGAATGCTGAGAGGAATTACGGTCTGGAGTTGGAGACCGGAATTTCCCGCGGCATTCCTGTTCCTTGCAATCTTTTCAATTCCACTGTTGATCCTGGATGCCTTCCTAGAGTCGTCGGGGGACGAGTATTGCTTTGCCTCCGCGCGGGTTGAGCGACGAGTCGCGTTTGGGCTGGCATGCACATTGATCATTGCATTCTTAGGGGCGAATCAAGCAAATGCCTTCATCTATTTCCAATTCTAAGGGCGCGTCCAATCCGGAGGGCGAAGCCAAGGCGGGCGCCGCGACCACAGTTGCGCCGCCAGGCAAAGCTCCCGTCAGTGCCAAGACAGGCATAATTCTGCTGCTGGCGGGATTGGTGGTCATCTTCGCCGCCCTGGAAATAGCATCTCCGGTCATTCTCAGGCATTTCAGCCGCATCGAACGGCGCATCGACGCAGAACTCGCCATCGCACAGCGGCTGCAGCCGACGGAAGATGGACATCCAACTCTTCTGCTGGTGGGGAACTCGCTGCTGGATGAGGGCGTTCAGCTCGACAGCCTGCGCAGCGATCTGGCCTCTGATTATGCGGTGAAGAGGCTGGTCATCGAGCAGACTCATTATCTCGACTGGTATTTCGGTTTGCGCCGCATGCTCGAACAAGGAGCGCGCCCCAGCGTGGTCGTGGTTACGCTCGATCCCAGCCAGCTCGCCTCCGGGTTCACGTTGAGCGAATCGTTTGCGCACCGGCAAATGAGCATTCGCGATTTCCCCCGCGTCGTGCGCGAGGCCGATCTCGACCGCACCACCGCCAGCACTTATTTTTTCGCTCACTTCAGCAACTGGCTGGGGGACAAAGGCTATATCCGGCAGTGTGTGATGATTCTGATGGTGCCGAACTTCCGCGAACTCGCGGCCCGCATCGCCGATCACGGCTCCCACATCAACGACCGTGCCAGGCTGGTCGGAATCGCCCAGCAACGATTGCCTGAACTCGCTGAGCTCGGCCAAAAATACGGAGTACGCATCGTTGTGTTGTTTCCTCCGGCCTTGCGCGAAAACTACTCGCTCGATATTCAGCAGCTGGGGCCGAGCCTGAATGTTCCCGTCCTCGTGCCGTCGCGTCCCGGCGAATTTCCCCGCGATCTCTACCGCGACGGTTTCCACCTGAATGCGCAGGGGGCGAAAATCTTCACCACGCGCCTGGGCCGGGAGCTTCGGGCGCTACCGCCCGTCCAGATCGCCGCCGACCCACACTAGGTGTACGGACGTGAACCGTCTCTTCAGCTTCATGCCATTTTCCCTGATCTCCCTTGCCTGAGTCGCACATAACCAAAGCCAAATCAGAGAGTTACAGGGGTGAGCAAGAGATGACAACGGCCCTGCGCGTGCTTGTAACTCACCGTAAATGCTGGCAATGTAAAATCAGTATCAGGGCAATTTTGCGCCAATTCCGCCCCATCGGGAACCCGTAACCAAAAATGATCTACGGAATCAAAGTCGTGGCCAAGTACCTGTTAGGCAAGGACAAGGCTGACCGGAATTTCCGTGTGTACCCGGATGACACATTTCTCGTGTCGTACCCGAGATCGGGCAACACTTGGACGCGATTTCTGATTGCCAACCTGGTCTATCCGCAACGCAACGTAAGCTTTCTCAACATCGAAGAGCTGATCCCCGACAGTTCCTCGCAATCCAATCGCGCGCTCAAGCGCATTCCTCGGCCACGGATTATCAAGACGCACCAGTACTTCGACCATCGTTATCCCAAGACGATCTACATCGTGCGCGATCCCCGCGATGTTGCCCTCTCCTATTACGACTTTCAGAGGAAATACCGGCAGATCGAAGACGGCTACCCGCTGGAGCGCTACGTCGACGAGTTTGTATCGGGCCGCTTGTCCTCGGCCGACTGGGGAACCTGGGGAGAAAACGTCGCCAGCTGGATCTATACCCGGGGAAACCGGAAGGAATTCCTGCTGCTCCGATACGAAGACATGATCAAGAACACGCAGTCGGAACTGAACCGGATCGCGCTGTTTCTGGGGATCGATCCAGAGCCGTCGCGTTTGCGGCGTGCAGTCGAATTGAGTTCTGCCGACCGGATGCGCGAACTGGAGAAGCAGGAAGAAGATCAATGGATTGGCACGAAGAATCGCCGCAAGGACATCCCGTTTGTGCGCACCGCAAAATCGGGTGGTTGGAAGACTTCTCTGCCCGAGGCCTGCGCCCGCCAAATTGAATCCGCCTGGGGCCCGATCATGAAGTTCGTGGGATATCCCCTGAGCCACGCGACGCCTTCTGAAAAGGAATGTCCCGAAGCGATTGAGGTTCAATAAGCCTCCCCGTTCTCAATTCATGAAAAAGAAAATTGTCATCATCGGCGCGGGACCAACAGGACTGGGTGCAGCCTACCGGCTTCACGAACTTGGCTACGAAGATTGGACACTCTACGAGAAATCCGATTACGTTGGGGGCCATTCCTGTTCGCATGTGGATGAGCACGGCTTTGTGTGGGATGAGGGCGGTCACGTTATTTTTTCGCACTACCCTTACTTCGACAAACTCGTCGATGACATGCTGGGGAAGGAAGAGAACCATTTAATCCGCGAAAGCTGGATCGTGAAAGGGGATTCGTGGATTCCCTACCCTTTCCAGAACAACCTGCGATATCTGCCCAAGGCCGCGCAAGTGAGTTGTCTGCTGGGCGCAGCCCGCGCGGCCGCGAACGGCAAAGCGCAGGAGTCCGCCAACTTTCGCGACTGGACTCTGGCCACCTTCGGCGAAGGAATTGCCGAGGAGTTCATGTTTCCCTACAACTCGAAAGTGTGGACCACGCCGCTGGAACAAATGTCGAAGTCATGGATCGCCGAAAGAGTAGCGACGGTGGACTTTCGGCGCCTGCTCGAAAACGTGCTCTACGAGCGCGACGACAACGGCTGGGGACCGAACAGCAAGTTTCGCTTTCCGAAGTACGGCGGGACGGGCGAGATTTATCGCCGCATGGTGAAGCGCTTCCCGGAAAAAATAAAGACGGGCAAGGAACTGGCGGCGGTAGACGACCGGCAGCGCCGCGTATCGTTCGCCGACGGCAGCGGAGATACTTACGACGTGCTGATCTCCACCGGTCCGCTCGATCTGCTGACCGGCATGCTGGCATCGAAGGACGGCAAACTAACCGATGCAGCCGGGGATCTCAAGCACAACAACCTGATGGTGATTGGACTGGGGATCGAAAAGAAAATTGAAACGGGCAAGTGCTGGATCTATTTTGCCGACCCCGAGATGCCCTGCTACCGCGCGACGTATTTCTCGCACTACTCTGCGTTTAACGTTCCCGGCGGAGACACGGAGCATTACAGTTCGCTGATGTGTGAGATGTCTTACAAAGTTGGGGAATCGCCCGATCCGGCCAAAGTTACCGACCAGATCCTCGCTGGTTTGATTCGATCGGGCATGCTCGAGCAGAGCGACCTGAAGCACATCGTTTCCCGGTATCATCGTTGCGTTCCGTATTCCTATCCCATCCCGACGATCGAGCGCGACCGCGGGCTCTCCGTTCTTCAACCGGCAATGATGGAGAAAGGGATTTACTCGCGCGGCCGCTTTGGAGCCTGGCGCTACGAAATCGGCAACATGGACCACTCCGTCATGATGGGAGTCGAGGCCGTAAATCACATCGTGGCGGGAGAGAAAGAGACCGTACTCTACAGTTCGTAAACCGAACCGACTATGCAGCCACAATCACCGAGCCGGGGTCCTCGCGTCAGCATCATTATGCCCTCGTACAATACTGCGACTTTAATCGTGGCGTCGCTGGACTCGGTCTTTCGACAAACCTTTCAGGACTTTGAAGTCGTTCTGGTCAACGATGGATCGCCCGATACGCCTGAACTGGAGCGGGTTCTGGCGCCTTATCTGGAAAAGCACGCGGACCAGATGGTTTACATCCGTCAGGAAAACAAGCGCTGCGCGGGAGCAAGAAACACAGCCATCGGACGGGCCCGCGGCGAATTTCTCGCGTTTCTCGACTCCGATGACGTCTGGCTGCCCGAACATCTGTCGGCTCAAATGCAGCTCTTCGAGCAGGATCCGACTCTAGATCTGGTTTACGCCAACGGACTCCGGGTAGGCGATCCAACCCGGCAAATCGAATTCATGACCTTGTGTCCTTCTCGTGGTCCCGCAGATTTTCAAGCTCTGGTCGTGGAACGCTGTCAGATTTCGATTTCCACCGTGGTTGCCCGCAAGGGTGCGCTGTTGCGCGCCGGCCTTTTCGACGAGAATTTGGGGCGCTGTGACGATTACGACATGTGGCTGCGAGCCGCTTTCCACGGCGCCAAGATCGCTTACACCCGTAAGGTACAGGCCAGGCTGAATGGGGGCCGTCCGGGTTCGCTGGGAACTTCCCGCGCCCGGATGAGCGAGGCTTATTGGAGAATTCTGGAGAAGGCGTTGCAGACTCTGCCGCTTTCCCCTTCCGATCGCGAGGTGGTTCAGAATCGCGCGAACGAGATCCGGGCGCAATATCTTCTTGATGAAGGAAAGCAACAGCTGCAGCAAGAAGAATTCGAACAAGCCAGGACTTCCTTTAACGAAGCCAACACATATCTTCGACGCTCCAAAGTGACCCTGGTGTTGGTCGGGCTGGCGGTTGCGCCTAGAGCGACGCGCAAACTCGCTTCGCTCATGGAAGGGGTCCATGACTGGAGAATCCGGTACCTGCCAGGCCGTCGGTAATCTCAAGGCATAGCCGATGCGAAGACGCGAAATCATTAAGAATGTCAGTTCCAGCTGGTTCAGCCTGGGAGTCAACATTCTTATCGGCATTTTTCTCTCGCCCTTCATTCTTCATCGTCTCGGCAACCTTTCGTACGGAGCCTGGGTTCTGGTCTTCTCCGTGACCGGATATTACGGGCTATTCGACCTGGGCATTCGATCTTCTGTCATTCGCTACGTTTCAACGTATACGGCGACCAAGGACGTGGAAGGCCTGTCGCGCCTGATCAACACCAGCATCGTGGTTTACACCGCGATTGGTGCGCTCGCCATGGTGGTCACGGTGGCGGTGAGCGCCCACGTGGGCGCGTTATTCCGAATGCCGGCGTACTTCATTCCTACGGCGCGGGTGCTGTTCCTGATTGTGGGAACATCGGTGTCTCTCGGTTTTACCGCTGGCATTTTCGGAGGAGTGCTCGAAGGCCTCGGGCGGTTCTACGTGGTCAATGCCACGAATGTCGTCGCCTGGCTGCTGCGGGCCGCGCTGATCGTGCTTGCCCTGAACCGAGGATACGGCCTGCTGACCGTCGCGATTATCACCGTGGTGCTGCCATTCCTCAGTTCGGCGGTTCGCGCCGTCGTCGCCTTGCGTCTGCTGCCGGTGCGATTCGGTTGGCGCTATGTCGACCGGAAATCGCTGACCGAGATCGCGCGCTACAGCAGCGTCAGCTTTATCCTGATGATTTCCTACAAGCTCCGCTTCAAGACCGACGAAATCGTTATTTCCAGTTTTCTGTCGGTAGCGGCCGTCACATTTTTCTCCAATGGTGACCGGCTCGTGGACTATACCGGCGAAGTAGTGAGCGGCCTGGCCCAGCTCTTCATCCCCATGTCAGGACACTCGGACGCCAAGGGTGACATGAACCAGCTGAGAAAGATTTTTGTGGCCGGCAATCGTGCCTGCGCGTTGATTGTCCTGCCCATTGCCGCGACGCTGGTCGTCCTCGGCAAATCGGTAATCACCGCATGGGTAGGTCCCCGCTACGTAACGGCTTCTTATCCCGTGATGGTGATCCTGCTGCTTCCCTTCACTTGCATCCTTTGCCAGGCGGCGTCTTCGCGAATCCTATACGGCATGGCGCGTCACAAAAGTCTGGCTTGGGTTACGAGTATGGAAGGGATTGCAAACATTGTGCTGAGTATTGTGCTGATCCGGCCCTTCGGCATCATCGGGGACGCACTCGGAACCGCGATCCCGCTGTCATGCACGGCGCTGTTTTTTCTGCCGCGGCACTTGTGCCGAGTGCTCAACATCCGCGTGGCCACTTTCTTGACCGAAGCTTATACTCTGCCGGTTTTGCTGTCCCTGCCGACGATTGCGACGCTGCTGGCTATGCGGCAATGGTTTTTTGCGCGCAATTATTTGCAGGTCG